>Ga0310120_10002588_pt1 | contig 13151 bp, 9 predicted proteins | sample CB27_AW_983_MG_FD_203506 | JGI IMG/M metagenome (GOLD analysis project Ga0310120, IMG submission 203506) | Marine microbial communities from Western Arctic Ocean, Canada - CB27_AW_983 | ecosystem: Environmental > Aquatic > Marine > Oceanic | place: Canada: Western Arctic Ocean | collected... | reverse complement strand
GTCGTCGATCTCGACGCCGCGCGTGAGAACGGCATCCCGGTCTGCAATGTGGCCGGTTACTCGACACCGAGCGTCGCCCAACACGTCGCGGCGCTCCTCCTCACCCTCGCAACCAACGTGCACCGCTACGCCTCCGAGCTCGACGCTTGGCCCGCCTCTCCCATCTTCACCCGTCTCGACCACCCCGTGGTGGAACTCGCCGGGAAAACCTGCGGCATCGTCGGGCTCGGCGAGATCGGCTCCGCCTTCGCGCGCATCGCGGAGTCTCTCGGCATGACCGTGCAGGTCCTCGCCCGCGAAGGGTCGAGCCATACCCGCCGGCCGGAACTCCCCCGCCTCGCGCCTGCCGAGTTTTTTTCCACCTCCGACGTGGTCTCGCTGCACTGCCCCCTCACCGCCGACAACGAGGGCATGATCAACCGCGAGACCCTCACTCTCATGAAACCCGGCAGCTTTCTCTTGAACGCCAGCCGCGGTCCCCTCGTCGACGAGGAGGCCCTCGCGGAAGCACTGCGCGCGGGCCACATCGCGGGAGCCGGCCTCGATGTCCTTTCGGTCGAGCCGCCCCCGGCCGATCACCCCCTCCTCGCCCCCGACCTCCGCGACAGGAATCTGCTCGTCACCCCGCACACCGCCTGGCTCTCCCGCGAATCCCGCCAGCGCCTCCTCGATGGCCTGATCGGGAACCTCCAGGCCTTCCTCGACGGAACTCCCACCAACCGGGTCGCCTGACAACCCCCTCTGGCGCAGGCAATCCCTCCTGCCGAAGGCGGCGCCCGCCACGCCGTGTTTCGCAGCGCCACGGTGGAGACCTGCCGCCATCACAAAGGACCCGATCACCCCTGCTCCGGCAGAGTCGGCAACAGCTCCAGCATGGTCCGATACCTCCTTTCTTCGAACTCCCTGGCCTCCTTCAACATCCGCTCCATCTCATCCGCAAGGCACACCGCGATCATCTTCTTGGCCTCTGCGTCATCGATATCCGGCTCCAGGAGCAACCGCTCAAACGCCGCCCTCACGTACCCTGTTTCGGGGGATGCCAACTGCTCCTCCACCGCCGGAATCAATATCTCCAGGATTTCACTCACACCGGGATCGCTCTAACATTTCTCAACCAGAACGGCCACCCTAACAATAATCGACATCCGCCCCGTAGAAAGAGACGGACGCCAAGTTGGGGGCGCATCGCTTCAAACTGCTCGTGCGAGCAACGCGGGTTGCGCGCTCCAAAACCCCGGTTTTTTTAATGAAACCGCGGCACCACGGGACGCCAGGCACCATTTTCTCTTGTCTCGATTCATGGCATGGTTTAGTCGGGGATTGCTATGAAGGCATGTCCGATTCAGCACCGGGGCGTCCTTTCCAGAAAGAACCGGCTCCTCATCACTATCCTGGTGGCCCTCGTCGCCACTCTAACAGATTCGCCCGCGGACCTCCTGCGCGGACAAGTCACCCAAATCGGGAGCGGCGTGCCCATCAACGGCGCCACCCTTGCGCTGTATTCCGATCCGATGGGCGCGCCTGACTTTACGTTCACGACCGATCTGCTCGGTCTCTACGAGACGCCCGATCCGGTTGCGAGCACCACCTACGAGGCGCGCGTCAGCAGGCGCGCGTCAGCCATCCAGGTTATCTCACCGAGATCTCGTCCTTCACGATGGATGCCGATCCCAAGGTGGAGAACTTCGAACTCACGCCCAAGGCCTCCACTCCGGACGGCGGGCTCGAGGTCCACGTGCAGGTCTTTGGCGCCACCACTCACCTCGAGCTCGGCGGCTGCCCGGTGAAGTTCATGCGCTACGCGGACGCCACCTCCGCCACCGTGCTCGATTCGACCACCCTCTTCACCGACGGCAACGGCTATGTGCTCTTCCAGGGGCTGCCGGTCGGCTTCTACGAGTTCCACGTCAACGACACCCTCCCCGGCCGGCCCGGCTGGCACTCGGTCGGAGCAGCGGCCACCATGACCTCGGTCAAGGCGCTGCGCTACGAGATCACGGCCACCAGCGCCCTCAATGTCATGCTGAAGCCCAAGGAATACTCCATGACCTTCCACGTCACGGGTTACGACTTCGTGAAGAACACCTTCGGCCCCCATGACCTCGGTGACATCCTGGTCGAGATCGTGGCGGTCGATCCCAACGATCCCGCCCGCGAGCTCATGTCGCCCATCAGCGACCTCACCGACAACGACGAGCCCCCCGATCCCACCGGGGACCTGGTCGAATTCGGGGCCGGCAAGGTCATCTTCAACCACCTCCCGCCGGTCGCCCACCGCGTCACGGTGAAGGAGATCGGTTACTTCGAATACTCCGATGTCATCTTCCCGCTTCCGGACGGCAGCCTCGACCCCACTCCGCCGCTCATCGTCCTCGCTCCCGAGGAGAACCTCCTCATGGTTTCGCCCGTCTTTCCCGGATTCAAGAGCAACAACGAATTGCCGATGCCGGATCCGGATGGAATCAGCGGACTGGGGCTGGAGGTGAATCTCATCGGCCTCGACGGAACCAAGACGGAGGGCATCAGGCGCCGCAACTTCGTGAAGGAAACCCCGCCCTTCGACAAGGGCATCGCGAACTTCAGCGAGCCCTATTTCGATTTCGCGGCAGACCCGCCGATGCACGTTCCGCCCAGCCCCGCCTTCCTCAAGCCGGGCCGCTACAAGCTCATCGTGAGCGGCTACATCGAGGAGCGGGTGGACTGGTCGCACCCCGCCGGAAGTTCCTTCGACAACCGCGTTTCCTTTGCGGTGCAACACGAGGAGATCGTGGAAGTGCCCGCTACCGGCCCGGAATTTTTCGGCATCCCGGGGTTCGTGATTGATTACCCGGTGCCAATCATGCTCCAGCCCCTCACCCTCACCGGCCGGCTCTTCAAGGCCGACGCCATCGATGCGGTCCGGGGAGATCCCGTCTACGAACCCATGGGCGGCGAAACGATCGAATTCGCCCAGCCGCACGGTCTCGGAGTGCTGATGGGATCCCCCACCTTTACCACCACCACCGCGGCGGACGGAAGCTACTCGGTCGATCTCCCCCCGGGAATCTTCGCCCTCAACATTCCCACCGCGGTGGGCTACACCGGCGGCCGGGTCGAGAAGACCATCATTCACTCCGCCGATCCCTTCCGCATCGGCGAGACTACCTCGGAGTCCGCACTCCACACCGACCGCTGGCCGTTTTCCGGACCCTGGCCCGACGCGCTCGGAGATTCCGCCAAGGTGAGACATTACTTCAACGGGAGGGGACTCGAAATTAACGGCCACGACGTCTCCACCCTCGACCTCTTCCTCCACAAGAACGCCATCGGCGTGGAGGCCAACATCACGGAATTCCCCGGTCCCACCAGCGACCGGCTCGTCGCCCTCGACGATTCCGTGGCTCTCTACAACTACATCACCTATCCCAACTCCCGCATCCAGAACACGGGCGGGACGATTGACCTCATGGAGATGGGCGGGGCGACCCTGCCCACCCCATTGATCGTGAAACGGCCCACCGAGGGGGGCACCTCGCCCATGATCCAGCGAATCTGCGCCCGCTGGGAGTGTGTCCCGCCGGGAACCTACGACCCGAGCTTCTCCAACCCGGGCTACAGCGTGACCGGCGCCCCGTCGACGAGCCTGTGGTATCCCGACTTTCCCACGCCTGGTGGCGTTCCCGATCCCGTCACGGCCGGTCTGCTCGGCACCCTTCCAACCGGCAGCCGTCCGCCTCGTCCCCTCGAGCGGTTCGACAGCTGGATCCTGGCGATCGAGGAAACCGATGTCCCTAACAGCATCTCGTTCCTGCAGTACAATGCCGGCACCATGATGTACGAACCGGCCACCACGCCGCCCACCATCACCTTTATCGAGCTCACCGGTGGTGGCGCCTCGGCCCAGGACGGCTTCTTCAAGGGGAGCGAATTCCCGGCCGCCGAAGGCTTCGCCTGGATCCAGGTCAGCGGGGTGGATTTCTGGAAGGTCGCGCACGACGGAACACTCAAGATCAACGGCCCCGACCAGGCTCCTTTCACGGCTCTGCCCGGCCTAAATTTCGAACTGCGGATGCGGGCCTTCGCGATCGAGGATGACAACAAGGAGCTTGCGGGCGTCATGCTCACCTCGCGAGGCCAGACCATCACCACCGTCACCGGCGCGACGCCCGTCGCTTTCACCGGCCTCACCGGCTTCGGTAGCGTCACCCTCGCCGGAGGACAGAACTGGATCCCCCAGCCGCAGAACGACGATATCATTCCGACCTTCGTCAGCGCGAGCGGCGCCAAGACGACCCTGGAACAGAAATTTTTCGTCGAGCGCGGGGTGGAAATCCGCGTCGAGGTGGCGCACGACACCACCGCAGATCCCATTGTGAGCTGCCCGGTCCGCGTCTACAACCGCTACGGGGCCTTCCAGAAGGCGGCGACCACTGGAACCGACGGCAAGGTCAGCGTCATGGCCCTGCCCGGACACCAGGATTACTTCGTGGAGGTCAGCTATCCGGGATTCGCGCCGCAACGAAGGGCGCTGCGCACCGCCACCCTCCTGGACGACATGGGCCAGATGTACTGGAACGCCGTGTTTGAGCTCGTCCCAACCGCGCAGCCAACCATCACAACCACCGGAGTTCCCCTCAGCCGCAAAGGGGCCTTCCTGCCCGGAGTGACCCGCTCCGGCGATGCGAGTGTCTCCGATCTCTTCAGCGCCATACCTGCCCTGACCGCCGACTGGTCGATCACGATCGAGCCCGCCACCGTCATTTACAGCCTGCCGGGATTCGACGACGCGGCGGGCATGGCCGGCGCAGCCGTCCCGACTTCCTTCGTCGATCAGCCCCGCGCCGTCTACCTCATCGACCGCCGCAAGTTTGAGGAGAGCGGCAGCCAGGGCGACGAAGACACCTCCGAGACCTTCCCGCTTCCGGAGGATTCCTATCCCCAGCTCATGCGCGTCTTCCTACGGGACCTCGTGAGCCAGAAGTTCGGCGCCAGCCTTCCCAAGATCTACGGCCGCGTGACGCGGGAGGTGACCAAGAGCATGCCGGCGATGGGCGGGATGCCCGCGGTGGATGCGGGCGCCACCGGCAAAGTCAAACTCTGGGAGTTGCCGCACGGAAAATTCAAACCGGCCTTCATCGTGGAGACGGTCGGCGGAGCCTTCAAGACCTTCAGCGTCGATCCCGCCCACCCCGACAACCTGACCGGGATTCCCATCCCGGAGTGGCTCGGCTTTGCCTTCGATCTGCTCGGGATCTCGGCCGGCATCGCCGCCACGCAGGAACAGATGGCCAAGTACGTGCCGGAAAGCGACCTCATCCCCTTCCCCGATTTCACCGCCACTATCGGGCTCACCCCGGCCGGGGCCGGCAAGAGCACCATCGACTACACCTATGCGCTGAGTGTCGGCGCCGAGGTCGGCCAGGACAGCCCGAAAGCCGGAATCGCCAAGCTGCTCCCCGCCCTGATCGGGGCCGAAGCCAAGGGCACCGCCACCATCACTTCCATCGGCGCCGATAACGAGCTCACGCTCGATCTGACCGGGACGGTGCAAGCGTGTTTCGACGGCGACAAGTGGATACCCGACCTGGTTCGCTCCCTCGATCCCTCCTTCACGGTGTGCGGAAAGACGAGCCTCTCCAGCAGCGCTTCGGTGAACGTGGACGAAATGGTGCCCTACGACCTCCGCCTGCGGAGCCGTCGCAGCGCCCAGCTCGACCTCGACGCCTCCGTCGACATCACCGAGCCGGTCACCAGCAAGATCCCGTACGCCGGCCCGGTTCTCCTCGCCTTGTCAAAGGCCGGGGTCCTCACCAACCGCGCGACCTTCGACGCCTCGATCAACGTCACCACCTCCAATTGCTTCGAAACCCTCAAGCCCGATCCTCCCACCAAGATCGGCAGTGTCGATCCGCTCGCCAACCTGGTCGATCCCAATCCCCGCAACCGGCGCCGGAACTTCATGGGAGGCCAGTGGTGCAAGGAAAGCGGCAAGACCACCTACACCATGAGCTTCGGAGTCGGGATGATTCTCGGACTCGACGGGCCGCTCGGCTTCGGTCTCGAAGGAAAGGGGCGCGCCGGACTCGACAACCTCACGATCGAGGCAAACAAGTTTGGCGATTTCATGCCGGTGAGCCGCATCTCCGGAGAATTTACCCTCTCGGCCGAGGGCACCGTCAAGACCCCCATCAAGAATTTCTCCCGGAGCTACAAGTGGACCGCCCTCAAGTTCGACGCCCAGTACGGCACCGAGACGGTGGTGCAGTTCACCCCGATGGAGGTCCTGATTTTCACCGAGAGTCTCGCTACCACCGGCGCCAGCGTCCTGTCCGGCATGGCCCCGCAACTCGTCAAGAATGCCTCGCCGCTTTCGTGGTTCGACATTTCCTCCTCCGAACCGGACGTCCTCCTCAGCCCGAGCTACAACCCCGCCACCGGCATGGTCGATCTCGTTCTCGCCGCGCGCGGAGTCGATCTGGCCTGGACCGCCGGCGCCACCGTCGCCTCGGTGGCCGAAATGGGGCCAAACGCCATCATGCGCCTCCCCGACGGGCGCCTCCTCATCGCCTGGATTCAGCCCCCGGGGGCCTCCACCCTCGATCCCTTCGCCGCCATGGATGTCAATTACGTGCTCGGCGACGCCGGCGACACGACTTTCACGGCGCCCGCCACGCTGGTGTCCGCCCCGGCCGGGCTCGCCACTCTCGAGCTTCACAACTCGGGCGGAACCCTGGCGCTCTTCACCGTGATGCAATCCGGCGGCTACTCCACGCCCAAGCACGACCTCTTTGGCTTCACCTTCGACGCCACCACCGACACGTGGAGCGCCCCCATTCCGCTCGACTCGGCCCCGTCCGGCTACAAGGAACTCGCCGTCCTCTCGGGCGGCGCGAGCGGTCCCGCCGAGTTCGGCATTGCTTCCCTCGACAGCGGCCACACGTTGTCATTCGCCCTCTGGGACGGGGTGGCGGCCTCCCCTCCCCCGTCCGTTCTCGCCAGTGACATCGAAGGCGGACTGGCCGGGAACCTCAGTGCGGGCGGCCACACCCTCGTGGTCGCCGAAACCGACGGCGATCTGCTGCGCTACGACCGCCCCACCGGCGCCGGGATGAGTTTCGGTGCTCCCGTCACGCTCACCACCGACCTCGTGCCCCTCGAGGCCACCCTCCTTCCCCGGCCCTCCGGCGGATACCTCTACTCCTATACCTCGCCGACCTCCGAGGGATCCGAGATCGTGGTGATCGGTATTGACGCCGCCAACGCCCTGATCGGAAGCAGCCCGGTAGCAATTACCGAGAACACATTCGGCGCCTACCATGACCTCCACGCCGTCAGCCCCCTCGGCGGCATCGTGCATCTCTACGCACGCTACTCCGGCAGCGCCAATAACGAGATTCGCATTTTCGAAGTCACGGAGGATCTTCTCCTGTCCAGCAACGACTCCGACGCCGACGGCCTCCGCGATATGTTCGAACTCCGGATCATCGACGCCGACGAGACCGATGGACTCGCCATGATCGGGGACGTCCTCGGCACCGACGACTTCGACGGAGACGGCTTTCCCAACGCGAAGGAGGAACTGCACGGATCCGATCCCGCCGACGCCACTTCCCATCCGGCCTATCCGGCCGCTCTGGCGGCCTGGCTCACGGCCCGCGGCTACAGCTCCACCGCCTTCCTCTTTCTCGACGACGACGCCAATGGCTGGGACCTCGGGCAAGAGTACGCCTTCGGGATCGAGCCGGGAAGCGTGGCCGGGGTCCGCCACCCGGTCCTCGAGGCGTCCGGCGCCAACCTTCGCTACCTCTTCACCCGGCGCCCGGGCCTGACCTACACGGTCCAGCGTGGCGATTCCTCGCTCTCCGGCATCTGGACCGACATCACGCCGCTCTCCACCACCCTCCTCTCCACCAACCCGGACGGCACCGAGAACGTCGCGATTGAATTCACCACTTTCGGCGCACCCGAGTTCATCCGCGCCCTGGCGAATATTTGCCCGTAACCGCATTCTTTCCCCTCCAGATCCGGCCCTTTCACTCAAACACATCGAGCACCACATTCACCTTCGGCTTCTCGCCCTCCAGCAACACCACCTCCACCACGTCGAAGCGCCAGGCGATCTCCCGTGTCCCCAGCAGCCGCAGCCATTCGTTCGCCCCGCGCCGAATCAATTTCTCCTTCCGCTTGTCCACCGCGTCCAGAGGCCGTCCAAACTCCTCGCTGGTGCGTGTCTTCACTTCCACAAAGCTCAGCACTTCCCCGTCTCTCGCCACAATATCTACTTCCCCGCCGCGCGGGGCCCGGAAGTTGCGGTAGAGAATCTTGCGCCCTTCCCCGCGCAGGAATGCCCGTGCGATCTTCTCGCCCAGTTCCCCAATCGCGAGGTGATCCAGCTTACCTTTCCCGCTACTCGATCGGAAAAGCGAGTTGAGCGACCGGCTGAAACGTCTTGCGATGAATGCGGCAAGGTCCATGGCGTTGCAATGCCTCGAGGTGCGCCTTTGTGCCATACCCCTTGTGCCTTTCAAAGCCGTACTCCGGAAACTCTTCGGCATACGCACGCATCCGCCGGTCCCGGATCACCTTCGCAATCACGCTGGCTGCCGCAATCGAGAGGCTGATTCCATCCCCTTTTACCACCCCTCGGGAGGCGAGTGGAAATTGGGGCACGTCGAGGCCGTCGATCAGGCAATAGCAGGGCCGCCGTTCCAGCGCCGCCACGGCCCGCGCCATCGCCGCGTGGGTGGCGCGCAAGATGTTCACGTGCTCGATTTCCTCCACTTCCGCGAACGACATCGCCCAGCACACCGACTGGTCCGATGACAATTCCTCGAACAATTCCTCGCGCCGCGCCTCCGGCAGCTTTTTCGAGTCGTCGAGCCGCCCATTCTCGTAGTCCGCCGGCAGGATGACCGCCGCCGCCGCCACCGGCCCCGCCAGCGGGCCTCGCCCCGCCTCGTCGATCCCCGCCACCCACTGCGCGCCGGAACTCACCACCTCTCTCTCCAGACTCAGGTCCGGCATCGGCGTTGCTATAGCGCAAATCGCGAATCGGCTCGATCCCGAATTACGCCCCTACCAGTTGATGTGCTCTTTCGGCTCGTGCCCGCGCGGACCGGCCAGCGAACACCGCATGTAGAGCGCTCCCACCTCGGGAACGATATCGCCATCGAAAAAGTAGAGTCCGTTCCCGGGACAACGCGGCAGCACCGGCACGTAGTTCCCGGGCCCCACCAGTTCCGCCAGCAGGTTGATGGGCGGCTCTTCGGTGGCGAGGTCAGTCCCGGGGGCGTGCGACCCCGCACTCGAGTAGGCGCGCACCGACATCTGCATCTGGCGAATATTCAGGATGCAGCGTGCCCGGTCGGATCCGTTCTTCCAACTGTTCGCTCCCGAGAACATCAGCGCCACCAGCCCCAGGAGGACGAAAATCACCATGGTGAGTTCTACCAGGGTCAGCCCCCGCCGGGAGGCGCAGCGGGCGAGGCGAAGCGCCGCGTCTGTTGAGTTTGCGGTCATGGCTTCGCTCCTGGGACCTGGGTTGCAGGGTGGTCCCTCCTACCACTCGTCATAGGATTCGGGTTCGTGGCGGTCGGACGGGGCCAACGAGCAGGTCATGTAGAGCGTGCCGACCACCGGCACGATATTGCCGCCAAACGAGTAAAGTCCGCTGCCGGGACAGGTCGGATATTGCTCGAGAAAGCGCCCGGACCCGATCAACTGCGCCTCGATACTCACCGGCGAGATATCCATGCCCGCTTCGTAGCTGTTGAGATTGGCGAAGGAACGCACCGCCACCTGCACTTGCCGGATCTGCATCGTGCAAGTCGCCCGGTCCGCCCCGCGCTTGTAGGCCCGCGCCCCCAGGAAGAGAAGGGTCACCAGCGACATCAATACCAGGATGACGACCGTCATTTCGATGAGGGTCATCCCGCGCCACGCGCAAGCGCGGATTGTGGACTCTGGTTGCGGAACGTTCATGGCCTTGCCGGAGCGGGGGGTAACTCCTGTGGATGCTTTGACGTTATTTATATTCCTAGCGTTACATAATATCAAAATAAATAGAAAGACCATGTAAAGATTACTGCAGTTGGAGCTCGCTTCCCCGCTGCGGCGCACCGTACCCCTCACCCTGCTGGTGTCCTGAACGATAAGAGCGTTGAATTTGGCGAGAGAGAGATTTTTTCCACCGAGCGAAGCGAGCACTTTCACAAAAACCTCTCAGTTCCCCAAGTTTAACGAACTTGGCGTTCAGGGCACTAGATTGCGCCGCGCCTGTGCTACCGCGAAGAGGGCGAAGCCAATCCCCAGGGTCCCCACCCCAAAGAGCGCCTCCACTGGTCTCTCGATCGCGACATAGACGATCATCCAGACACTGACGGCGACAAACACCAGCGGCGTGAGAGGGTAGCCCGGGGTCTTGATCGGGCGTTCCAGATCCGGTTCGCGGACGCGCAACCAGAAGACGCCCGCCACCGTCAGCAAGGCCGAGAGCAAGAGGAGCAGTTCGATGTAGACCAGCACCTTTTCGAAGGTGGAGGTGAGGATGAGAAAATAGACGATCGCGGTTTGCCAGAGGACGGCCACGATGGGGATTCCCGCCCGTGACTTCTCTCCCAGCCAACACAGCACCCGGTAGTCTTCCCCCATTTTCTGCGCCACGCGGGGTCCCGCCCACGTCATGGCGCTCAGGGCGGAGATCAGACCAAGGCAGATCAGGCCCGCCATAATTCGCCCCCCCGCCTCGTGGAAGATGCTCTTGGCCGCCACAAATCCGACGTCCAGTTGTCCCACCATGTCATCCGCCGGAGTGCTGTAGAGAAATGCTGCGTTCAGGCCGAGGTAGAGCACCATCACCAGCACCGTGCCCAGGAGCAGGGCCCGTGGGACCGTCTTCCGCGGCTCCCGCACTTCGTCCACGATATAGGTCGCCGCGTTCCACCCCGTGTAGGCGTACATCACGTAGACCAGCGAGACCGCGAAGGACTTGCCGGCAAGCATCGCCAGGTCGCCTTCCGCGGGCAGAAACGACATCCCCTGCGGAGTTCCCAGCGTAAAGGCCGACCCGATGAGCACCACGATAAGAACCACCTTCAGCGTCGTGAAGATGCTCTGAAATTTGCTCCCGACCCCGATGTGCAACAGGTGAATTCCCGTGACGACCGCCACCAGGAGGCACGAGACCAGCAGCGCCAGATCAGACTTCTCGAGGCCCGGCACCTCCACGATTCCCGAAAAGTAAGCCCCGAAGGCCATCGCAACCAGCGCGACCGGGGCTGCGAACCCGACCGTCACCGAGATCCATCCCGCCAGAAACCCCACCGCCGGATGATAGATCCGGGAGAGGAAGTGATACTCGCCTCCGGAGCGCGGCAGAGCGGCCGCCAGCTCCCCGTAGCACAAGGCCCCGCACAACGCGCATACCCCCCCCAACCCCCAAAGGACCATCAGGACAAATCCCGACTGGATCCCCAGCAACTGGAACCCCAGGCTCGTGAACACCCCCGTCCCCACCATGTTCCCCACCACCACCGCCGTGGCCGGCAACAACGTCACCGAGCCACCCTGCGACTTGCGGTTCACGGATCGCTCGGCGGGCATCACTCGTCAGGCTTCAGGTCTCAGGGATTGGTGCTACACATCAAGGCTTCTTCCAAGCCCAATGACGCCTTTCAAGATCCATTGCGACCTTCCTCACTCCCTCGCTCCAATCCTCGTGCCGCGAACCTCACCCCGTTCTTCCCCGGCACCTGACACCGTGAACCGTCCTCTCAATCCCTCGTCATCGGCACAAAGCGCACCGGCAGGACCGCTTCCTGCTTGATTTGCCCCTTCACCTTCTTCAAGAGGTAAAGGTGTTGCAGGCCGCCTTGCTTCCCGACCGGGATGATCATCTTGCCGCCTTCCTTCAATTGTGCCACCAGCGGAGCGGGAACCTGTTCCGGCGCGCAGGTCACGATCACGGCGTCGAACGGCGCGTGCTCCTTCCACCCTTTGTAACCGTCACCGGCCTTCACCGTCACATTCTTGTAGCCCAGCTTTTCCAGAGTCTGACTGGCGCGCTCCGCGAGCGGCTTCACAATCTCGATCGAGTAAACCTCCTTCACCAGCTTGGAGAGCACCGCCGCCTGGTATCCCGAGCCGGTTCCGATCTCCAGGACCCGGTCTCCCGGCTGCGGATCGAGCTTCTCCGTCATCAAAGCGACGATGTAGGGCTGCGAGATGGTCTGCTCGTGGCCGATCGGCAGCGGCCGGTCATGGTAGGAAAAGAGGCGCTGATCCGCGGGAACGAACTCGTGCCGTCGCACCGTGCCCATCGCCTTCAGGACCCGCACATTCTTGATGTCCCGCCCCTTCGCCTTTAATTGCCGCTCCACCATCGCCTTCCGCGCCCGCTCGAACTCGCCCTCCTCCCGCGGCTTCGCCTCGCCGCAGGCCGGCAACAATCCAAGGCCCATAAGCCCCAGTAGCGCAAAAAACCTCATCCCTGACCACATACGGTCTCACCCCGCCAAATCAATCGCCTCCCTCCGCGCCCACCCGGCCTTCCCATCTACCACTCCCCGAACTCGTCGGGCTGGTGGTGCTCCGTGGCCGCCAACGAACAGGTCATATAGAGCCTCCCCATGGCCGGGATCGTATTTCCGCCAAAACTGTAAATTCCGCTGCCGGGACAGAGCGGCTGCTTCTCGAGGTAGGAACCGCTCCCGATCAGGGCCCCCTCGAGGCTCACCGGCGAGATGTCCTCCCCTTCGTGGTGCTCGTTGTAGTTCGCGAACGACCGCATCGCGACCTGCACCCGCCGAATGTTGATCACGCAGTTGGCGCGATCCGCTCCCCGCTTCCAAGCCCTGGCCCCCACGAAGAGAACCCCGATGATCAACAGCAACACCGCAATCATCACCGTCAATTCCACCAGGGTCACCCCGGACCGCACCCTGCCACCTGCATTTCGATCGCGTCCTGCTTGCATGGGGAGAACTAGCTCGCAAGCATCCTATGGAAATTTAATAAAAGTTAAATAAATTTCTGTACCCCACTTACGAATTCATACGTAAGCACCCGACCGGCCCCCGTGTAGATTTTCTCGACAGCGGGGGCGAGGCCGGGTCAGGGCGCGGCGACTCGCCGCTCAAGCGGCGCGGCGTTCCGGGCGCACGACGGAGTGCTCG
>Ga0310120_10002582_pt1 | contig 13172 bp, 14 predicted proteins | sample CB27_AW_983_MG_FD_203506 | JGI IMG/M metagenome (GOLD analysis project Ga0310120, IMG submission 203506) | Marine microbial communities from Western Arctic Ocean, Canada - CB27_AW_983 | ecosystem: Environmental > Aquatic > Marine > Oceanic | place: Canada: Western Arctic Ocean | collected... | reverse complement strand
CAACCCCTGCTTGTCTCCGCTTGTATCGCTGCCGTATTCGTACTGTCGCTGGTGAGACTCGGTGTGACCTCTCGCCACGTGGAGGAAGTGCTGATAGTTCGAGAATTGAATAGCACGGACGCTGTTGCGATTGTGATCGAATCCCACTATTCGCCATCAGGGACCACTGACGAAAGAGTGACGACCAATTCGATGCCAAGAACGCCCTTGGCTGTCGGAGCGGCTCGGGACAGTTGTAACTATCTCCAGCATCCTGATGGTTCCACCACTTCAGTAATTGATCGTCGGATCCGTTCGCTGAGCCATGAAGCACGATGTGAGGTGATCAAGGTTCCACTGATGGAACGTCTCGTCCTTCAGGAGAACTCAGAGCCTCGCAGGTTGGCACTGGTCAAAGGACGGTCCTCAACACAGCAGTTGTTCGAATCAAGCCCTGGACAATGGCTAGGTGGCGAGTTGTTTCCAGGGTGGGAGAGTCGATCTGGACTCCTCAACTCAGCCACCTATGGAATGATGCGGACCACTGCTTCCGAATTTCTGGAAGAGAGTGAGCGAAACCGACTCGGTATCGACCCAGAAACAATGGTGACGATCTGGGATGGCAGTCTTGAATGGGGAAGCGGTCACCGCAGATGAATGAGTCGCGCCCATCTATCATCGAGGTCAGAGATCTTTGGATGTCCTTTGGCAAGAATGACGCGCTGGCAGGTATCAGTTTTGACATTCCTCGTGGAGTCATTCACGGCTTCATCGGACCAAACGGTGCAGGAAAAACAACGACCATCAGGATTCTAGCTGCCTTGCAGATTCCCACAGCAGGGGGAGCCTGGATCGATGGTGCCAATGTCGTCACCGAGCCAGAGGAGGTGAGGCGGCGGCTGGGATACATGCCTGACTATGTCGGTGTTTATGAAGGCTTGTCGGTGATGGAGTATCTCGAATTCTTCGCCATGGCTCACCAGTTGCCTGCCTCCAGGCGACGATCAGCGATCTCCGATGTTGTGGAATTGACGGACCTGGGTAAGTTGCTCGAAGTCGAAGTCCATGTCCTCTCGAAGGGAATGAAGCAAAGACTTTGCCTGGCCCAGACCCTTTTGCACGAGCCGGATCTGTTGATTCTTGATGAGCCGGCCAGTGGTCTGGATCCTCGCGCCCGGATCGAGTTCAGGAGTTTACTCACGGAGTTACGACGACTGGGAAAGACAGTATTTCTCTCCAGCCACATCTTGTCGGAACTCTCGCCCATCTGTGACTCTGTCAGCATCGTTGAGAAGGGGCATCTGGTGGCGCATGGATCGATGGAGCAGATCCGGAACAGGATCAGGTCGGGAGATGTCCAGTATGAGGTCACTCTCGTCGAGGCCAATGAAGATGTGGAAGCGATTCTGTCACAGATTCCCGGTGTCAGCAGGATCTTACTGGAGGGAAGAAAGCTCAGTTTCGACTGGTCAGAAGATGACTCGGAGATTCATCAGGTCTGGGCTGCGCTGGCCTCCAGAAAGGTCGCTTTCACGAGAGTTCGCAGGCATGAAGACGACCTTGAAAATCTGTTCATGAGCCTCACGACGGGAGAGGTGCAATGATCGGATCGAATCTGCTGGGGGGATCCAGTTACGCAATCATCCAGAAGGAACTGATTGTGAGAATTCGCCGCATTCGATCCCTCATCATCCAGTTAGTATTCGCTGCCGTGGTGGGTAGTGTGATGTGGATCTATTCCATCTCGGAATTGACCGGATCAAGAGCATCACCAGAGGTGCACGCGGCACAGTTGGTGGGCATCTACTTCATCGTGCAGATGTGTGCCATCTGCCTCGTGATTCCGCTCCTGGCAGCGATCAGCATTACCACGGAATTGCAGGCAAAAACCTGGGATCCTTTGATCGGCTCCGGAATGAGGCCAGGACAGATCGTCAAGGGGAAGTTATATGGGATTCTTGGAATCCTCTTCTACTTGCTGTTGCTCCCCGCACCTCTGCTGTCACTGACGACATTATTTGGTGGCGTCTCTGTTCTCTCGATCCTGTTCGAGTACCTGATCCACTTCCTTGCCGCAACGCTGATCGCCTGCATCGGAATCCTCTCCTCCGCCTCTACCCGAAGCACGGTTCGAGCGATTCTCCAGGTGGCTCTCTGTGCCGTTCCTCTGCTGATCATCGCCATCACTTTCCTTTCTTCAGAGGTCTACTCCCAGGGGATATTGCTTCTGGATTACCTGGAAACGTCACCGATTGATTGGCAGTTCTGGGCCTGGGCGATTCCCGGATATCTCTTCCTTGTTGTGGGTTCCCTGATGGGGGCCACGCACTTCCTGTCGGGGGTCGAGTCAGCACGCGATGTGCCGATCAGGGCACTGTCATTGATCATTTTTCTGGTTGTTGTTGGCCTCATCCTCATCACGGTTGGGCCAGATCTACAGCCGGGTCACTACAATTCGATGATCAGAGATGGGGGAAGGGTGATGAGCGTTTTTGTTGGCCTTTCTGTCCTTGGTCTGGCTCGCTTTGCAGGATCCGAGGCGCGAGTTCCATTGCGGATTGCACAGATTCGACAGCGGGGACACTGGACAAGTTGGCTGGGGATCGTGTTCTTCCCCGGAGGTATCCGTAACTTTCTATTTGCAGCAGTGTTATGGGGGATCTGTTTCGGAGCGACTGTCGGTTGTTGGCTCATGGAGTATTCAACCACCGGGACGATTGTGCCCCAGTATGACAGTTCGCTGTATCTCGAAAGTTCAACCATATTTTTCCAGATGCAGGGCGTCCTTTTCACCTGGGGAATATCCGTGCTGGCCACAGCATGGTTCTTCGGCCAGTGTGGGTTCAATGGAATCATCAGTGCAGTGCTTGCGAATGGGATCCAGGTGGGATTGGCGATGCTGGTGGCCACTGCTCGGGAACTCTCGTTGTGGTCAGAGAAGGTGGAATGGCTCTCGCCCCCGGTGTATCTCATCTATAGAAGTGCAGAAGGCGCTGGAGCAGAGATGGCGTCCGAGGTAGTTCTCGTGAGTTTGGCTCTCTCTACGCTGATGATCACCGGAGGAGTGCTCATTGCACGAAGACGAGGAATCCCGGTCTGGTCGATCAGGAGATCCGGAATGGACAAACTCTATCTGAAGATTCCGGAGGGGAACTGATGCGCATCCTGATCATCGGCTTCTGCGTGCTTTTTCTGCTGTTGATGCCAGAGGTGCTGGCTGCAGATGTGATCCTGCTCAAGTCCGGGAAAAAGCTCGAGGGAAAAATCCTGTCAGAATCGGCGAAGGAATTGAAGATCGAGGTGGTCATCGGGAAGTCTCGAGCAGTGATGGTACTGCAATTGAAAGAGATCGAGAAGATCACGAGGGGAGAACTATCGACGGCGGAGTTCACAAGGCGCCTCGCCGCTCTGAAACCTGATGACCTGAAGGGTTACAAGGAACTGCTGGCCTGGTGTCACGAGAAAAAGATGTTTAATCAAGAAAAGATGGTGCTCGCGAAATTGCCAGCGGTAGAGATCGAGGCGAGGAAAAAAGAAAATCCTGAAAAGTGGTGTCGGCTCTGTGACGCCCTGGGAAAGGCCCCGTGCAAGGTCTGTGAGGGAAGTGGTGCCATCTCGAATCCCTGTACTCGATGTGCGGGTACCGGTGCGGGAAAAAAATGTGTGACCTGTGCGGGTGTCGAGGATTCGCTGCTGGATTGCCGCCGATGTGGAGGTGCGGGTACTTACGAGAGATTTGATCCAGTCCAGGGAAAAAAAGTAAAAACGCGTTGCCGGGACTGCAGTGGCAAGGGCAAGATCGTATGTCCCATCTGCAAGGGAAGAAAGCGAAGCGAGTGCAAGGAATGTTCGGGAAAAGGCACGTTTCCTGAGAAGTGCGAAGACTGCGGGGGGGAAAAGGCACTCACCTGCAAGGGATGTGCTGGAACAGGAATCACGATTCCGAAGGATGCCGCAGACCCATCAAAGAAACAGGGCGATCAGAAGGAAAAGCCCAAGAAGAAGCCGGTCGTGGATTCGGATCCGTTCGGATAATCAGTGCGCTCGGCCATCGATCAACTGGGAAGATCGATCACCATCAAGAGTGCGCCCGCTGCCACGGCGTCTCCCTCTGCGACCAGAATCTCCTGAATCGTCCCCGCCGCCGGGGACAGGATCTCGTTTTCCATCTTCATCGCTTCCAGCAGCAGCAGAGGGGCACCCGATTCCACCTCGGTTCCAGCGGGTACCAGGAGCTTCTTGACGATTCCTGGCATGATGCTGTGGATCTCCTGACGGCCAGAGGATCCCGGGCCAGGTCCCACTTCGCGAGTGATCAGATCGATCGGATCGAGCACGTCCAGTTCGATGGGGGTGTGGTCGAGCAAAAATCGTACAGGTTCTCCTGCTCGATTTCCCGGTAGTAGCGAAAGAGTTCGGCTTTCACCACCGATGATCAATCGTAGCACCGCACCTTCTTCGAGTGTTTCTACCCTGGCATCGATGATGCGGCCATCGGGCATCTCGAAGCGCCATTCCCTGCCAAGTGGATCACGATGGGCTACAACTTCGCGATACTGGTCATCCCATTCCACACGGTACTTCATGTCAGGGTCCCTCTGACTCCACCTTTTCGGGCAGCCAATCCCCAGGCGCCACCTCCAGGTTCGCCAGGTGAAGAATGTGACCGTGCAGAACTCAGTGCATGACGGGCAACCACTGCGGCGATCAATTGAATATCATCGGGAACATCGCTGCGTTGAGTTCTGTCTGCCATCCACGACTCGAGTGTTTCCGTGTCGAAGTTGCCATCGAGGAACCAGCCCTGATTGCAGAGTTGTATTCCGAGTGGAACAGTGGTGTGGATACCGCCGATACGCAGGCGAGATAGCAACGCTGTGAGACGGTCCACAGCAGCCTTGCGGTTTTCTCCCCAGACGATCGCCTTGGCCAGCATCGGATCGTAATAGGGCGTGATTTCCAGCCCTTCCCTGAGGGCGCCGTCGATGCGCGAGAAGGGGGCGTGGGGGATTCTGAGCGCGCGAATCTGACCAGTTGAAGGAAGGAAGTTTCGGTACGGATCTTCGGCGCAGATTCGGAATTCGATCGACCAGCCGCGTCGGGCCAGATCTGGATCATGCTCCAGGGTCATTCCGTTGGCCACATCGAGTTGCATTCCGACAAGATCAATTCCAGTGACCATCTCCGTGACCGGGTGCTCCACCTGGAGCCTGGTGTTCATCTCCAGAAAAAAGAACTCGCGACTCTGCTGGTCATAGAGGAACTCCATCGTTCCTGCACCGCGATACTCGATGGACGAGGCTCCTGCGATGGAAGCAGAGCGCAATTTTTCTCGAACATCTTCGTCGATCACCGGGGATGGGCTCTCCTCCAGCACCTTCTGGTGATTTCTCTGAAGAGAGCACTCTCGTTCACCTAGGAACCAGACAGCGCCGTTACCATCTCCGACCACCTGGACCTCTATGTGGCGTGCAGGACTGACAAATTTCTCCAGGTAAACGCGTCCATCGCCGAAAGCAGATTGTGCCTCTGATCGGGTCCTCTCCCAGGCGGAGACCAAATCTGCTGGTCCATTCACTCTACGGATTCCCTTACCACCGCCGCCACCAGCTGCCTTGATCAGCAGTGGGAATCCGATGCGTTGAGCTTCCGACGTGAGGCTCTTCTCATCATCGATGGGCCCATCGGTTCCGGGGATCACCGGTACCGATGCCGCCGCCATCAATTTGCGGGCCTGTACCTTGTCTCCCATCGAGGCAATCTGGTCGGGAGTGGGGCCGATGAAGATGATGCCTGCTTCCTCGACAGCCCTGGCGAATTCTGCATTTTCCGACAGGAAGCCGTAACCCGGGTGAATCGCATCTGCTCCTGATTCCCGGGCTGCTTCAAGAATCGCATCGATCCGCAAGTACGATTCAGAAGGGGCAGCTGGACCGATCAGAATCGATTCATCGGCGGCGAATCGATGTGGAGCGGTGGCATCAGCCTCCGAATGGACCGCCACTGTCTCTATCTCGCGCTCACGGCAGCACTGGAACACACGAATGGCAATCTCTCCGCGGTTGGCGACCAGCACCTTCCCTATTTTTCTCGATTTTTTGCGACTCATAATGGGATGTTCCCATGTTTCTTCGGAGGGTTGTGGTCTCTCTTGCCGGCCAACAGGCGAAGTCCTTCTATCAGGCGACGCCTCGTTTCAGGTTCTTCGATGACGGCATCGATGTAGCCTCTCTCAGCAGCAGTGAACGGATTTGCGAACAGTTCCTCGTACTCACTGGCGTGGGCAGCGGCCACTTCTTCTGGATTGTCCGAATCCGCGATCTCTTTCCTGAAGAGGATTTCGACCGCTCCCGGAGCTCCCATCACCGCAATCTCGGCGGATGGCCATGCAAGGTTCAGATCTCCTCGGATGTGCTTCGATGACATGACATCGTAGGCACCACCATATGCTTTTCGCGTGATCACTGTCAGTTTGGGAACGGTCGCCTCGCAGTAGGCGTACAACAGTTTGGCACCGTGAGAGATGATGCCATTCCATTCCTGGTCAGTGCCCGGCAGGAATCCCGGGACATCCACAAAAGTGATGATTGGAATGTTGAAGCAGTCGAGAAATCTCACAAATCGTGCCGCCTTCACACTGGCATGGATATCGAGACAGCCCGCGAGGACAGAGGGTTGATTCGCCACGATTCCGACCGGCTTCCCATCCATTCGGGCAAAGGATGTGATCATGTTTCGAGCGAAGTCCGGCTGCACCTCCATCAGTGAATCCTGATCTGCCACTCGCCGCAGCACTTCATGCATGTCATAGGGTTTTCCACGACTCTCCGGGATGATCAACGACAGTTCAGCATCGGCACGGTCGATGGGATCGGCACAGGGGCACTCTGGTGGACTTTCGAGATTATTCGAAGGCAGGTAGGAGAGCAGTTTTCGCATCTCTTCCAGGCAGTGACGGTCATCCTGGCAACGAAAATGAGAGACGCCGCTGCGGGTAGCATGGGTCGAGGCGCCACCGAGTTGTTCCTGGGTCACTTCCTCATGAGTGACTGTTTTGACGACGCTGGGTCCGGTCACGAACATGTAACTGGTACCCTCGGCCATGAAGATGAAATCTGTCAATGCAGGGGAGTAGACTGCTCCCCCTGCACAGGGACCGAGGATGGCGCTCAACTGCGGGATCACACCGGATGCCAGTGTGTTGCGTAGAAAGATGTCGGCATAGCCGCCGAGACTGGCAACCCCCTCCTGAATCCGCGCTCCACCGGAGTCATTGAGGCCAATCATCGGAGTGCCTGCCTTGAGAGCCATCTCCATCACCTTGCAGATTTTTGATGCATTTGTTGCCGAGAGACTGCCGCCCTCGACAGTGAAGTCCTGGCTGAAGAGAAACACACGGCGCCCATCGATCTCTCCCCAACCGGTGACGACGCCATCTCCGGGAACTCGCCGCTTTTCCATACCGAAGTCGGTGCAGCGGTGGGTCACGAGAGCGTCCAACTCCTGGAATGTTCCCTCGTCGAGGAGCACTGCGACCCGCTCTCTCGCGGTCAATTTTCCGGCTCCGTGCTGGCGCTCTATGCGAGCTTCACCGCCGCCGAGTTTTGCGGCCTCAAGGCGCTTCCTCGCTTCGGTTCGGTTATTTTCCTTCAACTGTCGATCTCCTCTTTAGCGGATTGTCCGGAGCCCTGCTGTGGGTACTCCACCAGTTCGATCAGGATCCCACCTGTGGAGGAGGGGTGAATGAAATTGATCATCGTTTCGTGACTGCCTTGCCTCGGTTGGGGGTAGATCAGGACCGACCCTGCAGCAGTGAGTCTGCCCATCGTTTCAGCCAGATTTCCGACCCTGTACGCGACATGATGTAGTCCCTCGCCACGCTTTTCGATGAAGCGATGAACAGGGGATTCATCACAGGTTGGCTCGACCAGTTCAGTGGTGGTGTCTCCGGTCCTCAAGAACTGCACTTCGACCAGCTCGGATGCGATCGTCTCTCGATCTCCTAGCGTGGCGTGCAGAGCATCTCTCCAGAGGGGTAGGACCGCATCGATGGATCGGACGGCGATTCCGATGTGGTCCAATTGGAGAGAACTCATGAGGTACTCTCTCCCTGTACTGATTCGGGTCGGAGTTCCGCTTTGAGATCGGAGACGATCTGATGCAACGTGGTTCCTGGTGGGTAGATCCACTCGAATCCAGCCGCACTCAGACCTTCCACATCTTGCCGGGGAATGATCCCGCCCCCGAACAACAACACATCCGAAGCTTCATGGGACTCCAGCAGTCTTGAGACCTCGATGAAGTGTGTCTGATGGGCGCCGGAGAGGCTGGAGAGGCCGATCGCCTCGACATCCTCCTCGACGGCCGCGCGCACGATCTGTTCAGGTGTTGATCTCAGTCCGGTATAGATCACCTCCATACCGGCATCCCGCAGGGCGCGAAGAACGAGGCGGATTCCCCGATCGTGACCATCGAGTCCAGGCTTTGCCAGTAGCACCCTGATCGGTCCGCTTCTACCCATGATCTTGATACTCCCCGAACACGCTCGCCAGCGTGCTCGACACCTCACCGAGTGTGCATCCAGATTCCATGGCGTGGATCAATGAAGGCATCAAGTTCACGGTTCCGCGCGCGTTCTGCTCGAGTTGAGCCATGGCGGAATCCACGGCTCGGAGGTCTCGGTTTGCCTTGAATTGTTCGAGTTTCCCTCTTCGCTGCTGCTCGACCACAGGATCAACATGGAAGGGAGCTTCTGGGATTTCTCCACCTTCTTCCGAACCAACCGGAAGCATCTCTCCCGAATCACGAGCTACCTGTGCTTCATACGCACTCTGTTCGATGGCTTTCCGAACGAAGCCATCTTCTATCGAGTGGAGCATCCCACCACGCTCATCGATTTCCTGGATGATGTTGGATGCCGCACGATCGATCTGATCCGTCAACTCCTCGATGAAGGGGGATCCTCCGAGCGGATCGGCAGTGTCGGGTACACCTGATTCGCTGGCGATGACCTGCTGGGTTCTCAATGCTAGCCGGGCAGCCTCTTCCGAGGGCAGAGATAACGCCTCGTCCCAGCCATTGGTATGTAGCGATTGTGTGCCACCGAGCACGGCAGAGAGTGCCTGGAGTGTAACCCTGACGATATTGTTGGCGGGTTCGACAGCCTGGAGGGTGGAGCCCCCGGTCTGGGTATGAAATCTCAACTGGCAAGCTCGGTCATCCTCGATGCCAAATCGATCACGGCAGATTCGCGCCCAGATTCTCCGGGCAGCTCTGAACTTGGCAATCTCCTCGAAGAACTGATTATGAGCATTGAAGAAGAAGGACAGCCTTCGTCCCACAGCAACCAGGTCAAGGCCACGATCGCGGCATGCATCGAGATAGGCGATGCCGTTGGCGAGCGTGAAGGCGATCTCCTGAGTTGCAGTCGAACCAGCCTCACGGATGTGATATCCGCTGATACTGATGGGGTAGAAGGCAGGGACCTCGACCGAGCAGTGCTCGATCACATCGACCACCAGTCTCATGGAAGCATCGACGGGAAACCGCTGAGTTCCCCTGGCGCTGTATTCCTTGAGGATGTCATTTTGAAGAGTACCCCGGATCTGATCTGGTGAGACCCCGTGTCTTTTCGCCACAGCGAGTAACATCGCCAGCAGTATTGGCGCGGTCGAGTTGATCGTCATCGAGACACTTACAGAATCCAGTGGAATCCCCTCGAGCAAATCATCGAGATCATCAACGGTACTGATCGGAACACCGACCCGTCCCACTTCACCCAGTGCTAGCGGATCATCCGAGTCGTAGCCGATCTGAGTTGGAAGGTCGAAGGCGACCGAGAGTCCTGTCTGCCCCTGATCGAGCAGGAATCGGAAGCGCTGATTGGTTTCGGCTGGCGAGGAATAACCGGCATACTGTCGCATCGTCCAGACTCGACCACGGTACATGCTCGGATGGATTCCTCGAGTGAAGGGGAACTCACCGGGACCCGCCTCGTTGCTGTCTCTGCTGTAGAGCGGATCGATCGGAATCCCGCTGGCACTCTGGAAGCAATCGATGCGCTCCGGGTGCTCGGAGACAAATGGCTCCCAGCACTGCTCGATCCATCGTGAAGGTCGATGATCCTTGCCGCTCAAGTTCTACCCTTCCGGTGGTAACCCTGGATTCAACAATCGTTCTGGACTCTCACATGGGAGATCTCTGCCGATCGTAACTGATCCACCCGCCCTGGTGTCGGCGAGTTCCTCTCGACGATGAGGGCTCCGTCCGAGGCGATTCCTGTCGCCTCCCCCTCGCCGTCCTCGTCTCCGTGTGTCACCCAGCGAATTCGACGCCCGATGGTGTCGAGCACCTCGGCTATCTGGAGTCGATTTCTTTCTCTACCCCCTTCTGTACGGTCCTCCTCCAGCAGTTGATCGAGGTGAGAGAGGATACTTTCCAGCACCGCTTCCGGGGAGGGACTGTGGCCGAATTCTGCAAGGATTGAGGTGGCTTCGACGGGGATCTCCCGCTGCTCCTTCAGTTGATTCTCGCTGATTTGCAGGTTGAGACCGATCCCGAACAGGACTTCCTGTGGCTTCCCGGATCCGAACACCTCTGCCAGAACACCGCCCCATTTTCGGCCGTCGAAGATCAGATCATTGGGCCACTTCAGTGCCAGTCGATGGTGTCCCACTCCGAGGCCATCGGAGACCGCCCGCAAAGCCGCCAGCGCCACCAGCAAATTATGGAACGGATCAGGACCTTCGCGGCAGGGAAGGGTGAGAGTGCACCAGAGTCCACCCTCGGGGCTGGCCCACGAGTTGCCCCTACGTCCTCTCCCTGACAGTTGCCTGACCGATCGGATCGCTCGGCGAACACCGGGCTCCAGCAGACACAACCGTCGAGCTTCCTGTTGGGTGCTGGAAGTCTGTTCGAGATGAATACGCTTCCATGGTGGCTCTGGATGCACGATTCCTCCTGGTTCCGAGGATACCGCGCGTTCCCCGGTGGAGGACCCCGTGATAGCCTGATTCCATGTCTTCAGAAGCAGACCTCATGAAACCCAGGGATCTCATGGAGAGGACCGGAATCACCCGGCAATTGCTCCAGAGCCTGGTCACGTCCAGGCTGATCGAACCGGCCAAAATCACCGAAACGGGGCGATATCTCTACGATGAGCAGACGGTGACGGCGGTCAGCGCCTACCTGCGCTGGAGGGATCTGGGTTACCCGCAGGCGGAGATACGCAGGATGTTCCGGCACAGGTTTCAGCGACAAGGTGACGCTTCCGACTCCCATCAGCAGGAGCGCGGATGAACGCCTCGGGAACGAGTACCATTCGAGTCCGCTATGAAGAGACGGACCAGGGTGCCATCGCCCATCATTCTCGCCATGTCGTCTGGTTCGAGACTGCCAGGACAGAATGGCTGAGAGAACTGGGAATGCCGTATCAAAAACTGGAAAAGGATGGGATTCGGTTTCTCGTCTCGGAAGTCACTGTCAACTACCAGTTTCCAGCACTCTATGACGACCTGCTGACAGTCGAGACGAGCCTTATCGATGCCCGGGGTGCGAGGCTACAACTGGGATACACCATCACCTCACCTCGTGGAGATACAGTGTGTACCGGTACCACTACTCTTGCATGTATCGATGTAGATCGCGGTCGGCCACGTCGGTTACCGGTTTTCTTTCAGCAGCAGGTCATCACGGGAACTGAGAAGGAGTGACATGAATCTACGGTTGCTGATCCATGATGGAATGCCCAGGCAATTGCCGCTCGATGAGGGGACCATCACTCTGGGACGATCGCGAAGTTGTGCCGTGCAACTTGAAGATCCGATTCTGAGTAGACAGCATTGTGCGCTGACCGTAGATGGCGATCGTATCGTGGTTGCTGACCTGGGCAGTTCAAACGGCACCTTCGTCGGTGGAGAACGAATCGAGGTTCGTAGCATTTCACCAGGTGAGGTGATCGAACTCGGATCGGTGTGTCTGCTCCCGCACGATTTCGATGAAAGTCTGGCAGAAGTAGATTGTACGGTGCTTCGCAATCAGGAGCGGGTGACCGATCTGATCGCGTTGGCTGCCGACAAGACCCAGGATCTTCCCCGTGCGGGAGACGATCTGCATCGCAGTGCTTCAAGATCTCCCCGCTTGCTGGCAGAGATCTCTTCGGACCACCTTGTCGACGAACTGGTGACGCTGTTACTTCGCAGCCATTCGGGCCATCGTGACGCCCTTGCTCGGGCGCTGGATCGGATGATCAGCGAGCAGATCCTGGAGACCTGCAATGACCGCGAGGACCTGAGGAATGCCGCCCGAAAGATCGTTGAGGAAGAACTCGGGGCACAGGGCGACGACCAGGGGGCGAGATGATCGGTCAACTGCTGGCGCTGGCGATGGCACTGAATCTGACCGGCACGATTCAAATTGATGAATTTTCGAAGGCGCGGGATGCGCTGATGTCAGCGCTTCAGAAGCGAGATGAATCTGCCATATGCGATGCCATCGAGACACTGAGTGGGCACGATCAAGAAGAGAGTGCCGAACTGATGTTGCGATTTGGAATGGCACACGAGAGTTTGCTTGTGCATCAGGAATCGTTGCGCCTGCTTCGTACTCTCGAATCGCAGGGGGCAAGAGAGGCGATCCGAACTGCAGCAAGAAAATCGAGGGATCCATCCAGGCGTCTGGATGCATTGCGCGTGCTGCGTGCATGGCCCCAGAGTCTTTCTCGCCCGGAACTTGTGCTCAGTTTGAAGGACCGATCCTGGTTGGTGGTATCAGAGGCAGTTCGCGGTTTGCGTGACCACAGGGCAGCCGAGTCGGTCGGAGCACTGATCGCCAGGATGCCCGATGCCAGGGGTAGATTACTCGAGGACTTCCGAGAGGCTCTGCTGGCCCTGACAGGTCAAGCGCTGCCGCCCGAAGCTGATCTATGGAAAATCTGGTGGCGAGAGAATCAGCAGGACTGGAAGCCTCCTGCACCGGAAGCCGACGAATCAAAGGATGAACAGAAGAGCTTACCGACTGCGGTTCGTCAGGGACTGTACGGGGAGATCGTCAGTGAGCGCGTCATCTTCCTGGTGGATGTTTCAGGGAGCATGCTCGCGGAGACATCGGTGGGGGGGTCAAGAATCGAGGTCGCCAGGACAGAATTGCGTCGAGCACTTGAATCCGGTCTGGATCCGAAGAGCCGCTTCTCGGTG
>Ga0310120_10002580_pt1 | contig 13180 bp, 10 predicted proteins | sample CB27_AW_983_MG_FD_203506 | JGI IMG/M metagenome (GOLD analysis project Ga0310120, IMG submission 203506) | Marine microbial communities from Western Arctic Ocean, Canada - CB27_AW_983 | ecosystem: Environmental > Aquatic > Marine > Oceanic | place: Canada: Western Arctic Ocean | collected... | reverse complement strand
TGTCCCATGTTCTTGGTATTAAATCCTCGTTCGAGGACGCCAGGCTGTACCTGCAGGAAGGTCTCGAGGAGCTAATCCGGGAATCCATCACCGAGGTACATGAGGCGCTACTTAGCAGGCAAACGGAACTGCTCGAGTTAATCAATTTCATGGCTGAAAATCTTGCCGCAGAGGGCAAACTGGTAGTCGAAGGCTTCGCACCACTACAGTCCTTACCCGACTCATCTTGTGGTGCGCTACCCTACTGGAGACTGCTGGTGGAAATGCTGCTTACCCAGTCCGATAGCTGGCGGCTGAAGGTCGACAAGCGTAATGGATTCCCCGCCGGAGGGTCACAGGACAAGCAGTTCAACGCCCTGTGCAAACAACGCAAAGTACAGTTTAATGATTTCGCCGACAGCCTCCAGGGCAATGATGATCTATTGGAGGCCCTGGCCTATTTGCGCAAGCTACCCGACCCTGCCTACGAATCCAGGCACTGGGAATTTTTGTCGGCGTTGACACGCCTGCTGGAATATCTGGGCGCTCAGCTGCTGGTGTCGTTCCGATCCATGGGCGTCATCGATTATTCCCAGACCAGTGCCGCCGCCAGGTCCGCCCTCGGCACCCCCGAGGAACCAACCGACCTTGCCCTGGCGCTGGATCACAAGATCCAGCATATCCTGGTGGATGAGTTTCAGGACACGTCCCAGTTACAACTGGATATTCTGCAATTGCTTACCAGCGGCTGGCAACTGGGTGATAGCCGCACCCTGTTTCTGGTCGGCGATGCCATGCAATCCTGCTATGGTTTTAGAAATGCCAATGTCGGTATCTATCTGAATATCAGAGAAAACGGCCTGGCCACGGTCAAATTACACCCACTCACACTGCAGGCCAATTTCAGATCACAGCAAAAGCTGGTCAGTTGGGTAAACGCTACTTTTTGTACCGCCTTTCCGGCCAGAGCCAATGCCTCCAGGGGTGCCGTGCCCTATTCTGCCTCCACGGCGGTGCATGCCCCCCTCGATGGCGCCGCTATTACGACGGAACTCATCTGTCACCAACGTGACCAGGGTACGGCAGGACAGGAGTTGGAAGCCCAGCGAGTGGTCGCTAAAATTCTTCGGCTGAAGGCAGAAGACAGCGCTGCATCCATCGCCATACTGGTGCGTTACCGTTCACATCTGCGTCACTTGATACCCATGCTGAGGGCGGCACACGTCCAGTGGCAATCGACCGACATCGATCGTCTGACGACACTGCCTATCATCGAGAATTTGCTCAGTCTCACCGCCGCTGTACTCAATCGGGGTGACCGTATCGCGTGGTTGGCCATTCTTCGTGCCCCCTGGTGTGGTTTGACTACTGCCGATCTCCATGCCATCCATAGCCATGCCGGTGAAAAAACGATCTGGCACGCGCTGCAGGAACACAAAGACATAGCCGCCCTGTCGACTGCGGGGCAGGAATACCTGGAAGGTTTCGTCGCCATCATGGGCTACGTCGTCGCGGCCCACCGCCGACTTGGGCTTCGCGATCTGATCGAAACCGCTTGGGACTTGCTCAGGGGCTCGAGCCTGGCCGCAACCGCCGTTGAGCGAGACAGCGTCAGCCACTTCTTTCACCTGCTCGAGCGCAATGAAGCCGGCGGCAGTCTCGCCTCCATGAGTGAATTCGTCGACCAGGTAAAGTTGGCATTCATCCCCCCCAGCGCCGATCAATCGGCCGGCAACAGCATCCATCTATTGACTATGCACAAGGCCAAAGGCCTCGAGTTTGACCACGTCATCTTGCCCGGACTGGCTAACAAGGGCGCCACTGATCGCAAATCATTATTGCTGTGGCATGAACGCCTGAACCGGTCCGGGCAGGCGCGGCTGTTTATCGCGGCACTGTCGGCATCGGGCGCGGATGAAGGCTTGCTCTACAAATTATTGCAACATGAACAGCAACACAAGAATAAGTTAGAAGACACACGGCTGCTATATATTGCTACCACTCGCGCACATAAATCCGTCAGCCTGTTCGCCAGCCTGCCCCGCAACAGCAAGGGCGCAATCGTACCCCGTGCTGACAGCCTGTTGTCCCGAATCTGGCGAGAGCTGCAACATAATCCCCAAGACATAACGGAGCTGGAGTTGGATCAACAGCCCGCCCCGGCAGCGACGGCGCAGCGGCCGGTTGTCGCCTTCGGCTATGCCGACATAACCCCCATAAAACGGTATAGACAGGCCTTGTCCCTGGCTGCTCAGGCGAGAAAAACCCTTGCCGAAGGTGTTGCCCAACTGGAAGCGGTTAACGCCGAAGCCAGCGCCGAGGGACCGACAGTTCCAGCAGAGCGCCGGAAACAGGAGTTGGCTGCGCTGTCGGGAACCCTGATTCACCGGCAACTCGAATCCTGTGTCCAGTCCGGGAGCGCTATGCCCGAGGATGCCGGTCTGCGCAATTACTGGCGCTTGCAACTACGTAGTAGCATTGCTGATGACAAGGAATTGGAAACCACCCTGGATTTTATCCAGGGCTCGGTAGTGCGCTCACTGGCGGCTGAATCCGCCTGGATCTTCGATGCCGGCCTCCGCGATAGCGAGGCCGAATTGGGCCTGAGCAGCTATGACCACAAGCGCTTGCGAAATTACCTGCTCGATCGTTGCTTCATAGATGCAGAAGGAACCCGCTGGATTATCGATTACAAGTCGGCCACGGCGGAATTAAATCAGAGTGAGCAGGGCTTTATCGATGCCCAGATTCAATTGCATTCGGCACAGTTAAGCCAGTATAAAAACTTATTCTTGGCGATGGAATCCAGGCCCACGAAAACCGCGCTATATCTAACCAGCATCGCAAAACTGGTGGAGCTTGATTAAACAGCCAACAATATCGGATGCCCCCGGGCAAGCTGCGCCTTACCTGTCCTGCTTCGCTACCGCAAAAATACCCGCAGCATTTCGCAGGTAACCTTTGTAATCCATCCCATAACCGAAAACATAGTCGTCGCCGATTTCCAGGCCGACAAAATCCGCCGTCACCGAGGAAAGTTTGCGCGCCGGCATCTTGTTGATTAATACCGCGACATAAACTGCCGCTGCGCCCTGTTCTCGACAATAGGAGAGTACTCGCTCCAGGGTAAGGCCTTGATCCAGGATATCATCGACCACCAGCACTACCCGGTCGGTTAAGCCCAGTTTTGGATAGGCCTCCCAGTGCAACTGGTCCGAGCCGCTGGTGTGTTCGCGGTAGCGCGTCGCATGCAGATAGTCGAGCTGCAATGGGAAATCCAGTCGCATCGCTAACTTGCCTGTAGTAATCAAGCCACCATTCATGACGCATAAGACAATGGGGTTGCTGGCGCCGATTTTCGCGCTGATCGCGGTCACCATATTATCCAGCGCACGCTCCACCGCCGATTCGCTATACAAACAGCGGGCACGTCGACTGACCTGGCTTATTTGTTCCGGGGTCAACTGTTTTACCTGGCCGTACCTAGCGTCAAAACCGGCCCGGTAGAAACTCCATCAGGAACTCGCATCGGGTTCGGGTCTGAGTACGTCGATCCCGTCCAAGGTGATGGTTGGAAAGGCAAAGTCGGCGCCATGGGAGTGCACTATCTCGATAATCTTCAGCATCACATCCTGCTTGATCTCGTGAAACCGAATCCAGTTCGTGGTCTTGGTGAATGTGTAAATAAAGAAATCCAGGGAGGAAGCGGCGTAGCTGTTAAAGTTGACAATCAGGGTCTGTCCGCTATCAATCTCTTCATGCTGTAGCAACATGTCCTTAACATCTACCACTATCGCCCCCATCTTCGACGCATCCTGATAGCGAATCCCGATGGTTTCCTTGATCCGTCGATTACTCATCCGCGACGGGTTTTCCAGCGCCAGCGTGTTAAAAACTGAGTTCGGAATATACAGGGGGCGTTTGTCGAAGGTGCGAACCACGGTCAATCGCCAACCTATTGTCTCTACGGTTCCCTCTATTTCCCGATCCGGTGATCTGATCCAGTCCCCGATAGCGAAGGGTCGATCCATGTAAATCATGAGGCCGCCGAAGAAGTTTGAGAGTAGGTCCTGGGCTGCGAAACCGATGGCAATGCCACCCACCCCGCCGAATGCCAGCAGTGCCGTAATTTCTATGCCCAGGGTGGGCAGAGCCACGAGGACGCCGGAGATGATAATTGCCAGCCGCAGTAATTTGGCGAGGGCGGTCAGGGTGGTGGGATCTATCCTGGACTGGTCGGGTTCAGCTTGGCCCTGGGATTCAATTCTCTGATTCATCCTCTGTTCGGTGAGAGTGGTGAATCGAACCAGGAACATGACTATCAGGGAAACCAGAGCCAGCTTCCGCGCCAGTTCGAGGTTGCTGACTGAAAACAATTCGGAACTCACATAGGCTTCAGTGATTTCGACGGCCCAGAGCAGACCCATGATCAGAATAAACCAGCTAAGCGGTGATCTGGCTGCCTCCAGGATTGCATCATCCCAGATGTTACTGGTTTTGATAACGCGACTCTCAATCAGTTTGAGAATCCGCATGGCGAAAAAACGGGCAAGCAGGGTGAGAAAAACCGCAACGAAAACTTCCGCGCCCCAACCAAAATCGCTCAGGGTCTTCAAGCTTAAAAAATCTGACATCAGTTCACCTTGTCTTTATTGCCGGTCAGGGTCGACATCATTTCGGTAGCCTCGATCCAGCGCGCGCTTGTGTACAGATTTTTACCTTCACACTGAGGGCGGCCACGCATCCTGAGCAACCCTGCATTAGGGGGTATATTATTAGTATCAAGCCAATCGGCTACCGTTATAGCAGATTCTCGATCGTTGCACACCAGCACCATGTCACAACCAGCTCCGAGGGCCAGTTTTGCCCGCTGCACCACACTGCCGGCACCATGGGCTGCCGCCATCGTCAGGTCATCACTGAAGACGACGCCTTCAAAACCCAACTGCTTACGCAGTTTTTGTTTGATCCAGACTTCCGAATAACCCGCACACTCGGTGTCTACTGCCGGATAGATGACATGTGCGGGCATGACGGCATCGAGCACATCGATACAACCGGCGAATGCTGTAAAGTCGGACGCCAGCAATTCCTCCCAGGTACGAGGGTCGACGGGCAATTCGACATGGGAATCCGCAACCACGGTACCGTGACCGGGAAAGTGCTTGCCGGTCGCCGCCATGCCCGCCTCATTCATCCCTGCAATATAAGCCCGTGCCAGGGAAACTACAGTGTCCACGTCGCCGGAGAAAGCCCGGTTGGCAATCGCCCGATTGTCGGCGCGATATAGATCCAACACCGGCGCCAGACTAAAATCGATTCCATATTGGAGTAATTCCGCCGCCATGGCCCAGCCGCTCAGCAGTGCTGCGGTCTGGGCGCGCTCGGGATCAGTGCCGGCCAATAGTCCAAAAGCATGGGCTGGGGGCAGCGCCAGAAAACCATCTCGAAATCTCTGTACCCGACCACCCTCCTGGTCGACAGTTATGAGCAGTCTTTCATTGCTTTCACGAATTGCGGCCACCAGTTCCTGTAGCTGAACCGGAGACACATAGTTCCTGCTGAACAGGATTAGGCCTCCGACCGCGGGTCGTTGCAATAATTCCTGCTCCAGCGGCGTCAACACCGATCCTTCTAGATCCAGCATCAAGACGCCGACGGCATCACTCGATTTAGTCATTGTTATAAGGGATTACTCTCTATCAGGAAACTCGAAGATTATTACAAATAGTTTTCGGCGGACAAACCAAGTTTTTGAGGGAGCTCAGTTATTTAGATCATAGTGTTAATTTGAAAAATAAAGTAGTCATAGTCGCGAGGGAAAATAGTGCTTTCTTTTTAATGTGAAAAGTTACTATAGTGCCAGATCGACTAATAAGCGATTTGGAATTGGAAACCGGCACAGGAATTGTGACTACATTTTAAAAGCCGTTGCGGCTGGAGACAGGGCATTGAACAATCTCCCCCCCGAAATTTCCGACTGGTATCAAGACCTGATCAGTGGCAGCCTGTTTGAAATTGTCGCCTACGACGAAGACGCTGGCACCATCGAATATCAGCTAATCGACGGTGAAGTTGGTGAGTACGACATCGCCACCTGGAAGCAACTCTATCTCACCGCTGCGGAAGCACCTGAAGACTGGCGCACTCCCTTCGAGCTGAATGCCGAAGATCGGGTCTATTCTGATCAAACCATCGTTCCCGAAAACTTCTCCGGTGCACTATCCGATATCGAGCCCGATTCACTGGACCTTGGAGATGATTTCCAGATTCTATAACCCTGCCGTTATTTTCTTCTCATTTGTCCCTGGTTATCACTAGGCACCCGAGTCAATACTCGATCATGAACCTGGTACTGCTGACAGCACGAGTTCCACTGCCTGTGCTGCCGCATTACAGCCACCTGAACCGGGGCCTCGGAGCTAAAGTTATATTGTTTCTATCAGATAACTGTATATAATTACAGTATTATTCTCCTGAGGATATCTTGATGCACAAGCTAACGTCTCGACAGGAAGAGATTCTCCAATTCATTAAAGACTATCTGTCTGAAATCGGTTATCCCCCTACCCGCTCCGAAATCGCGCAAAAAATGGGGTTCCGCTCCACCAATGCGGCAGAAGAGCATCTACGGGCCCTGGCCAGAAAAGGCGCCATCGAGATATTGCCTGGGACTTCCCGAGGATTGCGTTTACCCATCAACGAGCAACTGGGTTTGCCCATCATCGGCCAGGTTGCTGCAGGAAGCCCAATTCTAGCAGCAGAATCCATTGCCGATTATTGTGACATCCCCCCCGATCTATTCTCGCCGGCGGCAGATTATCTGTTGACGGTAAAAGGTACCAGCATGATCGATATAGGCATCTTCGAGGATGACCTGCTCGCAGTGCATAAGACCAGCCAGGCCCGCAACGGGGATATTATCGTCGCCAGGATCGATGATGAGGTTACGGTAAAGAAGCTGGCAAAGGGGAAAAGCAGAAATTACCTAAGTCTTGTCGCCGAAAATCCAGACTTTCCCCCCATTGAAGTAAACCTTCGCAGCAGTAATTTCACGATCGAGGGAGTGAGTGTGGGAGTGATCCGACGCGGTATGTAGTATGTCGGCCAGGGAGCTGACACGCAGCCGTGTCATCCCCGCTTCCGCTTATTTTTCTTCGACTTCTTCGTGGCTTCGGTAATCTGCCAGCTACCATCCCGGTAGAAAGCCTTCCAGCCTGTAGCCTTTTTATTCACTTCGCTCTGCACGTATTGCTCCCTGGTTTTCCTGCTAAAACGAATCAGGGTTTTGTTACCCTGGCTATCCTCGGTCGGCGCGGCAAACAGGAAGCTGTATTTCGGGTCTATTTCATCTTTGTGTGACAACAGCTCTACCACCAACGGAGCCCTGGTCTCTCGATTCCTGGGGAATTTACTGGCGGCCAGGAACAGTCCGGAAGCACCATCTCTGAGTACATAATGATCGTCTACGGTGGAGCACATCAACTCCGGCATATCCACCGGGTCCATTTTTGGTGGTGCGGCTTCGCCATTGCGCAACAATTTACGGGTATTTTTGCAGTCCTCGTTGCTACAACCAAAATACTTGCCGAAGCGGCCGCTCTTCAGCTGCATATCGGCACCACACTTGTCACATTCGATGATTGGACCATCGTAACCCCGGATCTTGAACTCGCCGTGCTCCACCTCATAGCCCGCGCAATCGGGGTTGTTACCACACACATGCAGTTTGCGTTTTTCGTCAATGAGATAGGTATCCATGGCGGTATTACACGAGGCGCAACGATGCTTGTGTCGCAGTTGAATATTTTCCTGCGCTTCTGCCTCTTCAGCCGTATCGGTGCGGATGGCTTCATCGCCGGGAGTCAGGTTGAGCGTGCTCTTGCACCTCTCCTTGACGGCTAATGCGTATCCAGAGCAACCGAGGAATACTCCAGTCGAAGCCGTTCTGATCTGCATATTACGGCCGCATTTCGGGCACTTTATATCTGTGTCTGTGGGGTTATTCGTGCGCATGCCGCCGTCGGCGTCTTCTGCTATTGCCAGTTGACTGGAAAATCCGCTATAGAAATCATCTAACAATTGCTTCCAGTTCTTATCCCCCGCCGCGACCTCGTCCAGTGAATCCTCCATCTTCGCCGTGAAGTCATAGTCCATGAGCTCAGCAAAACTTTCGAGCAAACGCTCGGCAACGATGTCGCCCATTTTTAGTGAGTAGAAGCGTTTGTTTTCGATCCGAACGTAACCGCGATCCTGAATCGTGGAAGTAATGGAGGCATAGGTGGAGGGCCTGCCAATTTTCCGTTTTTCCAATTCCTTGACCAGGCTGGCTTCTGTATATCGCGGTGGCGGCTTGGTGAAAATTTGTGAGGGGTCGAGCTGTATCAGTTCGAGCACCTCGCCAACTTTAACATCCGGTAAAACCACATCTTCGTCTTTCGATGGCATCGCTCGCAGATAGCCATCAAATTGCATGATACGACCCTTGATACGTAATTCAAATTCGGCCGCCTCGATGGCGATGGTACTGCTCAGGTAACGGGCGGGGAGCATCTGGCAAGCGACAAAGAATTGCCAGATCAGGGTGTAGAGTCGTACCGCATCTGCTTCCATGGCATTGAGCTGGGTGGCCAGAACACGCACGTCACTGGGTCTGATAGCCTCGTGCGCTTCCTGAGCGCCCTCTTTGGAACTGTAGTGCGAAGGATTCTCTGGCAGGTATTGCGCACCGTAGCTTTTTTCGATGAAATTTCGACACATCTCCACAGAATCATTACTCAAATGTGTGGAATCCGTGCGCATATAGGTAATGTAACCGGCCTCATACAGGCGCTGCGCCATTAACATGGTCTTCTTAACCCCGAAACCCAGTCTGGTGCTGGCAGCCTGCTGCAGCGTCGACGTAATCAATGGCGGCCTGGCCTTGGAAGAGGTAGGTCGATCTTCCCGTTTTAAGACCTGGTACTGTGCACTCTCAAGAATTGCCAGGGCTGCATCGGTGGTGGCCTTGTCATTGGGACGAAAGTTTCTGCCCGACTGCCTGACAACCTGGCAGCGCAACCTCGCCTTGGCGTCGGTGTGCAAGTCTGCATAGACTTCCCAAAACTCTTCCGGGATGAAGGCTCTGATTTGCTGCTCGCGTTCAACTACGAGTCGAACCGCTACCGATTGCACGCGTCCAGCCGATAAGCCTCGCGCCACCTTGGCCCAAAGCAAGGGGGACACCATGAAGCCAACGATACGATCGAGAAATCGGCGTGCCTGCTGCGCCTCGACATAGCGCATGTCCAGGTCTCCTGGTTCGGAGAATGCTTCGGTGATAGCCCGTTTGGTGATCTCGTTGAAGACTACGCGCTTGTATCGAGCCGGATCTCCCCCGATGGCTTCTTTCAGGTGCCAAGCAATAGCCTCGCCTTCGCGGTCAAGGTCAGTGGCCAGGTAGATGTTATCGACATTTTTCGCAAGCCGCTTAAGGTCGGCAACTACTTTTTCCTTACCCGGCAGAATCTGGTAATTTGCCTTCCATCCGTTCTCTGGGTCGATACCCATTCGAGAGACAAGTTGCGTCCGCGCTTTCTTTTTCTTGTAGGTAATTTTTTCTTCCGGAGCCATCTTACGAGTCTTGGCGGCGGCGGCCGCTCGCGCCTTCGTGTCAATCGTCTTACCACTCCCGCCGGTAGGAAGATCACGGATATGACCGACACTGGATTTGACCACGAACTCCGGCCCAAGATACTTGTTAATAGTCCTGGCCTTCGCCGGCGACTCAACTATTACTAAGGATTTTGACATTTCTTCCTTCATTTATTATCAATACTCAGGCTTGAGCTCAACCGAGCAGCGCACATATATAAGGCGAAGTGGGAGACGGGTCAAGTATTCTGTGGAAAAACTTGCACTGCGTCCCAGGGAATAATCAGAAATCGAACTCGCTCGAGTCCCTATATATTTACTTCATGGCACCAGTCGAATGCATCTCTGCGCTCGCCCATTTGAATGCCCACGAGTCGATCATATAATTCCTGCATGATGGGACCCACAGTCTGACCGTCTTGATAGATGGAGTGCCAGTGCTGGTCCACCAGGATCCTGCCAACAGGAGCCAACACCGCAGCAGTGCCGCAGGCAGCAACTTCCTCGAATTGAGAAATTTCCGCCCGCAGCTCGATTGGTCGTGCTTCGGTTTTGAGGCCTAACTGCTCCCGGGCAATCACCATCAAGGATTTCCTGGTAATGCTAGGTAAAATTGCATTTGAATTTGGCGTAATGAATGAGCCGTCTTTCATGGCGATGATGATATTTGCAGATCCTGCTTCATCTATATAGCGGCCTTCGGCGGAATCCAGATAGAGTGCCTCATCGGCACCCTTGTCCTGGGCTTCTCTGGTTGCCAGTAAACCCCCGGCATAATTCGCCCCAATTTTATAACAACCGGTGCCATTCGGAGACGCCCGATCGATTTCCGAGACCGCAAGTGAAATAACTGCTAGTCCATCAGATTTATAATATGGTCCAACAGGTGAGACGAATACCCTGAATTCAAATTGCTGTGCCGGTCGCAGGCCCAGGTTTTCACCCACCCCGATTAACATGGGCCGAATGTATAAGGAAGCCCCGGAGCCGAAAGGTGGAATCCATGTATAATTGGCACGCACCGTCTCCTCCACCACATCCATGAACATCTGCCTTGGCACTTCCGGCATCAATAGCCTGGCTGCCGCCAGGTTCATACGCTCACTGTTGAGGTCCGGGCGAAATAGCAGAACCCGTCCGTCTGCGGTAGTTTGTGCCTTCATGCCCTCGAAACACTGTTGCGCATAGTGCAAGGCCGGCGCACCTTCATGGGCCTGGATGATTTCACTCTCGATCAATTCACCTCGATTCCAACTGCCGGAGGAATGCTGGGCGCAAAACCGATAATCGGTGCGGTGATACTGAAATCCGAGTTCTGCCCAGTTAAGCTGCTGTTTGTTCACGTTTGCGTCCAAGCTAATATCCATGTGCGAAGATGATTGATCTGCGTATTATCAGGCATTAACCTGTTAATTTCTAGCGAGCTGCCAGGACGTCACGGGGGAACGCTTCAGAACCGCTTGAGGCTTTACTGGATTATTCGGAGGTGTACTAGCACTCGCCCAGAGCTTGCGCTAGACTCAACGGCCCCTTAACAGCGGCCGAATAAACACAACACACCAGCATGAAACTCGTTGACATTGGTGCCAACCTGACCCACCAGTCATTTGCTCATGACCTCGGTCAAGTTATTGCACGAGCCGAGGCTGCCGACCTCGCTCACATCATCATCACCGGCACCGACCTCGACTCCAGCGCGGCAGCTCTCGAGCTGACACAGACAAAGCCAGGACTGTTCAGTTGCACCGCTGGCTTTCATCCCCACGTTGCCGCCGCCTGTTCGCAACAACAACTTGGAGAAATTGCCCAACTCGCCAAGCAATCGAAAGTGGTTGCAGTGGGCGAGACAGGGCTGGACTTCAATCGTAACTATTCTCCGCGGGAAGATCAGCTGCGGACATTCGAGCGCCACTTACAATTGGCGATAGAAATTGAAAAACCCTTATTCCTTCACCAGCGGGATGCCCATGAGGCATTTTACAAATTACTGAAAAAATACCGTGAGGAGTTGACCGGCGGCGTTGTCCATTGTTTCACCGATTCCGAGTCTGCTTTAGCCGATTATGTGGGTCTGGATATGTACGTTGGCATTACTGCGTGGATTTGTGATGAGAAACGGGGAAGACTGCTACGGACTCTGGTCAGCCAGATACCCTCCGATCGCTTGTTGGTGGAAACTGACGCCCCCTATCTGCTGCCAAAAACCTTGAGCCCAAAGCCGAAAATACGCCGCAATGAACCCTGCTATTTAGGGGAAATTCTGCGGACGCTATCCACTTGCACCGGTCGCAGCGTCGAGCAATTAGCCAGGGAGACCACACAAAATGCCGTTACACTATTCAAGTTACAACTGGAATAATCAGAGATTCCTCAGATCTTCCAGGGTGAAAGGCCAGCCGATCTCGGCTCCGGAGTCCTTGTTTTTTACCACTGGAATTCGAATTCCATAGAGTGAAACCAATGCAGCATCCGTGCCGATATCAACGGACTCGACTTCGAATTCCAGGGATTTAGGTAATTCGGCAAGCAGTTCTTCTGCCTGTTCGCAAAGGTGGCAACCAACGCTGGTATAGAAAATTAGTGTGCTCATACCGAACCCAGGCAGCAGCTATCTCTGCGAACGACTCTGCTCATTGCTTATAGGAAGTAGACTGCGCGAGATTTAACATTTCCCTGAGCACCACCGAAAACATCGCATAACCTGGCTTCGGCTCGGCGCGCAACCTGGTCAGTATCGCTCGGCCAACGGCAGGCGAAAGTGCTCTATTTTTCGGCGGTTTCATCCGCATAAATGATTCCTGTCACTACCGGGCTCGCCAGGCTGGAGAATGCCAATAAAATTTTTATCTTGCCGTCGTTGTGAAGCGACAAAACGGGCAGCCTCCAGTTATGACAAGCCCTGTACTCACGCTACATTCAGGCACAATCTTCGTCTAGACTTCTAACTAAAAACGTTTACAATCCCTCATTTCGTGTTATGGGCCCCACCGACAGCAGAGAAATTTTGATATGAACCTCCATGCAATAATAACAGAACTTAAAAACTGGCTATCAAAGCAGATCATAGGACAGGAGAAGCTGATAGACCGGTTACTTATTGCGCTGCTGGCAGATGGTCATCTACTGGTCGAAGGCGCTCCGGGACTCGCGAAAACCAAAGCCATCAAGGACTTGTCCCGCGCCATCGAGGGCGACTTTCATCGAATTCAATTTACTCCCGATTTATTGCCCAGTGACATTACTGGTACCGAAGTATATCGGCCGGAAGATGGGTCTTTTCGGTTTCAACAGGGGCCCATTTTTCACAATCTGGTACTCGCCGATGAAATCAACCGGGCGCCGGCGAAGGTACAGTCTGCACTACTGGAGGCGATGGGAGAGCATCAAGTAAGTGTGGGCAGAGAATCCTTTACCCTGCCGCCGCTGTTCCTGGTGATGGCCACCCAGAATCCCATCGAACAGGAAGGAACCTATCCGCTACCAGAGGCGCAACTCGACCGTTTCCTGATGCACGTCACCATCGGCTATCCGTCCATCGAAGCCGAACGCGACATCCTGCACCTGGTAC
>Ga0310120_10002577_pt1 | contig 13191 bp, 6 predicted proteins | sample CB27_AW_983_MG_FD_203506 | JGI IMG/M metagenome (GOLD analysis project Ga0310120, IMG submission 203506) | Marine microbial communities from Western Arctic Ocean, Canada - CB27_AW_983 | ecosystem: Environmental > Aquatic > Marine > Oceanic | place: Canada: Western Arctic Ocean | collected... | reverse complement strand
CAATGACTTTCAAAAACTATCGCTGAAATATCCAACAGCAACCATTTTGGGAAACTTTGACAAACAACTGAATAACGATACGGACCGGATTGAACTACGGGATGCTTTCGGAAATCCGGCAGACGAGGTCGAATATTATGATGGTGGGCGGTGGCCCCTCATGGCCGACGGCCGAGGTTCAAGCCTGGAGCTATTGAATCCCAGGGCGGATAATTCGAAAGCCGAGGTTTGGGCTGCCAGTGACGAAACTCAAAAAACAACCTGGCAAACTTTCACCTACACCGGCATTGCCACGGCTCCTACTTTCAATCCCAGCAAGATTTGGAATGAATTTCTCATCGGTCTGCTGGACGAAGGAGAAATACTGATCGATGACATTCGTGTTGTTCAATCACCGGGCGGCGGCGGCGCCGAGTTGATTCAAAATGGTGATTTTGAAAACGGTGATGCCGCTTGGCGAATTCTGGGAACGCATGTCGACAGCCGGGTAATGACGGATCCTGATGATCCCTCAAACCATGTTCTGCACCTTGTCGCATCCGGCCCCAAGCATCATTTCAATAATCGAGTGGAAACCACTTTCCTGGGAAATACTCCGATCGCTAATAACACCACGTACGAGCTCTCTTTCCGGGCCCGTTGGCTGACTGGCTCTCATCGGCTGCACACCGAGGTTTACTATACCCGCCTGGCAAACACGACACTGCTCAGTGTGCCCCAAGACAACGGCACGCCTGGTTCCCAAAACAGTCGATTTCAAACCAACACGGGCCCAACGTATTCGGGATTGGCTCACCAGCCTGTTGTCCCCAATGCCGGCCAGGCGGTCACCGTCACCGTGGAATCCGAAGATTCAGACAACGTCAGTAATCTGACACTTTGGTATTCAGTTGATGAAGGCAGTTGGAAAAGTGTTGGAATGTCCCGCCAAGCGAACCATTATCAGGCAACCATTCCGGGCCAATCTACAGCAGCGCTGGTCCAATTTTATGTTCAAGGGCAGGATGCCCTGGGAACTACCTCCACCTACCCGGCAGCTGGCCCGGACTCGCGTGTCCTGTATCGAGTCCAGGACGGCCAGGCCAACACTTCCAAGCGCCATAGTTTTCGCATCTTGATGACCGACACCGATACAGACATCTTGCATCTCGGTACAAATGTCGCCAGCAATGACCGCTTGGGAGCTACGGTGATCTATGATGAACAGCAAGTGTTTTATAACGTTGGCGCGCGGCTCAAAGGGAGCATCGTTACCCGCGGCAAACATCCCACGATCGTCGGATTCAACGTGTTGTTCGATCCCGACCATCTCTTCCGGGGTTCCTTAAAAAAAATTGGTGTTAAAACGGCAGGCCGTCAGGAAATCCTGGTCAAACACATCATTAACCATGCCGGTGGCCTGCCCACACGTTATGACGATTTTGTCCATCTGGTGCGTCCCACCAGTGTTACCAATGGCCCGGCAATCATGACCTTGGACCCCTACGGCACGGACTATCTGGACGCACAATTCGACAATGGCTCGGACGGTACCGTGTACAAAATGGAGGGTGTTTCCTATCAATTAACAACGACCGACGGTAATCCGGAAAGCCTCAAGATACCGCAGCCTTTGGGTTGGATCTCCGCCGTAGATTTGGAAGACCTGGGTGACGATAAAGAGCAATACCGCTGGATGTGGCTGCTCCAAAATGGCCGGGACCGCGACGATTATTCCGGACTGATCACCCTGGCTAAAACGCTCGGCTTGACAGGGGCTGACCTTGAACAACAGGCCAATCAGGTCCTGGACGTCGATCAATTCATGCGCACCTTTGCATTCATGTCACTGGTGGGTGCTAACGACGCTTACAGCCAAGGAATGGGGGGAGCACCTCACAACATCGATTTTTACGCCCCGCCCGACAACGGTAAAATCATCGCGCTTCCCTGGGACTGGGACGACGCCTTCGTGAATCGACCTTACGATGCCAATCTGTGGGGCAACAAGAACATTGCCAATCTCATCCAGCGACCGGTCAATACACGCATCTTTCATGGCCACCTGCTGGACATCATCAATACAACATTCAACAGCACCTACATGACGCCATGGGCAAACCATTACAAAGACAAAGGTGCTGAAAATTATGGTTTTCATTTAAATTTTATCCACAACCGTGCCAACTACGTGCTGGACCAATTGCCTACGGCAATCCCCTTCCAAGTGAATTCCAACAACGGTGCTGATTTTTCCGTCAACACTGCGACGGTCGACCTGAACGGTCAAGGCTGGATTGACGTACACGAAATTCGATTCGCGGGTTCCAGTGACTGGTTACCGGTCACATGGCTTGACGATCAGAATTGGCAAATAACGCTTCCCGTATCGTGGGGAGAGAATCTATTTCAACTGGAGGCCTACGATCGACAGGGAACACTGGTAGGTTCCGACAGAATCACCGTCACCAGCACTTCGACCGATGCCTCCCTGCAGGATTCATTGCGAATTACTGAACTTAACTATCATCCGCACGATCCCACTGCGGCTGAGTTGGCAATCGACCCCACGCTGAAAAGCAGTGACTTCGAATTCATTGAGCTCGAGAACATCGGTTCAAAAACGATTCGTTTGACCGACGCCCGATTTCTCGAGGGCATCGAGTTCACTTTTCCCATTTCTGAATTGAACTCCGGCCAACGCGCCGTCATCGTTGAAAACACCACTGCCTTCGCATTGCGATACGGTACGGAAGTGAACGTGCTGGGTGAATTCAACGGCAGCCGCCTGAGCAACAATGGAGAGCGTTTGCACTTAGTCGACAGCTCGAATACGACCATTCAAGATTTTTCCTATGGGGATAGTGATCCGTGGCCAGACCGGGCCGATGGCGCAGGTGCGACCTTGGAACTGATCGACTCTGCCAGTACAACGCCGGAGCAATTTGGCAAGTTCTATCACTGGCGGGGCAGCATTGAAATGGGAGGATCTCCGGGCTTTGCCGGACAAGAACCGGTGGGAATTGTGATCAACGAAATTCTTTCCCATACCGGTCCTCCGCTCAATGAAACCGACTCCATCGAATTGCTCAACATCACGGCCGAACCCATCGACATCGGCGGATGGTTTTTGAGTGATTCGTCGGACAATTTTTTCAAATATCAAATTCCGTCCGGCACTCTACTCGGCTCCGGCCAGCACCTTGTCTTCGACGAGAACCATTTCAATCCAACACCCCTCTCACCAGACACCTTGGATTTTGCGCTCAGCGGAAACCATGGAGACGATGTCTGGCTAACGGATCCCAACGGCGGTGGTGCGGGTGTGATGTGGTTTGTGGACGATGTCCAATTCCCGGCGGCAACCCATGGTGAATCGTTTGGACGTGTTCCCGATGGCAGTGGGCGACTCTCACCACTCCTGTCTCGCTCCCTTGGCAACACCAATGGCCCGGCCCGCGTGGGCCCCCTGGTGATCAGCGAGGTAAACTATCATCCCGGGCCCCCATCGACGGCCGCACTGGCGATCGATCCAAATCTCATGGCCACTGATCTTGAATTTGTAGAAATCCACAACACGAGTAATTCCGATATCGACCTCTCAAATTGGCGTTTGCGTCAAGAAATCGACTTTGATTTTCCCACGGGCATCATGAGCGGCAAAAATCAGACCCTGGTTTTGATTTCCTTTGATCCCACCTCGGCAGCCAATACGAACCGCGTGGCGGCCTTTCGCGTTCATTACGGAATTGACACGAACGTGGCACTTGTGGGCGGATATGTCGGACAGTTGAGTAACAGCGACGCTCGGATCGTTCTGCAGCGTCCTGGCATTGCCGCTGTCGAAGAATCAACGGTCCTGCCTCGGCTGTCCGAAGACGAGGTGGTATACGACGACTTTTCACCTTGGCCAACTTCTGCAGATGGTGGAAGTGCTTCACTTCATCGAACTCGATTAGCGGGAGTGGGCAGCCATTCGGCAAGCTGGACCGCTGGCACACCACTGCCGGGACAACCGGCCCGCCAGGGGGATACCGACCTGGATGGAGATGTGGACACGAGTGACTTGACCAAGGCAATCATCAACTTCACCGGCGCCGGTGGAGTCGGAAAAAACTGGGCCCAGGGCGATGTCGACGGTGATCGTGATGTGGACACGGGAGACTTGACCATAGCAATCATCAACTTCACCGGCGCCATGTCGACAACCTCCCGCTTGACATTGGCTGGGGTACCTGCTGTGGCTGGCGCAAAAATGACCACCCACGTCATCGCAACACGACTCACAGAACATCCGGTCGATCTATCGAGGGAAGCGGATACCGCCAAGGAGGATGCCAGTCTGTCCAACGAGTCATTGGAGCAACTCCAAATTGGAACATTTTCCCGATCTGTCCAACGAAGCCGCCAGCTTCACACGGTCGATCGTGTGCTTGAAGATTGGGAAAATAGTAGCGATCAGCAAAACCTTACGTCTTGCTACTCTCTATACCCCTCATGTACAAATAGATTTTAAATTTGTCAGTTTGGAATCGTGTTTTTTCTTAATTTGTGCGGATCCATTCGCCAGGCGCAAAGCAACCGTTCATCCTGGCAAGTAAAAACGAACTTTCAGCCTGACATTGCCGAAACACTGAAAAGGATTTGCCATTGCGTCGCTTCGCTTTTTTGATATTCACGATGATTGTTTCAGCAATCCCACTGGCGATATCAGGCTGCGCGCGTACCGAAAATCAGGACAACCAAAAACCTCGCTTTGCATTCATTGTCAACATTCCCACCGATCGCTTTTGGGACATCGCGTATGCCGGTTGCCTGCAGGCAGCACAAGAAGAAGACGTGATCGTGGAATTCCACGCACCAGGTGAATCGACGGCAGCTCAACAAAAACAAATTCTCGAAACACTGATGAGCCGTGGAATCGACGGAGTCGCCATTTCGCCTCTCAACCCCGACAGTCTGGGCCGTTTTCTACTTCGCATTGGCGAGCAATTTCCTGTCATCTGTCAGGACTCTGATGCACCGGAAAGTGGACGCGTTTGTTACATCGGCACCGACAACGTAGCTCACGGTCGCATGATGGGAAATTTGATGAAAGAGGCATTGCCCGAGGGTGGCCAGGTAGCTTTGTTTGTCGGACAGCTGGATGTTGCCAATGCGCGCGAACGTCAGCAGGGTGTTTTGGAAGTACTCGCCGGTAGCAACATTACCGTCGTGGACACCTACACCGATCGTGGAGAACCGGCTAACGCAAAATCCGTCGTCACCGACGTGTTGTCCAAGCACCCCGATCTGAAAGGGTGCCTTGGCCTGTGGGGCTACAATGCTCCACAAGCCGTCAATGCTCTACGGGATTTCCCCGCCCGCATTGTCAAGGTCGTCGGCTCGGATGAATCGCTCGAAACGATGCGAGCGATACGCGACGGCAAGCAGTACGCCAGTGTCGCCCAAACGCCTTATCATTTTGGATATCAATCCATCAAAATTTTGGCTCGTGTCCATCGCGGAGAGAACGTAGATATTCCGCAGGACAAGATGATCTTTACCGAGTCCTTCGAAATTCGTAGCGACAACCTTGAGGAGGTCGAAGCGGATATTGCGGCCAAACTGAAATTGAAAGAGAAACTTGAAGATCGCTACGGTAAATGATGAACACGCTCTCCCCTTCACGAGTTTCACTTCAGGCGATCGGCAAGAGTTTTCCCGGAGTGCGTGCGTTGGACAACGTCACCGTCGAAGTGGCTGCCGGTCAAATTGTCGCGATCGTTGGTGAAAACGGGGCCGGCAAGAGCACACTGCTGAAGATCCTGGGTGGAATCCAGCAGCCAGATCAAGGGCATGTATTCATCGACGGCAAGCCAGCCGATTTGTCAAGCGTACGCCGATCGATGGACCTCGGCATCAGCCTGATCCACCAGGAATTGAACCTGGCAGACAATTTGAGCATCGCTGAAAACATTTTTCTCGGTAAACAACCCTATCGAGGAAGTCGTTTCCTTCCGTTTACCAACCGCAGAATGATGGATCGAGATTCGGCCCGCCTCATGGATCTTGTCGGCTTGAAATTGTCTCCCCAGACGCTCGTCGGATCACTTAGCGTCGGCCAATGCCAGCTCGTTGAGGTCGCAAAAGCACTTTCCCAATCCGCTCGCGTTTTGATCTTCGATGAGCCGACCAGCAGCTTGTCAGTTGCTGAATCTGGCCGGTTGATGGGACAAATCAAACAATTGCGAAATCAAGGCACGGGGATTCTCTACGTATCCCATCGCTTGAACGAGGTCTGTCAGCTCGCCGACAAAGTGGTAGTATTGCGAGACGGCCAGCACGTTGGCACGCTCGTTGGAGATGACATTTCTGAAAAACAGATGATCTCTTTGATGGTTGGGCGTGATATCAAGCAGCATTACCATCGCAGCGGTCACGAGATTGACCGGCAACAACCGGCCCTTGCCGTCCAACAGTTGCGTTACCGGGCCGCAGCCAGCCCCATTAGTTTTTCAGTAGGACGTGGCGAGATCGTCGGTTTTGCCGGCTTGGTGGGTGCAGGAAGAACGGAACTGGCACGCGTGCTGTTTGGAATCGATCCGATATTGGGTGGCCAGATTCGAATCGACGGTCGCCCGGTTCGCTACCGCACCCCGGTGGGCGCCGTGGAAGCCGGCATGGCCATGGTCCCGGAAGATCGAAAGGCTCATGGCCTGGTATTGCCAATGCCATTGTGTCGTAACATCGGCTTGACCGTTTTGTCCCGATTGGGATCGTGGCCATGGTACAACCGCCTGGCGGAAACGCAGCTGGCAAGGCGTCTGGCCAACGAACTTACGATCCGTGCCGCCAGCCTGCAGCAGACCACCGGACTGTTAAGTGGTGGCAATCAACAGAAAGTCGTGCTGGCAAAATGGCTGGCCTCGGAACCACGGGTGTTCGTTCTGGACGAGCCGACACGCGGGGTCGACGTCGGTGCGAAAAGCGAAATCTACCGGTTGATATTTGAGTTGTCGGCCAAAGGGGTAGGCATCATGATGATCAGTAGTGAAATGGAAGAAATCATCGGCGTCTCCGACCGTGTGATCGTGATGCACGAAGGAAGTATCCAAGGTGAATTGACGGGGGGTCAGATCAACGAAGAGGCGGTCATGTCGCTCGCCATTGGAGCAGCCGCATGACGGACGAACGGTCAACTGAGAATCATGTCCCCAACACATCGTCTGGCTGGAGTGATGTGACAATCCAAGTCGTTGTCATGTTGTCATTGTTGGCAATGATGATCGTCACGACATCATTCGTCGATCCCAATTTCTTAACGCCGGGCAGCCTGCGCAGCGTCCTGCGTGATACGGCAATCTGGAGCCTCTTTGCCTTGGGACAGGCGGTTGTGATCATCGCCGGTGGAATTGACCTGTCCGTCGGTTCGATGATTTGTTTTCTAGGTGTCGTTGCCACGATGCTGCTGAATTCCCCGGCTGTAAATTCGCTGATGCTCATGTTGTTCAGCGTCATTGCCTTGGCAGCGGCGGTGGGTGCCATCCACGGAATTTTAGTCTGCTTTGCGCGTTTACAACCTTTTTTAGTAACGTTGTGCAGCCTGTTGATCTTTCGTGGACTGGCCCGTGTGATCACCAACGGCAAAACGGTTTCTTATTCGAGCGAACATGAGCTGTTCGAATTTCTGGGCAGCGGTGCCTGGCTGGGAATTCCAATTCCAGTTTTCATACTCATTGCGGCTCTTTGTCCGCTGGCCATTTTCATGCACTGGACCGTACCCGGACGGTACTTGTATGCGATTGGTTTTAATGTCGACGCAGCAAGATTCAGCGGAGTACGTGTCAACCTGCTACGCACAGTGAGTTACGTTTTATGCGCAATCATGACCGCGCTGGCGGCCATGCTCGAGGCAAGTCATGTTGTCAGCGTGACACCTTCCAACGCCGGATTGGCCTACGAGATGTATGGTATCACGGGCGCGGTCCTCGGCGGATGTGCGTTGCGCGGCGGCAGAGGCTCCCTGCTGGGTGTCGTGATTGGAATGGCCATCTTGCGAGTCATCAAATCTGCTGTCATCTTTTTAGGAATCAATACCTATTGGACGTTTACCGTAACAGGAATGGTTTTACTCACAGCCGTCTTGATCGATTCTCTGGTTCGCCACCAGCGCAGACAGTCCTGACACAAGAAATAGACAAGCAACGCTACCTGTCATCCGTAACGAAATGCAGAGCTTAAATGACAATCACTCAAAAAATTAAAACGGCTATGGTAGGGTGCGGCGGTGCCGCATGGGTGGGGCATCTGCCCTGGTTATGGGATCATCCCGAAATCGATCTCGTCGCAACTTGCGCCTTAGACGAAGAACAGGCGAAATCGGCAGCGACAAGGTGGAACGCGTCACAAATTTACACCGACTATCAATCTCTGCTGGCACAGGAAGACCTGGACGCGTTGGTCATCGCTACTCCGCCGCAGACACACGCCGAATTTGCTATCGCGGCCGCGAATCGAGGACTCCATGTGTTGCTCGAAAAACCGATGGCGACCACGGTTGAAGATTGCCGCGCGGTCATTCAAGCCGCCGAAAAAAACCAGACGATCCTGATGCTCAGTCACGAAAAACGTTTTAATCCGGGCTTTGAAAAAATCAAGGAGATCATCAACGACGGCATGCTGGGCCGTGTTTTTTATCTGGTGATCCATTGGAGCGCAGCGGTAAGGCTGGATCCGGATCAACTGTGTCCTCCGGATTACCGTGCCAGTTATCAGTGGCGCTGGACGGATCCTGATGCAGGAGGTGGAATCTTAATGGACCATCTACCGCATTATCTCGATCTCTGGCGCTGGTGGACCGATTCAGAACTCGAATCCGTATCAACCGAGCTACTTAATGTCCGCGGTGACCTGATAGGAGATCAACAACTGGGCGGACCCCACGAGGACTTTGCCACTGTGCTGATGCGGTTCAAAAATGACACCATCGGTTTTTTCGAAACTGGAAACGCCGGGCGCGGCATCAGCCCAATTCAACAGATCGGCTCCGGCCGCGGGGAATGGTCCGAATATGGCATGATCTACGGTACGCGAGGCCATCTGGTTTTCGATTTACTACCGTGGGACTCGCCCGAATTGCCTCGTATCATGGTTTTTTCGCTAGAACAGCGGCAGCCAGAATATCGAGGCTGGTTTCAGGTCGAATTACCTGATCCCTGGCGCAGCCCGGGTGGTCCCGCAGCTCCCAAATCAAATGCACACAATTCGTTCAAGAGACAAATGGATCACTTTGTCACTTGCATTGGCGACAAACGATCGCCGCTTGTGTCCGGCCGGGACGGACTGGCGACAGTCATTGCCTGTGATGCCGCCTATCGGTCTTTCAAAACGGATCAGAAAGTTCGAGTGGAAAGTGCGTAAAAAAAGTGGACTGGCACCTGGCTTCTGCCCGGACGCTCTCCCATTTCACTGCCCCGAGGTGGAATTTTAGATTTACCAATCTGCCTGTACCCACTCGACGCAACGCATGAGGAGAACCATCGATCGGAGTCCTGGTAAGGAAAAGAATGGAAAAATCGGCACTCGAATGCGCTTTACCGCTGAAAACAATGGTCCACCGCTGGCCGGCGATATTCGGCATGCGAGGCAACGAGGCAAGCCATCCCTCCTACCCAACCACGATGAGCCTTCCCTGAGTCCACTGCAAAACCCCCGGGGCGTTGTATTAGAATAGGGCACTGGCCGAAGTTAACTATCCCCTGCATCCGCGTGACACTTCCAATGAACAACACACCTTACTTCACACCTTTACTCAAAGAAGACCGCCCCGTATGGATCATGGGCGCTCATGATGTACTTTCGGCAAAGATTGCCGAAAAAGCCGGATTCGATGGAATTGGAGTTCAGTCACTTCAAATGTCTTTTGTCAATGGCCAGCCTGACACGGGAGTTATTACCGCAACCGAAATGTTAGAAACGGTTCGCAAAATTCGACGTTCCACCAGCCTGCCGATCATGGTTGATTTCGAGCAGGGATTCGGGGATCCCTATGCCGCCGTGTTTTGGATGAACGAATTCGAAAGGGCTGGTGCTGCGGCATGTCATATTGATGACTGTGGGATGCTCTACAAATGCGTATTCTGTCCACCTCACGTGCCAGTGCTGGAGACCATGGAGAGCACCTGCGACAAAATCCGCGCCATGGCAGGCGAGAAGCTGAATTCTGAATTCATGATATTTGGTCGGGCAACCAGTTTTGCCTGCACACAATTTTCCTCCGACCAGGAACGACGTGACGATTGGGTCCAACGTTCGACCGCGTATAAAGAGGCAGGTTCGGACGCAATTTTCGCCATTGCCCCGTCCCTGGAACATGCCGAATTCTTTCGCAGCCAGGTCGATGGTCCAATGGTGATCATCCGCACCCTGGGAACCACCATGAAACACAAGGAGGAGCGATTGGAATATGACGACCGGTTCATGAAAGCAACCGTTGATGATCTTTACAACCTGGGCTACAAGTTTCAGTGCGAACCTTCCACGTTACTGGGCGTGGCTGCCAATGCGATGCTCAAGGCAGCTCAACGCTTAAGGGCCAGCGGGGCTATGATTGATCTCGAAGAAGAGCACGGCAATCTGTACGACATTCTCGACACATGGATGAACGTCCCCGAGGTGCGTCGCATCCGCAGCACTTATTGTAAATCATGAAAATCAACGATTACTTATACCTGGTAGGTGCCGAGCAATTCGGCCTCAGCCATCCGTTAGACTGCAATTGTTATCTGCTCGACGGTGGCAGCGAAAAAGTCCTGATCGATACGGGAACCGGAATGGGTGCATCCGATATTCTGGCTAACATGAACATTCATGGATTTCAGCCACGGGATTTGACTTACATCCTGATCACCCACGCTCATCTCGGGCACTGGGGCGCGAGTACCGAGTTAAGGGAAGCGACCGGAGCCCAGGTGTACGCGCCGGAGCTCCATCATCGTTTGATGGAGAAGTTTGAAGAAGACTACACCATCGTTCAGAATCTCAAATTCGGACGCTATCCAGCCGGATATCAACCCACCGCGTGTGTTCCAGATGAAACATTCGGAGATGGCGACTCGATTCAGGTAGGCGATATCGCTTTGAAAACAGTCCTGGTTCAAGGACATACCAAAGATTCCACATGCTTCTATTTTACCCGTGGTGATCAGCGGGGATTGTTCTCAGGAGATGTTGTTTTCTACGGAGGCGCACTTGGCCTGATCAACGCCGACGGGTGCAGCCTGGCGGATTACCGTCGAGACATTGGAAAAATTACCCAGTTAAAAGTAGACATGCTGTTGCCGGGCCATGGCGTCTTTATTTTGCGAAACGGTTTCAAGCATATCGACCGCGCCGCTAGGAAACTCGCAGACTTTGTCATGCCCGAAACGTTCTTTGAAACGAACGAATTCTCGTGGGATAAAGAATACTTCGCTACAATGGTCTCAGAAAACCCGCCCGCAGAAGAGGATTCTCCGTCTGGCGCCAACTGACATCGGTTGGTCTAAGGTCAAAACCCACAATGATTCAGTGGCGTTTTCCGGCTGGTAAAAACATTTCTGTTTGCTGAAACTCCCCTAGTATTGTTTGTCTGGACCTCATCTGTTTAAATTGATCCACAGATGAGTTGAAAGAATCCTGTCCGTGATTATGGTACGATAACAGATCCGGACAGGTAAGCGAACAACGAGGCAAACGAAGGTTGCGTAGCGCTCAAGACCAGCCGGATTTTCGGAGAGCCATAAGTCGATGAACCAGAATCGCATCTTGATCGTCGGTTCTTTCCTGCTATTGCTGTTGCGGACCACTTTGGCTGCCGAGCTTGACGTTGAGCAAGCCCGTCAATATTGGGCATTTCGGCAGCCGATTACTCCCGCAATACCAGAGGTTGTCCACAGCGACTCGACCCGCACACCGATTGATGCGTTTATCCTCGCGCGTCTGGAGGCGAATGAACTCGATTTCTCACCCGAAGCCGATCGGCGCACACTGTTGCGCCGCGCGTATCTGGATGTAATCGGTCTTCCGCCGGAGCCTGAGGAAGTAATAGCATTCATAGCGGATAATTCGCCCGATGCCTACCAGCGAGTTCTCGACCGACTCCTCGCGTCGCCACATTTTGGCGAGCGCTGGGCACCCCATTGGCTCGACCCAGCCGGTTTTATTCCTCAAGGGGAATCCTCCCGTTGGCGATACCGGGAATATGTCGTCCGGTCTTTCAACCAGGACAAGCCTTACGATCGTTTTCTGGTCGAGCAGCTGGCCGGTGATGAGTTGGTAGACTGGCGTACGGCGGACAGTATAACGCCCGAAATACAGGAGCTGCTGGTGGCAACCGGATTCCTCCGCACAGCCAACGATCTGACCGGAAATGTGATGACGGATATTCCGTCGTACCGTTATTCGACGCTGTTTGACACGCTCGAGATTTTCGGCACCAGCGTGTTGGGTCTGACGCTCCAGTGCGCCCGCTGTCACACACACAAGTACGACCCGATTCCGCAGCGGGACTATTTTCGTTTGATGGCGTTGTTTACTCCGGCGTATAACCCTGAGAAGTGGATTCGCGTTCAGGATCGAATGGCACCTGGGGAAATCGTCGCGCTGTACGACGTGGGACCGCCTCCCAAAACACACCTTCTTTACCGAGGTGATATCAATATCCCGACGGACGAGGTGCAGCCTGGTTTCCTTCGCGTTTTCTGCGAGACGGATGCCGATGCGCTGGCCGACAAGATTCCAGAACAAAAGCAAGGTGACACGAGCGGCCGCCGTCTGGCCCTGGCACATTGGCTCACCGAACCAATGACTCCGGTCAACGGGCTAGTCAATCGTGTGATGGTTAATCGCGTTTGGCACCACCTTTTCGGTCGCGGGATCGTGGCGACGCCCGGTAATCTGGGCCGTTCCGGAGCAGCTCCGACGCACCCTGAACTGGTGGATTATCTGGCTACGGATTTTGTGCGCGGTGGCAGCCGGCTGAAGTTGTTGGTGCGGCAACTGTTGACCGCATCCGTCTATCGGCAGGCGACCACTCGCTGGAGCGGAAAATCACCCAGCGACTTGGCAGCAACCCACCTGTTGGCGAAGGATGCCGAAAATCGATTTCTCTGGCGGATGCGACTTCGACGGATGGATTCGGAAATCATCCGCGACGCAATTTTGGCGATCAGCGGAAAGTTGGATCGAACG
>Ga0310120_10002576_pt1 | contig 13200 bp, 17 predicted proteins | sample CB27_AW_983_MG_FD_203506 | JGI IMG/M metagenome (GOLD analysis project Ga0310120, IMG submission 203506) | Marine microbial communities from Western Arctic Ocean, Canada - CB27_AW_983 | ecosystem: Environmental > Aquatic > Marine > Oceanic | place: Canada: Western Arctic Ocean | collected... | reverse complement strand
GCTGAGGGGCGACGGGCTGAGTAGGGAGGGGCTGAGGGGCGAGGGGCTGAGGGGAGGGCTAAGCGGGGGGCTAAGTGAGGGGCTGGGTGAAGGGCTGGGCGAGAAACCGAGAGGAGAGCGGATAGAAGAACTGAGAGAGGGACTAAAAAAGAGCCCTCCCTCGCCAGAATCTGCCCCCGTGCCGAGGGCAAGAAGCGCCACTGAGCGATCAAAGGGTCGTTCGGGCCAGCAAATCGCAACGCGCTCGAGCAGGTTCATCAACTCGCGCACATTACCCGGCCACCCATGGCGCCCCAGCACTTGGCGAGCGCAGTCCGTTGGCGTTCTGACCTCAACTCCCAAGCGACCCGCCAAGCCGCGACCAATCTCGTTAATCAGCGCCTCGAGGTCTTCCAGACGCTGGCGGAGGGGGGGGATCTCAAGCTCGACAACAGCCAGCCGGTAGTAGAGATCCGACCGAAAGCGTCCCGCGATCACCTCGGCCTGGAGAGAGCGATTCGTGGCGGCCACCACCCGCGCCCCCATGGCCAGGGGGACGCTTCCCCCAACCCGCTCATAGCGGCGATCATGCAACACCCTCAGCAGCTTGGCCTGCAGGTCGGCGGCCAATTCCGCCACCTCGTCCAGGAAAAGTGTCCCGCCCTCCGCCCTCTCAAAGCAACCCGACCGGCGAATCGACGCATCGGTGAAAGCACCACGCTCGTGTCCGAAGAGTTCGCTCTCGATCACGCTCGGCGAGAGCGCTGCGCAATTCACATGGACGAAAGGGGCTGTGGCCCGAGGCGATCCCCTGTGAAGTGACCGGGCGACCTCGCCCTTCCCCGTCCCCGTCTCGCCGGTGAGGAGAACACTGCAATCGCTGGGCGCCACGCGCTCGACGCACGCGCGGAGCGCTCGCATGCCAGCGCTCCTCCCCCACACGATCCGGGGCGCCTCTGGCTCCTGGCGTCTCGCCTCCATCACATACCAGTGCCGGGGTCGGCCCAGGAGCGCAAGGACTCGCGGCGGAGAATGAGCCCAATTTGAGAACATCGGGGCCCGCCGAAATCTGGAAAAGCCGCCAAGGCCCGGCGGACGACGGATTCCCTAGTAGAGAATCACGCTCCGGATCACCTCGCCGTCGTGCATCAGGGTCAAAGCGGTGTTGATCTCTTCCAGGGGCAGGGTTCGGCTCACCATCTCGTCCAGCTGGATCCTCCCGGCCATGTAGCGATCAACAAAGCCGGGGAGCTGGGTGCGCCCTCGTGTTCCTCCGAATGCCGTCCCCCGCCACGAACGACCCGTCACGAGAAGAAAGGGGCGCGCATGGATCTCGGCGCCCGCACCCGCCACGCCGATGATGATGGACTCCCCCCATCCTTTATGGCAACACCGCAGAGCCATACCCATGGTCTCCACGTTTCCGATGCACTCGAAGGAATAGTCGACCCCACCGTCTGTCATTTCGATAATGGCCGCCTCGGCATCCTCCACCCCTCCCGGGTTGACGAAATCGGTGGCTCCGAATTGTTCGGCCAGTGGGAATTTTTTCTCGTTGAGATCGACTGCGATAATGCGATCCGCTCCAGCCATCACCGCGCCCTGGATCACCGAGAGACCAATCCCGCCCAGGCCAAACACCGCCACCGATGCCCCGGGTTCGACTTTCGCAGTGTGGAGCACCGCACCAATCCCGGTCGTCACGCCGCAGCCAAGCAGGCAAATCTTGTCGAGGGGCGCATCCTTTCGCACCTTCGCCAGGGCGATCTCGGGGACCACCGTGTACTCCGCAAAGGTTGAGGTCCCCATGTAGTGGTGAATTTTTTGTCCCCGGTAGGAAATGCGACTTGTCCCATCGGGCATCAGACCACGCCCCTGGGTTTCGCGAATCGCTCCACAGAGATTCGTCTTGCCCGAGAGACAGAACTTGCACTGCCGACACTCGGGGGTGTAAAGAGGAATCACGTGGTCGCCGACCCCCAGAGACTTCACCCCTGGCCCCACTTCTTCCACGACGCCCGCGCCCTCGTGGCCCAACACCGCCGGGAAAAGCCCTTCGGGATCGTCTCCAGAGAGTGTGAACGCATCGGTATGGCAAACCCCGGTAGCCGCCAGGCGCACCAAACACTCGCCGGGACCGGGACCCTCGAGATCGATCTCGTCGACCACCAACGGCTCTCCCGCCGCAACCGCTATCGCCGCTCTCACCTTCATCTCAACTCCTCTTTCCTCATTATTGACGATTAGAGATATTCATTGGTTAGTAGCGATTCGCGAGCAGAGATTGGTTAGTAGAGACTCGGCGAGTCGTGATAGGCGGGTCGTGATAGGCGAGTCGTGATAGGCGGGTCGAGATAGGCGGGTCGTGATCCAGTGAGCAGTGATCCCCCAGCGATTCCCAGGACACACGCTCAAAGCCCGGGTCAGCCCCCACCACACGCGCGCATGAGCGCGAAAACCACGGCCAGACCAATCCATACCAAGCTTCCCCCGGCCTTCAGCCAGCCCCCGACCGTCTTGCGCGGTTCCGGGTTGTCCATGGGCAGGGCACTGCTCTTGCCATCGAACGGCGCCGAGGAGTCGCTCTCAAAAGCTTGGTCGCGCGCAAGAAGTTCGGGGGGCAGGCCAGCGACTTGAAAGCGAGTGGGCCCAGTGCGACCCCCGCAGTGCAGGCAGCGCCGGGTCTCCGGCGGAAAGCTGACATCACAACTCGGACAGCGAATCTCGTATTCATGCGCATCGGCCATCAATGCACTCCCGTCGTCGAGACCAGCGAACTCGGCTCAATTCCCATTCCCCGGACAACGTGCTCCCACATTTCCTCCGCCGGAACCTCGAAAATGATCTCGGGAGCCGCCTCGGCAGAGAGCCAAGCTCCCTGGGCGATTTCGAACTCCAACTGCCCGGGTCCCCACCCCGAATACCCCAAAAAAAACCGCAGTGCAGCGGGGGGAGCCTCCGCAACCCGCTTGAACACGTCCATCGATCCACCAAAACGCACGCCTTCGAGCACCGAGTTGGTCTGATCCTCATCGAAGGAAAGGGACGGCGAATCGCCCAAGAGCATCCAACCCGAGCCGGGCTCCACCGGCCCCCCCCAAGCCACCGTCGCCCCGGGGTCGCCGTGCCATTCGGACTGGAGACTACTGAAGACGTCCGAAAGCCGAAGCTCAGCGGGGCGGTTGAGCACGAGGCCAAAGCTCGCGCTCCTCTCATGCTCGATCATGAGAAGCACGGTGCGGCAAAAATTTGGATCCTGGAGCTGTGGCATGGCGACCAGCAGCGATGACGTCAGACCTGCATCATTCACAGCAACAGGCTAGCAGGCCCGATACCCTCCCCGGGTGAAGAAAGCCGGACTCCAGCCCAGGGCCGAGTTCCTGATCGCCTTCGGAGTCGGGATTGGGGGGATCGGGCTGGCCACCGTGGGCTTCGCCGCCGACTCGATGAGCGGCCTGTGCGGGGTAGCGCTCTCCAGCGCCCTCGGTCTTATGGGCTTCACTTGGGCGCTCACCGCGGGCAATTCCTTGTCCCGGACGACCCTTCTCCAGATGGATCCCCCCGAGCGACGGCTCCCGGGCTGGAGACTGGCCGGGGCGATCGGCGGTATGCTGGCTCTGAGCCATTTACTGAGGCTCGTCCTTGAGGCAACCGGAGCCCAGGCGGGAAGCAGGATCGCCCGGATCGATTCGCTCCTCGCCCAGGCCTCGGGGCCCGAGCTCCTCGCCGCCGTCCTTGCACTGGCCCTCGCCCCCGCCTTGGCTGAAGAACTTCTTTTTCGCGGCCTCCTCCTTGGGCGCCTCAAGTCGAGCCTGGGGACTGGAGCGGCCCTCGTCCTCTCCTCGCTGCTCTTCGGGGCCATTCACCTGGATTTTGCCCAGGGCGCAGCGGCGGTGGTTCTCGGCCTCTATCTCGGCGCCCTCACCCTGGGCACTGGCAGCACACACGCAGCGATCCTGTGCCACGGGGCCAACAATTTGGCAGCGATTGGCGCCGCGCGTTGGATGAATTGAAATTTCATCGCAGAAATTTCGACTGATTTCCTTTAGCGAAAGGCCCCATGGGACGAACGCATAAATAGGCGCTGCGTCCACCACTCGGGGGTCATCGAAATGCCTCAAGCCAACCGAATCCTGCTCCTCGACGACGGGGAACTCTCCAACGTCGCGCGTATCCTCGATGCCCTTGGGCTCGAACATACGCGCATCCGGGGCCAACAGGTCGTGGGAAAGCTTTCCCCTCCGTCGGAACTACTCATCACCACATCGCGTTGCGCCCAGCTGGTGCGTCGCGGCTCCCCTCCCGAGGCCTCATCCGGGCGCCCGGTTCGAATTATCGGAGTCCACGAGAACTCAAGCGCCATGCGGCGCATGCTCCACCGCACGGGATACGACTTGCTCGTCGGCCTGCCCGGTAAGGACGAAGTCTGGCAGCCGCTGATTCATCGGGCCACCTACCGCGGCAGAGAGCGCCGGTGCGGGGCGCGGATCGTCGTGGGATCACCCGTGGCCCTATCGACCAGCGGTTCGGATCCTGCAGAACTGGCCGCCACCCTCATGGAAATTTCCAACCGAAGTTGTCGACTTCTCGCCTCCTCGAAGCTCAAAACCGGAAGCGAGCTCGAGCTCACACTGCCGGAGACCACCACAGCCAGCAGGCCCCTGACCCTCGCCGGCCGGGTCATCCGCTCGGGCAGCGGGCCCAGCCCAGATTGCCAGAGCGTCACACTGGTATTCGACCACCCCATGAACTCCGAGACCCGAACCGAACTGAATGGCGTCGTCAACCTCTGGTCCGTCGGACCGCCCGCGGACGCAACCGACCGCCCAGGCTCGAAATCGCCTCGGGATTCCCCCCCATCCTTCACTGGCCCACTGGGTGGCCCAGTGGATGTCCCAGTGGATGTCCCAGTGGATGTGGATCCCGGGGCAGCCACCAGCGTCCGCGTACCCGTCGAAATCGCTGAATCCCAGGGGTCTGAGTAGTCTCCGAAAGGCAGACCTCCCCGGGAGAACGGAATCCCGCCTTGGGCTCGCAGCCGAGACGCCGAGCGGCGAAGACCGGAATCCCCGGATTGAGGGCCTTCTCGACGGAGCCGCCTGTCTCCGATAGGCTCCGCCCTCCCCACGAAGGGCTTCTCTTCCCAGAGCAGCGACAAGCGGGAGAAACCGACCCATAAGGGGCCGGAATACAGGAGGACGGCATGGCGCGAAGCAAGAGCAAGCAGAAAATTCGAAAGCGGCAAAACAAGCAGAGAACCCGGCGACGGAAGCAACAGCGCAAGGACGCCAAAAAGCCGACCCCGTAGCCGACGAAGCGGTCGGCCACCCCCGGGGTCGCGGGGCTCCTCTTTAAGAGCTCTGCTTAGGGTAAGAGCTCTGAATGAGGCGCTCTTTTTTACAGACCCCTCTAATTTTGTGATTTGCGCGCTCCGCCCCGACGAGTCATCTCCTAGAGGGCCGCTCAAAGGACCTGCGTCTCGGAGAGCGGCCAGTCTCCCGTCCATCGGCCCGCTTTAAGCCTACGCGCTCGATGGAATACCTTGGGGCCGAGTGCCAGGAACTCAGTGCCACGCACTCATTGCCGAGCACTCATTTGCCACGCCCCCATCTCCACATACCCATCTCGATCGGGGCGATTTGGGCAAGGGTGGCAGAGCGTGAGAAGTCCCGAGGGGGACGCGAGCACCGTTCGATTGAAAATCGCCGACATTACTGCCACCATGGCCGCCCGCCGTGGGAAACGGTCCGGTGATTCCGGTACCTCCAGCGCCGGGCGACCGCAATTCGATTCCAGCGTGCATGACGGGCCCGGGAATCGCGACAAAACACCTACCAGATGAGGGACGACTAGCGTGAGTGACCAACCGACCGTGGGCGAGATTCAAGTCGATACCACCAACCTCTATCGCGAGGAAACCTACTCCGACCTCAAGGTCGCCTCTATTCGACGGCTGACACCGGTCCACGAGGACGGCAGCGAAGACACCGAGCGAGAGACCATCTTCATCGGCGAAACCACGCTGATGTCCCAACGCGGACCGCTTCCCGTCCAGGCTCCCATCCAAGCCCAGACTCTCACCGAAGCATTCGAAAAGTTTCCCGAAGCCGTCAACGCCGCGGTGGATCAACTGATCGAACAGGCCCGGGAGATGCAGCGCCAAGAAGCATCGCGAATCGTCGTTCCCGGGCAGCCCGGCGGCGGCGGTCCCAGCCGCATCATCGGATAAATCTCCACCGCCGGAGAACCGCGCGCTACTCCCCCTGGGTTTCAGGATCCAACAGCAACACCGGGGCCGCCGCTATTCCAAGCGAGCCGGTGAAGCGGTCCGCGTAGCGCGCCTGGCAGCGACCCCGTTCGCAGAAAATCTCCTTCAGAACATCCGCCGCCAGTTCGCTCGACTTGGACCACCAGAGATTGCTCTGGAGCTGTAGCACCGCGATGGCGACAGTGGGATCGGCTGCGGGAGCAACGCCAACGAACCACTCGTACCGCCCATGGGGGTCGGCCCCGGTGAGATTGCCCGTCTTGCCTGCCACCTTGATATCTCTCAACTTCGGCCGACCACGCCGATCCCGAAAGGCGCTGCGCGCGGTCCCGTGGGTCGTGGTCCGCACCAACATGCCTCGCAGCTCTTCGGCCATTTCCGTCGGAATGACGCGACGCGGATCGCTCCGAACCGGCAGCGCAAGACCCTGCCCGCGACCATCCACCACCCGGTCCACCCACCAGGGTTCGATCTGCTCGCCATTGGCCAGGGTCGCGGCGAGTTGCACGGCATGGAGCGGCGTAATCCGGGAACCGGCGAGTCCACAACCCAGGCGTCCCAGGTCGTAATCGCTCTTGCCCGGATCCACACTGCCCGCGGCGTGGCCCGGAGCCGGTGAATCGAGCCAGCCGAAATCCTTCATGGACGAGAGAAGAGCTTCGCTTCCCACCGTATCCACGGCGAGTTGGGCAAAACACTGATTGTTCGAGCTGGCAAGCGCACGCTCAAGGGAGGCCGTGTTCCCGCGTTTCGGACGATGCACCCGTGAGGGGCTCAAGCGGTACTGATTACCGCTATACAGGCAGGGGCGACGGGCGCGGTCGGGCGCGTGCTGAAGCGCCGCAGCGGCGGTCACCACCTTGACCAAGGACGCCGCGGGATAGGATCGCTCGGGAGGAAAAGCCAGCGGGTCCGTAGAAACGTAGGCAATCACGCGACCGGTCCGGGTGTCCAGGGCGATGACATGGCCGCGCTTGACGCGGCCTCGCTTCAAAATCCGCAAAATGCGCTCGGTGAGTTTTACATCAAACGAATACTCGACCCGGTAGTCTCCATAGTCGTGAAAGATCGGGGAGGGCTCGCCGCCATTCTCCCGGGAGAGCGCCTCGGTGGACCGTCGGTGGAAGGCCGCGTAGTCGTCGGGACCCACCGGAAGGTGAAACAACAGGCCGTCCGGCGCCGAGCGATCGGCCCGCAAGCCGATAAGAAGCGGCGCCGCTGGGTCAACAACCGGTGCACCAGGCTGGCGCGCGCCTTCACCCGCCCCGGGTTCGTCGACCCGAGCCCCAGCGATCCAAAAAGCCAGCGCCAAGGCGACCGGGATGCCCAGAGCCGCCAGGGTTAATTGGCCGCGCCGGGAAAGCCGACTCGCGCGGGAAAAACGCTTCGGACTCGAACTCCTTTTCCGAGTTGCTCGCCTGGGTCCCAATGAATTTCGGCCTTTCCCACCCGCAATTTGCCGGGTCTGCTCGGCTCCGATCGGCCCCCGGGCACAACCCGGTAAAGGGACGCCTTGGGGTGGCCCAGAGCTTAGACGGCGATCACCGAAAGCACCTCGGGAATCTCCTCCCGAAGCCGCGCCTCGACGCCCATCTTGAGAGTCACCGTGGAACTCGGGCAGCCCACGCAGGCACCCCGCAGGGCCACCTCGACCACCCCATCTTTGAAGCTCACGAGGTCGATTTCACCTCCGTCCTGCTCCACGTAGGGGGCAATCTCGGCCTCGAGAATTGCCCGAATCCGTGCTTCCACAGCGTCATCCGAGGCCGCGGCGGGCGGGGCGTAGGCCTCCCCCAGCGCGGGCAGCCCCGACGACGCCCAGGCCTGGATCGCTTGGGTCACGGCCTGTGCCAGTTCTCGCCAGCCCACTTCTTGGGCCTTGCTGACCGTGATGACCCCAACCCCGAGAAGCACACTCGTCACCCCCGGAACGGCAAGAATTCCAGCGGCCAACGGGGATATCTCAGGGGACGTCCCCGACTCAAAGCTCAGGGGCCGTCCTCCTTCGAGAATCGTCTGCCCGACGACCCACTTGACGCTGGCGGGGTTCGGCGTTCGCTCGGTATGAATCCGCAATGCATTCTCCCCCACGCCGCCCCCTCTCCCATCCCATCCTATCCAGGCCTCAAAGGACCAGGCAGAGACTTCGAGCCCAAAATGAGGGCCCCATCGGCCGCCTCCGGAGTTCCGGACCCACGGCCAGACTACAATCTCTGGTCGCCCGCTCCAAGCACAATTCCAAGGGCCGGGGCCGGGGCCCGGTCACTGGCCGCTGGCCGTGCCAAAAAGGTCGACCTCCGCGCTCCCCCGATCGCAGACAAGGAAACCGCGTTGATCGGCCAAGCGGCGCTCGCGTTCGCCGTTGTAGCCCCAGCACGCCAAAGCGCATTGCACCCCGAGGCCCGAGACATCTTCGAGATGATTCAGTTTGTCGTCCATGAAAGTGATCTGGTCGAATTCCACGCCCAGCCTCTCGCGCAATAACAGAAGGTGCACCCGCTTTGATCGACCCGCCTCCTTGTCGATGACCAATTCATCGGGGAAGAGGTTCGCGATGCCGTAAGCGGCCAGCAGTAGATCGACGGATGGCCGGTCCTTGGCCGTCGCCAGGGCCAGGATTCGATCTCCCGAACGGCGATGAAGAAGCTCCACGAACTCGCGGAAGGGCGCGAGCAGCCCGAGCCACGCCACTGGGTCCGAGGCGCGCAGGGCCTCCCGCTCACGGTAGAAGGCAACGTGGAACTCGTTGAGGAAGTCCGCGCCCATCCCCTCGCGGAAGCGGTCAAACCCGGCTTGATCATCCACAACCTCGCCAGCCTCCAGCAGACTCAAGGCGACGGAAAAGTCCTCGGCCCGATTGCCCAGGGGCATCAACTCCAGAAAGTCCCGGTAAAGAGAATCCGCGCGAACACACGCGGCATCAGCCCCCTCGAGTCTCGAAAGGGACGAGGCCCAGGCGGGCCGGGGATCCTGGCGGGCCATGGTTCGCAGGGCCACCGCGAAGGACTCCACGGCGCTATCGCTGATCACCCCATCAAAGTCCAGCGCCAGTACTCTCACCCCAACTCCTCCGCTGCTCTGGCGCCGACCCACCCGGCTTGCCGAATCGCCCGCACCAGCCCCGGCGCCCCTAGCTCGGCTCCGACTCGGGCAAATGACGACCCACTCCACTGACCGAGGGCGGCCCGGGGATCCCAACGGCACTCTGAATTCGCGCATAAAGGGCCAGAATATCGGGATGAAACTCGTCGATCCGCATGCAACGGGCTACCCGAGCGGGTGAGAGTCGTCCACCCGCACAGCGTCCGAGTTCGCCCTTGGCACCCAAGATCTTCTTCGCGTTGGCCATCCGGCAGGCTGTTTCGTCACCCGGCGAGGGTACATGGTCCTCGATCAGCCGATCGAGCAACCTTGGGGCGATCACACTCTCCAGGGATCGCCGGATCGCGGCCGGCACCATCAAGTAGCTCTCAATATGCCTGCGCTTCCAGGTGAAGACCTCCAAGCCCGATTCGAAACTGGAAAAGTGCTCTGCGGGAGCGTGGTGATCCCGGTCCAGGACAACCAGTCCCCGCCCGGGCCGTTTGCCTCCACCCTCAGCGCGAAAGTGCTCCCGGGCCCGGGCAGGACGACGACCGCCCAGAATCACCACACGAGACTCTAAACACCGCGCGAGCGGGCGAGAGATTCGCCGAGCCCAAATCCGGAGGATGTCCTCGTCCCTAGGCCCTTCTACGTAGAGAAAGAAATTGAAGTCCTCGATAGGCTTTCGGGAGCCTCGGACTGGTGGTGGCGATTTCTCCGGAGCCGACATGCTCTCTCCCTGCCCACCGGGAATCCACTCCCGGACCGGATCGTCAGGATATCCCATGCAGTGGCGCATGGGTCTGCCGAACCCGTCGAAATGCTCCGGGTGCCCCCGCCTTTCGGAGTTCTAAGACCTCATACATACCCCCCCTCGGCTCCCCTCCGTTTCTGAAAGAGCCAAGTCCCGGACCCACTCCGCCACTTTTTCTCCCAGTGGAAGAAGCGGAATACGGAGACATCCGCTGAAAATTCGTTAGCCTATGACCATGATTTCTATACTTGTCGCTGACGACCACGGAATTGTCCGCGAGGGCTTGCGACGCCTCCTAGAAGGAGAAGGCGATCTCCAGATTTCAGGGGAAGCCGGAGATGGCCGAGAAGTCCTTGAGCAAGTCGCCCAGAATCAGCCGCAGGTTGTCGTTCTGGACATTTCCATGCCACGGCTCGGTGGACTAGAAACCCTTGAACAATTGAGGGCCAGCCATCCAGACATCAAGGTCATCCTCCTCTCGGTCCACAGTGACCCGTCGTTCATCCAGAGTGCCATCTCCCTCGGAGCCGACGGCTATGTGCTGAAGGACGGTCCAGCGACCGAAGTGGTGACGGCCATCCGTGAGGTCATGCGGGGCGGCAGCTACTTTAGCCCCATCGTCGCGCGGGAAATTGTCGAACAGATGCGGCATCCCGGATCGCCCAAAGAGGGACCGTTCTCACTTCTCTCGGGTCGAGAACGCGAGGTGCTTCACCTGATCGCCGATGGGCTTTCCGCCAAGCAGATCGCCGTTCAGCTCGGTATCAGCTCCAAGACCGTCGAAGCTCACCGAACGAGTCTCATGCGCAAAGTGGGCGTCCGCAAGGCCACCGAGCTGGTACGCTACGCCCTGCGACACGGCCTAATTCAGCCTTAGATCAGCCACCCGGAGCATCGCCCCGGGTCAGGACGGCTAGCGCTTCCACGTGGGGAGTCTGGGGAAACAAGTCGAAGCCCTGGACACTCTCCAGCGCATACCCGCGCTCCCTGAGGCGAGCGCTGTCCCGAGCAAGGGTCGCAGGGTCGCAGGACAGATAAACGATCCGGGCCGCAGAAAGCTCTGCGAGGCTTTCGAGTGCGCCGGGCGAAAGGCCCGCTCTCGGGGGGTCGAGAAGAACAAGCTCGGGCCGAGGCCCGACCCGAGACTTCAGAACCTCTTCGACGTCGCCCTCGACAACGCGAACCCGCTCCAACCCCGCTGAGAGCAAATTGGCGCGAAGGTCGGCGACTGCACTGGAAGCAACCTCAATCGCCTCGACTTCCTCGAAGCGACGAGCCAGAGCCAGTGTGAAGAAGCCCGCGCCCGCATGGAGTTCAATTGCATGCCGCCCCCGACCCACCGAATCCAGCACAGCGGCGTGAAGTGCATCGTGAAGACCGAGATTCGCCTGGATGAAGGTTCCGGCGGAAACGGCCAGGGCATCCTGCCCCGCCCTCAACTCAATCCGGTCTCGGGCGGCTCCGAATTCCGTCGGCCCGCCCCCTTTTACGGAATGTTTTTTTACGGGATGACTTCTTACTGGATGACTTCGCACCCGCCCGTCCTGGCCCGCGGCCAGTTCCCATTCCCCTTGCTCGGCGGGCTCCGGGGAAACCCGGCGTGCCCCGGCGAGGCGGCCGACTTCGGCGTCCAGTGACGGAACCAGGATGGGACAACCGTCGATGGCACACAGTGCGTGAGACCCCCGGCGGCGATAACCGATGCCCTCACGACCGACGAGTAGGCGGGCCCGGGTTCGATAACCATAGGGAGCGGGGGAAGGCGTCAAGGGGATTTCGCCAGCAAGGACCCAGCCCCCGATGCGAACGAGGGCCTCGCGCAGGATCGCCTGCTTGGCCTGCACCTGAACCGAGTACTCCAGGTGCTGCCAGGCACACCCCCCGCAGCGCCCAAAAACGGGACACCGAGGGGCGCAGCGCCCCGGTCCAGCCACCAGGACTTCGCTGATTTCGGCCCGGGCAAAACGCCGGTGCCGTTCGGTGACGCGAATCCGAACTCGGTCTCCCGGGGCGGCGAGCGGTACGAAGAGCGCGCGACCGTCGGGCAGTCGGGCAACGCCGTCGCCTCCCGCAGCCAAATCGGTGATTTCTACTTCGGCCTCCAGTGAGGCTTCGGGCTCGGCGCGCGCCGGCCGAGAGCGCCCGGCGCTCCGGTACTTTCGCCGGCGGGCGGCTACGACGAAGCTCCCGACCCGGGCCCGAGGGCACCCTCGGCAGGGGCGGGGGGAGTCGTCGAAGGTGAAAGGATTTCGGTCGGGTGGGTGATCACGGAGGGGTCTTGGCGGGGGGCGGCCGAGGAATCCCCCCGAGGCCTCAACTCGACCAATTGCGCCTTTGTCCTGTCGGCGAAGCGCCCCCAGGTTCGATCGGCAAAGCGATACTTTCTCAAGATCTCGGCATCCACCCGGGCCCGCAACGCCTGGTCATCGATGGGCTGGGCCCAGTAGGGCTCCGCCGCACCATGGGCCGCTCCCGAACGCCGCAAGCCAACGGCGGGGTTGGCGCGAAGGCGTTTCAGCCAACCCGCACCGGGGCGATTCGCGCGCACGAACTCTCGGCCATCGATTTCGACGATCCAGAGTTGAGTTGAGTAGAGCCTTCCCCCCTCCTCGGTCGAGAGGGTCACTAATTCACCCTCATCGAGGGCCAACGCGCCGAAAACGAGAATCCCCGCTCCGATTCCGATCGCCAACATCGCCCTACGCACGCCGATTCTCCTCCCCCACCTGACGGCCAGAGATCCTAACCACTTCGGCGCTCTTCGGCCTCTGCACGCGCTCAATCGAGAATAATCGCCGTGCCTCCCACGGGCCACGTATGCCATGATGGCTCCGCTGGCCTCCTTCCAAGCGGAGAGATCCTTTTATGCAATTGAGCGTTTGCAATTGAGAGTTGCCCTGATCGCCTTGGCGATTCTGAGTGTTTCGGCGACCCCCTCCCCCGGAGATGAGCTGGTGGTGGGGGCTGCTGCCAGCTTGCGGAACCCGATGCAGCAACTGGCCGAGGTCTTTGAGGCGCAGCACCCTGAAATCAAAGTTCGGCTCAGTTTTGGCGCTTCCAGCAGCCTTGCCCGACAGATCCGCATGGGGGCACCCATCGACGTCTTTGTCTCCGC
>Ga0310120_10002574_pt1 | contig 13214 bp, 9 predicted proteins | sample CB27_AW_983_MG_FD_203506 | JGI IMG/M metagenome (GOLD analysis project Ga0310120, IMG submission 203506) | Marine microbial communities from Western Arctic Ocean, Canada - CB27_AW_983 | ecosystem: Environmental > Aquatic > Marine > Oceanic | place: Canada: Western Arctic Ocean | collected... | reverse complement strand
TTCCTCCCGACGGGCACACCCACGAGTGACTATTACGGTGGGCACCGTCTCGGCGATAACCTTTTTGCTGAAAGCCTCGTAGCGGTCGACGGCGAAACGGGGCAACGAATGTGGCACTTTCAGGCGGTGCACCACGGTGTGTGGGACTACGATTTTCCTGCAGCACCTAGCCTGGTGGACATCACCGTGGACGGACGCCCGATCAAGGCCATTGCGCAAGTAAGTAAGCAAGGGTTTACCTACGTTTTTGACCGAATAACCGGCGAACCAGTCTGGCCAATCGTGGAGCGTACCGTTGAAACAGACACGGACTTAGAGGGCGAAGTCTTGTCGCCAACACAGCCGTTTCCTACGAAACCGCCACCATTCGACTACCAGGGAGTCGAGATCGATGACCTTGTCGATTTCACCCCTGAAATTCGCGCGCTGGCGGTCGAGGCAGTGCGGGACTTTAGACTCGGCCCGTTGTTTACCCCGCCCATGCTCAGTGTCGACGGCGGCCTGCAGGGAACGATCCAGCGCCCACAAATAGGCGGTGCCGCTACATGGAGCGGTTCGGCCGTTGATCCAGAAACTGGGTTCCTCTACGTGCCATCCTCAAACAGTTTTTCAGTACTGAAGTACTACACACCGGATCCTGAAGAAGGTGGAAATCTTCGCTTCACCCAGAGTGAATTCGGTAGTGGCACGCAACCCATCATGCCTCGAGGCCTACCACTGTTCAAACCACCATATTCGCGAATGACTGCAATCGACCTCAATGTCGGTGAGCATGCGTGGATGCAGCCGAACGGTGACGGTAATCGCTATCGTAACCACCCAATGCTACGCGACCTCGACCTTCCACCGCTCGGTGGCGATGGACGGGGCGGAGCGGTGGTGACAAAAACCCTCATGGTCAGCGCACTAACGGCTGGTGGCTCAGACGGCGGGCCCAGGTTAATTGCTCGCGACAAACTAAGCGGCAACATTGTCGGTTCTATCGATCTCCAGGCGGGCGCGATCGGAACCCCAATGACCTACATGCATAACGGAGAGCAGTACATAGCGTTAACGGTCGGCGGTGACGTCCCCGCCTTGATTGCGCTCGTGCTTCAAAACTAGTAGCACCTAGAGTTACTACGGGCCAGCCTTTTCGATACTGAAAGGGTGACGACCCATAATTAAGGAGACAACTATGGCTTCTTCTCGACGACGATTCTTAATGCATGCAGCAGCGATGGGCAGCACGCTGGCGACACGTCCAACTGCAGCATTTTCCGGCACTGGTGAATTGCACCAGACAAACGCAGCAGAACCAACAAATACATTTTCCCCACCAGAGCTACTCGCTCGTCATGCAGCGCGCTCAAAAGCCGTCGCCGTTTCAACCGGGCAAACAAGCGATGATGCAAATTACGCGGCAATGTACCGGACTCGTCGGAACTGGGGACGGTGGGGCTCTGATGATCAAGTCGGCGCGATCAACCTCATCACAGAAGACAAACGGGCCGCGGCCGCCCGCCTTGTCCGCACAGGCCGAACCGTCTCCCTCAGTCGTACCTTTGAACCGCCACAACACTTCATGACAAAAAGCACGTTAGGAAACGGTGGCGGTTACGTGATGGATTACCTCGGCTTCATCTACCATGGAAACACCGTGACGCACGTTGATGCGCTATGCCACATCTGGGACGATGATGGCATGTGGCAAGGACGTGACCACGAGGATGCGATCACTACCCAGGGTGCACATTTCGGCGATATCACGCACTGGAAGGAGGGCATCATCACAAAAGGCGTGCTGCTTGATGTTCCCCGCCATCGTAATGCACCACACGTCACTGCCGACCGTCCTGTAGAGGCAGCCGAACTCGAAGACATCGCCCGTGCACAAGGTGTAACCATTGAACCTGGTGACGCCCTTCTTATTCACAGCGGCTGGACCGCACATCGCGACAACAATGCCGAACCCGGGGCTGGCCTCCATCCGAGTTGTGCGGAGTTCATTCGTGACCATGATGTCGCGCTTCTTGGGTGGGACCTCATGGATGCCCGAGGGAGTACCGGTCTCCCTTGGCCAGTACATGGCGTACTCTTTAACTTTGGCGTCGCTCTGCTCGACAACGCACTACTCGAACCGATTGCGACAGCTTGCATGGAGGAGAACCGCTACGAATTCATGTTCATGCTGCTGCCGCTCAACGTGGCGCGGGGAACCGGAAGTCCAGCTAACCCGGTAGCCATGTTTTAGGGCGTATCAATGTGAACTTCCGCGAGCCCAATGCCACGCTCGCCCGCAACGGAATACAGCAGGTAGACTCTGCCATCCTCTTCGTAAATGGCTGGATCACGTAGCTGGTTAACCGGAACGTCGATGGCCCCGCCTCGACTGGCCACAAGCGGTAGCCTCGCCCCTTCCCACGCGCGCTCCGGCCGCAACAGTTCTACAGGCGTGGTAACAGACCAGTCCGTCCAATCAGACCGTAGGTCGATCGTCGCGACGAGTATCCGCTCTGGTGTCGCCCTTCGCTCTGTCCAGAAGATGTGCATCAGGTTGCCACGTTTCAATAACGCAGAATGACGCATGTCCGGGTTGAACAGGGATGGTCCCTCTTTAAAATCGGTCAATCCGTCACGTGACCGGTACATCACCCCGGGCATCGCTAACGCATACACATAATCGTCGTGTTCAAACGCGCGAAAATAGGGACGCCCGAGCACCTCTGGACGCCCTTCGAAGTGTATGCCGTCAGCTGACACAGCGGCACGTGTCACCTGGGGACCGACATCACGTCCATGTATATACATAACGATCTCGCGTCGCTCTTCAACAACGTGCACATCTGGCGAGGCAATATGTGCGTACGGTTGCGCTGCATTCGTACTCTGGGTTTCACGTGCGCACGGCGGACAACTGGTAGGAAAATGCGACTGCTCAATTTGGAGCGTACCAGGTTCATAGATTGTCCACGGACCGCTTAACGCATCCGCGTAGGCGAGTCGAATATAGGTTCCCTGGTGGTCTGCAAAATAGAGGTAGTACCGACCGAGAGGGTTCTGCACCCACGACGGCACACGTATGAGCGACGGACCGGCAATATTACTCCCCATCCGACCGTCCATATCAGGCCCGATAATCGGTTCGTCAACTAACCGTTCTGCACCCAGTGTTTGGGCATTAACTGATATCCCAAACCACAAAAACATCAGCAAAAACGCATAGATGTTAAGTTGTCTCACAAGTATCCGACCAGTTATTACCATCAATCACCAAGCGCCAACAAAGGCCCTGGTGCCCTAACTGACATGAAGCGAAGGCATTATATTGGCGCAACCCGACAGAACACCACAATTTTCACCGCAAGTGGGCACTTTGTAAGAACCATAACGGGCTCAATAATTCACGCGAAAAACGGCTGCGTCTGGCCGCCGCGGGTGTTATCGTTAGCAGTTGGATAGGAAGATTCGGAGAAATAAAGGGTGAATATTCGCATTCTTCAAATGTCATCGTTCTTATTCGTGGTGGCAGTCGTCTCGCTGATGGTTGCGCCACCTACTTCGTACGGACAAGTCCGGCCGCAAGCCAGAGAAGCCGCTCCTGCGGGAGCCGACTGGAATGCACCCAGAACGCCATGGGGCGCCCCTGATTTTCAGGGGATCTGGGATTACCGAACAGCCACGCCGTTGGAACGTCCTGCCGAGTTTGCTGGCAAAGAAACCCTTACGGAGGAGGAAGCAGCCGCTTACGAAGAACAATACCGAGCTGACCTCGCAGACTACGACCTCGCACCAAGCGTCCACGCCAAATGGTGGCTCGACTACGGAACAGAGTTGACTGCCGATAATCGCACGTCACTTATCATCGAACCGTCCGATGGTCGCGTGCCTGCGACAACCGCCGAAGCCAAGGTTTCAGCACGGACCCGAAGCGAACGGCGCGCACGTACACACGCTGTTTCCGATCGCAGCTATGGAGAGCGCTGTATCACCTTTGGTGTGCCACGACTCCCCGGAGCCTACAACAGTAACTACCAGATTTATCAAACACCCACCCATGTCGCGATTGTTCAAGAAATGATCCACGACGTTCGTGTAATCCCTGTTGATGGGAGTCAGCATTTACCCGAAGACATTCGCCAGTGGCATGGGGATTCCAAGGGGCACTACGAAGGCGACACGCTGGTCATTGAAACAACCAACTTTGACAAAGAAGGTGCGTTTCGGGGGGCAACAGACGGACTTCGAATCACGGAACGCTTGACCCGGGTGGGGCCGAATACGGTTCACTACGAGTTCACCGTTAATGATTCCACGACGTGGACACAGCCCTGGACAGTGATGTTCCCAATGGCCAAAACGGAACAACCCTTGTATGAGTACGCCTGCCACGAAGGCAACCGTGGCCTAGAAAATATATTGCGTAACGCAAGACTCGCAGAGGCTCAACCGTAACGGACCCCATGCAGCTGTCTCGAGAAGTTCATCGTTCGTCGTCAGTAACCGGTCGGATCGCGCCGGTCCTGGTTGTACTTGTTAGCCTGATTGCGCCGGTAACGGGACTAGCACAGTCGTCTCCGGCGACCGACGCTACCACGCTGTCCTGGCAGATGCCCCGCACTGCCTGGGGAGTACCGGATCTGCAGGGCACCTGGGATTATCGTACGCTCACGCCGCTTGAGCGACCTGCTGAGTTCGAGGGAAAAGAGTTTGTGTCGGTAACAGAAGCGTCCGACTATGAACTTCGTGCGAACGCCAAACGTGACGCACGCCAAACTGTGCACGCCGTCTGGTGGCTCGACTATGGTAGCGAGTTAACCACCGACCGCCGGACGTCGCTCATCGTGTCACCCTCCACGGGACGGATACCACCAATGACGGACCAGGCCATCGCCCGTGCAGAAGCACGCCGCGAGATGCGTCGCCAGCATGGTGATGAGAGTTATGAAAATCGCGGTTTAACGGAGCGGTGTATTTCGTTTGGGTTTCCACCATTACCGGGGGCCTACAACAACAACTACCTTATTCTCCAAACACCTGAACACGTCGTGCTGTTTTCCGAGATGATTCACGACACCCGGATCGTACCGATCGACGGGCCTGGTCATGTGCCGGGAAACATCGGGCTCTGGTCGGGTGACCAGCGTGGACATTGGGAAGGCGATACCCTTGTCGTCGTCACAAAAAATGTTGCGTCCAGAGCCCAATATCGAGGATCGACCAAACACTTAGAACTCGTTGAACGTTTTACGCGGGTCGGTCCGGAAACGATAAAATACGAAGCGACGTTTAATGACCCAATGACCTGGACAGAACCGTGGGCCCTTACGATGCCGCTGGTAAAAACCGATAGTGCTACCTATGAGTACGCCTGCCATGAGGGAAACTACGGTCTCGAAAATATCTTGCACAACGCACGCTATGAAGACAATCCAGATTACAAGGACGAACTTTCAAAGTAGTGGTACGAGGACAACATGCGAAGCCTGAAATTCACAGTCGTCTGTAGCGTGGCATTGGTAGCCGGCGTATCAGCGGTGACTCATGCACAAACCGAACCAATCAACTTCACTGACCATATCCGTCCAATCATGGAACGGAGCTGTTGGAACTGCCATGGCGAGGCCGCACAATTATCAGACCTCGACCTGAGCTCGCGCGAGGCCGCACTCGAAGGTGGCGTACGCGGGCCCGCCATTGTGCCTGGTCGCGCGGAAGACAGTTGGCTCTTTAGGGTCGTTGCAGGTCTTGAGGCACCACAAATGCCGATGAGCGGCGACCCGCTAAATGATGTCGAGCTCAATGCAGTGCGCGCATGGATCGACGATGGCGCACATTGGGACAGCGGTGGCGCCACATCGGCCACCGCGGCACTAACCGAACTCGAAAGAAGCGTTCTGCCCCCGGATGCCCGCGATTACTGGGCCTTTCAAATCCCGACGCGTCCTGACGTACCCAAGTCCGATTCGTTCCGACATCCCATTGACCGCTTCTTGGCCAAAGCCCGCGAAGAAGCTGGCGTGACGGCAGCCCCTCGGGCCGACAAGGTAACGCTCCTCAGACGCGCGTACCTTGACCTCACTGGACTACCGCCAACGCTGGACGAAATCGACGAGTTCCTCTCCGATACCGAACGTGGCGCATGGGATCGACTAGTGGAACGGCTTCTGTCCTCACCACACTACGGTGAACGCTGGGGACGACATTGGATGGACATCGCGCGCTATGCCGACTCCACCGGATTCGAGCAGGACTACCGGCGTCCTAACGCCTGGCGCTATCGTGACTACGTCATTGACGCCTTCAATAAAGACAAGCCGTATAACCAGTTTCTCCGCGAACAAATTGCCGGCGATGAAGTCGACCACGTGACCGACGAAACACTCATCGCTACCGGGTTCTTGCGGGCCGGACCGCGGGTACAGTTTCGTGAAAAGGACAACCCCGAACGACGTCACGATTATCTCGACGACGTTCTGGCAACAATCGGCCGCGGTGTCCTTGGAATGACGGTCCACTGCGCTCGCTGTCATGACCACAAGTTTGATCCGATCCTGCAAAAGGACTACTACAGCATGCAGGCGTCAATCTTCGGGTATGTGGAAACAGACTGGCCACTACTCGACCTGGAAGATGCGAAAGTTTATCAAGCGGCCAATGCTGTCATCGACGAACAACAGCAACCGCTCAGAGACCAGATCAGCACAATAGAAGATCCGCATCGGGAACGTCTCCGAATCAAGATGATCGAAGAACGTTTTCCCGAAAATGTGCAACAGGCAGTAGCAAAACCTGAGGCTGAGCGGACCCCTGGAGAACAGTTGCTCGCCGCGCAGGTGCTGTCTATTAATCCGCCGCGCAGAGACGTCATCGCAGCCCTGAGTTCCGCGGAAAAAGATGAGTGGCAGACACTGACCGACCAGATAGAAGCACTTGATGCTGAACGCCCGCCGGAGCCAGCGATGGCGGAAATCGTCACCGACGGCGACTACCGGTTTGCACCTAACGGACCAGGCGACGAAATCATAGGCTGCCCGGAATGTCGCATTCCACCGGACGAACCAGGCACCTTTCTCCATACGGAGGGTGGACCGGACTACAAGGCACCACCGAGCTATTTCCTGATCCGAGGCGATCCGTTCAGCCCAGGGTCTGAGACGCAGCCAGGCTTCCTGTCAGTCGCGACCTACGGCGACCCACCGACCGCGATCCCACGTCCGGACGGACGAACGTCCGGCCGACGTCTCGCGCTGGCCAACTGGATTACGTCACGAGACAACCCTCTCACCGCACGTGTCCTCATCAACCGCATGTGGCATCACCACTTTGGCCGCGGCATCGTCAGAACCCTCGACAACCTCGGCAAAATGGGTGACGCTCCAACGCATCCCGAACTGCTTGACTGGCTCGCCGTCGAGTTTGTGGACCGCGGTTGGAGTATCAAGGAGATGCACCGCCTACTGATGACCTCTGAGGCGTATCAGATGGCCTCAGCCGTCGACAACGATGCGAACCTCTCGGCTGACGTCGACAACCAGTGGTTATCGCGGTATCGTGGGCAACGACTCGAAGCCGAGGTGGTGCGAGACGCCATCATGACAGTAAGCGGTGGAATCGACCTAACGGTCGGGGGTGAACCGATCTTTCCCTATATCCCCCAAGACATACTCGATGCGTCCCAAGGAAAAGGCATCTGGTTGAACCAGCCCGATGGTCCGGACGTATGGCGTCGAAGCGTCTATGTCTACCGGCGTCGTTCGCTCGGCTTCCCGTTCTTTGACACGTTTGATTTGCCGGACCAAAATCAAACTGCAGCAGCGCGGAACGTCTCCACTGTCGCGACACAAGCACTAACGTTGATGAATAACGAGTTCGTTCTGAACCAGGCCGAATTGTTTGCCAAACGGTTAGAAAATGAAGCCCCCAAGGACGTCGATAGGCAAATTGAGCTCGCGTACCGAATCGCGTTGTCTCGATCGCCGTCGGTAGACGAAACCGCTGTTGCAAAAGATCTAGTTGTCGAGCGCTCTCTGTCCGATTTAACAAACGTCATATTGAACTTGAACGAGTTCTTGTACCTGAGGTAACGCAATGTCTGACCATCATCATCACCACTGCCGTCAAAAGTCATTCTGGTCGCGTCGCGACTTTCTATTTCGCTCAGGCGGTGGAATCGCCGGAGTCGCACTGGCCGACTTGTTGAACCGGCAAGGCATGTTGCAAGCGGCGCAGTCTGATACCTGTGAGGCCCCCATTCCTGGCAATCCGTTTGCGCCCAAAGATCCCCACTTTGCACCTCGTGCAACCGCTGTCATTTCACTTTTTATGAGTGGAGGGGTCAGCCAAGTCGATACGTTTGATCCGAAACCGGTACTTAAACAGTACGCCGGCCAACCAATGGCGGACTCTGTCGTTGTGCGACAGGGGCATCCCGGCCCCCTCATGCCCAGTCCGTTTGAATTTATCAGGGGTGGCCAAAGCGGTATCGAGGTTTCCGAAATCTTTCCCCATTTAGCGAAAAAAGTTGACGATCTGGCCATCATTCGGTCGCTCTACGGACGTTCGAACGACCATATACAGGCGACCTACGAAATGCAGAGTGGTCAAATCCGTATGGGCTTTCCCAGCGTGGGGTCGTGGGTAACGTATGGCCTTGGCGCGGAAAGCTCGAGCTTGCCGGCATATGTTGTGATGAATGACTACCGCGGCGGGCCGCTCGGTGGACCGAACGACTGGAGCGCTGGTTTTATGCCGGCAACCTACCAGGGAACCCTGTTTCGTGCGGTCGGTGACCCTATCGTTGATCTACAACCACCAGACGGTATCAGCGAAGCCCAGCAACGTGCCCGGCTCGATACCTTGGCCAAATTGAATGAAATCGACATGGCTAAGAACCCGGGTAATTCTGAACTCGCTGCAAGAATTTCCTCCTATGAACTTGCTTATCGGATGCAGGGTTGCGCCCCCGAGGCCGTCGACACGTCAGCCGAATCAGGCGTGACACAGAAGCTGTACGGCCTCGACGAGGCAATCACGGAACCGTTTGGACGCCAGTGTCTTATGGCCAGACGTCTTGTGGAGCGAGGGGTTCGTTTCGTACAACTTTTCCATGGCGGCCTTGGCAACCAAAACACAGATACCTGGGACGCACACAGTAACCTCAAAGAAAACCACACCCAGCACGCTGCGGAGACGGATCTCCCAATTGCCGGACTGCTAACAGACCTAAAAGCAAGGGGTATGCTGGATTCGACACTCATCGTGTGGCATGCCGAGTTTGGTCGTATGCCTATTTCCCAGCGTGGCGTTGGCAGGGACCATAATCCTGGAGCAATGACCGGATGGATGGCTGGTGCCGGCATACAAGGTGGACAAGTCATCGGAGCGAGCGACGAGTTCGGCTACAAGGCAGCCGAACAACGCATCTCTGCCCACGACTTCCATGCGACTATGCTGCACTTATTGGGAATGGACCACACAAAGCTGACCTATCGGTACAACGGCCGCGACATGCGTCTTACCGATGTACACGGGGTGCCAATTCCGCAGATTATCGCGTAGTGCTAGTCAAGCCGTTCCCAACGAATGACGGATTGCACCTCGCGACCTTCTTCGTCTGTGCGCAACGGTGGGCGCAGCGTGAGGTGCGTGTCAGTCAGTTCGAAATACCGTCTCCCATCAGTTCCGCTATCTCGAGGATTCTCGCTTCCGACACGGTGGTGCACGAAATATCCGCCGTCGCGTGGTCCGGGACAACTGATACAGCCGGTAATTTCGTTGACTGAAAACGGTCCAAAATAACTACCGTAAGTTTCGGTCGTCATCAACGCCTCATCAGCCGTGGGTTGCTCGCCAGCATACGGAACCCGTCCAGGCCGCATTAAGTGTACGGACATGTGGCCGGATGCTGCATAGAAAAGAAATGCCGTCTCATACTGATCAGCCGGTAGCAAATAGCCATCAGCCGTATGACGAGTAACCGATTCGACGCGGTAAATTCCAAAAAGCTGCTGGTGCGTCGCAGTCCGTTCGGAGGAGGGTAAGTCCGGCAACCGTTCCCACGTCAAGAAAGACTTCGAACCATCCTCTCTCTCAGGTGGCTGAAGCATCAGCGTGTCTCCACTAAACGTATAAAAGCGCTGATAGTCAGAGCCCGCTCCAGCTGGATTAAGGCTTCCTTCGAGATGATGTGTGACAAACCCACCTGCTTCATCAACAGTAAATCGTCCAAAGTACGACGTGTAGCTACCAAGTTGATCGAGCGCCTCCGCAGCAGTCGGCTCATCACCTGCGTATGGAACCCGGTCCGGACGCATGAGTGTCACTCCCATATACCCAGCCGCATCGTAGATGAGATAGCCGACCCTGTCTTGAATGGGAGCACCTGCAAGTTCACCATCAGCGCCTCGACGCTCAATGCTCTTAAGAGACCAGGCCCCGACGAACTGACGATTCGCACGTTCGTCTGTCACATTGGTTGTTTCTGGCACTTCTGATTCCTGGCATGACACCAGGCCGCAACACACCACGACAACGCATGCGGCATTAAGCTGTCGGCGCATGGACATCTCCTCTCAAAACACCTTAACACCAAGACGTCGAATTCAAGGGGGAAAAAGATGCTACGGCGTTACATTCACGGTAACGTCGGCACTACTGTAAAGATAGCCGTCGTCGGCCATTCCACGGACGACGTACACCCCAGGCTCGCTAAATCGAGCCGTCGTTACGGTCCGTCCACCAGGAGGCAGTGGAGGCGGTTCCCACCCCGGCACATGATCCGCCATCGGCGCGATCCACGGGTCAAAATCAATCTCACCAGGGCCACGATGTTGAATCCAAGCGACCCGTAAACCCAACGCGTTCCTTCGCCCCGGAGGCCGACTCTGCCTGGCAGCACGTGGTTCAGGTATACCGTCATCAGAAATCACCGCGGTAAGTGTCAACGGCTCCCCAACAGCAACGGTACGCTCCAACCCTTCAGTCAGGTCAATTGAAGGTGGTACATTTTCAATATCAGGCGCACCGCCACCACTTCGGTTCATGGCGACAACCTGCTCATCAATAATTTGTTCCGGGACCAACCAGCCGACAGCCGTATCCGTTCGACCATGGGCAGACACCGTCCAAACTAACTCCTTGTCACCCCAATCTGCCGGCACCTGAACTCGAAAACTAAAACGCTGTCGCCGCGGATAAAAAAATGTGGGCTGACCTCGGTCCGATTCTCCCGGTGAAAAATAATTCTCTGACCCAACGGGTAAATTGAGGCGTTCTTCAAAATTTCGGTTTAGATAACCGAAAACCATATTAAAACTGCCGTCCGCATTTTCTTCCCATCCCTCAAAAACAGGCTGGAGGTTCTGGCCGCTCCGATACGTCTGCCCAGACGCCGAATAGACCACGAAGACGAACAGAACAAGACAGAGAAACAGTCCACGAAAAACAGCCTCTCGGCGACAATCGATCAAAGCGTGCACTCGCATCCCGACTAGTTATTACTGAGACGCCGCTGACGTTCTTGTAGTCTTTTCTCATAAGCCTCCTCGGGCATATGGAAAAAACTCATCCAGGCAAAACTCATGTCATCAATAGACCTGTTACCGAATCCCACCCAATTCTTCGGGTCCGGATTGTAACGATTCGTTGCAGTGTTATCGTGCCAACCCATAACGTGGAGAATCGTCCCGGCGGGCAACAGGGGGGCATCATCGTCGGCATAGTTGTAAACGATATGCCAGCCGAAATTGTGTCCGCTGCAACTTAACGTTTCAATGAGACCATCAGGATGAATGGCTTCAACACACATGCGTTTTCCACGAATATGCATGTGCGGTTGAAAGCCGGTTACTTGTGTCGGCTCAGGAAGAACGTAGTACCCATCACTGCGGACATTGTCGGCACCGGCAGGAATATCTAAGGTGTCAAAGCTGTCACCAACATGTCTCGAAATAAGAACACGTTCTGGCACGTGCCCTGCTGGATAAAATTGAAACCCCACCCGTGTACGATCTGTAATTTCTTCCCCGACAGAACTGTAATGCATGTTAAACCGTATTTGAGTACCAGCTTTAATCAAGCGTCCCGTTCCATCTGGGAAAATGTCACCGTTCTTTCCCATCGCATACTCGTTGAGGAAACCGCCTCCCTCTTCTCCGTCCTCATCCTCCCAGCGCATTGAGGTCGCCACATGATGCACAACGCTGTAGGCACCAGGTGAAGGCTTAGTCTCAACGGCCTTGATGTAACGATCCTCCGTTAGACGTGAATCAGCCCAGATATCAAGCCAACGGTCCGCGTCAACAGCACCAATGGTCTGTGGGTCTGGCAGCTCGACGATCCATTCCGGCGTTCCAATACGCCACTCGTCTAAAGAGGCCAACTCAAGAGGAGGCGGTGCATCCGCGTCATCCCCTCGAGGTGCACCAGCATCCACCCATTGCCGAATCATTTCAATCTCAACGTCCGACAATGACGGGTCTTCCTTGAAAGCACCTACACCAACATTACGTTCGACATACCAAGGTGGCATCTCTCGTTGCGCCGTTCGATCTCGAATTGCACGAGCCCATGGCCGCGTATCTTCGTAGGTCAGAAGTGACATCGGAGCAACAGAACCAGGACGGTGGCACTGCTGACAAGAACGCTGCAAGACAGGCAGAACATCTTTCGCAAATGTCGGTGTCACCGTTTCTTCTTGCGCGCTCCCACGGCCAGGGGCTAACAAAACCACAGCCGAGAACAATACCGTAATAACCAAAAAACGAACCCAAGGAACATGGACTGTCATTAGCTAATCTCCATCATGAATACGACCACCTAGATCAAACCACGAAACCTATTCTGCTGCCACCACCTCATCGTAAAACGCCTGGAGTGCAGCCGGCGAAAACGGCCAGTCGAGATCCGAGGTGTCGACGCGATTCGGCACATCATCCCGACTGACACCGTCCGCAATCGCGGCACGCATACGATCCTGAAGCGTCTGCATACGACCTCTGAACGTTCGCACCTCATCCTTCGTCAGGATCGGTCCGTGTCCAGGGATCACCGTATCAAAGTCCAGCTGGAGAAGGCCATCCAGAGTCGCCGGCCATTCCAAGCCACTCCCACCGTTGCCGTAATCCATGAATGGCGACAGGGTACTGCCATCTGACCGTTGCCCCCAAATGAACAAGTCTCCCGTGTGCACGGTCTTCAGATCTGGAAAATAGATTACAGAATCACCATTGGTG
>Ga0310120_10002571_pt1 | contig 13220 bp, 11 predicted proteins | sample CB27_AW_983_MG_FD_203506 | JGI IMG/M metagenome (GOLD analysis project Ga0310120, IMG submission 203506) | Marine microbial communities from Western Arctic Ocean, Canada - CB27_AW_983 | ecosystem: Environmental > Aquatic > Marine > Oceanic | place: Canada: Western Arctic Ocean | collected... | reverse complement strand
TTATTTATGGCATGCGCCTCATGGGGCTGACGTCGAACCGGGCTTATCGCAAATGCGCGAAGATTGTTGGCGAAGTGATGGGGAGCTACCACCCCCACGGAGATGCCAGTATCTACGACACTCTGGTCCGTATGGCCCAAGACTTCAACATGCGATACATGTTGGTGGACGGACAAGGTAATTTTGGATCGGTCGACGGCGACCCTCCAGCAGCCATGCGATACACGGAGGCCAAACTTCAGCACTTGGCTGACGAGTTGATGGCAGACCTGGATAAGGAAACTGTTGACTTTGTTCCCAACTACGACGAAACCACGGAAGAGCCGACCGTTCTTCCGGCTCCGTACCCCAACTTGTTGGTGAATGGATCGTCGGGTATCGCAGTCGGGATGGCGACTAACATCCCACCGCACAACATGAGGGAGGTGGCGGATGCTGTTGTTTGGGTCTCGGAGCATCCCGAAGAATCACCCGAGGAGCGCACGCGCTCCGTGCTTCGGCTCGTAGCCGGACCAGATTTTCCGACTGGAGGATTCATAGTTGGTCGAGCTGGAATTGCCGAGGCTTATAAAACCGGTCGGGGTAGTGTGCTGATGCGTGCTCGCACATCGGTCGAAGACCCGAAAAAAAATGGTGGCAAACAATCGATCATAGTGACGGAGATCCCGTATCAAGTAAACAAAGCGAGGTTGCTTGAGAAGATCGCTGAACTCAAAAACAGAAAGGTGATCGAAGGCATTACGGACTTGCGCGACGAATCAGACCGTCAAGGAATGCGGATTGTTATCGAACTCCGTCGCGGGGAACTACCGGAGGTTGTCCTCAATAATCTATTTAAGCACACAGCGCTTCAGACCTCATTTGGCATCATCTTACTCGCCATTGTCGCTGGCCGACCGAGGGTGCTGCCGTTAGTTGATGTAATTGAACACTTTGTCCAATTCCGCCGGGAGGTGGTGCGGCGCCGAACGGGATTCGAATTGCGTAAGGCCGAGGCCCGCGCCCACATCCTCGAGGGCCTGAAAATTGCTCTGGATCAGCTGGATGCTGTTATCCGACTAATTCGTGACGCCAAGAACCCCCCTGAAGCCAGAACTGGCCTGATCGACCAGTTTTCCCTGACCAAGATTCAAGCTCAAGCCATTCTAGACATGCAACTCCAGCGTCTTACCGGTTTGGAACGACAGAAAATCATCAATGAACTTACGGAGTTGTTGAAAACGATTGAGCGACTCAGAGCAATCTTGGAGAGTGAACAACAGTTGATGGGTATGGTAGTCAGCGAACTTCAGACTATTTCAGCGAGACATGGAGACGAACGGCGCACTGAAATTATTGAAGCAGCTGGTGATTTTCGTGTGGAAGATCTGATTGCTGAGGAAGACATGGCAATCACGGTCAGTAATACTGGATATGTCAAACGCACGGCGTTAACGGAATACCGAAACCAACGTCGCGGAGGGAAAGGCCGCTTGGGGATGCGGACACGAGACGAGGATTTCCTTACTCAGCTGTTTGTGGCCTCAACGCATGCATATATCTTGATCTTTTCTGACCGGGGGCGTGTGTATTGGTTGAAGGTGTACGAGATTCCTGATGTAGGTCCCGCTGGAAAAGGTAAAGCGATTGCCAATCTGGTTAGGATGGCTCCCGGTGAGCGGATTGCCACTCTTCAGGCTGTTCGACATTGGCCGGAGGAAGAGGGTGAGCGGTTTGTGATCATGGGAACAAAACGGGGGGTCGTAAAAAAAACAGATCTTCGAGCGTATCGGCGACCGATGGTGACGGGGATTATTGCGATGTCGGTTAAATCTGGAGATGCTGTGATCGGCGCCGAGTTGACTGATGGAAAAGAGGAATTGTTCATTGGCACGCGGGCGGGTAAGGCGATCCGCTTTAAAGAAACTGATGTGCGATCTGTGGGTCGAACAGCGCAAGGTGTCCGCGGTATTACCCTACGCGGCGACGATGAAGTGGTCGCGATGACGGTAGTAAAACCGAGTGGCATGCTCTTAACTGTTACGGCTCGAGGTTACGGCAAGCGAACCGAGTTGGACGAATATCGCGTGCAGGCTCGGGGCGGCCTCGGTCTTAAAAACATCCAAACGAGTGAGAGGAACGGTCGTGTCACCGGCGTTGCATATGTCGAGCAGGATGACGAAATGATGCTCATCACCGAGCAAGGGAAGATCATCAGGATGGTAATGGGTAATATCCGGCCCATTGGTCGCGTGACGCAAGGTGTACGCTTGATCGAAATCGGCAAAAAGGACCGTGTGGTCTCGCTTGCCCGCCTAGCCGAGAAAGATCTTCCCGAGAAGACTACTGGTGCTGAAGACCTGGCTCTTGAGGATGAGGTTGTCGACTAAAGGTCACCGAGGACCGAGTCAAGCAGGTTCATTATGGGTTGGGGGAAGATCCCTAGAATGATTGAAGCGATGGCAATGATCGCTAGGGGGACCGTCATCAAGAGTGGTGGATCCGATAGATTCTTGGCTTCAAGAACGGGGTTTAACGGGCCGAAGAAGATCTGCCGAGCTGCATTGAACGAGTAGGCTACGGTCAACGAGATTGCGGTTACCCCCGTAAGGGCAATCGCAATGCCAAACGGACCGCTCAACACACCCTTTTCGAAGATTCCGGAGAACATAATCCACTCGGCCGTGAAGCTGCTGAATGGGGGAAACCCGGACAACATCATGCACCCTACGATCCAGAGGGCAGCAGTTACGGGCATTTGTCTCGCGAGGCCTCCCATCTGTCGCATGTCACGGATACCGGTGGCGTAGACGACAATGCCAGCGGTTGAGAAAAAGACCGTCTTCCCCATGATGTGGCTAAGAAAGAAGAACATTCCGCCTTGGACACTGCTGCTTGTTAACGCGCCAAGGCCAAGGACGGAATACGCGATCTGGCTGATGGTAGAACAAGCGGCAAGTCGCTTGATGTCGGTTTGCGCCATGGTCAGCAGAGACCCATAGACCATGGTCACAAGCGCGAGTAGCATGAGTGGTGTACCAAACTGTTGGAAGTCATTTCCAAGCGGAAGTACCACAACGCGGATTAGGACATAAATAGCCAGATTCGCGTAGACGGCGAGAAGGCCCGCGATGCAGGTGGGATGTTCCGCGTGAACCGAAGGCATCCAGACGTGAAATGGCACAATGGCCAGTTTCATCATGAGGCCGACAAGAAACAGAAAGATAGTGCCGGTTACGAACGGCGTGCCTTCCATCTGGCCCAGTTGGGAGATGTCCCAACTCCCAATCTGGTCGTAGACTAAAAGTGACGCGGCCAAGAATAAGAGTGCTCCGATGATCCCCCACGACAAGCTCATGAACGCGACACGAACACGTTCCCGGTAGCCGAAATAGGCCATTAAGAAGAAAAGCGAGACCGTGAGGACCTCCATAAAAAAGTACAAGGGAATCAAGTTGGTACTCAGAATCGTGCCGATGAAACCCACCGGAAACAGAGGCAGTAAATAGAAAAACCGCACGTAATGCCGGTCTTGACCGACCTGGTCTTCGTCGACATAGAGGATCTCGATCCGGTGTTCGATATACCGGATCGAGTACAACGCCAGAGCCGTACATAACAGCAACACGACGGCTAGTGTTGAAACACTGAGACCATCTGCCAGCAAACCTAAACGGATTGCATCAGGGTTTTGGGTATTGGGGGCGATAACTCGATATTCCTCAATAATGATCTGGCCGCGGATGACAGACACTGCGGCGACCATGACGAGGGACGTTGTGTATACAAGCGCGCCGGAGGTGACCCATCCGGCAAACCGTCCAATATGATTTCGCGCAAGAAATACGACAACAGACGCGAGAAGTGGGGTCAGCAGAATCTGGAGTAGCAGTGCCGGCATCATTGACCCCCACCCGTGCCGAAGAACAGATAGGTGAGTAGCAGGACGAACAGGACAAGCACATACGACACGTTGTAGAACAGCTCTTCTGTGTCTGCTCGCAGACGATGTACAAGCTGTTCAGCCTTTACAGTGAACAGCTTCGGAAGCTGGCGGTGAATAAAGTTATTGAATCTAGTCTCGGCGGTCTCGGCAATGTAGGTGGCTATCCGAGAAATCCCGCCAACAAACAGATAGTGGTAGAAAGCGTCGATGAACCATCGTTTCCAGAAGAACGTGTAGAGTAGCCCCGCCACTCGATATTTTTGAAGAAGTACTTGAGGAGAGGCCTTGCGCGCGATGAACAGGTAATACGCTGGAACCGCACCGGCCAACAGAAACAGCACCGAGAGAAATGGGATTGCTTGGTGGGAAACGGATTCGGCTGTACCACCCTCTAGTGTCAATGAATCGACAACGTTCGCATCTCTAGTCAGGCCAACCTCGAAACCATGATGTAGTACACCTTCTATGAACGGTCCGCCAACACCGGCGCCGATGATGAAGATCGCAAGCACCCCTGACGCAACGTACATCGGCATTTTTCCGTCATCGATGTGCCCACCACTCCGAACCACCTTCAGAAAAGTTTCACTTTCGGACCCGTAAAACACGAGTCCCAGAAAGCGGACGGTGTAGAACGCAGTCACTGTGACGGTAAGCAGGGCTAGGACGAACAAGGCCATGCTGGCGTCCGCCGCAGCGAGCAGCACTGCATCCTTGCTCCAAAACCCTGGCGAGGGCGGGAGTCCCATCAACGACAACGCGGCGACTAGGGTAAACAGCCAGGTCAGCGGCAGGTGTTTGCGCACTGCGCCCATGTCTTGAATATAAATGGAGTGAACAGCATGAATTACCGTACCAGCGCAGAGAAATAGACAGGCCTTAAAAAGGGCGTGACTGACGAGGTGAAAGACACCAGCGGTATATCCATCGAGAAGGAAAGTTGGTCCAAGTCCGGCGGCACCCAGTCCAAGCAGCATGTAACCAATTTGGCTAACTGTTGAGTACGCCAACACCTTTTTAAGTTCAAGTGCTACCAGCGCTTGAGTAGCTGCTAAGAAGGCGGTGAATGCGCCGACCCAGGCGGTAACGTAGAAGAACCAGGCGGCCTCGTCGATGCCAGCACCCCAGCGGCCGTAGTAGAAAATGGGGACTAACCGTGCCACGAGATACACACCACTCTTGACCATCGTCGCGGCATGAATGAGCGCGGAAACTGGACCAGGCCCGGCCATGGCTTCGGGAAGCCATTCATGAAATGGAAACTGCGCCGACTTGCCGAGAGGTCCAGCCAATAAAAGCAAGCTCACCAATGCCACCATGCCTGGAGCAGCAGCCATGGTCGTTAGCCAGACCGGCGCGGTGGCGTACAGTTCGAGAAAATTTAAAGTGCCGGCATAGGAGAACACGAGAAGAATTCCTCCTAGCATGAGCATGTCGCCAAGACCCGTGACGACAAGTGCCTTAAGGCTGGCTTGGGACGGAGTCACAAAGGCAGTAGGAGGCGGGCCGCCAATCCAATACTTTCTTTGGTCTTGAAAATAGAAACCGATGAGTCCATAGCTGCAGATACCAACGAGCTTCCATCCAACAAAAAGGAACAGGAGGTTGTTGGCAAAGACTAACAGCAACATACTGGCGATAAAACCATTCATCCACATCCAAAAACGAGTCTGTGAGGGATCATCACGCATGTAACCGTGGCAATAGACCATGATGACGAAGCTGATCACCGCTACGACGTTGGCAAGGACAATACTGAGGCCGTCAACTAGAACGCCAAAGCCAATTTCGATCGGATTTGTGAGCCAGGTAAGTTCGTGTTCAAGCGGAAGCCCCTCGGGGTGGAACAAAGCCGGTAACAAACTGAGCGCTGCAGCCGCTGCAATCAGGGAGGACAGAAGAGCTCCAAGGTCTCGCGTTGTCCGGTTGATTCGGCCAAGCAAAGGGGTGATGACGACCCCAACTAACGGTGAAAAAATACAAATCCAGGCAGCTGTTGTCGTCACCCTGTTACCTCGGAAGACCTATCGGGATAGCTGGGTCAATGAACTGCGAAATCACCACTCCGTTGAACAGACCGAGTAGGATGACTCCTGAGGCTAGGATGAGCATGGGGATAAGCATGGTTAACGGTACAGGTTCCCCATTGGATTCTCCTTGAGGCGACTCCTCAACTTTTTCGTCAAGCTCGTTCTCGGCGGCTGGTAGATACATGTAGCGGATGACGTTGGCCAGGTAACCAAGCGCAAGGACACTGCTGACCAGGATGACACCAACAAGAACCCAATGTTCCCCGTCGATAGCACCAAGAATTAGATATACCTTGCTAAAAAAGCCACCAGTCGGTGGAAGGCCGATCATGCCAAATGCACAAATGGTGAATGCTGCCGTTGTCCAGGGCATTGTGCTGGAAAGATTACGGAACGAGCGAATGTCTCGGCGCCCCGTTTGGTAGACAATAGCGCCAGCTACGAGAAACAGACAGCTTTTCATAAACGCATGGTTGACTAGATGTAGTATTCCTCCGGTGAAGCCCATTCCATTGGCGAGGCCGATGCCTAAGACGATGTAGCCAATTTGTGCGATAGACGAGTAGGCCAACATTCGTTTAAGGTCCGATTGCGCGATTGCCATCACCGAACCCAGAATCATTGCGATCGCGGCCATCCAACTTAAAACCGTGGTAACGGGGAGCGTGTCAATTGAAAAACTGGGCTCAAACACAAAGAACATCACTCGTGCCAGTACGTACGCAGCGACTTTTGTCGTGGTTCCGGCGATGAGAGCGCTCACAGCGGAGGGAGCATTGGAGTACGCTCCTGGAAGCCACGCATGCATCGGGAACAGGGCCATCTTCAGCGAAATTCCAATGACGAAGAAGGCAAAGCCGACGAGCACAGCGTTCGATTCGTAGAGACTGGGAAGGAGGCGGGCGAGGTCAGCCATGTTCAGCGAACCCGTTACGCTGTAGAGATATCCTACCGAAAGCAGATAGAAAGCGGCCCCGACGGTTCCAAGGATTACATAGCGGAAGGCAGACACAACGGCCACTCCTCCACCGAGCGAAACCAAGGCATAGCAGGAAAGGGAAGTGATTTCGAGAAAGACGTAGAGGTTGAACATGTCAGCCGTTGACACGAGCCCCGTCAGTCCACTTGCTAGGATGAGATAGACGCTGTAAAAAGGCACCTCTTGGTCCGGCACCTCCTTCACGATGCTCTTCTTCGAGTAAATCCCCACGAGAAGAGTGACGAAGGTCAAGAGCAGGAGCATAAGGGCAGCAAGGTGATCGATATGAAAAGCAATCCCCCAAGGTGGTTCCCAGCCACCCATGAAATACTGGACGGGTCCGGTGTTGAGAACCCGGCGTGCTAACACTAGGGCCAAGCCAAATGAACATGAGAGCGCGCAAAGCGCAACGGGGAATACCAACCGTCGATTCCATAAACCAAGGATTGGAAGGACAAAGGAGGTAATTAGAGGGACAATGACAATGAGGATGGGGGTCGCTGATTGGTGAATATTCATCCGGAGGATCGGGCGCGCTTTAGTAATTCATTCTCGTCCAGTGTCCCGTACTTCTTGTAAATTCTGAGAAGCAGGGCCAGCGCGACCCCAGTGGTGGCGACACCGACGACGATCGCAGTGAGCATCAGGACGTGAGGCAATGGGTTGACGTAGTTGGACGCATCCAAATGTGCTGGACCGCCAGGATTATGACTTCCAAAGACGATGGGAATGGTCGCGCCCCGTTTGGCCGATAGCGATACGACGAACAGGATGATGGACCACTGAAAGATGTTCATGCCCACCAATTTTTTAACTAAGTTAGTCTTGCCCGTCATGGCATAGAAACCGATCATCATTAGCATGATGTAGGTCGCGTTATTGAAGTGCCCTATGATGAAGTCCAGCATTCTCTGCCTATTCGAAGCTCAAGAGGTCGTAAAAGATCGAAACGAGGGCTCCGGTCACCGTAATTCCAACGCCCACCTCGATCACGAGCATGCCGAGGCTGCGCGGCTCAGCACTGGGAAGAACGCTGTAATCAAGGTAATTGGCGCCGAGGAGTAGACACAGGACACCAACGCCCGCGTAGAGCAAGACCCCGGTACTTGTAGCAATGGTGACCATGGCGACGGAGAACCTTCGTTGTACGGTTTCCAACCCATCAGATAGAACAAGGAGCATGAAACTTGATGCGAGGATGACACCGCCCTGAAATCCTCCGCCAGGACTACTATGCCCGTGCATGATGACGTAGAGTCCGAAAATTTGAACGAAAGGTACCAGTCGCCTGCACACGACCTTGACGATGGTGCTTGTTGCAACGTCTTTCACCGGTTACTGTTCCTCCCGTCTGGTTCGTAGAATGAGAAGGACAGCCATTGCTCCAGTGAAGACGACGGCGGCTTCCCCCAGAGTATCGAATCCTCGATAGTCAGCGAGAACCGCGGTGACCATGTTCGGCACCGCGGTTTCCTCGAGGCTGTCCTCAATATATCGCGGTGACACATGAACGGCTGGTGCCGACTTTGGGTCGCCTGTATTCGGCATGTCGACTGAGCCGAGAAACAGCAAGAGACCCGTTAAGCTGGTGACGACCAAATGCAGATAGTTCAATCTTTGCTCATCCTAGCCGTCTTGAAGACAGTTACAACGAAGAATACCGTTGTTATCCCAGCTCCCACAGCTGCTTCCGTGAATGCTACGTCGACTGCCCCCATTTCAATCCACAGGAGGCACATAAACAGGCTGAAAGCTCCAAGTAAAACAACCGATGCCAGTAGGTCTCTGACAACGACAGCAGAGATAGCACACACTACGGTAAGGCCTAACAGGACAATGTCGAGTTGCCAGATCATTCCTGCTCTCCTCTCGTCCACAGAGGCAATCGATTGGTGTAAGCAGCTCGGGCAATAGCATGAGCTGCGGTTGGACTGGTGAAGAAGATAAAAACGGCAATGCTGAGCAGCTTCGCGCTGGAGAAATCGAACCCTTGATAGGTTGCCAGCCCTACCAGTAAGAGCAAGCTACCCAGCGTGTCACATTTGCCGGCGGCATGCATCCGTGTGTAGAAATCTGGGAACCGGACTAACCCAACAGCACCCATGAATAGAAAGAAGACACCGGAACAGATCAACAATTCAGCGAGAATCGTCATCGCGCCTGTCATGAATGTTCCACACCTTTCTGTTCGAAGTATCGTGAAAAAGCCAGTGTGCCGATGAAGTTGATAAGAGCATACAGAAAGGCTATGTCGATGAAAAACTCAACGCGGTCGAAGAGATAACCAGTCAAAACAATCACGGCGATGGTTTTCGTGCCGATCACGTTCACACCGATAATACGGTCGATGATGCTCGGTCCCGCGACGACCCGATAGAGGGAGAGTAAAACAGCGAGCAAAATCGTCAAGGACGTAACCACCAAGAATGTGTGGGGCATGATGTAAATTCGATTAGTTATTTACCAGTTCTTTATGGGGCTCAAGAAACGCTTGTCCGATCCGGCTTTCCATGTCACCAGTCAGTACTGATTGTGCTGCCTTGTCACTTAAGGCATGTACGTGAAACTCCCCATCTTGAATGTCCAATGTGATTGTTCCAGGTGTCAGCGTAATTGAGTTGCCCAGTGCTACGCGCGCCACGTCGCTCTTCAGTTTCGTATGAAATCGAACAACCTGAGGGTGAATTTGTCCTGGTCGAAACACAAGGTAAACAACATGAAAATTTGCCACGACAATTTCGTACAAGAGCCATGGAGTATAGAGACAGAGTCGCCAGATTTGGACGAGCCATAATGAAGACGGCGTGTTAGGGAGCAGTAGGTCGTAAGACAGTGTGGAAACGAGGGCACAACAAACGATGCCGAGACCCAGATGTAACCTGTCGAAATGGCCAGAGAAAGTCAACCAGAACACGAACAGAACTGCGAACACGATTGCGCGGCGGAGGTTCGCTGAAAGGCCTTCGGTCATATTCACCAGAAAGTCTATCGGACCATCAAGCTGGTTCCAACTTGGCGTATCGACCAAGCAGTTTTTTGGGGCCTGCTGTCGCGAAGCGCACAATGAGTTTGACGTCGCCCTGTAAGGGCTCGACTGATTCGATAGTACCGATGCCAAACGTTGGATGCCGGACTCGCATTCCTTGACGGATATGGGTGGAGGATTGGTCTTCCCCGGCGTCGTCGAATGAGATGTATGCCTCGTCTGGACGCTCGCCGGCTTGGTGATGATGGCTGTGTGGTGTGTAAGACTTTCTGGACACAGGTGCCGACGCCGGTATAGACGGAGATACGGGATCGACTTCCCGGACAAGGTTCCTCGGCAATTCATAAAGGAATCTTGAGGGGGTGGTGGCCTGATACTCACCAAAGACGCGTCGGCGACTGGCGCTGGTGATGATGAGTTGGGATTGGGCACGGGTCATGCCGACATAGCACAGACGTCTCTCTTCTTCGAGCTCTTCGTTGTCATCGACGGAACGGGCGTGGGGAAATAATCCTTCCTCCAGTCCCGACATCACGACCAGGTGAAATTCAAGTCCTTTTGCCGCATGGAGGGTCATGAGCCAGACCTTCGCATCACTCGAACCCTGTTGTTCGTCGGTGTCGGAAAGAAGCGACAGGCGGTCGACAAAACCACTCAAACTCGCATCCGGTTCCCGAAGTTCGTAGTCTCGGGCTGCCGAGACGAGCTCCTGTAGATTTTCCAACCTATTTTCGGCTTCATCAGTACCGGCTTCTCTGAGCACCGCGATGTATCCGCTTTGATCTAACGTCTTCGCAAGTGTCATCGACGGTGACTCGTTCTTGGCTATAGCGGTTAAGTTTTGGATGAGACTTTGAAAATGACTCAAGACCGTCAGAGCTCGCGTGGGAACCAGTTTTTCGTTCACGGTGCGCTGTAGGCGGGACCAAAGTGTTCTTCGTGGCGGGTCCGGGTCAGACGACCCTGAGAACAGCGGTGCACTAGATGACGGCGGGATCGGATCAACCTTTTCGAGTTTTTCCATCACGCCCTTACCAACACCCCGTGCTGGCACATTGATGACCCTGCGGAAGCTGACGTCGTCATCAGGATTGAGTAGAAGCTTAAGATACGCTAATGCGTCTTTGACTTCTTTTCGTTGATAGAACCGAACATTGCCCACGATGCGATACGGAACTCCTTCACGTGTCAGTGCGTCCTCGATGGCGCGCGACTGGGCGTTGGTGCGATAGAGGACTGCTGCACGGTGGTGTTCTCCGTCGAGGCCCTGTCGCACCGCTGACACAATAAAATCCGCTTCCTCGATCTCGTCGTGGGCGCGGTGGCATATGACGGGATCGCCTCCAGACCGGTCAGTCCACAGGCGCTTGTCTTGACGCCCCTGGTTTCGGCTGATTACGCCAGAAGCGGCATCCAAAATCACTTGAGTTGAACGATAATTCTGCTCGAGACGGACCACGGTGGCATCAGTGAAATCAGTTTTGAACGCAAGGATGTTGCCAATGTCGGCGCCACGCCACTTGTAGATGGATTGATCGGGGTCACCAACGACACAGAGATTCTGATGAACGGCGAGATGGCGAATCAACAGATACTGGGGGTGGTTTGTATCTTGGTATTCATCCACCATGATGTAGCGAAACTGTTCGGCATAGCGTGACCTCGTTGACGGCGAATCTGCGAACAAGGTGACGGCTTTGAGTAAGAGGTCATCAAAGTCAACGGCATTTGATTCTGTAAGCGTCCGAGTATATTCGGTGTAAACCTTCACGACCTGTTCTGACTGGAAACCCCACCCTGAGTCTTGGAGGTCATTAGGGGATTGCATCTGGTTTTTTGCGTGGCTAATTCGACTCAAGATGGTGCGAGCCGAAATCAAGCGCTCATCAATGTCCAGCGTTCGCATAATGCGTTTGACAGCGGTCAATTGATCCGATGAATCGTAAATGACGAAATCGCGCGACAAACCTATGAGCGAACCCTCGCGACGGAGGAGGCGCGCGCAGAAAGAATGGAAGGTTGAGACCCAAAGCTGCGGGTATTCTGATCCGAGCAGTTGTTCGACGCGGGAGCGCATTTCTTCTGCGGCTTTGTTAGTGAACGTGACCGCAAGCACTTGCTCCGGTTCGGCGTGACCATTGCCAATCAAATAAGCCAAGCGAGAGCAAATAACTCGCGTCTTGCCAGAACCCGCGCCAGCGAGAATCAGGAGTGGTCCGTCGCGATGCAAAACCGCTTCGCGCTGTTCGGGATTGAGGTGGTCTAGGAAGGACATCGTTTAAAAGCGATGAGATCGACGCTGTTAATTGGTGCTAGGTGTTTAAAACTACTCCACCGTGACGCTCTTCGCGAGATTGCGGGGCTGATCGACATCACAACCTCGTAGCACAGCGATGTGGTACGCAAGAAGCTGAAGAGGAATCACCATCAAGATCGGCATTAAGAGTGGGTGAGTTGGTGGGACTGGAACGACAAAATCGTTCTTGTCCAGCACGTTGCGAAAGGCTTCAGGGTCGGTATCTGTTACTACGATCACCGCACCGCCGCGGGTCTTGGCCTCCTGGAGATTCGCCATCATTTTGTCGAAGACGGCGCCGCTGGGTACCAGTGCCACAACAGGCATCTTCTCATCGATGAGCGCAATAGGGCCGTGTTTCATTTCACCCGCTGGATAGCCTTCGGCGTGGATATATGAAATTTCCTTGAGCTTTAGAGCGCCCTCGAGCGCGATTGGATAGTTGATACCGCGACCTAGATACAAGAAGTTCGTGTGTCGATAAAAATGCTTGGCTATCTCGGCCACCGCCGTGTCGCACGTCAAGCTGTGCTGGACCAACCCTGTTAACTGTGTCAAACCTTCGATCAGGCGATGAACTTCGTCTTCAGCAATAGTTTTTCGGATTTTGGCCAAGTGTAACGCAAGCAAACTTAAGGCCACGAGCTGAGAAGTAAATGCCTTTGTCGACGCTACACCAATTTCTGGGCCGGCGTGGGTATAGACCGTGCCGTCGGCCTCTCGGGTCGCCATGCTTCCGACGACATTGCATATAGCGATACTTCGGGCACCGTGTTGTTTAGCTTCTCGGAGGGCTGCTAATGTGTCGGCGGTTTCTCCAGATTGCGTGATCACGATGGCAAGCGTATTCTCGCCGGCCATGGGATTGCGGTATCGGTATTCGGAGCCGTAATCGACGTCAACGCGGACCCGGGCGAGTTGTTCAATGAGAAACTTTCCAACCAGTCCAGCATGCCAAGAGGTGCCACAGGCGAGAATTACCACTTGGTCAATGTTCTGAAGGT
>Ga0310120_10002570_pt1 | contig 13224 bp, 13 predicted proteins | sample CB27_AW_983_MG_FD_203506 | JGI IMG/M metagenome (GOLD analysis project Ga0310120, IMG submission 203506) | Marine microbial communities from Western Arctic Ocean, Canada - CB27_AW_983 | ecosystem: Environmental > Aquatic > Marine > Oceanic | place: Canada: Western Arctic Ocean | collected... | reverse complement strand
CCTTGACTACTTGGAAGGAGAAATCGGTAGCCGAGAGTTTCTCGTGGGAGAGGCTCTTTCCATTGCCGATATTTCCCTCGCCTGCCAACTCGCTCAACTCGAGTTTGTCGCTGGCCCCCTCGATGCCGACCGATGGCCCGGGGTTGCGGGACTGGTGGAGCGAACAACGAAGCGGGAAAGCTTCACGCCGTGCATTGCGATCAGCAAAAAGATCGTCAAGCAGGCCCCCGTCGACCTTCGCGCCTAGGATGGACTCTAAAACGCTCTCATTTCATACCCTGTATGGAACGCCCCTTTCCCTCTACACCGGCAAGGCGCGCAGTTACCTGATCAAGAACCGGATCGCCTACCGGGAGGTGACACCCACCACAGCGCATTTTGCGAGCCATGTCCTTCCTCTCGCCCACCGGCTATCGATGCCGACCCTCGAGACCTCCGACGGGGACGTGATCCGTGATGGCGCCGCAATTCTCGATCATTTCGAGTCTCGAGCCGGCTATCCAAACTCACCGAAAACCCCGTGTCAGCGGATTCTCAGCGACTTGCTCGATGTGATCGGCATGGAGGGGCTCCTACGGCCAGCAATGCACTACCGCTGGAACTTCCCCGAGGAGAACGAAGCTTTCCTGAAACATCATTTTCAAGCGCTCGCTCCGCCGGGGGCCGATGTCGGCAAGATTGCCCAGCGAGGCATGGGCCGCATGCGCCAAGCCGCCGTTTCTTTCGGCGTTGTCCAGGAAGCCTTTCAGAGCATCGAATCCCGCTATCTGAGCCTCCTCGCCGTACTCGACCAGCACTTCGCGGCGCAGCCCTATCTGCTAGGAGGGCGCCCGTGCATGGGCGATTTCAGCCTGATCGCGCCCTTCTATGGGCACTTGGGCCGAGACCCCAAGCCGATCTCGCTGATGCAAGCAAAGGCCGTGAATCTCTTCCGGTGGGTGGAGCGAATGAACCGACCCGAGCCGGATTCCGGCGAGTTCCGCCAAGGAGACCCCTTCACCGCCCCGGACACTTTCCCCGAAAACGACGAAATCCCCGAGACCCTTGGTCCAGTTCTTCGCCAGTTGGCCGTCGATTTCGTTCCCGAAACCCTCGGCGCCGCCGAAAAAATAAACGACTGGCTACTGGGGCAAGATGACTTGCCCAGCGGCACACCCCTGGAGCGTGGGGTCGGCATGGCAAGCTTTGAGGTAGAGGGCTCGAAAGTCACAGCCCTGGCCCAACCCTACCGGTTCTACTTGTTGAGTCGCGTCCATGCCCATTTCGACGCGCTGAGCCCGGCGGAACAGAAAAGGGTCGAGTCCATGCTCGAGCAGTTCGACCTCCTGCCCATTCTCTCGGCCCGGCTCAACCGGTCCATCGGTCGCCAGGACAATCACGAAGTCTGGCTCTAGGCTCGCTTCCCCCAGCCCCCTCATAGCCCGGGGCCCCGGGGTACAGCGATGCGGCCCCTAGAACATCTTCTTGGCCATCTTCGTGCGCCACTCGGTGTAGGGCGGGTACATCATTTTCACATCGAACTTGAAGCCTCGCCGAAGCACGGACTTCCGGTGGCTGAATGTCTCGAAGCTGTGCTGCCCGTGATACGCCCCCATTCCGCTGGGGCCGACACCACCAAAGGGCATCTTTGAGTTCCCAATATGCATGATCGTTCCATTGATGCAGGCACCGCCCGAACTCGTCTCCTCGAGAACCCGCTGCTCGGCGTTGGCATCGGTGCTGAAGAGATAGAGAGCCAAGGGCTTCTCGCCTCGATTGACGAAGTCGATGGCTTCGTCGACCCCATTGATGCTCAGCACCGGGAGAACCGGGCCGAATATTTCCGACTCCATGATGGGCGCATCCGGGGACACATTGCGCAGGACCGTGGGCTCGATGTGGCAGTCTTCCTCACGCCCATCACCGCCGAAAGCAACTTCCTCGCCGGCCATCAAGTTCGAGATACGCTGATGGTGTCGCTCGTTGACGATTCGGGTGTAATCGGGGTTGTTCCTGGTTTCGCCGCCATAGAACTGCTCAACGCTCTTTTGGATTTCGCGAATCAATTCGTCCTCGATGGACGCATCGGCCAATACATAGTCCGGGGCAATGCAGGTTTGCCCGGCATTCATGAACTTGCCCCAGGCAATGCGCCGCGCGGTAACAGGGATATCGGCGGTGCGGTCGACGATGCAAGGGCTTTTTCCGCCAAGCTCCAGGGTAACGGGGGTAAGATGCTTTGCCGCCGCTTCCATGACCACCTTCGCCACAATGCCATTACCGGTGTACATGATGTGATCGAATCGCTGCTCGAGCAACGCAGAAGTTTCGGGCACGCCACCCTCCACCAGCGCAATCGCGTTCGTGTCGAGATATTTCGGGAGCAACTCGGCGAGCGCTGCTGAGGTGTGCGCCGTGACTTCGCTGGGCTTCAGAACAACTGCATTACCCGCCGCGATAGCGCCTACCAGGGGCGAGAGAAGAAGACCCACGGGATAGTTCCAAGGGGCGATGATCAACACGACACCCAGCGGTTCGCGGATGACGAACGACTTGCCCATCAGGGGGATCACGCCAGCACCCTGGGGCCGGGTCCATTTCTTAAGGTTCTTTAGTGCGAGCTTTGCCTCGATGGTGATCTGCCCGACATCCGCGGCCCGGGCCTCGAGTTCGGGCTTGCCCATATCCGCCTGAAGCGCAGCAACCAGTGCATCGCTGTTCTCCTTGGCAAAGCGAATCAATGCTTCCAGTTGTGCACGGCGCCATTCCAGGGGCTTGGTCTTGCCCGAATTGAAAGTCTTTCGCAATCGCGCCACGAGGGGTGCGATCTCTCCAACAGGTGAAGTCGGGACGGGTGCCAAGTCGATAGCCGTTGCGCTCATTTGGGACTCCTCGTCTGTCCGGGTTCGTTGGTTCTGGTCCGGCAGCTCTCTTCAAGCAGTGGGGTGCACACTCGGATTTCCTGGACACCATGAAAGGCAATGTAGGCGATGAAAACCGGCGCCCGCTCATCTTCAGTATTTCGCTGAGCCGCTAGCTGAGCGGCCTCATTAATACATTGAACCATTGGGAAAGCAGGCCCCGCACGGCGATTTCTTCAACCCGGAGAGCTCCTGCCTCGGTCAATCTAGTCGATTGGCATTTCGAATTCCAACCGGCCGAAGCTGACTGTTGCCCCCTCCGGCCGAAGCCTCGGGCCCAGGGTAGCCACAGCCCCCCTAGTCGAGATCCCTTGCACTATGGCGCTCAGGAACCCGCTCCTCCTCGGGGCCCCAGGCCTTGTTGACCCGCTGGCCTCGCTGAACGGCTGGCCGTTGCTGGATCTCCGTCGCCCATCGGACGACATTCGTATACGACTTGGCCTCGAGAAACTCTTCGGCTTCATAGATGTTGTTCAGCACTACACCCCCGTACCAGGGATAGACCGCCATGTCGGCAATGGTGTACTCATCACCGCCCAGAAATGGCCGCTCGGCCAGATTCTGGTCAAGAACATCGAGCTGGCGTTTCACCTCCATGGCAAAGCGGTTGATGGGATACTCAAATTTCTCAGGCGCATAAGCATAGAAGTGGCCAAAACCGCCGCCCAGAAACGGGGCGCTGCCCATTTGCCAGAAAAGCCAGGACATGCACTCGGCGCGGGCAGAGGGTTCCTTGGGCAGGAACGCATCAAACTTCTCCGCCAGATAAACCAGAATCGCGCCGGACTCAAAAACCCGGGTCGGAGGCGACGTACTGTGGTCCACCAGCGCGGGAATCTTTGAGTTTGGATTCGCCGCAACAAAGCCGCTCCCGAACTGGTTTCCCTCACCAATGTTCACTAGATAAGCGTCGTATTCCGCGCCTTCCCGGCCCAAGGCCAACAACTCTTCCAACAGCACCGTGACCTTCACGCCGTTCGGCGTTGCCAAGGAATAGAGCTGCAGCGCGTGTTTCCCCACCGGAAGTTCTTTTTCGTGGGTGGACCCTGCGATGGGACGGTTGATCTTGGCAAAGCGACCGCCGCTTTCGGCGTCCCACTTCCAGACTTTCGGGGGAACATAAGAAGACGATTCCGTCACGTTGGCCTCTTTCAGGTTTAGGGTTGAATTATCGAAGTGCTGGGATCGAAGTGCTGGGATCGAAGTGCCGGGATCGAAGTGCCGGGATCGAAGTGCCGGGATCGAAGTGCTGGGATCGAAGTGCCGGGATCGAACGATCCACCGGGCTTGCTATTGCCGACGTCCGGTCACGAGCTTGTGGGCCGCCGGAGAGCTTCGCGCCAACTGAGAGCGAAACCCAGCATAGCGAGGAGCAAAGCCAGAACCAGTCGCGGGTCGCCCAGTTGAATCCAGGGATCGATGGGAAAGGCGATGGTCTTGCGCATGGCCGCGATTTTGAACTCATGGGAGCCCGAAAAGCTTGGGTTGGTCGCAATTTCGAGCATGTCACGCCGGCTGCGATAACGCATGCCTGCACCGGCAGACCACTGCTCCATACCCTCGGCGTTCATGAGGTCCATGGCTGTATTTGCCGCTTGGCCGTAGAGGACGGGGTGGCACGCCCGGCGCACGAGCGCCGGTATCATGTATGCCATGTACTTGGCAAGAACCGCCTCGCTGGTCTCCCCGGGCTCGACCCCTTCTATTTTCAAAGGCTTCGGGTACATGTCGATCACGTTCACCATCACAAAGTCGTCGCCGGTGTCCTCCACCATGAACCTTCGCATCTGGGCCAGCCTTTCGCTGGAAGCCGCCGGCTCGCGACTCTCGATTATCGCCATGTAGGAGTCGATCTCAGCATCGGTGAGCGGGCCCTTGAACGAGGTGTACCAGCCAAAAAACACCGCATAAAGCCCGATCAGGATCAACCAGATCCATCGTGTTCTCGTCACGCTCAGTTCCTCCGATACGCTTTGGTTCGGGCTCTCCACCCCAGCCAACGGCTTGACTCTCGGCGGCAGCCCCGGGACGCTCCCAAGCCCGGATGGGTCAGGACGGGAAAAAGTCGTCGATCTCCTCGCCGCCCTCTTCCCCGTCGAGATCCGTGTTACGCGAGCCTCCAAACCCATTCAAGCCCAGAGTCTCACGGAACCCACCCGTTGTTCGCCGAGTCGCTTCGTCCAGGGGAATTCCAATGCTGTCCGCTACGCGCACCAGGCCGTTAAAAATACCCACCGTCGCCGCGGCGCGGACGAACGCCGCTTCCCCAACAGCCGCCAAAAGTGTGGCACGCGTATCTTTCAACTTCTCGTTACCCCGGGTTGCCGCTTCCGCATAGGCGATCAGAACACCGCCATGGGGCACTGCCCCGTCGCCCACCCCGACCGCACCGTCGAGCTCGGCATCCTCGCCGATGGCCTCGCTGCTCGCCCGGAGCAGCATAACGTGAGAGGTCGTTCAGTAGAAGCACTCGTTGACGGCGGAAACACGCGCGGCGACCAGTTCTACCTGGGGCCGCGAAAGCACCTGGCCCTCCCAGACCAGTTTTGAAAAGTCCCTGAGTGAATACATGCTGCCCACCAGCCCAAGAAACGCCGCGTTGTCCAATGGCGCGAGGCTCATCGCCCGGCCCACATTGGGTCCATATGCGTTTTCCGTCATGGGCACGAACGCCCCGGCCTGAACCATTCCACCCGGGCGAAGGCCATCCGGTTGTCCCGATCGCGGCTCGGGCAAGGGCTCGGGTTCCACGCCCAGGGCCTCGGCAAAGGCGTCAATGGCGGTGACGCAGACCACCACCGCACAGAGTTCCACGTAAGCAGCGTCGCCGAGTTCTCCCACCAGCCCGCGCACGGACTCGGCATTCAGGGTATGGACGTCCGCCGCGACTCTCTGAACCAGATCCGCAGCAGCGGGCGGAAGAAGAGCCGAAGCAGACGGTGCCGCCTGGCGCTGCCAGGGTGCCAGGTCGCGTTTGCTGCGCGCTTCACGGGCGAGCCTCGCCGCTTCCACCCGCTCGGACCCGTTCCACCAGGAACCCGGCGAAGCGATCCGCTCCCAGGCGGCCCTCTGCGAATCGCCAATGGCCCTCGGGACCGAAGCTTCGAAGGCAGGATAATCAAAGCGCGTCATGACCGGATTCTAGCGGCAACCTACGAGCGCGCTCCTTCGGTGATCCTTCGTGACCTCGGGCCATAACCGCCCGGTGCGAAGCCGCACCGCTTTATGCCCAGGCCGCGACAGCCGGGGACAACGGCGGAAAGAGCCCAACCACGCCCACTCCCACTTCCACTCGTCCCCTTCGGAGCCCGGCATGGTACCGTAAGCCGAAGTCATCCAAGTAGGCAATCAAGGAGCAAGCGTGCCTCACAATTCAACGACGGCTCAAGAAGAGATGCTGCCCTTGAAGTCCGAGGCTCCACTCATCATCTATATCGACTTCAAGAGTCCCTATGCCTATTTGGCGGTTGCGCCAGCAAGAGAAATGTTGGCGAAGTTGGGCCTTTTCGCAGATTGGCGTCCCTTCGTGTTGGACATTCCTAGCTATTTGGGTTCGGCAAAATTGGATGAGGGCGGCAAAAAAGTTGCGAAGCAAAAGCGGACAAAGGATCAATGGTCGGGCATCAAATACGCTTATTTCGACTGCCGTCGCTATGCCAACTTGGCTGACCAGACAATCCGCGGAACGGTAAAAATATGGGATACCCATCTGCCAGCGATTGGCATGCTCTGGCTCAAACGCTTTTCTGGGTTGGCTGACCAATGCGCCCCAGGCAGTTTTCTCGAGCGATACATCGATGCGATCTACGAGCCTTTTTGGAAGCGCGAGTTTGATGTTGAAGACCTGTCTGCGATCTTGGAGGTACTCGAGCAGATCAATGCGCCAACCGATGGTTTCCTGGAGTATGCCCGGGGCGACGGGGCAACATTGAACGCTCGATTGCAAGAATCTGCTTTCGAGGCCGGTATATACGGTGTGCCTACCTTTATTTTCCCCAACGAATCTGCCGCCGATCCCCAGCATCAAAAATTCTTCGGGCGAGAGCATCTGCCTCGCATAAGCTGGCTGCTCAGCGGTCGCCGGGGCTCAGCGCCCGATGTCGCCTATGCACTCTCTCCGGAGATCCATGAAGCCGCCCTCGCCAAATCCGCGATGGAGCCCATGTCGGCGCCAGAGGTCACGGCGACGCCCCGGCGGTTGACTACTTATTTCGATTTCAAAAGCCCCCAATGCTACCTCGCCCTTCCCTCGATTCTGGCTCTACGGGGTGAAGGGATTTCAGTCGAGTGGCGACCTTTTGAGAGCACGCCTTTGAAAGAACCGACTGAAGAAACTGCACACGATGACCGAGGCACTCAGCATCGCCGTATTCGCGGCGAGTATCATGCCAACGATATTCAGCGATACGCGCCCCATAAGCTCACTGATATTTATCGTCAAACTGATTGTCAGTTTGCTGACATGGGCTTGCTCTGGTTGCGGCATGCACTTAGGGCAAGTGAAAAAGTCATCGATGGTTATCTACAACGCGTTTTCGCCCACCTTTGGAGGGATGACGGCGCTATAGAATCGGCTCGGGATATTGATCCGCTGCTGTTCGCGGCAGACGACCTCCAAGCCGAATTTTCCGAAACAAATTTTGGTACAAAAAACTTTGACAAAAACAAGTTGGGCACCACCAATTTTGGCACGACCGGCTCTTCCGAGAGCATCCACTCCGAAAAAACCAGCCGAGAGGCGGAGCTGAGCAAGTTGTGGCTAGATTACGCCCGGGGCCAAGGACTCGAGGATCTCGATGGAGTTCGCCGGGCAGCACAGTCCGAATCGATTAGCATGGCGCCCACTTTCTCGCTCGGTTCCGAACCCTTTCAGGGCCGCGCGCATTTCCCGTTGATAACTGCTCGACTCAAGGCTGGCATTTAGTCCCCTAATCGCCTTTTGGCGTTATCCCAGCCGCGACTGGGGGCAAGCCGAAAACGAAAAAACGAAGATTGGAGCGAGGCCGTCACCAATGGAGAAGAGACAGCCAGAGCAGAAGATCGGAGGGGCCTACGCCAACTACGTGCTGGTTGTTCTGATGATCGTGTACATCTTCAACTTCATCGATCGCAACATCCTCTCGATTCTCGCAGAGGACATCAAGGCCGACCTCGGCGTGACCGATGCGCAAATGGGTTTTCTCTACGGAACCGTCTTTGCCGTGTTCTACGCAGTCTTTGGCATCCCTCTCGCAAGATTTGCCGATGTTTGGACCCGAAGAAGCCTGATCTCTGTTGGGCTGGGTTTTTGGAGTTTGATGACCGCGGCTTCTGGCTTGGCCCGGTCCTTTCCCGCTCTGGCCGCGTGCCGAATCGGAGTGGGCATTGGCGAGGCCAGCGCCTCCCCATCGGCCTATTCCATGCTGTCGGACTATTTCCCCCGGCGCCTCCGGGCAACCGCGATTTCAATCTATGCGGCTGGGGTCTATATCGGCGCGGGGATAGGCATATTTCTCGGCGGCTTCATTCTCGACTGGTGGGCCACCGAGTACCCTGTCGATCCGCCCTTTGGGTTGAAGGGATGGCAAGCGGCTTTCATGGTGGTTGGTCTGCCCGGCCTGGTCATGGCGATCTGGGTCCGCACGCTACGGGAGCCGGCTCGAGGCATCAGTGACGGCGTCGTGTCCGAGCCTCACCCGGCCCCTTTCCGCGTCCTGGCCGAGGAACTCATGGCCGTGATACCCCCCTTCAATTTGAGGGTGTTGGTTGGCCATAAGAATGCATTGCGCACGAACCTGTTGGCCGCGACTTGTTTCATCCTCGTTGCGATCTTACTGATTCGATTGACCGGCAGCGTCGGGCAATGGACGGCCACCGCGATTGGCGTCTATATCACTTTTTCCTGGGCTCAAACTCTCAAGATCCGCGACCCCGCAACCTACGCAATGATGTTCCAATCGAAATCGTTCGTCTACACCATGCTTGCATTCCCAATGACGGCCTTCGTCGGTTATGGATCCGGATTCTGGATACCGCCCCTCCTGCTTAGGCTGCACGATGTCTCGGTGGCAGATCTCGGCCTGTATATCGGCCTGGGCGCAGCCGCCGGCGGGTTCCTGGGCGTTTCGCTGGGAGGCATTCTGGCCGACTACCTAAAAACAAAATTCCCAAGTGGGCGCATGGCGCTGGGATACATCTGCATTATAGGCACCGCCCCCCTGCTCCTGCTGCTCTTGTACACCGAGAACCTGGCCTACGCATTTTGGATCAATTTCTTCTTGATGATTCCTGCGGCTTGCGGGGGCGGCATCCCTCCGAGCACAGCCAGTGACCTGGTCATGCCCCGTATGCGGGCGGTTGCGGGTGCTTACTACATCCTGATGAATACATTCATCGGGCTTGCCTTGGGGCCCTATGCCATTGGGCTAGTTTCGGACATGCTCCATACCGGTGGAATGAGTGAAGCGGACTCATTGCGCTCGGCGATTGCCATGTCGATGCTGATCTTCATACCCGCTCTCTTTTTTCTGTACTTGGCGCAAAAGCACTTGCCCACAGACGAGAGCTCACGGCTCGACCGCGCGCGCGCTTTGGGAGAGAATGTCCAGGACGTTCAGGGGGCTTAGATTGATTGAGTGCCTTTTAATTTAGCCCCTTAGCCCCTCGACCCACGTCGAGCCCTGGCAGGAGTCACAATGTCTGACAAGACGAATATCGCCGTTGAACTTGGAATTCCTCGGGACAACATCCTGGTGGATTCTCATGAACTCCATGCCGAAATCTTTGACCTCGAAAGCGGAGAGGTCTGGCAATCCCGAGGAAGCGTCCAACGCGAGATCTACGATTCGTGGGAACTCCCGCCCAACTTCGTCAAGGTCGGCATCGGTATAGGGGTCATGGATACACACTATTTCCGGCGCTCTCCCGGGGCCGAGAGTGACGGTCCCGTGACCGAACGAGACTTTGAGGGCCACGCCTTTATCCACTGCGCCAATCCGCCCAAAGGGGGCCCGGAATTCCCGGTGGGCAAGGACCCAAGGCTGCTCCGCGTGGACAAGCACCATTCGCTCATCTTCAGCGCCGGAGCGGAGTTCCAGGTAATCCGCCTCTCGGACGGGGCAGACTTCGTCCAGGTGGTCGCCTCCACTCCCCTGGGCGGAGGCTTTTTCGAGCCCGAGACTTCGCCCTCCGGCGAACTCGATTTTCACCTGCCCGAGGGATGGACACTGCGGACCAAAAAGGTCAGCCGGGACACGATCATCCACCTCCCCCATCCAACCCTCGCCTGGTTCTTCAAGGATGGGTCGAGTTTTCAGGGACCCGTCGATCTAGCCACTGCTTCATAAAGCCCGGGAGCCGAAAAAACGCGAACGCGCCTTCGCGCCCAGAGAGCCGCCTAGCCCAGCGGGTTGGATTTCAGAAAAGCCACGAGATGCTGGGCGAGCAACTCCCCCGCATTCTCTTGGATGAAATGACCCGCATCAATCCGGGCGTGGGGCTGACCTTTGGCCCCGGGCACGTGGGCGGTGAGCGTGTTCTGGTTTCGCTTTGTGCCAACCAACGGATCAGACTCCCCACACACCGTCAGCAGAGGGCGACCAAATCGCCCGAGTGCGGACGAATTCCCGGCCCGTAGCAGTCGCCTGAACCATCCCGCGCTCTCCTCTTCGCACTTCACTCATCGGACTTCACTCATCGGACTTCACTCAGGCGGCCCGACCCGTTCTCAGTGCACCGATAAAGGCTTTCTGCCACCGATAGAGGCTTCTGCTTGGCCGAAGTCGTCGGGAGCGCTACGGGGTAACCAATGTCTTCTCGCCCGTCGCCTGGCGCCCATACGAGATCACGTTCTCCAGCTTGAGGGCATCGGCTAGGGAAACACGACTCGTGTATTGGCTCGAGAAAATCGTCGTGATCTCGCTCGCCACGCGCTCGCGCAAACGCTGCCCGGCTTCGACGCCAATTCGCTGCAAGAACGGGGGAAGCAGCCAGCCTCCAACTCCCCACGCCATGCCGTAACTGCGATCCAGGGTCGTCGCCGTCCTCTCGAGGCCACCGTAGAGATAGACCTGCTTATGGGTTTCCGATCCGTACCGGCTGAAATCGGCACCCCGGCTGAGCGCCGATTCCATCGCACTGAGGATCTGGCTGGCAAGCTTCCCTCCCCCGGTCGCGTCGAAAGCCAGGGTGGCCCCGGTTTCGGAGAGGGCATCGACGAGGGCAGCTCGAAAGTTTTCGTCGCTCGAGTTCACCACGTGCTTGGCCCCAAGGCCTCGAAGTAGTTCCACCTGCTCCGGCTTGCGGACAATGTTCACGAGCGGGATCCCGTCGGCTGCGCAGAGTTTCACGAGCATCTGCCCGAGATTGGACCCCGCCGCCGTGTGCACGAGCGCAGAGTGCCCCTCGAGTCGCATCGTCTCGGTCATCCCGAGCGCGGTCAGAGGGTTCACGAAGCACGAGGCGCCCTGCTCTGCCGTCGTTCCTTCGGGCAAGACGGTGCAGAAAGCAGCCGGCAGGGCACGATACTCGGCGTACGTGGGGCCCCCAAACATCGCCACGGTGCGCCCGAGAAGGGACTGGGCGGCATCAGAAGTTCCGGCATGCACGACGGTGCCCGCCCCCTCGTTCCCGCAGGCCAACGATTGATCCAACCGGGCCGCAACGCTCTTCATCAAGTGTTGCGGGACATCCGCAGTCAAGGTGGGTCGCTCGTCGGTCCCACCCTGGCGCGCGGTTGTCATGTCAGCGGGCCCGAACATCAGCCCCATATCCGACGGATTGATGGGCGCGGCACGGACCCGCAACAGGACATCTCCCTCGCCTATTTCGGGAAGTTCGGCCTCGGCCAGAGACAGTTCGAGGGTGGCAGCCGCCTTGATGGTGGAACGCATCTGAAGACTGGTCTGGGGAATTTCAGCGGGCATGGGAACTCCTTTGGGTCGAATTGAGGGGGTCGGCAGCATAGGGCCGTCGACCTGAGATTCAAAGGCCGAGCCATCGACCTTTTATTATGGCATAGTGAATGCCGAATCTAGCGAATCATCGAGTCCCACCCACCCGTCGACTCTCGAGCCCCCCGAAGCCCACCCTTGAAAGACCCGGGGCCGGATCCTGCTGGAGGCAGGAGGAAAGAAATGAAAATCGCACAGACCCCCAAACCCGAACAGATCAAGGAACTGATGAATGGGCCCGAAGACACGCCGGTCGTGATGGTCAACCTTCTTTCCTTCAAGCAGGAGGCCGACGGCGGTAATGAGGGCATGACGGGCCGGGAGTCCTATTCGCTCTACGCCGGCCATATGAAGAAATTTGTGGAATCCAAAGGCGGCCGATTCATCTGGAGCGGCCGTGTCGATTCAATGGTGATTGGCGAGAGCGACGCGGACTTCCAAGTCGTTGCACTCGTTGAATACCCCAGCCGCAAGGCGTTTCTCGAAATTGCGTCAAGCCCCCATGTCGCGGAGATCGGACAAGACCGCGCGAAGGGGCTCTCGGGGCAATGGCTGATCGCAACCACCGAGTCCTCCATACAAACGCTGGCCACGAAATAACCCACCACAATTTGAGTGCGGATTCCATCGTTTGAAGTAAAGCGCAGAATAGCGATACTATTGCCCATGAATTTCAAGGAGAGCCAATGCTGAAAACCAGCTTACAGATCGTCGGAATCATGGTGCTGCTTCTGGCAGTCACTCTTGTCACCTTGACGCTCAAGAATCAAAACGCAGACGGACCCTCGGTCCTTTTTCCCGGTGGCGAATTGGTGTCCGGTCAATTGTATCAAGGTGCTGAACCGGACTGGGCGTTTACAGACGACATTTTCACCATCGAATTGCAAACGATCGACCCGATCAGCTCGCGGCGGATCTTCATCATGGAGAGCGACGGCAAGGTCTATGTGCCGTCAGGTTACATGCGTTCTTTTCTCGGGAAATTATGGAAAGACTGGGCGTTTGACGTAGAAGACGGCAGCAGTCTTGTGGTCGCGCGAATTGACGGCGTTCGATATGAACGCAACTTATTGCGCCTGAACGACCCAGCCGTCGCTGATGGCGTAGCGGCGAAGTTGGCGAAAAAATACGCCGGGGGCGCAACGCCCGAAGCCGTCGCACAGATCAAGCAAAGTATTACGGATGGCGACACCTGGATATTCGAAATGGCACCCCGGAGTAAATGATCATGAATAACACGACCTATGCGAAGCTCTGCGGTGGCATTGCGCTCGTCTGGACACTGGGGCTGCTCTTTATCCCGCCCTTCGCGAAGACTGTCGAGCAACTGATGCTGCTGTTCCTGTCGACCAACGCGCGCTAGTCAAACCCTCGCTCGCAAAGAGGACACGAGC
>Ga0310120_10002563_pt1 | contig 13254 bp, 27 predicted proteins | sample CB27_AW_983_MG_FD_203506 | JGI IMG/M metagenome (GOLD analysis project Ga0310120, IMG submission 203506) | Marine microbial communities from Western Arctic Ocean, Canada - CB27_AW_983 | ecosystem: Environmental > Aquatic > Marine > Oceanic | place: Canada: Western Arctic Ocean | collected... | reverse complement strand
CGGCACTGTCAGGGCGGGGGCGGCAGTGGGCTCCGTGGCAAAGCGGAAGCCGAAGCCGAAGCCAGCAGGAAGTGGGACTCGGAAGCCAGCAGCCGCTGCTAGTAGTCGGAAGCGTAAGTTGGGCTTGCTTGGCCGTGTGCAAGATAAACTAAAGTATGCCCGTTTCCCCATCGCTGGCAAAGCCATGCAAAGGATGGAGGCAAAGATGCGTGCCAGGAAAAAACAATAAGAGGCGGAATGAATAAGAGGCAGGAAAAATCATGACCCCTACGACGCGCAGTGGCATTCCTGACAAGAAAACTTGGAAGAGTTCAAATATATTTGGAATCGACTCAGACCTCATACGACTGGCGGTCTTCTGGGCGCTCGTCATTCTCGCGATTTTGTGGGTGGTGTCGGCCTTCGGGTGCGCAGGCCTCGGCGGCTTCCTCGCGGATGTGGGGACCGTCGCAGGTGGCGGGGATTTGGGTGGACCCGGAGCCGACACCGCAACTGAGCAGATAGTTGAGGGGGTGCGAACGGGGGCGTCTCTTATCCCGCTCCCTGGAGCAAGCGAAGCAGTTGCAGCGATTCTTTCAGCGCTGGCTGTGTGGTCATACGCAAAACGAAGGGGGCAAAATGCCCAAGATTCTCAGTGACATCGTGGTGAGTCGCAAAGCACAGGCGACCCTACTCCTTGTACTAACAAACATTTGGGGACCAAACATCGGGCTGGGGGTGGAGGCCATCGCTGGCGTCCAGACCGCGTTGGTCGCTTTCATCCTGGCCAGGGCAGTGCATGACCACGGCCTTGCCAAGCAATAAGAGGCGCAGGCCCAGGCGAGGCGTGCAGGTGGTCAGCCTGGAGGGCTGCTCACCGAAGCAGAGTGTTCTTGAGCGGAAGGTTGCGCTGCAAATAGCGGCGTCCGGGCTTCCGCGCCCCGAAGTGGAGCACCGCTTCCACGCCACCCGCAAGTGGAGGTTCGACTTCTGCTGGCCCGATCAGATGATTGCACTAGAGGTGGAGGGAGGCGTGTTTGGCCCGAGGACCGGGCGACACACCTCCCCCGTGGGATTTCATAAAGACTGCGATAAATATAACGCTGCAACAGTTGACGGTTGGCGAGTTCTACGGGTCACATCGAAACATATCCAGAGTGGGGATGTGGTGCCGCTTCTTCGGAGTGCGCTTTCCTGATTGCGAAGCCCAGAGGTGCAGATCCCAGGACCATCTCCCGTGCTTCGCGCTGTCCTCGTCAATCCGACTTGACCATATTTCGGTCTCCTCTTCAGTGGCGGTTCTCGCCAGGGCCATCTCCCGTGCCGTGTTATACATCCGCACCGCCGCTCGTGCTGATGGCTTCTCCATCACCTGATCCATGGTGCAGGGACGCCGCAGCCCAGAGAGATAAGTCAGCACTGACGAGATAGGGACCACAGCGCTGTAGGTTTCTCGCTTCCTTGGTTCCTGGTGGTACTTCGTCAGGCGCTTCGGGTCGTCTCCTCTCCACCAGATGAGTGGCCAAGTGGTCGCGGAGTAGGGCAACACGAGGACCACCCCTGGACGAACGAAGAAGGCGATCTGCATCCCGGTGTCAGGATCTTCGACCACCCCAACGCTCTCCGCACCGGATAGGAAGTCACTTGGTGAGGGAGTCATTCGCCCAGCCTCCTGTACTCAATCGGGCCACCAGGATCACCGCAGAGGTGGTTCTGGGCCATCTCGCCCAGCCCAATCAGCATATTCGCTGCCCTCATCTGCTCTCGCTTGGTCGTTCCAACCTCGACGGTGTAGACCGCTCGCTCCCACCGATTCGATTTGGTTGGCTGATCGGTCTCCTCATCTTTGCCACCGTCTTCGCTCTTGGTGCGGTATGCAGGACCAGAGATGCTCGCCACCGCCTCACGCTTCGTTCTGAAGACTTCCCAACTAGGCTCTCCGCGTCCTTGCTCCGACATCGCTATGTATATCCTACTCATCGTCCCCCCCCTCAAGCGCACGGTCGAGCGCGGACGGACCCTTCGGAGTGTCCCCCTCTGCTGCCTTCTTTCGGTAGTGGCCCTCTTTAGCCTTGGTGAAGTGGTCGGGTGCGCCGCGCTGCGGAACTCGGACGAAGGTTTCGAGACTCTTACCTCCGGGCGACCAGCCCTCGGTCACCGAGAGATCGAAGGGGAGCATGGCCTTCTCGACGAGATCCCAGAACTCCTGCGCGGTGGTCACGCCCTCTTCACGCATCCTGGCAATCACCAGTTTCCTCCGTGGGTTGTTCATGATCGTCCACTTCGGCAGGCCCATCGCCACTGAGACGATGAGGCTGCGAGCGAGGTGCTGATCCCAGTCCTGGTAGCCGTCGAGCGCAACGGTGGCTCGTGCCTGCCCCTTCGCCTCGGGCTGTTTTTCCTGAGTGCTGGGAGTCGGGGCCACCTCTTTGCGTGGAACAGCGGGGCGCTCAGGGGCCTTGTTTTTAGGCGGAACCCCCGATTTCCCCCAGGTGGGGCGATTCATCGTGGATTCGCCGTCATCGTCCTCCTCACCCGTGACCATCGAGAGCAGCGCCTGAAGGGAGTATCGACGCCCGTAGGTGATGGCGCTGCCCTGACCTTGCGCAGTCTGGTTCGCGAGCAGCAGTCGGTACTCCGACGAGATCCACTGACCACTCTCCGCGTGCGCGACCACGGTGCGCATGATGTCGCCACGACTGTCTGCGATCAGCCTGTGGAAGAGCACCAGCCCGGCGTCATGGAGCGGCTTCTTGCAAGTGCTCCACGACTCGGCAAGCGTGGAGTACCTGCTCTTATGAAACGGGTTGGCACCGTCTTGCTTTACCACTCTCGTATTTGCCTGCGCTTGGAGCAGCGCCTTCAGCACTTCGGACCACTCCTCGCTTCTCCATGCCTCGGTGGGGAGTTCTCCCCTGTCATCTTCTTCTATCATCTCGAATCCTTCTTCCTTCTTGAGACTCATTGTGAATCCTCTTGTCTCGTTCCTCTAGTTTTCGGTAGCCCTCCGCCGCAACAGCAGCGAAGTGCGTTGTTCCCCGCGTGACTTCAGCGAGGATGTCCTTGGCCATTTCTCTGGCCTTCGTATTCGCGAGCGTTCCGTCCTGTACTTGGAGTCCAGCGATATCTTCGAGGAACTCCTTCAGCGCGTAGACTTTCTCGGCGGTGGGTGTTACCCAGTCCTTGTAGGTCATGATGGCCCTCTTCTCCAGGAGCGCTCAAGGATCGCCTGAAGCATCGCGAGCACTTCGGTGAGCAGCATCTTCTGCCCGGTCGCCGTGCTGAGTGCCACCTCGGCCAACTCCTGGTCGCTCCACTTGTTCTTCATTGTGTTGAACTGGTACGACACGACCCGCGTGTTGGTGACGGTGTATCCGCCAGCAGGGTCGATACGGTCCAGGGCTGCGTCCATGTCGTGCGCGGCCCAGTCCCCCTGGTCTCGTGGTCTCGGGTATTTCGGGCTGTTCAGCGGGGCACCAGTGGCCTCACAGACGGCCCTCTCGAAGCGCTCTTCAACCCACTCGTAGGTGAGATCGAAGGGCAGGTTCTTCGCCTTCGCTCTCGACTTCGCTGAGATGAGCGCCCTCTTGGCCCTCTTGGCGTTGCGCACATATCTGATCTCGCCGTCCTCGCCGGGTGGTCGCGCAGTGTGGGATCGAGCCACCGCGAGCGCCTCCACACACTTGTTGCACTTCTGCTCCAGTCGTGGGCGCCGCCCCTGAATCTGAGCGAACTCGCCGCGAGGCACTTCTTGCTTGCATACCGTGCACATCTTCACGCCCCGCTCGTGTCGTTCGCGGTCTTCCGCGCGTCTCTGGCTTCGCTCACTTCGTGTCCTCTTCATGCTGCTTCTTTCGCTTGACTCTTAGAACGCGGTAGGTGGCCTCCTCCACCGTGTAACTCTTCCTAGTTCGTTCAGCGTATTCGACAGCGTGTATCTCTGTGAAGGCTCGATCAGCGTCCTCCAGCGAAGCGATAAGAACTGCCTTCGCCTCGCGCACCCTCTTATCAGCAATCTTGCGTGCCTCAGTCGCGTCGAGGAACTCCTCCGACAACTCGTCAATCATCGCGGTGGTGTCTGGCGATGCAGTGAGAGTTTTGCCGGGGAGTTTCGCGATGCGCTCGGCGGAACTCAGGCTCGGTGCGACATCGTCAGGCATGACCCCTGTCTGGACTGAGTGATACCAGAAGTTGTCGGCAACACTGACCAGCAGTTCCTGCACCCTCTTATCAGCAGCAACTCGATAGAGCGCGTAGGTTAGACCTCCGTACACTTTCCCGTCCGGCCCGACCGTGACGAGCATCGCGCCCACCCACGCTTCCGGCAGTCCCGTCACATACATCTGCCACTGAACCTGGATCATGACCGACTCGGGAACTTCGTCGGTAAGAGGCGTGCCCCACTCCTGCGTGCGAGCGGAGGACTTGATCTCGACCACCGCGATGGGTTTGCCGTCCACAGTTACCAGCGCGTCACAGTTTGCGGAGTGGTTGGTGCCCTCCCTGACCCTGAACTGATTCTTGGTCAGTCTGGCGTTGCCCTCGTAGATGGTCTCGCCACCGATCTGAGCACGCACCCACTCGATGGTCCCGTCCTCTGCGTAGTTCCCAACTGCCATCGGTGATCCCCGCCCGTGCCGATCCTCGTGGTCAGAGGTATTCTGCGTCTTCGAGATCCACACATCGGCGGCGTTGGCGAAGGGCGACAGCCCCATCAGCGCTGGCAGATCGCTGCTCCCGATATACTTCCGGCGTCTCTCACGCATCTTTTCAGTGATCGGCATTGAACCTCCTCAAGTAGATGTCGGGATCGGCGCTCACCGTGCGCATGAGGGTCTCAGCGCTCGCGCCACGCCGCGCATCGTCCCAGTCGCGGCAGCACCCTATCAGCGTGGTCGGGTCCACCCCGAGCGCTGCTGCGAGTCGGTAGACGGTCGAGGTCTTCGGCTCGGACGCGCCCGTTTCCATCTTCCAGATTGTCTGCTCCGACAAACTCGAAGACTCCGCTAGTTGCAGGGCTGTGAGGCCCAAGGATTTGCGCAGCCGCCTGATCGGATTGACTCCGCTCATCATTCTGGCGACCGCGTCTTCCAGCACTGAGTTGTTTTTATGACTCACTTCCTATTCCTTCCTGGGGGTTGAGGCTCAACCAAACTTCGTGGTCGAGCAGCACCACCGCTGGGTTGAGGCCAGCGGCGAGAGCGATGGCGGAGATCACTGACACCTCGGGGCGGCGAATGCCGCGCTCGTAGGCTCGAATGGTGTTGGGTTCCTTACCCGCTACCTCTCCTAGTTGTTTGGCAGTAAGGCGCGAGCCGCGCCGAGCCGCTCTCAGCGGACTCGACGCAACCCACAACGACCTGCCGATGGTTGCCCTGTTCAAGAGGACTACTCCTTTTCGGTCTTGGGATTCGTCTGGTTTCTGCTCAACTGGAGGCGAACCACCTGTCCCGTGTCGAAGGTGAGGACGCAGGCTTGGTAGTCTGTGTAACCTCCGGGGCTGGCTTCCCACACCCGCTCGACAACGCGAGTCTCGTCAGCAACGGCGAAGCCCTGCTCCAACACCAGCGCAACATCCGTGAAGAGGTCGGTCCCTGTGAGACGGGCCTCTTCTTCCGCACCAACGCGGACAATCTGTCCGACTTGCGGAAGCGCACAAGCGCTCCGCTTTTGAGATTTGTTAGACGCTTTCTTCTTCTTTGCCATGCGTCCCCCTTTCCTGCCTAAAAAGGCACATTTTCTTTCTTCTGAGTTTCCTGCTCCTGGTTCTCCGAGCAGGAGTCCCGGTGATCGAATCCGTCTGCGTCCATCGGCTTGTTCTTTCCCTGGCGAGTCTGAATCCAGTACATCGTCTCGCCGCACTTCTTGCACTTTGCTGGAGGCGCGTCCTTCGGCATCTCGTACTGGAAGCGCCCGTCCTCGGTCTTGAAGCAGGGGGCCACTGGCAGTGGAGTGCGGCCACCGCCTCCTCCAGAGCCTCCAGCGCTCGGTGCAGGCGCCGCTGCTGGGCGCGTCAGTAGTCTGTCGTGCAGTTCTTCGAGCGAGGTGGCCACCCGACTGAGGTGGTCTGCGATCTGCTCTGCAACTGCCAGTAGTTCCTTGCTCATTTTCCTCCTTCTTGGCTTTCGCCCTGGTTTGAGTATTCGGCTGAAGTGACTGCGAAAGTGACCCTGGTCGGTTCCTTGGTCACGAGGTGGTGGTCCTCGCCCTCGTAGTTGATGTCGAGGTGCTCGGAGGTCTGCGACCAGATTACTATGTAATCGGTTCCCCACTCGAAGATCGAGGCGACCCTGCCGTCGAGGAGGTGGCTCACCTCTTGAATGTCCTCCCAGGAGCAGGCTGCGTCTTGCTCGAAGGCGGTGCCCTCGAAGACGAAGGAGGCCCGGCGCTCGTCAACTGCTCTCCAGAGGCCAAGCGCGTGCAGGCGCAGGAGCGTCAGCATGGAGTCGGGTGCGGCGATCTTGGTGACCGCCTCGGATACCCAGACTATCTCCGCCACCTCCACTGGACCGTCGAGCCAGTGCTCGCGTCCCATCGCTTCGGCGCAGAACTCTCTGGGATTGAATGCGCCCCCCAGTACGGGCATTTTCGGAATGCTTGGTGCCATGGTCATGCTCTTTCTCCTTCTTCTTCTAGTACACTAATGCCCCATTGTAGTACGGTCAAGCGATTGTTTTGTCCCCTCATTGGTAGTCTCCCATCAACAGGCGCACGATCAGCGCACCCGTGCCACAGATCACAGCGGCACACAGCAGGAAGATGGCGTGGTCGAGCGTTGCGTGCAGCAGGTTGTGCTGGCGAGCGCGGCGGCGGCGCTGCTGGGCTTCGGTGCTCTTATTCATCGTTCTCCCCTTTCAGAGCGAAGTACAGGTTCTCCGGGGGCCAGGAACCACCATCGATTCCGGCCCTTTTGCGAAAGAGGAGACCTCCCTCCTTGGCTGGTCCTAGACATTCCCAGTTCTGGAGGACACCCCTCCGCCCAGGTTCGGTCTCCCCGTCCCAGCCCAGGTGCCGGGCCAAGCGCTCCCAGTGTTTGTCAGTTGCTGTGGTTGGTTTACTCATCGTCTTCCTCCTTCTCTTCTTCTTCTTCGGTGCAGGCGTCGAGGATGTCGCCGCCTATCTGTTCAGCATTCTCGGGGGGCCTAGCGCCCGTGTTCAGCGGCTTGCTTCGAGCGAGGTCCGCCAGGAACGGCCCGGCGTCAGCCTTCACGCCCTCCAGGAAGCCCTCGGGCTTCGAGTCCGGGTGAACCCTCTGGAGCCACTCAGCGCCCTCTGGGGTCGCCAGGAAGGCCTCCAGGGAAGCCTCCAGGGCGGCGGTGTCCTGGAGGATCAATCCCTCCAGGATCTTCCAGCGCCCGGCGTCACTTGTTTCGCTTTCGTTGCTCATCGTGTACCTCCTTGGTCGTTGTCGGCCAGCACCTGCCGGACGACTTCCTCGATGGCCGCGCCCTCGGTCTTCTGCGTCACTTGGTAGTCGCCTCCACGCAGGTGGAACTTCGACCCGGACTCGGCCAGCACCTTGGTGCAAACACGATTCACAGCCTGGGTCGGGGAAGCGAAAGGCGTCAGTTCGGTATCGTGTTCGCCCTTCTTGTAGTTGAGAGTGAGGAGACCAGCGTTCAGGAGTTCGAGGCGCTTGGCGATGGCCACCGCTTGGTCGGTGAAGCCGCCCCCGCGGTAGGGGGTATGCTCGAAGCGCTCCCAGTCGCCGTCACTGACGCAGACGATGTCAGCGCCTTCGTATCCGTTGTCCTCGACAATGTCGAGCGCGGCGTTCAGGGCAGGCTCCAGGTGGGTTCCACCGCCGATCCACTGGGTCGCCACTGCGAGGTAGTCGCAGGCGGTGGCACCGGAGGCGTCCTCCAGGGAGAGCACCAGCCTGGGGCTATTCTCGCCAGAGGCGAACTGCACGCAGTGGTAGGGGCGCTTCTGTAGTTGAGCCATCCGCAGGGCGGCGAAACTCATCGCGATGGCCCAGTTGGCGGGGGCGCCGCCCATCGACCCGCTCTGGTCAACGACCATGATGATCGGCCCACGCCCGTGGGGAACAGTCTCCTGCTGCTCAGTCTGGAGGAGGGTGCCCTCCGCGAACTTCAGGGCAAAGGTGGCGCTGTTGGCCAGTTCAGTTGGCAGTGCGCGAGCGGCGTTGCTCCCGTAGGTGAGCGCTGAGTCCTGGCCACTGCCAAGAATATGCTCGTCAACGGCGCCGTCAACAATCTCGACTGCTCGGCCCAGAAGGTTCATGAAGTCGGTGACTCCCCGGCCCTCAAGGTTTCCAGCGAGGCGGTAGGTGGCCTCCAGGTTATCGAGGCGCTGGCACTCTTCGCCGCCGATGCCGCGTCCGGTGCCCTCACCAGTACTACCCCCATCGTCACCCTCGCCCTTGCCCTCGCCGTAGAGGGCCTCTTCGCCCAGGAGGTCTTCGAGCAACTGAACAGCCTCACTGTCAGCAGCGGTCTTGGAGTCTGCGCTCATCAACTGCTGGAAGTCCTCGACCAGTTGCTCGGTCGTGCGCTGGCCTCCGACCTGACTGAATGCGAGCGCCGCGAGAGCGCTCTCTTGCAGGTTCCCGCGAGTGTGGTTCCGCACCTCGGCGGCGAACTCCTCGATGCCTTCCAAGTTGCCCCAGTTCTCGGCCTTGCCAAGACCACTGAAGACCTGCATCGCCGCGACGAAGTCGTCCTGGGCCATATTGCTGCGCTCGTAGCAGGCGGCAACACCAACCTTCCCAACCTTCCTACTGAAGTACCCGAGGCTTTCGACCCCGGCCTCCACATCGTTTTTGTCAATCCAAAGATTACTCATGACTGTCCTCCTTCTAGTGCTCTCGCACTGCTGCTGGTTCTACTATACTGTTCTGGTCTTCTCAAGTGATTCTGTCCCACTTTCTCAAATACTTTCATGAGGCCTCCTTGCTGGCCTTGACTGCGGCCTTGCGCACGCGGTCGGCCACCAGTTCCTCGATGGTTCCGTTGGGGTTGCCCTGGACCGGGACGGGCGCGGCCTCGACGACCGGGCCTTTGCCGTTCCCCATCAGCGACTCGGTGCGAGCCATCATGATCTGGTCCCCGAGGGCCAGTGAGTCCGACACCACATCCGAGACCGAGGCACGCGAGTAAATCTCCGCCTCCACGAGTTGGCGCTCTCCTGGGGTGTTCCAGGCCGTGTCAGCGAGTATCAGGGCGTACTCGGGGCCGACCGACTTCTTGCCGTCGAGGTGCGCCCACACCTTGGCAATCTGCATGAGGTGTCGCAGGCGGCGGTCGTCTATCACGATGCCTCGGGTGCGGGGGCCAGTTTGGAGGTTGCTCAGGGCTTTGAGGCACTGGAGCCACACCTTACCGAAGGCCTTGGTAAGAGGCAGCGCGAGTGCCTTCTGGCGCTCGGCGTCCAGGTCGGCCTCCGTGAGGCTCCCGATAACAGACTGCGGTAGGTCGGGGCGGTTCCACTCCACGATTCCCAGCAACTGGGCGAGTCCCAGGTCACCGACAATCGAGTCGCAGTAGCAGCGCAGCGAGAAGCGGGAGTAGAGCGCTTCGAGACTCTTATCCTGTGGCGTCTCGTTGCTAGCGGCGAGCACGCAGCGGGTCTTGGCGGCGTGCTCCTGGCCGTCCTCGAAGTAGGTGCGCTGACTCATCAGGCGCAGCATCGAGTTCAGCAGGAAGGGGCTGCTCTTCCAAATCTCGTCCACCACTGCGAAGGTGGCCTCGCTCATGTAACCTTGACGGAGGCGGACTTGGCGCCCCTCCTCGGTCAGTATCTTGGTGTTCATCGGCCCCTCCAGTTCGTCGCGGCTGGTGCCAGCGGAGACCAGTGTGTCGAAGACGGTCCCGCCCACGCACTTGGCGAAGTCCTGGGTGAGGTCGGTCTTCCCGGTGCCCGGAGGGCCAAGGAAGAAGGCGTGACTCTTACTGACTGCGGCGACCAGCAGCAACTGCACCTCGTAGGCACGCTCGATGTAGCGCTCGTTCAGCGCGTGCCGAACCTGCTGGAGGGGCGTGAGGTGCTTGGGCTGCACTGGCGCTGCCACTGGTGCCGCTGCTGGCGCCTCTGCTGGACGCGCTGGCCCGGCAGAGGCACAGAGGCCTCGGCTCTTGCGGACGCGCTCGGGGGCTGGTGCGGCTTCCCAGGCGGCCACCGCTGCTGGCCCTGCCACATACACTCCGTTGGGGTGGGTGGCGAAAGTGGAGTCGAGGTCGAGTGGCAGGTCCACGGTGTTCTTGCCCTTCCCCACTGCGAGCACGCCGACCCTCCCGTGATTCTTCGCGAGCCTGATACCGTCCACCTGGACGGCGGACATGAACTCGACCAACTTGGCGACCGCCGGGCAGAACGCGACCGAGTTCTGCGAGATGCAGGACTCCATCTCGGCCTTGCTCGCCAGCAACCAGAGGTTGCCCGGAACCTGTCCTTGAAACTGTGCAGTGCAGGCTTTCCGCACCTCCTTGAAACTTTTCATGAGCGCTCTCCCTTCGATAAGAGGACTATAAGAGTGACCGTACAGGCCCGGTACTGTGCTGTAAAGTGGTTCTGTCCCAGATAGTGAAGTTTCTTATTCACTTGGCCTCCACGACAACCACACGGTTCAGCATGGTCTGCTGGATGCCTGCGAAGTCCTGGTGGCGCTTCACGGTCCCTCTTATGGTGAGGCTGGCGCCCTTATCCAGGTCCGCCACCTTCCCGCTCACGAACGCCGTCACGGTGAAGCGCTCCTCGCCGCTGCCCTCTGGAGTCACCTCGAAGTGGAGCAGGGTCCAGGTGGGGCGGTCTACTGGCCCGTTCCAACTCCCGTAGCGCACTCCAGCAACAATCTGCGGGTCTTTCGGCTTCGTCGTTTTGGTCACGGTGACCTGGAGGGTGACGCGGTCGCCAACGGGGACGGGCAGGAAGGCGCCCTGTGGCCCCTCCTCCTGCCTCTTCTCGAACTCCCCGACCAGTCGCTCCAGGAGGGCCACCTGCTTCTCGCTGGGGCACCAAGGCTCCTGAATGATCCGGGCGACGATGCTGTTGCTGCCCAACTGGCACGCCTCGCACATCCTCACCAGCCTCGCGAGCAGTTCCACATTGTCCTTGTTCCACTGGGCGCGAGCAGCCTTGTGCTGCTTCATGGTCCTGCGGGGCTTGCTCATGAGCGCCCCCCTTCGCTCTCTTCGAGCGCGGCGCTCCTGATCAGAAACGTGGCCATGATATTGCAGCCCCTTCTAATCTCCGCCAATGACCTCCAGTGCCCATCATGTTGCAGGATTTTCCCCTGCTCCTTGCACTTCTTGGCCGAGGTGAACCCGCAGTGCTCGCAGCGGCTGGGCCTGTGCGGTTTGCCGTCGATGTCCGGTGGGGTGACATAGTGGTTGCTCATGAGCGCCCCCCTTCAGGCTGCGGCAAGGTCACCCAGGTCTGGAGCCACCCGGCCAGCGACCTCGCGGCAACCGAATACTTCACGGCAGTTCCAGGGTCTTCGACCCCGTCTATCGCGACCACGCTATCGATCCAGTCGCAGGTGCGCCGAGCCTCTCCCGCCACCATGGTGAGGAACTGGGCGTTCCAGGTGAATGGGGACGGTGGAGTCTCTTCACTCCCCAGGGACTTCTCCAGCAGGGCGATCAGGCCCAGCGTCTGCTCACGGTCCAGGTTCATGACCGGGTCTTCGAGGTCAGCGCCCACGGTCTCGTCGGTCCACATCGCTACCCGCACTCCAGGACCGGAGTGGCGAGCGGTCACACTGATCCGCCCACCAGTCGAGTAGTAGCCGTCAGGTCGGTCTGTCGTTTCGTTGTTGGCCATGGTGGCCTCCATTCTTCTTCTCGGTGAACTGACCGGGCGAAGCGCCAGGACTGGTTCACCAGCATGGCACAAGTAGACCATGACTGTTCTGTCCCACACAACCACTTCTGGCAAACTTCTTATCAGCCTCTTGACTAAACCCCCACAGAGGAGCAGGAGAGGGCTGGTGCGGTACTAATAAATATCCGAGAAACTTCAGGGAGGCGCACTTGCAGTAGTACAGTGACGGAGAGGGTGGGACGGGAGCAGGGCAGCAGGGACAGGGAGACAGGCCAACAGGCAGGGACAGGGTTGTGTCGTCTGGGCCTCGACCGTCTCGGGCGCGGCAGCGCTGGTGCCCGGCTGGTGGATCGGTGCTCGGGTGTGACTGGTCGCCCTCTTATCGACTCGCTCTCTCCCCCCCCCAGGCAGGCACGGCGCGGGGCGGTGCGGGCGGGCAGGATCGGACGGGCGGGGGGCCGGATCTGCGGGTCGGATAAGAGGTCGTCTCGCGGATGGAATCGAGGGGGGGCGGGCCCCCGCGGCGCCTCGCGCCGCTGCGAGTATTATATCCCCTTTGCCGAAATCTGGCCGTGAGGAACTGGGGTGGTATTGGGCTGTGCCAACCCTGGAGTGCTACAGGAAGGAAGGAGGCGTGCGCCCCAAGGCTGGCCTCTAGAGGCTACTCCATGCGTTTTAGTTTTGCACTAGCCTGTTTGAGTATCGCGGCGGGAGTCTTGGCCTCTAACTCGACCACCTCAATAACAACCCCCCGAGGAATGGCCGTGGTGCCCCCGAAGGTCTTGTCTTTACTGTAGGAGTCAGCGAGTAGTACCATTGTCTTGTCGTCTCTTATGAGCCAGCCCACACTCACGCAGGGAATGGGAGCAGCGCCTGGATCTTTGAGCACTTCGGCTCTCTCGCCCACCCAGTCGGCCCTACTGACAATGTCCACCCATGTGACAATGACGAGTCCCTTGGCGGGTCTCTTCTTTTTTTTCTTGCTTGGCTTCATGGAAATGGCCGGGGAGGGGAGGGGGACTGTTCCCCGCTTGCCGCACTTGGCCCCTCCCCAGCCTTGGGGTCAGAAGAAGCAGAGTTGGGTTTGTATTTCTCTCTGGCTGGCAGGAAGGGGATCTCGGTGAAATGCTCCTCCATGCCGCTCCTCACTCTCTCGGCGCTTCTCACACAGGCCAGGGCGCTCCTCCTGAAGTCTTCCTTGCCAATGCTTCTCTTGTGTATACGGTCCAGCAAGAACTTGATGTCGTCAAGGCTTATCATGGTTGGGTTGTATGGGATGCCTAGATAGGAAGGGGGTTTGGTTTTTTTTGAAATGAGTCCCCTCTTTGATCTAGGACTGGGCAGTTCAGCCCACTAGATTGGTAGATAGGAGCACTCAATCAAAACCCCCCCTACCCCCCCTTCTTCGCGTGGAGGAAGGGAGTGAGCGTTTCTCCTTGGCCAAGTTAGCCCGCAGAGCCAGGAGGACGCACATGGTAGGGGGGAGAAGAAGAA
>Ga0310120_10002559_pt1 | contig 13263 bp, 10 predicted proteins | sample CB27_AW_983_MG_FD_203506 | JGI IMG/M metagenome (GOLD analysis project Ga0310120, IMG submission 203506) | Marine microbial communities from Western Arctic Ocean, Canada - CB27_AW_983 | ecosystem: Environmental > Aquatic > Marine > Oceanic | place: Canada: Western Arctic Ocean | collected... | reverse complement strand
CTCAGTGGCGAGGATGGGGTTGAGACCGCGTCGCTGGTGGCCCGGTCGATTTCCTGTTGGCGAACTTCTGGCCTGCGAGTTCTGTTCGCGGACTTCTCGTCGGGGGTCGACCCCGAGTCGTTCGAACCGATGGTGCTGTTGAGTCTACTCGGTGTCCATGCCGGTCAGGCTCGCGCAACCGTTTCTCTCTGGAGGCGGCTGGAGGCGGTGCTTGCCGAATCGGGCCCGGACGCCCGGGTCATCCTGGATCGGATCGAGTCAGCCGGACAGCCCTCTCGTGCGGTGGTCTCGACGATCCACCACCTGGTGACTCGTCACGGCGGCACGTTGCTGGTGGTCTCACCCCGCAACGACCGTGGCCGCTCGAGGGTTCTCTCGGCCTGGGCCGACCTGGAGATCGGTCAGATTGCCTGTGGCGTCGAGTCTCGGCTGGTGGCCTGATGCGGGTCTGCCTGTTCGACATCGACGGTACGCTGATCAACAGTGGCCAGGCGGGCCAGGCGGCGATGGAGTCGGCGTTGGTGAGTCTGTTCGGGGTCACGCGACCGACCGAGGGTATCAAGACGGCGGGCCGCACCGACCGGGCGATCATCGAAGACCTGTTGGCCTTCCATGATCTGGGCGTTGACCCTGTGACGTTTGGCCGGGTTTGTGAGGCCTACCTGCGGGGACTTCCCGCGGAACTGGGCCGGCTCGAGGGAGTCGCGCTGCCGGGAGTTTGTGCATTGCTGGATGTGCTGTCGGCTCGCAACGACGTGGTACTGGGCCTGTTGACGGGCAACCTGGTCGAGGGGGCTCGGCGGAAGCTCGGCCACTTCGAGCTGGACACGTTCTTCGAACGCGACGGCCGCCTGTTCGGAGGTTTCGGAGACGATCAGCGGGACCGCGACGACGTGGCCCGCGGCGGTCGTGAGGTTGTGCGGCACGAGCTGGGCTGGTGGGACGCTCTGGAGGTGTGGGTGATCGGGGACACTCCGCTGGATGTCGGCTGTGCCCGAGCGATCGACGTGCGAGTGCTGGCTGTTGCGACGGGTCTGTTTCCAGCCGAGCAGTTGGCCGACAGTGGTCCGGACGTCCTGCTCGAGGACCTCTCGGCGACCGACCAGGTCGTATCGATTCTACTCGAATAGCACGCCATCGCCGGCCGGGGGATCGTGTGCGGGCAGCAGGCAATCGGGGCCGTCGTTGGCGGGCCGGTTGACCCAGGTATCGATCGGGTCGGCCACCAGCGTCTCGTCCGGGCAGGGCTGCAGCAGCCCCTGCAGTTGGTCGTGGTCGTCGTGTTGGGGGTCGAGCCATGCGGGGAAGTCGGTCGGTTCGAGCAGGACGGGCATGCGGTGGTGGATCGGTGCCATTTGCGCGTTGGCGTCGGTGGTGATGATCGCACAGGTCTGAAGCACCGAGCCGTCGTCTGCTTCCCAGTGTTCCCAGATCCCGGCGAATGCCAGCGGCAGGTCATCGGGCCGGTGAATGTGCCAGGGTTGTTTCCTGGACCCGGTCAGTTTCTGCCATTCGTAGAAGCCCGAGGCGGGCACCAGGCAGCGTCGATGTCGAAAGGCCGACCGGAACGACGGTTTCTCGGCAACGGTCTCACCCCGGGCATTGATCATCCGGTTTCCGATCGAGGGATCCTTGGCCCAGCCGGGGACCAGCCCCCAGTTGACCAATGTCGGCTCGTTTCGATCCGCCGCGGCGCGGACCACCAGCACTGGCGAAGAGGGGGCGATGTTGAACCGGGGTGCCAGCGAGGCCTGCAGTGGGGGATCGAAGACGATGTCGAAGAACGTCGCGAGTTCCGAGGCGGGGGTCCGGAGATTGAAGCGACCGCACATGCTTTCATGCTAGTCGACCGTGGGCCTGCAGGCGACAGCCTCGTTGCTGGGCGCCCGGCGACGGCCGGCTATGCTGGTGCATCATGACCGGAGCGGTGGAATTGATTGAGATCGGGACGACGGGGATCGGTGTGACTCCGGTGGCGATGGGCTGCTGGCCGATCAGCGGAGTGTCGACCGTGGGCGTGACCGATGGCGACGCGATGGCGACTCTGGAGGCCGCCGTCGACGCGGGAATCAACTTCTTCGACACCGCGTATTGCTACGGGTACGAGGGCGAGAGCGAGCGATTGATGGGACGGGCCCTTGGCGGTCGCCGTGACGAGGTGGTGATCGCCACCAAGGGCGGGGTGCACTGGGAGAACCGGGTCCAGCACCGCGACGCTTCACCCCAGACCCTGAAGCGGCAGTGTGAGCAGAGTCTCGGTCGGCTGGGCACCGATCGCATCGACCTGTACTACATCCACGCCCCCGACCCGGCGGTCCCGGTCGCCGATTCGGCCGGCGGGCTGAAGGAGCTGCTGGAGGAGGGCAAGATCAGGAGCGTGGGAGTTTCGAACTTCAGTGCGGAGCAGATGGCGGAGTTCTCGGCCGTCTGCCCGATCTCGGCCTCGCAACCGCATTTCAACATGCTGCAACGGGAGATCGAGGAAAGTCACCTGCCGTGGTGCCGGGATCACGGCGTGACGGTGATGGTGTACTGGGTGTTACTGAAGGGCCTCTTGGCCGGTCACCTGGCTCGCGACCAGGTCTTCGAGCCGAGCGACGGGAGGGCCAAGTACCCGATGTTCCAGGGCGAGGAGTTCCAGAGGAACCTGGACTTCGTGGATGGTCTGCGGCCGATCGCGAGCTCGGCGGGACTGACCGTTTCGCAGCTGGTGATTGCCTGGACGCTGGCCCGGCCGGGGATCGGGGTGGCGTTGTGTGGCGGACGTCGGCCGGACCAGATCCGCGAGTCGGCCGGTGCGATGGGGAACGAGGTGGGTGGCGATCTGCTGCAGCGTGTGGACGAGGCGATTGCGGCGCGGGGTACGGCCGAGTCGCGACCGCCGATCTAGTTGTTGTCGGGGTTGTTGTCGGGGTTGTCGCCGGGGTTGTCGCTGACCACTTCGAATGCTGCGGACAGTTCATCGGGGATCCGCCGCGGCAATCGTCTCTCGAAGCCGATGTAGACCCAGTTGGTTTCGGCTTCGGCCAGGACGGTCGTTGCCCGGTCGTGGGTCTTGAGGATCCGGTATCGGCGTCTGGAGGTAAGTTTCTGGAAGTCGGCGACCCAGGTCCTGACCACGAGTCGATCTCCCTGGAAGGCCGGCTGCAGGTATTCGATCTGGTGCGAGCGGACGACCCAGCCGGCTCCTGTCTGTTGATAGCGTTCCGGCGGCCAGCCCTGTGCCGCGGAGTGTTCCAGGGCGGCGTCTTGCATCCACTCGAGGAAGACGACGTTGCCGACGTGTCCCTGGGCGTCGATTTCCTCGGCGGTCACCACGTGTTGAAAATCGAAGATGGCTGGCATCGTCGGTCCCGATTCGGGTCGTGCGAGTGGTCTGTGTCAGGCTGCGACTGCCATGATTGCTTGCCAGCGGAGTCGCGGCAATTGACAATGTGCAGCCAAGGGGGCGAGGCGGTCCCCATTGTCTTCAACGGGGCATCAGCATGATCGTCTGTGATTTCAGCAGTGGGCGTCCCGACCCCGAGTCGTTCCCGGTGGCCGAGCTGGCCGAGTCGGCCTCGAGGCGTTTGCTCGAGGAGGGGAGTGACCTGGTTCAGTATCCCGACCCTCGGGGATACGAGCCGTTGCGTCGTCTGGCGGCCGAGCGGTTTCTTGAGCGAGAGGGTGTCGGGCTCGATCCCGACTCGTTCCTGCTGGGCACCGGTTCGACCCAGCCGTTGGCGTTGTTGTCCGAGTCCCTGGCGAGTCCCGGTGATGCGATCATCACCGAGGAATTCAGTTACACCGGAGCCTTGTCATTGTTCCGCCGTTATGGTCTGGAAACGGTCGGCGTATCGACCGACGATGAGGGCCTGCAGCTGGACGCTCTGGAGGAGACTCTCGATCGGCTGGACCGATCGGGCCGGCCGGCTCGCTTCATCTACGCGATCCCGACCTACCAGAACCCGACCGGCTCGATCCTGTCGCTGGGGCGGCGACGCGAGTTGCTCGAGTTGGTCAAGCGGCGTGGAGTGCCGCTGGTCGAGGACAACTGTTATGCGGACCTGCACTTCGAGTCCGAGTTGCCTCCGAAGTCGATCCGCGCCCTGCCCGGCGGTGACGACGTGATCTATGTTGCCAGCTGGTCCAAGATTCTCGGCCCCGGCGCCCGGCTGGGTTACGTCTCGGCCTCACCCGAGCGGCTCGAGCGATTGATGTCGCTCAAGAGTGACGCGGGGAGCAGCAACCTGGCGGCGATGATCGTCAGCGAGTTCATGCAGCAGCATCGGCGTGAGCACACGGCGAAGTTGTGCGGCGTACTGAAGCGAAAGCGGGACATCCTGCTGGGGGCGCTCGAGGAGGAACTGGGTGAGATGTGTACCTGGACGCGACCAGAGGGTGGGATGTTCGTGTGGATCAGGCTGCCCGATGAGATCGACAACGCGGCGTTGGCGCGAGCGGCTGAAGCGGAGGGGGTGCTGTATCATCCCGGCCGGAACTTCGACAGCGGCGACCGGGACATCCCCTACCTGAGGCTGGCCTTTGGGTTCCCATCCGACGAGGCGATTCGTGTCGGCACTCGTCACCTGGCGCGAGCCATCCGGGCAGCCATTCCGGCCGGGGCGGTCAGCCAGGCAGCCGCCACGTAAGCAGCGGAATCGGTTTCGGCTGGTGGAGCGTCTCGATTCGGATTTTCAAGGGGTGGATAACCGGACTCGAACCGGCGACCTCCAGAACCACAATCTGGCGCTCTAACCTACTGAGCTATACCCACCATCTGTCGCCGGGCGGCGTTGCAGTTGGTCGAGAGGACCGGCCTGGCGTGACGGGCCCAGAATAGCTGAGCATTTCGGGGGTTGCAACTGACGCTTTTCGACGGCAACAGCGGGGGCTGGTGGTTCGAATTCGTCACGTCGGGATTTCAGAAGGCCTGGCAGCAGGGGATCGACGGGGTCGGCAGGAAGAGCCGTCCCAGGAGCGGGATGGCGGGTTGGTCGCCGCGTCGGTAGGCCAGGCGTCCCCCCACGAACACGGCGGTGACGTGCGTGGCGTGTTCGAACGGGTCGCCGTCGTAGAGCACCAGGTCGGCGGTCTTGCCTCGTTCGATACTGCCATGAGTCTTCTCGATGTTCAGCAGCCGTGCGGCGTCGAGCGTGATTGAGCGGAGTGCTCGGTCGAAGCCCAGCCCGTAGGTCATGGCGATGGCCGCCTCGTAGCGAATCACTCTCGACTTGGGCACGTAACCCTCGACCCCGCTCCCGATCGCCACGGCGGCTCCTTTTTTTCCGAAGGCGTCCGAAAGTGCTGCGGCGTTGCCCAGGAAGCTGTTGATCGTCTCGAGCCCACCGACTCGTTGCATGGTGGGATGGACGATCACCGGCACTCCGGCCCGGGCCAATTGGTCACGGATGAGGTAGCCCTCGGTCGCCATCGACAGCACCGGTTTCAGGTTGAATTCTCTGGCGATCCGTAGACCGGTCAGCAGGTCATCGGCGCGGTGTCCGCAGAAGACTCCGACGATCTTCCGATCGAGCAGCAGGCTGAGCGCTTCGAGCTTGAGGTCTCGATCGGGTGCTGTTGCGGTGTCGTCGTCGCCGGCCGCCTTGAGCTTGGCGCGGTAGCTGCGGGCCTTGGTGAGGGCTTCGCGGATCAGCGCGGCGGTGCCCATCCGGGTTGTCGGTCTCTGGCCCGAGTAGGTCTGCTTGGGTGCGACTCCGAGGTTGAAGGCCATGGCCTGGGGGAAGCGGATGGTCATGGCTTCGACGTCGATGCCGTGGGTACGGAAGACGCCGGTCAGCCCTCCGATTGCATTGGCTCGTCCGGGCGAGGCGTGGATCGCCGTGACACCCTGTTCGAGCAGAAATCGGAGCAGGGGTTCGGCGGGGTTGAACCCGTCGAGCACGCGGGCGTCGGCCTGGTTGGGGCCGCTGGTCTCGTCCTGGTCCTGGTCGGCGGGGATGTTGTATTCGCCCGAGAGCGGGACGATGGTGTGGGTATCGATCAGGCCGGGAGTGACTTCTCGGGCGGTGATCACCGGAGTCCCTCGCGGCGGCTTGAAGTCCTTGATGCGTCCGACCCTGACGATCTTGCCCTTGCGGATCAGCACCGCGGCGTTTTCCAGCGGCGGTTTCGAGACGCGATGCAGGCGACCTGCGAGCACGAGCACGGTATCGCTGGCGGCGGTGACGGTCGGGGAATCCTCGAGGGCCCTGGGCAGGCTGGCCCTGGTCCTGGGCTTGACGATCGGGGTCCGGGCCGGGATCAGTTCGCGGCGGGCCAGCTGGAATCCGCCTTCCTGGTAGAGCCGTTGCCGGGGGTGGGACAGGTCGAAGACCTGTCGGCCATCGATCCAGGTCTCGAGCACCCGGGTGTAGATGCTGAAGGGGGCCCCGCTGAGGATGACGAAGTCGGCGTCCTTGCCGGGTTCGAGCGAGCCGACTCGCTTGTCGAGCTTGAGGGCCTGTGCGGGATAGAGCGTAATGGCTTTCAGAGCCGTGTGGGTGTCGAGTCCTCCTCGGACGGTGGCCGCGGTGGTTCTCAGGAAGAAGCGGCTCTCGGTGACCGGGTCGTCGGTGTTGACGTGCACCTTGACGCCTCGCCGGGTCAGCTCGGCTCCGCAGGCCTCGATGAAGTCGACCACCTCGGCCTTGCCGCCGGGGCTGTCGACGAGGGTCATCGAGACGGGCACACCGGCGGCGGCGACCTGGTCGATGACCTTGTAGGCTTCGGTCCCGTGCTGGATGACGAGGTCGAAGTGGAATTCGCGTTTGAGTCTGAGTGCGGTGAGGATGTCGTCGGCCCGGTGCGTGTGGAAGTGCACGGTGCGTCGCCGCGCGAGCACTTCGGCCAGGGGCTCGAGTGCCAGGTTCCGATCCGGCGGCATCGCGTCCTTGTCCTTCTGGCGGGCCTGTTCGAAGTCGGCCCACTTGCGTCGGTAGTCCTGTGCCTTGACGAATTCGGTTCTCTGCAACGCGGCAACTTTCATCCTGGTGACCGGTGGCTGGCCCCGGGACCCGTAGGATCGCTTGGGGTTCTCGCCGTTGGCCATCTTCAGGCCGCCAAAGTGCCCCTCGGTCCCGATCCACATCTGCTCGGGGCTGGCTCCTCGCAACTTGATGTAGATCGTCTGTCCGCCGATGACGTTTCCGCTGCCCGGCATCACGTTGGCGGTGGTGATGCCTCCGGAATGGGCCATGCGGATGCCGGGGTCAAACGGATTGAGTGAATCGAGTGCCCGCACGATGCTCTGCACCGCGCCACTTCGCTCGTTCCCGTCGCTGTTGGCCTTCTCCAGCGGACGCGACGCGACTCCCAGGTGTGAGTGGCTGTCGACCAGTCCGGGGATGACGACCCTGCCGGTGAGATCAACGACGCGGGCGGCCCTGGGGATCTTGACCGCGTCGACGGCTCCGACGGCGACGATCTTGCCGTCGGCGATGAGGAGGGTTCCGGAGGGGATCGGCGGGCCGCTGGCCGGCAGGATCCGGGCACCTCGAAAGGCGACCACTTCGGGGTCGGCCGCGGACCCCGTTGGGGACATCCCGGTCAATCCGGCCACTGCGACCGCCACGGCCAGCCACGTTGCTCGTGTCACCTGCATCACGACGACTCCCAGCTCGATTCGAAGGAGTCGTATGGTGGTCGGGGCCGGTCGGTTTTTCAAGCTGCCGGAGCTGCGGCCGCGGCCCGGGTCCAACCAAGGTCAGGCCCAAGGTCAGGCCAGGGCCCGGCGGGCGACGTCCTTCATCTTCCGCAGACCTGTTTGACAGACGAGCAGGGCATCCTGCTTCCAGTAGGTGCGGTTGAAGAGTTCCAGCGAGAGGGCCACGGGGTGTTGTTTGGCGGCGATTCCCCTGAGGACCTCGACGACCGGTGCGACTCCGTCGCCGGGGTAAACTCGGTCGGCGTCCGAGATCGAGGCTCTCGGCGGCTTGTCGGGATAGTCGTTCACGTGGAAGCAGTGGACGGCGGTTCCCGAGAGCAGTCCCAGCCCGGTGAAGTCCGAGCCTCCCTTGTAGATGTGGTAGATGTCGGGCAGCACGCAGGCGTCCCGATGACCACTCTCGATCGCCACGAAGGCGGTTTCGCCGAGTCGCGAGAGGGATTTCGAGAAGCCCCAGACTTCGACCTGCGGCGTGACTCCGATCTGCCGTCCCACTTCCAGCAACGCGTGGTACCGCCTGGCGGCGGCGAAGAGGTCGAGATCCTGCTGGCCGGTGGCACCGGCCGGGGGAGCGGCGATCCGGGTCCCGCCCAGGCTGCGGACCTTCTGCATGTCGCGCTTGGCCTGCTCGAGTGCCGCGGCGCGTTGTGTGTCGTCGTCGACGATCCACTGGGCGAACCCGATGGCACTCTCGACCTGCAGGCCCGCGTCCTTGATCCGCTTGGCAAGGTCCTTCAGCGAGCCGCCGTCACGTGTGTACTGATCGATTTCCCGGATCCACGGCTCGATCCCGCTGTAACCGACTTTCCCGGCCAGGTCGATCTCCTGGACCAGGCCCAGCTTCTGGCCGCGGATGGTGCTGGTGTTCAGGCAGAAGCGGAACGGGGCAGGGGGTGGGGTCGGCCTGGCGGTGGCGGTGGCGGTGGCTGCGGTGGCTGCGGTGGTAGCTGCGGTGGTCAGGAGTTGTCGTCGAGTGAGCGGCATGGGGTGTCGGTCCGGTGGGATGGGTCGTCGTGGTTCAGGCGGCTCGTCTGAGAGTTGTCTCCTGGTCGTTGTTGTCGACCAGTCTGGCGACGGTGTTCTTGAGCGCATCGATGGCCAGTTGGCGAGAGCCTGCCAGCGACTGCTGGAGCCGATCGAGTTCTTTGTCGACGAGTTCCCTGGAGGGTATCGAGCCGGGAGCTCGGTAGATCTGCTGGTGAATTTTCCGGGCTCCCAGTTCCTGTTCGTAGAAGAGCGTCTCGGTCAGTTTTTCTCCGGGCCGGATCCCGGTGAAGCGGATATCGATATCTTCGGGGTACTTGAGTCCTGAGAGTTGGATCATGTCACGAGCGAGGTCGACGATCTTGACGGGTTCTCCCATTTCGAGGATCAGCACATCACCTGTTTCGCCGATGGCCCCGGCCTGCAGGACCAGCTGCACGGCTTCGGGGATGGTCATGAAGAACCGTTCCATTTCGGGGTGCGTGACGGTGAGTGGTCCGCCGTCGGCGATTTGTTTGCGGAAGGTGGGTACGACGCTGCCGGCCGAGTCGAGCACATTGCCGAAGCGGACGATCATCATGCGTGTTCTGGATGAGTTGGTGCGGGACTGGAGGTATTTCTCGGAAACGAGTTTCGTGGCGCCCATGATGCTGGAGGGGTCGACGGCCTTGTCGGTTGAGATCAGCACGAAGGCATCGACTGCGAAGGAGTTGGCGAGGTCGACCATGGTGCGGGTCCCGCCGACGTTGTTGGCGATGGCCTGCTGGGGGTTGGATTCCATCAGCGGCACGTGCTTGTAGGCGGCGGCGTGGAAGATCAGTTGCGGACGGAATTCCTGCATCACGCGGCTCATGGCCTCGCGGTCGACCACGCTGGCGACGACCGGGTGCAGGGGCGTCGATCCGGGTTCCAGTTCGGCTTCGATGTGGAAGATGCCGGTTTCGGAGTGATCCACGAGCACGAGAGATTCGGGGTCGAGCTGCACGATTTGCCGACAGAGTTCTGACCCGATGCTGCCGGCGGCCCCGGTCACCAGCACGCGTTTGCCCTGGACGAGTGTGCGGATGGCGTCACGGTCGAGTTCAGCCGGTTCACGGCGGAGCAGGTCGGCGATCGTGACGTCTCGCACGGCGAGTTGATCGCGGCAGTTCAGCAGGCTCTCGGCGGTGGGCATCACCTGGACTCGAACGCTGCTGCCGGCGAACAGCCGGATCAGTTCCCGGACCACGTCGCCGCAGGTGGTACTGGGCAGCAGCACGAAATCGGCTCGCTGCTTGCGGGCCAGTCGCATCCAGTCGGTGGCCAGCACTCCCTCGGTGTCCAGCGGGAAGACTTGGATGCCTGCGATCAGCGTGTTGGTTGGGCTGGAGTCTGTTTGAGTGAGTCCGACGAAACCGACGACCCGGACGGGTCCGCCGCGTGAGCCGAGGCTGCGAGCGATGGCCACGGCGTCGGGATCGGCTCCCAGGATCAGTGCTCGTTTCTGGTGTCCTGCCACGACGGCCCCTTCGCTGACGACCCGGATGCCGACTCGCAGCATTCCGATGGCGAGGATCGAGAGCATCGCGTCGATCAGCAGCACGGTGCGGGGCAGGGGGGATCCGCCCAGGACCAGCAGCAGCAGCAGGTAGCCGATGCCCGCGGCGGCGATGCTGCCTCCGACCAGGTTGAACAGGTCGGTGACGGTGGTGTAGCGAAACGTCCGCCGCCATTCTCGGGTCACCAGGCAGATGCCGAGCTTGACGGTCAGCAGCACGGGCAGCCCGACCAGGATGACCTGCTGGTAGATCTCCGGCAGCCGGAAATCGAATCTCAGTAGAAACGCGACCACGAAGCACAGTGCATAGAGCACCGCGTAGGTGGGCAGGATCAGTGCCAGGCGGTTGCGCATCGAGAGAAACGAGCTGGCCGTCGGGGACCGGCCGCTGTGGACGGGCCCGGCGACTTGCCGCGTGGGATGGGGAGAGGAGTGAGAGTGAAGCGGGGGTGTTAGTTGATGCGGCCCCCGCCGTCCAGATCAGTCCCGATCCCAGGGGAACTTCATCGACGGTCGATTCGTGTAGCGTTTCATCGCCAACCGCAGCCGGCCTCCGGATCCGGGAGCCAGGTGGACACTCAGGGTGTCGGCATCCAGTGGTTTCTCGAGCGCGCCCTGTTTGAGGCCGGTAAACTGGTGCTCGGCATATCCGCCGGCCTGGATCACGACGGTGCGGGGGTTGAGCTGATCGGTGTTGACCAGCGAGAGCGTGACGGAGGACTCGTCGAGGTTTTCGACCAGGGCCGCGACCCCCCGGGGCACTCCGGCTCGTCGAGCGACGGGGTCGAAGTATCGAACTCGAGCGTGCAGCACCTGGCCACGGTGGCCGGGGTGGATGCCACCGAGCATCAGCTGAATCAGCGAGCTGACACTGGCGGGGTTGAACTTCATCGGGTCATCGGCCAGCCGGGTATCGGGGGTGGTCGTATCGGCTCGAGACCCTGCCACGCGGCTGCGGATCCGTTCGAGGTCACCTCGAAGTGCCGACACCGGGTAGTTCGGGTTCTTGCCGTCGAGGAAGGCGACCCAGCTGTTGCCGGGAAACAGTTCACGGTCGGAGTCTTTCATCGAGTGGTACCAGGTCTCGAGACCTCCGGAGGTGTAGCGGCCGGGGGTGAAGTTGTACCAGCCGGTGTCGCCGTACATCCGCGGCGTCATCATCTTGCCGTCGATCACCTTCGACTGTGCGTTGATGGTCTTGATCTGCTGCCGCCAGACGTCCAGGTACTTGTCGTCTCCGGAGAGCAGGAAGGCGTTGGTAAATCCGGTGTGGCCCAGGTAGTGGGTATTGCGGTGGGCCATGGCCCCGGTCTGGGGGACCTTGACCGAGAAGTTCCAGCCATAGACACCTCCGTACCACTTCCCACCGACGGCGCCGCCGATTGTGCCATCGAGCCCGATGTTGGTGGGGATGATGCCCTTGTTGTCGATGGTCCGTTGCCGCCAGGCGTCGACGTATTCGAAGATCCAGTCGCGGTACTTGGTTTCTGCGGTCAGCAGGTAGGCGTTGAGTGCCAGCGAGGTGGCCAGCAGGTTCTGGGGATGATCTCCGACGATGTCGTTGTAGTCCTTGAAGTGTTCGACCATTTCCTGGTAGCTGCGTTCACCGTGTCCGAGGCTGAAGCGGTTGGCGATTTCGATGGGGTCACCGGCCCAATCGAGCCCGGTGGCCTTGCGCATCAGTGGTCCGCGGCTGCCGTTGAAGAGGCTGCGGATGATGCGGTGCCGGGGGTCGTAGTTGGGCGCGCCGGGATCTTCGTTGAGGTAGAAGCCGGCGAAGCGTCGGACCCGGTGCCCGAAGCGGATGTCGGTGGGGTCCGAGAGTCCCTGGAGGTTGAAGACGGTCAGGCCTTCGCCGTTGTGCACCCAGTCGAAAGTGACGGGGAATTCCTTGTAGTACATCCCGTCGCGGGCGAAGGGGACATCGACGGTCTTGGCCAGGGTGTACTGCCGGAGGTGACCTTCCCAGGCCCGCTTGTACATCTCGAGCACCGCCTGATCGGCACCGAGGGCGTGCAGGATCGGCCAGTCGTTGCAGTTCTCGATCGCGTCATCGGGCCCGTCGTCTCCGCCCCAGCGTTCGACACACAGCAAGAACCCCCGCTCGTCGAAGTACCTGGCAAAGAACTCGCGGCAGGCCGCGGTATTGGTTGCCAGGAGCTGTCGTTGCAGCAGAGCCCACTCGGGGGGCGTCACGGCTCGATCGAGCTTCACCGAAACCGGCGCGGCCGCACGGACCTCAACGGGTCCGCAGGCAGCCAGTGAGGCGAGCGTGGCCAAGGCGAGACGAAGGGCGAAGCGGTGGTGGCGCATCGAATGGTCTCCGAGGAGTGAATCGGAGGCCACATCGTATCGATGCGGGGTGCCGCTGGCGAACGTAGCCTGCTGCGAGAGGCTCGGGCTAGGGAGCCATCTCCCAGCCGTAGTTCTTCAGTTCCACCGCGAGCAGGCTGATGCCCGTCACGAGTGCTGCGACTGAGACGAACAGCAGGCCGACGAAGACGTCGACGCCGGGTGCTTCAGAGTTTCGAGGTGACATTGTCGCCTTTCGTAATCACGCCGTTCTTGGCTTTTTCCTGGACGGTGCCGACGGCCTTGTCGGCAAAGACCTGGATGACGCGAATTTGCCCCAGGTACTTGGTTCGAATGGCCTTCCCGTTGCCGGGACGGTAGACGGTCAGCTGTTGACCCTTCTTGATGCCATCGTCGCTGCCGATGGAGACTTCGACGTAGAGGATACGATTTCCGATACCGTAGCGTGAGGACTGGACCTTGCCGTCGATCGGGGGAGGCGGTGCGATGTCGGCGCTGGGGAGCGTTCCGAGTCCCCCGCCCTTGCGTCGGGCTTGGACCCGGGCGGTCTTGAGTTGATCGAGAATGACGAGGTGACGGACCTCGCGTTCGCCCAGCTGTAGCCTGAGGTCAAAGACGATGTCTTCCAGGCCCCGGTTGGTGCGGACCGACTCGACCAGGTTCTCGTGCAACGCCCTGTTGACCTGCCGCTGCTCGACCGCCTCGTCGCGACGGAACTTCGCCTCGTCACCCTCCAACTGGGCGACGGTCCGCTGCGTGTCGTGAGCGGTCTTGAGGTTGTTGA
>Ga0310120_10002554_pt1 | contig 13287 bp, 12 predicted proteins | sample CB27_AW_983_MG_FD_203506 | JGI IMG/M metagenome (GOLD analysis project Ga0310120, IMG submission 203506) | Marine microbial communities from Western Arctic Ocean, Canada - CB27_AW_983 | ecosystem: Environmental > Aquatic > Marine > Oceanic | place: Canada: Western Arctic Ocean | collected... | reverse complement strand
CCGGGGTGGGCCAATGTGTTCCTCGGCTATAAAGCGGGCTACAACGAGAGCGGGTCGGACACGCTGTATATCTCGAACAGCGACACCAGCAGCCCGCTGATCTACGGCCATTTCGGAAACGGCACGGTCACGATCAATGGCGACCTGACGGTGACCGGCACTACGTCCTTCGCGTCCAGCGTTACGTCCGGCACCGCGTCGAGCGCCGCATCCAGCACCAACACGACCAACATTGCGACCAACACAACGGAGATTGCGACCCACGCCGGCCTCATCGGCGGCAACACGACGAACATCACGACCAATCAGGCGGCGATTCAGACCAACATGGCCTCGCTGGGCAGACACACGACGCAGATTGCCGGCAATGCGGCCAACATCACGACCAATGCGTCGGGGATTGCCGGCGCGATGGCAATGGCGCAGCTGAGTGAGGCGGGTCCAGGGGAGACACTGGTGATCAGTCTGGGTGGCGGCACGTGGGAAGGGAGTACGGCCGTGGCCGCGGGCCTGTCCGGGCGTATTACTGAACGGTTTTCCCTCCGCGGCTCGGCATCACTGGGCAACGGCAATCCCGGCGTCAGCGCCTCGGTGGGCTGGCGGATCAAGTAGGCGGGCCGACGCGCACACGGCGTCGATACAGCCTCGAAACCGAAAAATGGCGGGGATGTTCGCCTGGTGTCTATATACAGATATCGGGATCGCTCGCGGTTTTCGGGTTCTGAGAAAACCGACCGAGCAAAAAAGGTCGAGGGGGGTCCACTTACCGGGGCCTAATAAGGGTCAAAGAGTGTTGGGGTAGCCACAAAATCCGCCACACTCCCGCCACTCTCAAGAAGCGGAAGTGAAAAACCCCTGAAAAGATTGGCTCCTCAGGGAAGACTCGAACTTCCAACCCTCCGGTTAACAGCCGGATGCTCTGCCAATTGAGCTACTGAGGAACACCAGGTGCGGTCTCGCGTCAACGGCTACGTGACAGGTGGTATCTTCACGCTGCGGCCCCGACGGGCTGCGCCACAACATCATTGTCGGCCTCAAGACCAACAGAGAATATTAGCTAATATGATTCTGGGCGGTCAAACATCCTTCTTCCGCGCCATCTTCGTCTCGGCTCGTTGGTAGCGCGGGCGTCGTCTGAGCATATCGCGCATCTGCACGAGCACAGCGAGGGTACCCAGACCACACCACCCAATTGCAAACCCGAGATGGGTTCGCGGATCGGCCATGGGGGGCACTTGCTCGACGTTTCCGGTCGCTGCAGCGACTGCGGCGCTATTCCCAGCAAGTGCCAGCCCACCAACCAACGCGGTCCACGCACCGCCAAACGAGGTTGCAATAATTAGGACGTATCGCCGAACCGCAAGCGCCAGAAGCGCTCCGCCAAGGCAGACAACGAGCACAACCCAGACGTTTGGCTCGCCGCTACGATACAACCACGCGACGTTTAGGACAACGGCGCCGAGCCCAGCTCCGAGCACGGCCACGCCGGCCAGATACGCCATCACCGCTAGCACCGACCCGGCGACGCCGGCGGCGATGATGGCAACGATCGCCAGCCACGTCTCCAGCTGCCCGACAAATATCGTGGCGATCACCACGCCCCCAGCGAAGCCATAGAGCGCGAGCAGGGTTCTGAGCAGGCGATACCCGAGAAAACACGCAAAGAGCCCTCCCCCAAGTAGAATGGTGGCCACCGGGATATGGAAGGACACCCACGTCATGACTGCTGATTATGCAGGGTGACCTCACCCGCCGTCCAACACTCGGCGGCGTGCTGGCCGCGGTCGCTGGTCTTACGCTCTTCATCTATTTCCTCCGGCGAGCGGGCGTCGCCGAAGTAGCTGAGGGCGTTCGTCGACTCGGCTGGGCGTTTGTCGTCGTCGTAGCCCTGGGTGGAGTGCGCTTTCTGATCCGGGCGGCGGCGTGGATCAGGTGTCTGGACGGTCCTCATCGTCTGTCGCTTGCCCAGACCTTCAAAGCCGTTGTCGCCGGGGATGCCCTCGGCAACCTGACACCGCTTAGCATCATCATCAGTGAGCCGGCGAAAGGGGTATTCCTCCGACACCTGGAACCATTGCGTCGCACCCTGCCGGCTCTGGCCGTTGAGAACCTCTTCTACACGCTGAGTGCCATGTTCGTGATAGGCGGAGGTCTGGTGGCAGTCTTTCTGATGTTTCAGACGTCCGGCCAACTGTGGCTCACCACCATTCTGGTGGGGGCAATGATCGGTCTCGTGGCCACCGGGCACTGGGTGATCTGGCGACACTGGCTTATTGGCAGTGCCACGCTAGACTGGCTGCACAGCCGGGGCGTGGCGCCGGGCGCGTTGGCGGCGATCACGACGCGGGTCCGCCACCTTGAAGAACACATCCATGCCCTCTACCCACGTGATTGGCGCCGGCTCGCACCATTAGCGTTACTGGAGTTCTCCTTTCACTTACTTGCAATTGTCGAAGTCTTTCTCGTGCTTTCAGTGGTGAGCGACCAGCCGACGACGATCCTGCATGCGTTCGTCTTTGAATCGACCAACCGGTTTATCTCGTTCGCGTTTCGATTTGTGCCACTCCGCATCGGTGTCGACGAGGCGGGCAGCGGGATGTTCGCCGATCTACTCGCCCTCGGTACGGTAACGGGAGTCACCCTGGCGATCGTCCGGAAAGGGCGAATCTTGGTGTGGATCGCGATCGGTGTTCTGTTACTTGTCCGCCACGGTTTATCGATCAGGCGGATGCTGGCTGCGAGCACGGCCGAGGTGGTGGTCGTGATCATGGCGCGGTCACCCGTCTCAGGGGAACCACCCAAGACACGGCTGTCCCGCGTCATTGACAGTGAAACGAAACGTCGGCGCCTCTATTCGGCATTTCTGCACGACACCGTGACGGCGTGTCGTACGTTGGAGGGGAGTTCTCTGCGAGTGGCGTACCCACCAGATGGTGGACCGGCCGGATTTTCAGAGATGGGAATTAACGACGACGAGCTCCTGATTCAGCGAGGTGACGACCTGGGCCGACGCGAGGAAAGTGTGTTTACCGACCTCTTTGCCGAGGGATTTACAAAGGTTGTGATGATCGGGTCAGATGTACCAACCCTCCCGATTGAGCACATCCGGCAGGCTATCGAAGCCGTCGACGCGCGGACGGTCGTGCTCGGACCGGCGGCGGACGGCGGCTATTACCTGATGGCGCTCGCGAGCGGTGCCGGTGCGAGCGAACTGGCAATGCCCGATCTGTTCAGCAACATCAGGTGGAGCACCGCGGAAACGCTCGACGACACCTCGACCGCCGCCGCGCGAGCGGGGTTACGGGTCGAGCTTCTGTCATCATGGTACGACGTCGACGACGCAGAAGGATTAACGCGACTGCGCTCTGAACTTAGAGGAAAGGGCGGACGAACTCGCGCACCTGAAACGGAAAGGGCGCTGGAGGAAGTCTTCAGGGAGCAGTCAGGAGTCAGGAGTCAGGAGTCAGGAAACCACTAGTAAATTTACCTTTTCGACGTCACATGTCATGGCGCCCTGACATCGCCTTGTGCATGGTAACCTCGTCGGCGTAGTCGATCTCGCTACCGACTGGCAGCCCCATGGCGATCCGAGTCACCCTAACGCCGAGAGGCTTGAGCAGCTTGGCGAGGTAGATCGCCGTCGACTCACCCTCGACGTTGGGATTGGTGGCGAGGATGACTTCAGCAACATTCCCGTCACGGACGCGGTCGAGTAGGTCTTTAATTTTGAGGTCATCGGGACCGATCCCTTGCAGTGGAGACAGGGCTCCCATCAGCACGTGATAAGTGCCCTTGAACTCCCTGGTGTTTTCGACGGCGGCGACGTTATGTGGGTCCTCGACGACGCAGAGCACGCTTCGATCGCGATCCGGATCGGTGCAGTAGAAGCAGGGGTCTGAGTCGGTGATATTCGAACAGACCGAGCAGTACGTGACCTGCTCCTTGACATCACGAATGGCGTCGATCAACGCATCGACGTCGCCGCGAGGCTGGCGAAGTAAATAAAACGCAAGTCGCTGCGCACTCTTCGCACCAATACCCGGGAGCCGCTGAAACTGTTCGACCAGCCTGACGAGCGGACCAACCTGTGTCATCCGGCGAGTCCGGGGATATTCAGTCCGCCCATCATCCCGCCCATCTTGCCAGCGATCGATTCGTCGACCTTTCGCTGTGCATCGTTGATGGCGGCCACGATCAGATCCTGGAGCATCTCCACATCGTCTTGAGAGACAACCTCTGGGTCGATCGTTAGCTTTCGAATCTGTTTCTGACCGTTCATGACCACGGTCACCATGCCACCACCGGCCGTGGCTTCCACTTCGGTCTCGGCCAACTCGCGCTGCAGTTTTTCCTGCATCTGCTGAGCCTGCTTCATCATTTGTTGGATATTCATAGGAGTCGGAGTCTTGCGTGAATGGTGGACGCCTTCTACTTTAGCTTCTCGATATTACCGACCTTGGTCGGAAACACTTCAAGCATCGACTGGACGACTGGATCCCGCATCGCCTGCTCGCGAAGACGCTCCTGCTCGCTCGGATCGGGCGTCGCAGACTCACGGGAAGGCTCCGCGTCGCCTTGCTCGGTGGTCACGGCGACTTGGCGACCAACGATCTGTGACGCCATCTGTTCGAGCCAGCCGCGATTCTGCCTGAGCTGCGAAGCCAACGTTCGTTGACCCGGCGTAAACGCAAACACCAACTTGTCGCCCTCTAAATCGATACGCTGGGCCTGAGCCACCACTGTGCCGTGGAAGAACTTCTTTGTTCGTTTTACCTCAGCCAGAATCTCAGCCATCCCTCCGACACCCTCGGGTGACTCAGGCGCGGGTGTCGGTGCCACGTGGGCCTCGCGTGGTGGTGCGGCTGATGCCGTCTTTGGAGGCGAAGACCGACGAGGAACTGATGCCTTGGGACGTTGATGTGAGGACCCTGCCGGCCGCGCACGGCGGCTCGGCTGGGTAACCGGAAGCTCGTTAGATGTCCCTTCAAGCAATGCCGTCAGCGGGACGAGTTTTCCAAGATGAATCCACTTGAGGATCGCCATCTCGAAGTGATACCTCGGTTGGGCGGAACCTCGAATCTCGAACTCGACTTTCGCCAAAACCTCGAAGGCCCGCATGAGATCTTCGCGCGAAAAACGCTGCGCTAAGTCGACGAATCGAGACCGCTCGGCGTCACCGGTGATCTCCGGATCGTCCGCCCGGGTCGGGTCGATGACAATCACAAGCAGATCGCGGACGGTGCGTGTGAGTTCCCGACACACTAACCGGAGATCGTAGCCTGCCTCCACGAACCGCCCGGCGAGCTCGAATACGGCGGTTGGATTTTCGTCGGCGACGACATCGATAACGTCGAGGACCGGGTCTCGTCCGATTAACCCCAATACCGTCGAGACCTCCTCCACGCCGATCTGGTCACCCGCAAATGCCACGACCTGGTCGAGCGCGCTTTGGGCATCACGCATGCTGCCGTCACCGGCTCGCGCGATCAGCGCTATCGCGACGTCATTGATCGCGACCTGTTCCAGGTCGGCGATCGTTCGGAGCTGCTGAGCGATCGCGTTCGTACTGATCGTCCGAAGTTCGTAGACCTGAGACCGGGACAGGATCGTATCGGGGATCTTCTGAAGCTCGGTCGTCGCCATCATGAAGACAACGTGCGCCGGTGGCTCTTCGATCGACTTCAGTAGCGCATTGAACGAATGGCTCGAGAGCTGGTGAACTTCGTCGATGATAAACACCTTGAAACGGTCTCTGACCGGCGCCATCGAGAGACCGGCAATGATGACCTCTCGAATATTCTCGACCTGTGTGTGAGTTGCCGCATCGATCTCAAGAACATCGATGTCACGCCCCTGAGTAATTTCAACACAGGCGTCACAGGTGCCGCATGGGTCTGGAGTCGGACCGTTCTCGCAGTTGAGAGCCCGTGCCAGAATGCGGGCGGTCGTCGTTTTTCCGACGCCCCGCGGACCTGCGAAGACGAAGGCCTGTGCCAGTCGGTCCTTGACGATGGCGTTACGTAAGGTCTGGGTGACCCCTCGCTGGCCGATAACGTCGTCGAAGCGCTGCGGCCGGTATTTTCGTGCAAGCACCTGATAGGACATGGGATCAGTCGGCAGTCGTGAATTGTGAGTCGCAGGTCGTGGATGGTAGTGGGTCGTGGGTCGTCATCGGTCGTGGATCACTCTTCGTGGACGGTGGTGAGTCATCTCTGGTCCGGAGTGGGCGACGAAACCCACCGCGGCCCGGATGAGCCTGCGGCACATATCAGTGACTACTTAGCGCTGCTGCCTTCCGGCTCTGACGCGGTTCGTAGGCTGAAATTGCACAGGGTCCGAGCCGCGGTGCGACCCGTCACCACACGCGGGAAAGCCCAGTCTATCTGGCGTCGATTGACCTGGCAAGAAGGGGACGCGCCACACATTATGGACTACATGAGGCCAACAGACTGATCCCTGACGCTGTAACACCCATTCCTTCCTACTTTCCTCTCTCCACCCGGGGGTGTACTCGCGATCGCAGTGGTCGCGCTCGTCTGGGGCGTCTCGCTGGCGGCGGGCAGGTTGGATCTTGGCGTATATTCCCAGATGTTCGGGGCTGGGAGATGGCCTCGCTCACGATCGAGGCAGTCAGGGAGGCGAGCGGCGTCTTGAGCTTGTGCGTGACGGCATGGATGAAGGCGTTGTGCCTCTCGGTTCTGCCAATCTCTTGCATTCGGTCGGCCGATTGCCGAGATGACGCTGCCCCTTGTACGCTATGGAAATCACTCACACGGAGAGATGTCCGAGTGGTTGAAGGAGCACGCTTGGAAAGCGTGTGTAGGGGTAACTCTACCGTGGGTTCGAATCCCACTCTCTCCGCCATTTTCTTTTCCAGCTACATCCAGAACCATCTAGATCATACATAAAAACATCTGTATTACTGGTAGTTTTAGCTATCAGTAGTCCAGGTGTGTCTATGGTCTTCCATTGACAACCATGCAGTGTGGGGGTACGTTTGGGGGTACAAGAATGGCACTCACTGATACCGCCGTTCGGAACGCGAAGCCAAAGGAGAAGCCGTACAAGCTCGGCGACTCCGGGGGGCTCTACGCGCTCGTGCGCCCAAATGGGAGCAAATTGTGGCGGTACAAATACCGGCTTGGCGGAAAAGCGAACTCACGTGGCCTCGGCAAATACCCCGATGTCAGCCTCAAGGAGGCCCGTCGTCGCCGCGATGAGTGTCGTCGAGACGTCGCCAACGGTCAGAACCCAATGAGCCGGTGGAAGGCCACACACGCGGCCTCGATGGACGACACAACCGAGAGCTTCGAGAAGGTTGCGTATGAGTTTTACGAATCACGGCTCCCGAGTTGGTCACCGGGTCATAGCAGCATGGTTTTGATGCGGCTGAAAACGTATACCCTCCCGGCACTCGGGACACAGTCGATCGCGGCTGTCAGAGCCCAGGACATCCACCGGATGCTCAAGCCGATCCAGAGCCAAGGGAAGCACGAGACCGCGAGTCGTGTCTTGATGGTGGTTCGGCAAGTCTGTCGCCACGCCATCGCGACGGGGCGCATCACTGCCGATCCTAGCGCGGCGGTTCGCCCGGCGCTCACGCCAGTGACCCCCACGCATTTCGCTGCGATCACGGACCCCAAGGCGATCGGACCGTTCTTACGGAAGCTCCACGCGTATCAGGGGACGGCGGTGGTTATGGCCGCGCTCCGTCTGGCTCCCCTCGTCTTCGTTCGACCAGGAGAGCTGCGGCAAGCGAAGTGGGTAGACGTTGATCTCGCTGCCGCCGAGTGGCGGTTCGTCGTCTCAAAAACGAAGACCGATCTCGTTGTGTCTCTCAGTCGTCAAGCCGTTCAGATCCTCCGCGACCTGCACCCACAGACCGGCCACCAGTCGTACGTTTTCCCTGGGCCGAGGCACGGACGACCAATGAGTGAAAATGCTCTCGCGGGCGCAATGCGTGCGCTAGATATTCCCAAAGAAAAAATGTCGGTCCACGGCTTCAGGGCGATGGCGAGGACGTGCCTGGACGAGCAGCTCCATTTTCCGCCGCCGGTGATCGAGCACCAATTGGCGCACCGCGTTGCCGACTCACTGGGAGCGGCCTACAACAGAACGCAGCACCTCCCGGAGCGCAAAAAAATGATGCAGGAATGGGCTGACTATCTCGACAATTTACGCACCGAGGCGACACCCTAACCAGCTCCACTTCTCCCCTGTTCCCCACCGCGCTACACTGCGGTGTGCAGACCTTCACGGCTCCGGGTGGACGACTATGAAGACCGCCGCCGCGGACTTCAAAGGTTGGTGGGATAAGCACGAGGCCGCGGACCAGATATCGAAGAGGACTGGCACGGCGTTTGACTCCACCAACCTCTTAGAAATTGCTTTCGAGCGAGGGGTTCGGTTTGTCGTGAACGTGCCCACGGGCACGAAGGATGTCCAAGACCGACCTATGCCGGGTGGACTCTGGGAGTTGATGGTCGAGGGGAAGTTCGGCAAGCCTGGGAGACAGGAGATCGAACACGAGATCAACCCAAGTGTCAGCGTAACGGACATCAGCGGGGCGTGGGTGGGCCGACCCGGAGACGAGCAGCGCCAACTACGACCAATGGGGTGGCCACATAGGAGCTACGGCGCGCTCCCTAACGGATGCACTCTTGGGCTACGGCGGCAGGTGGTGGAGGACTTGGCCGAGACGCTGAACAAGGAGCTGGCCAAGGAGAAACGGCGGCAGGTGGTGGAGAGCGTGATCGAGGGGGACGCTTTGCCGACCCCTGCAAAGGCCGCTGAGCAGCTAGACCCGCGTGAACGGCAAACGTACCTCAAGCTCATCGCAGGACTGGCACTTCACGGCGGCTTCACTGAATTTACCGGGCCAGCCTTTGCGCAGGTGACGGACCTCCTCGGGGGCAAGCATGGCGTCAGTGCTAAGGCGGCAACAGAAAAAATTAACCAGCTCTACGATGAGGCTGAGGAGAAGGGTTGGGAAAGACGTTTGCCGCGTCGAGCGCGATTAAAAAAGAAAACCAAGTCCGGTCAACGTTGAAGCCTAGTTGATCTGAAATAACACGCCAGTCCCGTGGTTTTTCCACGGTGCGAGTACGGCTATAGCCCCTACTCGCACGCCAAATAGTCAACCCTTACGCCATGTTCATTCCCGGAACCTCCGGGACAGACCAGGGAGGTCAACATGGCAAATTATTCAACTTTTGTCCGCCGTCCATGGGTGGCTGGTGGCATCGGGTTTGGACGCGCCACGATGTATCAGCGCATCCAGCTCGGTCTCTTCCCTGCGCCCGTGAAAATAGGTCGGATGAGCGTCTGGATCGACCGAGAACTGACCGCCGTGAACGAGGCAATTGTCGCGGGGGTATCTGATGACGAACTCCGGCAGGTCGTCGCCGAGCTAGTCAGGCAGCGCAAAGGGGCGCAGGCATGACGTGTCGCTGCTGCCAGTCGGAGGCGCGAGAAGTCCAAAAAGACCACGCGAGATGGCTCGCACGAAACGTCACCAAAAAAGACCGGCAGAGTCTCGAGTCTTACGCTCGACTCATTGGCGAGTTACGAGAAGACATCGAGGAGTCGGGCGGTGACAAATGACGGGCGGTCGTTCGGATGACGACGTAATCGAGGCGGCACTTCAGGAATCAGCGACATATCGCCTGATGGTGGGTATCCTCCTGAAAAAACTGTACGAGGCGTATCGACGCGAGCAGTATCGGCGGGAGAATCATGTCAACGCTGACCGCTGAATTCGCCCGCAAGAAGGCGCTCGTTGACCTCCTCGAAGACATCGAGGAAGCATTTCGGCGCTACATCGTCGTGGGTAACTCAGAGTTCGTCACGTTGACGCTCTACGTTGCTCATACCCATTGCATCGAACTGTCAGGAGAAGATGCCGTTGGGCGGTATCCGTATCACTCGCCCTACCTGAGAATTACCAGCGCGGTGAAACGTTCCGGAAAAACGAGAACGTTGGAACTATTAAGCCTGCTTGTGGCACGACCGTGGTTTTGTAGCCTGACAACCACAGCGGCATTGGTGCGGAGAATTCAGAGCGAGCAGACAACGGTCTTGCTTGATGAAACCGACCGAGCGTTTTCACAGGACGGGGACTACGCCACTAAGCTCACGGCAATTTTGAACGCGGGGTATACCCGGAATGGCAGCGTTTGGATGTGTGAGGGGCAGGGCTCGAACCAACAGGCCAAAGAGTGGAAAGTGTTTTCGCCGAAAGTGTTTTCAGGAATCGGTCACGAACACTTACCGGACACCCTGCTTGACCGCTCGATTCCCATCGCGATGAAGCGCAAGGTGAACGAGCGCGTTGAGAAGTTTCACGAGCTGGAGGCGATGCGACAACTCCGACCGCTCCAGGAGCGATGTGAAGAGCTGGCCCCACGCCTCATTCCTGTCCTCAAGGATGCCCGTCCTCAGCCAGCGCCTGACCTCAATGACAGAGCGGAGGATATCTGGACGCCTTTGCTCGCGCTTGCGGATGCGGCGGGCGATGACTGGCCAGTATTGGCAAGACAGGCGGCGACCGAGTTATCAGGCGAGGCGAGTCATCCTGATCGCGATGACAGCGTGTTGCTGCTGAAAGACATCCGGTCGTTCTGGCCTGACGGCGAAACGTTTTTTTCGACGGCGGAACTCCTACGACACTTAAACGGCTCGGACGAGCAACGGTGGCCAACATTTTGTCACGGCCGTGAGATGACTCCGCATGCGCTGTCTCGGGTTCTGAAAGAGTTCGACATTAAACCGAGACACTCTCCGAACGGTCAGTTTCGCGGGTATCTACGTGCTGACTTTCAAGACGCCTTTATCCGACACAACGTCCTTGAGGAAAGCGTCTAAAGCGTCAAAGCGTCAAACCCCTTACAAAGATTGGGCCAATAGACACAGGCCCTTTGACACTTTGACACTTTGATCGGCTGGTTAAGGGAAAAGCACTACCACCTAATTCCCCACCCACCCCCTGAGAACCACCAGCCCGAAGTAGAGCACCATCGGTGCCCAATTCTGACCCCCCTGCGGAAGCGCTTTACGAATGGGCTTGAGTAATGGCTCGGTGAGAGCATCCACCGGTCTCGTCAGCGATTGGGTGATGCCATTCACGGGGAGCCATGTGAGGACTATGGAGGCCACCACGATGTACATGTAAATTTCGAGTAACTGACTGATCATCATGCATAACCTTAACGGAGCCGCCAGGAGTCACCCTTGCCGACCTCGGCATCACCACGGTCGATGGACGACAATTTTGGCCGCGACATCGACGCGCTCTTTGGGTTTGCCGACACTCCGGTCCACCAGACTATTCGCCGCCTGAAGGCGCACTTGCTCCGAGTCGGCACCGGTGACAAGACTCTCAAGCTCGGCAACTGCACGTGGTGCCAAGTTCAGCAGGCGTAGCTCAGTCAACTCGACAGCCGCCTGAGCCTTGGCCAGGGCTTGTGGACTCGACCCGCCGTGGTTCCGACAAACGTTCTGGCCTCGCATCGCGTACTTGTTGCAGAGCGTCCCAGCGCGGTTATGTCCGATACAGAGGCGAGGGTCACGTTGGTCGATGGTTGTTACTTCCATGGGGTCCTCTATCTTCATGAGTCACCTTCATTGAAACGGAAAATAGCGGGTATGTGATCCGGTCCCGTATATAGATATTAGCGATGCCGCCGTGGTTTTTGGATCCACATAAATCGGGCCAGAGAAAAAGGCCGATGGGGGTACTGACCCCCCCCTCTGTCTCATGCGTACGGAGAACGGCGCCCATGCGCGTCAGCCTTCCCCTGGTCCCGTCGCGGTACGGTACAGTGCGGCATCACGGTGACCGGACAAATGAGTTTCTGTTCACGAAACCATCCGTAATTAAAGGAGCATGACATGCGTCGCATCATTGCACTCTTCGTCGGTCTCACCTGGGTAGGACTGAGTCCGTCACCGGCGACGGCCCAAGACGCTGACCTCGCCGCACGAATCACGGCGCTGGAGGCCACGATTGCGGCGCAAGCGCAGCAGATGACTGTGCAATCCGCACAGATTGCGTCACTGCTTGGAAACGGCCAGATTCAGTCGGCACTGACTGAAAGCGCCGGTTCTCCCTACACCACGAGTGCCGGGACTAACGCCCTCGCTAACAACAGTGGCCTCTACAACTCGGCCTTCGGGTATAACGCCCTCACCGCCAACACCACGGGCGGCAGAAACACGGCCAGCGGGGCCCAAGCCCTCTACTCCAACACCGAGGGCGACTACAACACGGCCAGCGGGTCCAACGCCCTCTACTCCAACACCGAGGGCGACTACAACACGGCCAGCGGGGCCCAAGCCCTCTACACCAACACCGAGGGCGACTACAACACGGCGGGCGGGTACTACGCCCTGTACTTCAACACCACGGGCGACTACAACACGGCCAGCGGGGCCTACGCCCTCGTCAGCAACACCACGGGCGACTACAACACGGCCAGCGGGGCCAGCGCCCTCGCCTCCAACACCACGGGCCACAGCAACACGGCCAGCGGGTACTACGCCCTCGAAGCCAACACCACGGGCAATAACAACTCGGCCTTCGGGTATAACGCCCTCGAAGCCAACACCACGGGCAAGTACAACGCGGCCTTCGGGAGAAAAGCCCTCAAGAACAACACCACGGGCGACTACAACACGGCCAGCGGGGCCAACGCTCTCTACAACAACACCACGGGCGACGACAACACGGCCAGCGGGTACCAAGCCCTCTACCTCAACACCACGGGCGAGAAGAACACGGCCAGCGGGTACCAAGCCCTCTTCTCCAACACGACGGGCTCCTCCAACACGGCCAGCGGGACTCAAGCCCTGTTCAACAACGAGACGGGCGCTGGCAATCTGGCGAACGGGACTCAAGCTCTCTTCCTAAACACCACGGGCTTCAACAACACGGCCCTCGGGTCCGACGCCCTGTACTACAACACCACGGGTGACGCCAACACGGCCCTCGGAAACCGATCCCTCTACAAGAACACCACGGGCCGCAAGAACACGGCGTTCGGGCAGCAGGCCCTGTACTACAACACGACAGGTGACTACAACACGGCCGCCGGGGCCGACGCGCTCTACTCCATCACGACGGGCCTCAACAACACGGCCATGGGGGTGGAAGCCCTCTCCAGCAACACCTCGGGCCGGAACAACACGGCGGTGGGCTATCAAGCCGGCAAGAACACCAATCCGGGGTGGGCCAATGTGTTCCTCGGCTATAAAGCGGGCTACAACGAGAGCGGGTCGGACACGCTGTAT
>Ga0310120_10002553_pt1 | contig 13287 bp, 10 predicted proteins | sample CB27_AW_983_MG_FD_203506 | JGI IMG/M metagenome (GOLD analysis project Ga0310120, IMG submission 203506) | Marine microbial communities from Western Arctic Ocean, Canada - CB27_AW_983 | ecosystem: Environmental > Aquatic > Marine > Oceanic | place: Canada: Western Arctic Ocean | collected... | reverse complement strand
TCCTCGTCCGTCGCTACATCGTGTCGCCCAGAACGGTATTTGGCCTCCACGACGAGGAGCGTATCCCCCATGCGAAGCAACACATCTGGCTCAGCGAATTCCATCCGAGGCCAAAACCAGCACTCTAAAGATTGGCTGTCACCAGTGATGCCACGAGCAATAGGAGACGCGCCGAGCCAATCGGACAAAATCTTCCAAGCCTCAACGTGCACCAGTACCCCAAACACAGTGGATGTGAGAGCATCCTCAAGGCGTTGCGGATCTGGTGTTGACTCATCCAATTTTCGATGAAGTAGAGCTTGAAGCATTCTGATTCCGTCAGTCTTTCTGAAACTCGATATAACGAGTCTGTAAGACTACCTCGGCACGGCGGGCGGTTCAACGTGGACGGGGGTGAGCGCGGGTGCGCGGCGCTTGGGGTGGTTCAAACGCGACTTGCACCCCACCAGCGCCTACAGTCGTTAGGCGAAAACGCGACGAGGAACTATGTGTCCGTTTTGTGTCCCTATTTGCAAACATCGTGCGTACGCGTGACCACGCAGGACACTTTCTGTCAACAAAGACGACGTATGACCATCTGCGACTACCGATTGCACAAGACTCTTAATCTGAAGGTTCCCGGTTCGATTCCGGGGCGGCTCACCACATTTCCCTAACAAACACGTCTGTTCTGTCGCCGGTCACGGGCCAAAAACGCCACGATATACCCAACCATATACCCACACGCTACCGGGTTAGAATCTCATCGAGTTTTGCGGCAGCGTCTTCCTGAAGCGCTGGCAAGACGTGGCTATATGTATCGAGGGTCAGTTTTATTTGGCTGTGGCCGAGCGTTTCCATAATGGCAGACCTTCGCGTAAGGTCCACTACTCGACCATGCGGGCGTGCGCGGCCGCTGCTGGCGGAGAACAAGCCGCAGCGGCCCTTGGAAGGGCGCCCATTCGAGGGACGCAAGGCAGTGGACAGGCTGTTACAGCAGTTGAAACCAGAATTGGATAATGATCAGCGTCGGCAGTTCGTCGATGAACAGGTCCACCGCTGTGAGTTCTTTAGTGACGAGCGACTGGTCATTCAGGAATTCCGACGACGCAATCCAGGGTTCGGAGATTCTGACGCGAATCGTTAATGCGAATCGGTAAAGCCTATTCTCAATCCTCCGGATAACTTCACGATAGTGACTTTCATTGCAGCCGAACTAATCGAGGAAAGATACGGTATTCAAGACCGTGGTTAATACCTCTTCGAGGTATTAACCGGCGCGGCGAAGTGAGTTCGTCTCCCCTAGCGTGACTGTCCGTATGAGGACAGCGTTCCTCGTGCCTGAGCGCACTCCTCGTGTTTTTTCTGTCGCGCTATTTGTATGAAAACACAGAACGTATCGTTCGCCGTTGAACCCGTGACGGACTCGCGGTAGGCTAACCCTTCTTATCTAAAAACGCCAAAGATCTTCTGATGCATATTCTTTCGCCTTGCCCGAAAGATCGGGCGCGCGCTAACGGATTGTGCAAAATTGATTGAGTCTGGTTTTTCTGGACGCAAAGCCGTCGCTATTTACGGGTATGACTATTCTGATTTCCCCATGGACCCGGCGATCCAAGCGTTCGAAATGCTTGGCCGAGCTACTGTTCTAATAGGAGAAAGAGTCGTTCACTCGTACGACGATCTAGTTCATCCCGTTCATAAGGCCGGCCGTGTTTTTGCTTGGGAAGTGATGAGATCGAAAGACGGAACGATAACCACTAAACAAGCGCCCTCCTGATCCCCGGTCAGGTACGAAGATTCACGGCATGTAATTGATTCGCCAGTTCACGGATATCCTCCCGCATCGCAACTAATTCTCTCCAACGGTGAGGAATGCCTGACTCGCCATAATAGGCTCCTGCCACTTGGCCACATATCGCGGCAGTAGTGTCCGCATCTTCACCAAGATTTGCCGACTTGAGAATGGCAGCCTCAAAACGCTTGGTTGTCGCAAAACACCACAAGGCCGCCTCCAAACTTTCAACCGCGTAACCACTACCCCGGATGTCTGATTCACTCTTAGCGCGATAGTTTCCGGCGGCAATCGCCGCGATTTTTTTGGTGTCATATTTCATGTCTGTTCCACCTGACAAGACTCTGTCTTTCGGAACCCCAGACAACGCTCTAAGTATCACGACACCGAGCAACCGACAGGCGTCCACGCACGCCGTGGCGCCGTGAGTTGTACGCGAACTTTCCGCTGAAAAACGTTCCACTAAGACCTGGTCTGGGTAAAAGAACATGGGGACTGGAGCAAGCCGCATGATCGAACCGTTCCCCGCCATATCCGGATCGGTCGGTCCCGCCATTGCCTCACTGGTTGCTTGATAACAGTCCAGCGCGTATTTCGTCGTGTTTCCGATATCAAAACATTTTCCCGTACTACTCATGTAACCTTCGCCACGCCATCGACAATAGCGATCCATCTGGTCAATTTCATCGAAACCTTCTTGCTTAACCAAGCTGTTTGCCAGACAGAGTGCCATCGAGGTGTCGTCGGTCCATTGCCCAGGCTCGAGCCGATGAGGGCCGCCACCGACCATGTCGCTTATTGGGGAAAAGCTGCCGCGCTGTTGAAACTCGACGGTTGCGCCAACGGCATCACCAACCGCGAGGCCTAAAAGGCATCCACGAAAGCGGCTCAACTCATCAAGTTTCACGCCAGCTGTCATTATTCCTCTCTTGTATACGCTTCACATCGTTCCAGCCAAAAACAAATCATTGAGCTAGTCAGTTTCTGATGGCAGAATACTCCGTCAGCAACAGCAATTACTGCAACATAATTCCTTATTGCCCGTCTGTCGCCTTGATGACGCGGAAGCGGCGCGGTGGTAGCGGTTGGCGGCGGAGCAAGGAGATCCCGTTTCGCAGTTCGCCCATGTCGGGGTAGGTTGAAAGTGCCATCTTTATACAGTATCGGCTGAATCAGATGCAGCCCTCGACCTGCCGATTTTGATCATCACTGGCACCTACGATCCCATTTTCGCGCCGAGCGTGATGCAGCAACTGCACAAAACCTTACCCAACAGCACCTTGCATGAGATCAAGACTGCGGCTCACTCACCTTATTTCGAGCGGCCGGAGGTCTGGAACAAGATTGTGCTCGACCGCCTTGCGGGCAGTAAATAGCGCGCCTGCAATTTTTGGGACTACCACTGGTGCCATTCGTCTGGTAGAGACTTCATGTGGTGCTGAACGGGTTCGAGGAACTATAAGGAACATGTCCCTGTTCCCTAGCCAACGCCGCGCACCCGCGTGACTAAACCCCGTCCCCCGCGAGCTGTTCAGCAAGAGCGGGGGTGCGTTTAAAAATGAGACGTTTTCGCTAAAAATACAGGTCCAATAGCGCTTCGACAGCACGACGACCCTCACCAGCAGCACCCGACCAATATTGGTGCCCCCTCAACTCAGAGTGGCCAATCGCCACACGCCCATACGGCTCACGTATTACGTCAGGTGGTGCCATATTGCCATCCGTCCCGAACACAAAGCCAAGACCCGGATTGACATAAGCGTGACCCCAGCGATTTAAAATAATTCCAGCAATATCGTTTGCCGGATCAAACCCTCCAACAGAAAACATTGCCGTCATTTGTTCACGGATTTGTCGCTCATAATCAGTAAATGACGTGTTGAGTAGCTCTGCTCGGCCAACAGCACCCTGCTCTTTTCTTCCAAGACCAGGTTTAAAAATGGGAGCATAAAAGGTTAATACGATTGGCTTATCTGGATGCAACGGCTGAGATTTACCACCGACAATCATTGGTCGGCGTATGTTGCAAGTAAAGCCAAATCCTTCAGACCAAATTGCTGCTGAAACACCAAGACGATCCAAAAAACGCCAATTTGTTAGAGCAACGTTGGCAACGAGGACTGGTGAATGCCCAAACTCGCGGTAGGCTTCATGGTATTCGCTGGGTAAGTCTTTAAGTACATGTCGATTAACCCAGCCACCAGATGCCATTACCACTGCTTTGGCCCTCAACTGGTTTAGCTCCCCATCTTTAGCATAGGTAATCTGAACTCGCTCATATCCGTTAGCTTGGCTCGTATGTTCAACCCGTACCGCTGTTGAATTAAGTCGCATGCGAACAGGCTTACCTTCCCGATCCAACTGATCGAAAGCGATTCTGCCAAACAATACTTCCTCAAATGAGGCTCCGTCGATTGCATCTGGATTAAGTTTCTTAACAAAGTGCCTGGCAATGCCGGTATTCCCACCTGGAAAACTCTGCAAGAAATTTTCATCATTTAGATCAGGCTTTGTGAAACCAGGCATAGAAAAATACTTTCCCCAATATGCACTGAGGGCATCACAGCCAAGCCCAATGACGCTAGCCATAATCGGGTCATAAAAAGATGTCACCTCCGGCGGTAATCCCAATTCTTCTTCGTAATAAGATTTCAGGGTAATAGAATCTAGCCATCGATCCATATCTCGCCCGTTCTGATCTTCAATCTGCATTGAGCGGACACGAGCAAACGCACCTTTTACCTCAGTGCTCCAAGGAGTCATATTCAATCCAGACCCCCACACATCTTTGATCCAGGGATTTACTGCGCCATGAAAAAAATGACCTACATCAAAGTGCTTCTCTTGCCAGGTCATGTAATCATAGTTATCTATCGGAATACGCATGCCAGCCGCGGATCCACCAGGTTCCGCGTAGCTAAATTCTCTTGGCAGATTCAACGCCGAAAAATAGTCATCCGGCCCACCAGCGGCAGATGGGATGCCGAAATCGTTGGATCCCTGTGGCCCTGAAATATGAACGCCGTTAACATCAAAATCGTTGCGTTTCGCCTCTCCACCAAAAAGTGGATGGTTATCAAGAATAAGGACACGACCTGCAGGATTTAAACGATTAAAGTGATAAGCTGCAGACAAACCAGAAAACCCACCTCCAACAACTACAAGGTCATATTCCTCACCCGAATCAACTGCATCTGCAGTCTCTGTATTGAATCGTCCCGACCGTATTTCATGTGCGGTTTTAATGAGTTCCGGTGTGTTGCCATGAGATTGAGCATAATCACCAATGCCCCCAGGGCCATACCAATTAGCACTAACATCGAAAGAATAACTACTATTTGAGGGAGGTTGTATTGCAGTACTTTTCCCACATCCAACAACCGCGCCGCTAAGCAATAGAGATGACCCGTAAAGAAAATCACGTCGGGTGATAGTTCTATCCAGACCAAGTTCTTTGTCGAATTTGCTAACCATTCTGCCCCCTAGCAACCCTTGTTATTCGGCCTAGCCCTTCCGGTCACTCCCCTGCCTTCTTGGCTTCGCTCAACCTCTGTCAATCACCCTCCAAGCTTCACGGGAGCCCGAAGGCGATCCACTCGGGCGGGTGCTCTCGGTCGCCCACCGGGACAACGATGTACTGCTTTCCGTCGTGCATGTATGTCATGGGACCGCCTGTGGTCCCCAGGCCCAGGTCGGTCTCCCAGACCACTTCGCCCGTCGATTTGTTGTAGGCCCGGAACTTCGTCCCCCACTGGTATTCCCCGGAGGTCCCTCCGATCACATTGCTCCCTTCTCCGAGGAAGAGAAGCGACGCCGTGACGAGAGGGACGGGCCGGCTCGAATATCCGAGCGGGGCCAGGTTCAGTTCCCTGAGCATTGGATGGTTCCTAGGTCCGTCGCCGTTGGCGACCATCCAAGCGTGTTCCCCGGTCTTCAGGTCGATCGCCGTGATCCGACCGTAGGGGGGTTTGGTCAGAGGAAGGTCGTGCGGGCCAAAGATCGGGGAGGGCGCGACTCTGACGTACTCCATCGTCCCGTCTACGTCGTCCGCCCGGGCGGCCACGCCGGCGACCCCGGGGAGCGTGTGGGACACGACGTAGAATATGCCCGTCCCCGGATCGAAGGCCGCCGAATGCCAGTTGGCGGCCCCCCACGATCCCGGCACATGAATCGTCCCTCTCTTCTCCCCCGGCTCGTCGCCGACGAGCGTCGTCGGAGTGTAGACGGGACCCAGCACATAATCCTGCACGAACTCGAGCGCGTCGGCTCTGAGCTCCGGCGTGAAGTCGATCAAGTCGTCCTCGGTGATGCCCTGGCGATCGAACGGGGCGGGCTTGGTGGGAAAAGGCTGTGTGGGCGACAGCTGCTCCCCCGGCACCTTTGGACTCTGCGGAACCGCTCGCTCTTCGATGGGCCAGACGGGTTCTCCGGTCACCCGGTCAAACACGTACAAGAACGCGTTCTTGTTCGTCATCATGACCGCCTGGACACGCCTCCCATCGACGGTAAAGTCGCCGATCACAGGGGCGCCCATATTGTCGAATTCCCAGACACCGTGGTGGACCATCTGGAAGTGCCAAGCCCGCCTCCCCGTCCTGGCGTCGAGGGCGACGAGGCTGTTCGTGAAGAGATTGTCGCCCGGACGGAAGCCGCCCCACATGGAACCGCTGTTCGCCGAGAGGGGGACGTATACGTAGCCGAGTTCATGGTCCGCCGTCAGACAACACCACGATCCGAGGTCACCCGAAAAGCGCCAGGAGTCGTTGCCCCACGTCTCTGTCCCATACTCTCCTTCCCTGGGCACAACATGGAAGGTCCAAACGAGTTCGCCAGTCCGTACGTCGTAGCCCGTGATGTCCTCCGGCTCCCGGTCCATGACCAGGGAGCGGTCGCCGGCCCCACCTCTGAGCCCTCCAACCACGATCACATCACCCACCACGACAGGGCCGGCCTCCCAGCCGAAGCGGAGAGCGTCGGGTTCCTCCCGTGTCAGGTAGACTCTTCCGCTCTCACCGACGCCGAAGCCACGGGAAGGCTCCCCCGTAATCGCGTCCAGTGCGTAGAGATATTCCCCGCGCACCGAGATAATGCGCCGGTCGCTACCGTCGCTCCAGTACTCGACGCCTCGGGTGCTCTGTCCACCGACCTCTTCCGAAGAGCGCGGAGGTTGCCGCCAGATCGTCCTGCCGGTGGCGGGGTCCCAGGCCTCCACCAGGCCCACGGCGTTGGACGCGTACATCACGCCGTCAACTAGAATAGGGGTGGTCTTGTGGTAGTTGTTGGGCTGCAGGTCCGGGTAGTTCTGTGTGAATACCGGGTCGAGACCCGGGCGCCGCCACACGACCTCGAGGCTCCGCACGTTGCCGGCGTCGATCTGATCCAGCGCCGAGTACCGTTGGAACGTGTCTCCGGCGTAGTGTGTCCATCCCTCCTGGGCAGCAGACAGCACAGTCCCTGTGGCAAGAAGACCGAGGGTCAGAGCCGTGATGACACGACGGTGAGGGCACAACATATAATTTCTCCTCTGCCTTCCCAGATACCAAATGAGCACTATGACAGAATCTTCGCCAATGAAGGACGACCAAATCCTCGCCAGCCTACCTATCGACATTACCTAGTTCAACACAAAAGGTTCCTAGGCTAGGTCAGGCGGCGATAATATTCAACGGGAATAGAGGTTCCCGCTTCAGCAGATACGCGCGAACAGTGTCGGCCGCTGGGTCGCATGAGCTTTCTTGGCACTATCGATAATTGGCGTTTCAACGCTGGTCCATTTTCGGCCCGTGATCCTTAAGAAGCTTACATACGAACTGGCGATACGAACCACGTTGGTACGGGGCTTGAAACGATTTACTTTCAGACGTAAACGACGACCCATTCAAAACCGTATCCAGACATTAAGCAAGCAAAGAATGTGAACATGTAAACAACCTTCTCGAAAGGAGTATTCACCATGACGACACAGCAGGGGTGGACGGCAGCGCCGGTGTTGGTCGGGCTTCTGCTGGCTGAGCCGGCTGCGGCCGGTCAAGCCTCGATGTTGGATGCCTCCGAGGTGAGTGCATTCATGGGCACCTGGGTCATCGCCATGGAGAGTCCTCGCCGGGGCGGCACTCGGAATCAGACCGTGGTGATCCGGAACGAAGGCGGCAAGGTAACGGCCCGGATAGAGGATGGTCGGGGCGGAGCGCTGGACATCACCGACATCGCGAAGGACGGAGACAGCCTCATACTCTCCTTCGAGCGGAGCGGCCGTGGCCGGACCTTTCCCGTCGTGTTAGCCCTGACCCTGGACGGCGAGATGATCAACGCCAGCCAGGACATCGGTGGTGGACGGTTCACCATTAGCGGATCAGGCCAGAAGCAGTAGCTAGGTCTAGACCGATTCCAGCTAGTCCTGACTCAGATGAGAACGTTCGACAACGAATGGATCTTTCACGGTTTTGAGGACCATCCCAGCTTTTTCACCAAGAGGATGTTCGGTGGCCTAGCCGTCTACCTGTTTGGTCGCCAGATGATGCTCCTAGTCGAACCAACAAAGAATGGCCGGTGGAAGTGGCACGGTGTGCTGATCTGTACGGAACATGCACATCAACCCGCGATCATCGAAGAGTTCGAGCAACTGGCACCTCACGATATCCTAAAGAAGTGGCTCTATATCGACTCGCGTCATGAGAACTTCGAGCCGACGATGGAACGTGTGGCAGAAGCCATCGCGCGGGACGACCAGAGATTCGGGATTCATCCTCGTCCGAGGAAGGAAAGGGCGGGGTCACGAAGCCGCCGTCAGAAAACGTAAGATGCGCGCGAACAGTGGTGGACACCGGGTAACCGCCGGCGCCTGGGAGGCCAAGTCGTAGGCCAATAACTGGCCAACTGGCGAGAACACTGTGTCATGCTGGCTCACATTCGTGAGAGATTACTTGCGTTGCAGTCAGCCTCGCTGTTCCTGTGTTCTCCAATCTGGATCTCGAACCTATATTAGATTCGCGGGCATGATCACGGCATCGTCGTAGCGCTCCCAGACGGCCCGCTCTTTACCCCACGGGTCGGCCTGCACCTCACAGAGTTCGCCGATAAGCTGCGTGGATCGACTCTCATCGTAAGGTGGCCACTCGCCGATCGCTGAAGCGGAAGGATCGCCGGTTCGCGCGAACGCGACCCAAGCGTCCTGCATGGCATCGGAGAGAGCGTCCGCCGCCGGCCCGGCGCCATATAACCGGCTGATCTCTGCAGACTGATTATGAGTGCCGAAGACGAAAGCGATTTCTCCACCGTGCAGCGCCCCTCTGGTCCCATCACCTAGCGGCGAGGTCCACGTGAATACGTAGTGATAGACGGAGCCGTGTTTGCGGTGGGCGTCGAGCAGACGAATCGTGGGAACCCGAATGTTGAGGTCGGTGTGTATGGCGGACGCTACCAGCTGGGCGGTAGTCGTATTACTTGGCCCAAAGATCAACGGTGTCGGATCCGCTGCACGCGCCTTCCGATAACACTCCATCTGCAGCGGCCAATCAGCCTGGTCGACGCGAGGGAATATCGCCCCGAGAATACGATGCGCGGTCTCGTCTGACGCCTCAGGCGGTATCATGCGCATCTCGTCACGCGTCGTTCCGGCCAATAGCGATACTCCAGCCGCTGAGCCTGCGTCGATAGCATCGAGTACAGAAGTCGGCACCACCTCTCCATCCGCGGTGAACCACGGGCGGTGGATCGCGTACACGGCATCAAACTCTTGGTCGCCGAACGAAACACCACGCAGATCGTTAACTGTTGGGAGCGCCTTAAGCAGGTCATCTGGGCTTGCCCCGAACAGTGCGCCTGCGTCGCGGCCGATCTTCTCTACCACCGTCTCGCCGAGCATGTTCGCTTCCTTGACCGCGCGCGCATATGGAGGGCCACTCTGGACAATGGCGCGCGCGAACAGCCCTCGCGCGCGCGGCATGGCGAGCAAGCCCGCGATCGCTATTGCGCCAGCAGACTCGCCAAAAACGGTAACGTTGCCCACGTCGCCGCCGAAGCCGGCGATGCTTCCGGCCACCCATTCCAGCGCCGCCACCATATCGAGCATGCCCTCACTACCGGTGGCAGGAACATCGCCCCCGGTGGCGTCGATCAATCGCAAGAACCCGAACGGGCCCATGCGGTAGTTAATCGTGACCACCACGACGTCGCCGCGCGAGGCAAGCTTAGCGCCATCGTAGAACGCCTGCGACCCAGCGCCGATTTCGAACCCGCCGCCGTGGATCCAGACCATTACAGGTCGCTTGTGGTCGTCGACCCCGGGCGTCCACACGTTGAGATACAAGCAGTCCTCGTCCGGCGGTTCGGCCACACCATGAACCCCCGGCATTAAGTTTTGCGCGGCCGCATTGCCAAAGGTCTTTGCCGGCCGCACGCCGTCCCAAGCCAGCGGCGCTTGCGGCGGATGCCAGCGCAACGCATGGATAGGCGGCGCGGCGTAGGGCACGCCAAGAAATGCTGAGACCGCGCCGCGATCGACTCCCTCGAGCGTTCCGAATTGCGTGTGCGCAAGCGTGGTCATTTTCACCCTCTCTATCCAATAAGAGAGACCGACCAGCCACATCGGTCTCTTGTGAGTCTCCATTTGACAGCGTACGGCTGCCATACTTCGACTACTTTCCCGAGTTCTAGTTAGTATTTAGCTAATGCCTGTGATCTACATGTATTCTCTTGATCACTCGTTAGGCTGCCAACAAGAACTTGAGGAGGCCAACACGTGTTAATGAAACCAAAGGTCGCGCAGCGTGGATTCTTGGTTACAGCAATTGTTGGCCTGATCGTAGCGGGGCTTCGCCTATTAAATGAACTGACCACTGGTGACATATGCCCACCGCTTGGCCCCGTCCCTTTCTGTGCCATTGTACTAGCATCGTATCTACCCATCGTCATTTACGCTGCACAACTTCCGGAAGCTCCAAAATTACTGTTTTTCGTGGGGGGCTTCCCTGCTGTGTTGAGTCCAATTGCTGGCTCTCTTCGGGAACTTCAGTCTCAAAATATTTGTCAGAGCAGTTTGCCCGGTGGCATCCCGGACTGCTTTGTCCTAGCAAGCCTTTCGATGCTCCTTCTCCTGTTCTTTGCCTGCATGCATATCGGAACGCGAATCGACTCTCGGTGACGGATATTGTCACGCGGTCCGTATACGCCCGGGTGCCATTGGACTCCGAGCAGCAATATCGAAAAATTGTGTTGAAGCAACAATCTCCGCGCAACACACTAGGTTGTTAAAGTTCGTATTGAAGATAGCGTGCAGGAGGGTTTTCACCCTCCCGCCAAACTAGCACCCCGACAGACCATGAAACGCAACTAAATGTTCAGCTCGGTACTGCGTAGAACTAGGAATAGTTAATGAACACATCGACAATCGAGGAGGTTGCAATTGGCAACGGACTGGTCCGGGGCCAGTCTGAGGATGGCGTCTACAGCTTCAAGGGAATTCGCTATGCAGCGCCTATAGAAGGGATTAACCGCTGGCTTGCACCGCAGGAGCCTACAGTTGTCACGGGCAACTTTGACGCCACCCATTTCGGCCCATCTGCACCCCAATTGGTAGTGTCCCCGCCGGAATGGCTGATGCCAAAAGCGGGCGTTGCGATGATCAGAATGATGGGCGGCATGACCGACCCGGGTGCAGACTGCCTCTCTCTCAATGTCTGGACCACAGCTCTGAAGCAAACCGCAGAGGAAAAGCTACCGGTCATCTTCTGGATACATGGTGGCGGACTTGCTAGTGGCGGTGGCAGTATTGCCAGCTCGGACGGCGGGCATCTGGCGAAGCGTGGAAAAGTCGTTGTGATCAGTGTCAATTACCGCCTCGGTGGTATCGGTTTTCTTGCTGGCGACGGGCTCTTTGAAGACAACATCTGTGCCGGTAACCGCGGATTCATGGACCTTGTAGCTGGGCTGAAGTGGGTACAAGAGAATATCGACCAGTTTGGCGGCGACCCAGATAATGTCACCGTCGTTGGTCAATCGGCGGGCGGCACCTGCGTATGGGCATTACTGTCTTCACCCACAACCGAAGGATTATTCCAACGCGCGGTTGTTATGAGTGGCCCTATCGTAATGATAGATCTTGCGGATCATCACAAGTTCACCCTTGAGGTGTTGAAGGAAATGAAAGTTCCAGTTGGTGATGTAGAGGCGCTGACCAACGTGTCCAACGACGTTGTGGTCAGCGCTAAAATGCAGAACATGCTGTGCCGACGCGGTGAACCATACGGCGAGATGAGCCGTATTCGCCTGCCTGCAGCGGGCGCTTACAACACAGAATTTATGCCAGAAGATGTGCTTAAGGCTATGGCGAACGCCAGGTTACGCAACATCGATCTACTCATCGGAAATTGCAAGCACGACGGGCGTGTTGCCGTCGTCCCGATGCCATTACCTAAATCAATCGCCATTCGCATTGGTAACAGCCTGTTCAACGGTCTCTTCGGCGACAACAAAGCCGAACGCAAAGCATTAATTGCAGAGTATCAATCCGCTTTGCCGGACAGTGATAGCTATACCGTGCTCGAGCGCGTTCAGTCCGACGGACTGTACCGTATGCGCTCAATACAAGCTGCGGAAATACACAGCGATACCTCCAGTGGCGGAACCTACATGTACCAGTTTGAATATGAAACCAAGGGGCTTAATGGTGCCTTCGGTGCGTTCCACGGATTCGACGCCGCGTTCATGTTCAACAACTTGTCGACCTTAGGCGTGTGTCTGGGATATGAAAACGATGTGGCAGAAGCGCAAGTATTGGCAAATAGTATCACCGATGCCTGGGCAACATTCGCTCGTACAGGCACACCCGCGTCGTCAGGTCTACCCGAATGGCCCAAGTATGACGTAGGGCAGCGCCAAACGATGATCTTGAATCAGCACAGTGAAGTTATTAGCGACCCAGACAGCCACATACGACAAATTTGGAAACATCGACGTTAGGGTAGGCCCCCCGGTGGAGCGCTATCATCTCCCTGTGTCAGCGGCTATCCAACTCTGCGGGCCAGCTTTGGCGCATAGTCGAGAGACGTACTGTCGTAGAGACGCTTCTCTGTTGAACCCGTGACGGACTCGCGGAAGGCTTAATAATCCAGCGCTAGTTAAGCTTGTGGTGGTGTACCTTCACAGTTAGAAACAACCGCATCAATTTGTACTAAAGCACCCATAGGAATTTCAGCAACACCAATGACAGTTCTTGCTGGTAGTTCGCTATTGAAGAATGTGGTGTAAACATCGTTCACTGCATCAAGATCTGCGATATTTTTAAGTTGAATATTAATTTTGACGGTATCGTCCATAACGTGGTCAACACTTTCAATAATCGCCATGATATTGCTTAGGCACTGTCTTGCTTGGTCATTTACACCGCCAGTAACGATTTCACCAGTTTTAGGATCTACAGGTAATTGACCTGAAATATGGTTGTAATGAGAAAAAGCAACAGTGTGTGAATAAGCCACTTTTGGTGCGTTTTCAGTATTGTTTACTTCAATAAC
>Ga0310120_10002551_pt1 | contig 13289 bp, 30 predicted proteins | sample CB27_AW_983_MG_FD_203506 | JGI IMG/M metagenome (GOLD analysis project Ga0310120, IMG submission 203506) | Marine microbial communities from Western Arctic Ocean, Canada - CB27_AW_983 | ecosystem: Environmental > Aquatic > Marine > Oceanic | place: Canada: Western Arctic Ocean | collected... | reverse complement strand
TACTTCTATAGTGCAAGTACAACTCTTATCTCTTGGTTTTTCTTCCTCTTCTGATGATCTTCCTAATACCATATACTTATATCACATATGATATTTATATAGATTGTGGGTGGTGTGAGTATGCATGCCTTATTAGATTAACTCGAAAGGGAGGACTGGGTTTACTATCCAGCCCACAATCTTTATTACGCTTTAAATATAGTTTAAACTATGAAAGAACAGGATATAATAATAAGTGCTGCAAAATTCATTTGTAACTCATTTAAGTTAAAATCTAATGCAGATCTGGAAATGTTCGAAAGTCATAAGGAGCAAGATATATGGCTTGGTTCATTTGCTGGTTTCGTAGAAGGTATAGCAGTATTAGTAAAATCAAAAGACAGAGAACTGTATAATGAACTGATAGACTCATTGGAAAGGGTGTCATTAAGATAATGGTGGAATTAGAGATTGAGGATTACAGTGAGTTGTTTGACTGGTTCACTCTATGCTTTGGAAAGAAACCAGATAAGATAACACCACAGGCCAAGAGTACATTCTGGAAATTAAAGTTTCTATCTGATGACAAGATAAAAGAAGAAGATGAAAAAGAAGTCGAAGAATAATTTAAAACTAGCCATAATAATAGGTATAATAATACTATTAGCGTGGGGTTTATACATAACATTTATATATATAGGGAGCATACCTCAAAGCATGGAAAAGGAAACATTCTGTAAGATAGCAATAGTTGCAGCAACTCAGAACTGTCATCCAGGAGTATCAACACATTTCGGTGGTATGCCATGAATATAGATCATTTCGGTATAGTAATTACATTAATCATTCTAGCAGCATTCTTATCGGTCGCACTGTTAACACAGGCAAACATAAGCATACTGCCTGAGATTTTCAATTTATCACCTAATACTGATTTTGCTGACTACTGTAAACAACTTAATATAAAGTGCTAGAATGGCAATATTCTGTGTCATTAAAGACAACGATAAGAAATTTGATTGTAATCTAGACGTTGACTTTCAATATAATCCAATAGAGGAATACAAGGGTAAATGGAACCCTAAGAAAGTAAGACGGAGAAAATTTGGATATGTAACTTATAAAGTAATAAACGGATCACAGCATTTCAAAGATAGTGAATTTGAAGATAAGGCACTTGCTATAGCACTAAGACAGTGGGGGTTAAGGACTAGGGATATAAGATTTAAAAAAGTAACAGGTACAGCCGATATAGAAATGAAGTTTGAGAAGATGGAAACTAACAAAATGTTCAGGGATAAGCCTGGAACTCTTGCATATGCATACTTTCCTAACGGATCAAAGATTGGGGGAGATATAACGTTTAATGACTCTGTAATATGGACAACTAATGGTAAACCAGTCAATGCACACAAAGTATATCCTGATACCTACCCTCCTCACACTAAAACTAAACTTCGTACATACAATATGGTTCATACGTTAATTCACGAATGTGGTCACGCCATTGGGCTTAAGCATTGCGAACAACATAAAACTTGCATAATGTACCCATACTACAACGGCAGGGTTGTTTTGCACGACCACGACAGCGAACGCATAAAGTCAATTTATGGAGAACGAAAACTAAGCGAACAGATAATTGATTACTTCAAACGACGTATGCTACGAAAGTGGGGTTGACGCGAAGCGTCAGAAGAAATTTTGGGGAAAGAGTTATATAAGTCATTGGTGTATGAATATTGAGTAATGTGAAAGTAAAGTTTGATTGTATAGACTGTAGTTGGAAGTATCGTGGGGATATGCAACACGCATACGTTGTTTTAAAACACAAGGATGTACATATGGAAGAATTCTATCTCTTGGAGGATCTATATGGCTAACGCTGGAAGTAACATAGCTCTATATTTAGGAGTATTTATGTGTTGTACTATGGTATTATTAATCCCTGGAATTATATGTCTTTTATATTGGGCTGTAACGAGAAATGATGATAAAGATAATACGCAGTATATTGAACATCACCATCACTATCAGGATAATAAGACATTGAATATAAACGCCCCTAATGGAACTACCACATTTAAACATACAAAAAACAACGATAAGTTCATGGGGTATTTAAGTTGACCAAGTTCATATGCTTAACTTGCTATAAGACAAAGGATGACAGTGAAATAAAATACTGGGATGATAAACCATGTTGTGTTAGATGCCTCAACAAATATAATAGATTTCATAAAAACGATACAGGTATACCAAAAAATAGAGGATGAAATGAATAAAAAACCTAATTCACCCAGCATCTGGTATAAGAAACCTGAAGCAAGTATAAACACAGATGAAATGGTTGTGAAGGTACAGCGTATGTTTCCTAACTGTGAAAAGTACAAACCATGCTGTGCAGATGTCGAGGGGCATGAGGTATTAAAAAACGGTGATATAGGCAAGATGGTTATTAAGGATATGAAGACTAAAAAGATTAAACCAGTAGACAAGAACCCATTTCCAGATGATGAAGAATGGTAATATCCAACAACCAAATCAGCAAAGTCCTCTGTATAGCCTGCCAAGACACGATTGGGGAGCATAGTAAGAGACAACTCTGGAGATGTCTGTTCAGAGTCCAAGGAACGATTGTATCAGCCAAACTTGAGGAGAAACTACCAACAGAAGACAAAGATGATGTAAAGGTGAATGCAAGACATTGATAGAGATAAATATAACACAAGACCAAATGGAAAGGGCAAGAAACATATTCAAAGGAAAAACATTTGCCAAAAACAAGACAGGTAAAAGTGCATATATAGTTGGAGCATTAGGCGAGGTTGTCGTGGGGGATTATTTAGGTGTCACACCACATATTTATAATTCGCCTGACGATGTTTATAATTATGATATCATGTATAAAGGTATTAAAATAGAGGTAAAATCTAAAGGAGTTAGCAATCCACCCAAACCATTTTATGATTGTGGTGTGCTTGGGTATAATATAAAGCAAAAATGTGATCAATATTGGTTTGTAAACATATTAAAAGATCTTAGCCGTGCCTTCATAGTTGGATATATGCCAAAGGATGAGTTTTATAAAATGGCCAAATTTTGCGAGGCAGGAACAGATAGAGGTAATATTGTTTATAAATGGGATAATTGGACAATGAAAATCAATAATCTTAAAGATCCAAAGGAAGCCCCCCAAAATTCATACACTAAATCTGGGAGGTAGTGGTAGGCCGTCCTCTATATGAGTTGTTTGTCTACTATGTTAATGTTGTTTTAGTTATTATATTAGAATCTTACTCTGGAGGAAGGTGATAATCACTCCCACCAAAAAGTTTAAAAAAAATTAGAGAGTTATTACTTCCGTTCCTCTATTAACGGTTATTTTCTGGCCTTTCAATGAAGGCTGTGAAACTTTAGGAATATCTTTCACTTTGACTACATCTGTTCCACGTTTTGTGGTTAATGTTTCATTCTTGATTTCTGCTAGTCTTGCTTTCTCGAAATCCTTGAAAGTTTGTCCAGCCCAATTCATAGAGTCTTGTGTCTGTATGGTTGATGTTCCACGTTTACTTGTTAGTGTTGTCATATATCTATTAATATATGGTGGTATTTAATCTTTTCCCCCCCACACTTGTACTAGTCTGTATCTGAGAAAGGCCTCAAAATTGGTTTTTCGCTATAAGCACCTGCGTAAGACCAGGGAGGTCCTATACTGTGTAGAAATACTTTAAGTCTGCAACTATATAGTTCTATATAGTCTATATACTTAGAAGATATATAATAGTATGTTTATGAATAGATATGTCAAAACTTCGAAATCTGTTAGGAAATATCATAGATGATTTTTCTAACTATAACGAATCTTTAGATGTATATTTTAGAGATACATCAAGAGATTTATCAGTTTATAGCACAACTGATGACAACACAAACAGCGTGGTTTATGCCATGAATCAAGTTAAAGGATTAGATGTTTATTCATCTGACTTTAAACGAACCAATGGTAAAACACACTTTATTAAAAAACCAGCCACTTTTGAGGCAACAAAACAAAAAGCGAGTAATATAATAATAGATAGAAAATCTATTAATATTATTCACTTGAATAAGAGAGGAGAGGAAATATGAACTATCAGATAGATGATAATTTATTGACGGATTTATCCGTCAATGGATTAAAGTATAATGAAGAGTACATTATACAGCCTTTAGGTACAAAAATCTCAAGCGTGATTTATCCTAAAGTAAGTGAGAGTAATTTAATAAATTGCTCTAATATAATGTTTGAAAGTGATGATAATATTTTATCATCTAATCAAGCACTTGGTTGGAATGGATTAAAAAGAATCCAAGTAGTCAAACCAAAAAAGCAATGGCATTATTGCAAGTGTGGAATGGTAATAAAACACACAACAAAAGCAACAAACCACAAAAGAATCTATTCAATGCCTATACCATACCCAACAAAACACCCAAGAAATTCAGTAATAGACCAAGTGACAAAAGTAAGAGGGGGAAATTATAACCCCTCTACTTCTCTTTTAATAAACCATGCTAATAAAAGTAAGGTAGCTATGTCAATTGAGGAGGTGATTTTATGACACGAATGATAGGCGATGGAATATCTTATTCTAATGCTAAGACATACAATAAGAAAAAGATATATCAATGCACAGTTTGTATGACTCTCTTTGAAACATATGAAAATGCAGAAGGTTGCCATGACACCAAGCCACAGTTAGAGGAGTAATCCTCCTGGGGCCGAGTGGCACTCTCTCTTTTTATTATAAGTATATTACTATAAGTATATTATTATAAGTATTAAGTAAGTAAGTATGTACACTAAGTAAGTGTACACGACCGAAGTAGTATATAAGCCTTACTGATATATATATCTTTATGATCTATATAGATGATAATGAAACTATATAGATAATGTGGAAACTATATAGATATATAAGTGTATAGTTGTATATAAGGAATGAGTAGTATATATAGTATATAAACAGCTAATAGGTTATATATTACTCCCCCCTACTAGACAATTGTGAAAAGCACAAAAGACGTCAGCAAGATGTCAAAAGCCGATTTAATCAAGTTGATTAAATCCCAAAATTCAAAAAGTGTTATCACAGCAACAAAAGAAAAACCAAAAGCTGTTCTTGGAAATTTCGTAATAATTTACGAAAAACCAACGGATAAAGGGTTCGTACCATTGCGTATATCATACGCACCATTTAAAGATGGAAAAAATGGCATGATATCCATTCGACAATGGAATTCACGTATGTCAAAACATAACTACGTGAGTTTTAATACTGAATTAACATTCGGTACATTAGCAAAAATGGTTAGTGCTTTTGATGGCTGTGAATTTACAGAATACACAAAAGAAGATTAAATTTGTCGAACAAACAAATTAAATCAAATTTCTTTTTTTCTCATCATATAATCAATTTTTAGTAAATTGCGAGCTCATTAAGGCGTTAAAAGAAGCCGAGCCATATTTACCTTGCAAGTGTTATCTTGGTTGAAAGAAACTTGCTAAATTTTACTAATCAGATATGATTAGACACTTAACAGTTAGTGTTAAGAGTGGTCTAGCGATAAGAAGCTTAAGTCAATTGTAGAGGTACAAAACTTAAGCATAAACGATCAAAAGATGATAGAATCTTGCCACTATAAGAGCTAGTGCTAACCTAAAAATTTTTGAACGATTTCTGACCGATACCTTTATTAATATCTTATATAAAGGGTGGGGAGAATTTCTGGGCACGTAAGTAAGTAAGTTGTACACTTAAGTAAGCTTAAATAAGGTCTTATAGTATAAGTAAGTAAGCTTAATAAGTTCTTAATAAGTTAAACTTAACATAAGATATATTATAGTATAGTAAGCTTAATAAGTTCTTAATAGATATTATATATAGTATTATTATATTCGTCTATATTGATATTATATTCGCAGATATTTAGTATGGTTATATATATGTTTCGTGCGTGCGTATATGTTTGTAGCATAATAAATAATTCGCAACGCTTATATACATAGGTGGCTACGTATATAATAAATATCTATGAATCAATCATACGTGTTATATAACAATAAGTGAATCAGTTAGCCTCTATATGTATGATTATATCTATTATGTTTAGTTATGTTAGTATTATTATATTTGATTATTAGATGATATATACTCCCACGCCTAGTATATAGGCACAAAAGCCTTTTATAAAACACCCCCCTCTATATCTGTCGTGAAAACAAAACAATCGCTAGTAAATAGAAAGAATAGTATAGTTAATAATGTTTGTAATCTTATTGATGACAACTATCTATTAGTATGTTTGAGGTGTGTGTTTCTATCATGACCTGCCCTATATGTAATTCAGATATGATAGTTGATACATTATATGGAACAAGCAACCCCAAGATAGTCATTCATGGATATATATGTGATGAATGTGGTCATGATTGGGAAGCAATTAAACAGTTAGAGGAATGGAAATGATTAAATGGCAATGTAATCTATGTAATATGCAACTACCAGATGATGAACTGATAGTTGTGAGAAAGAAACGACATGAATCATTCCATGTTGATGAATCTATTGGAACTAATAAACCCCAGCGTAATTGGACATTTGGTAGTGTTATATTCAAAGAGATAGAGGTAGATGATAGATGATGTGTGATACCTTGCCACCGAAACGCTTAAAAGAAACCCCCCCCTCTACGACTAGCATGAATCGAAAAACGATTGAGGATAACAACGACATCAATCATGATGATTGTTTTAACAATCATGAGAGGTGTTTAATATGAAGAGGACATTGTTTGTCAAGAAGAAAGACGACAAACTAATACCTAAATTCAACCAGCAAATTGCCGACAAATATATCAAGGAAGCTGGTCATGTATTTAGTAGGTTTGAACAGCTAGAAAGAAACAAACAATATCTACAAAAGATTAGGACACATGGTATAGATCAAGGCATACTATTATTTGATAACCATGCACAACAAGAGAAGCTAGCAAGACGACACAAACTATTACTTGCTTTCTGCACACCAAGTATAATACATGGTAATAAGGTGTGGAATATAGGAGCTGGTGTCAATCCATTCTTAGCTATGTATATGAATAGCCATAGATATGAGATAAAGAAACCAACATGGAGAGTGAGAAAATGCCTAGCATAGACATGAAAGATTGTGATAATGTTGGTCATCACTCTAACAAATGTTGTGATGATAGACGAGAGCATAACCTAGCTGAATCATTGGAAGCAAAGTTCCCACTACTATGTAAAGGGAAGTTCAATATGAATGAGGAAAAGTTCTTTGATATGTTATTGCATAATATACCAGAAGAATATCAAGAGGCATACTTCTTTGATGTGTTTAGCGAACACATACATGAGCAACAACGAGAACATATTGCAGATGAATGTGAAGCACGAATTGAGGCACATGATTAGATGAAACAAAAAGAGATCAGCTACGACAAGTTGATAACACAAGACATGATCATGCCATATCACATGGACATAGGCTATGATAAATCGGACAAGGAATTGTATGAATCAATCTGTAATGTGATACAAGAGTATGCTTCAACACATGAGTTAGGTCATTTAGAAATCATACAAACTATGACATTAGTTAGACTAGAATCAATACGTGTTGCAATAGATGACAAGCTACGATACGAAGCAGATCAAGAGAGGAGTGAATTAAAATGAGCAAAATAAATCAATCAAGAATCGACAAGATACTAACAAGGCGTGAAGTATTCTTAGTTGGAAGTCCTACTGAAAACATTGAGGTATGGGAAGCAACATCACAATCTGATGTTAGCAAATCATATTACATTCAGTTCGACAACAGTAAAGAACAAGCTATGTATGAGTGCGAGTGTCCTTCATTTAAATATGATGAGGACAACACGCCACCTACTTGCAAACATATTGAAGCGATCAAACAACTGAAGTATAAAGAGATTACGAAAGAAGTAGAGGTGGATAGGGTTTGAGTTCATACCTTTCCCCCTCTACAACTGGGAACATTATAGTCATGACAGATATCAAGACACAAGAATGTGTGAAGTTCATAACTCCTGAAGTAGATGGTAAATCTATTCTTCAAGAGAATGATATTCCACAATCTCAAGAAATGATACCACTCACGGAATGTGTTGATGATGAGGGCGTAGCTCTTTCATCTTCATTACGTGCTCAGGTATCTAAGGGCATGGTAATACCATACCTTAGATTCCCAAGTGGTGTTCAAGAGTTCGTGCCAACTCAAACCAGAAGTGGGAATGTTATTCAAGTTCCAAGTGGAACTACATTCTTACGTGGTAGAGAGGGAACACAATCTCTTGGTGGATTACCACAAATAAGTGGGGGAAGTTTTTAACTTCCTTTACTTTTTAGAATAGGAGAAAAGAAAATGAAATATTATAAACCAGAAGTAAAGAAACCAGATGACCTACCTATACCAAAGCATGAGGTAGAGCAATCACCACTTGCCAGGATAATAGGTAGTGGTAAAACTATCAAGACAAGACTAGATCAAGAGGTAGCTATTGATAGATTCGCTGAGGGTATTTATAGTGGCTACAAATCTGGGCTTCGTGAATTATATAACAATGAAGCACGAGCTTGTAGGCAATCAAGAGATGAATACAATGCAACACCAGAAATACATATCACATTAGATCCAACCGAAAGATTATTTACCATAGATGGTAGAGATTCGTTAGGTATTACTGTTGATGTGTTCGAGAAGTCATTAACTATCATGGGCATTACATCTAACAACAATGCCAAAGAGATAGGACAGATGGGCATGGGATTTGCTAGCTACACTACGTTAGCACAATCAATCAAGGTAGATACATGGGCAAGAGATAGTGATGAATGTTATTCATTCATGGCAGAAAATGGAAAGAAGTTTGATCCATTACCTAACCCAAAGATGAAACTACATGGCACAAAGATTAGTGGATCATACTATGAGGAGAATCCACGAACACAAGAAACTCTATACATTGATGACATGATAACACAACTGCACAAACTATCTAGGTACTCAACGATACCAACATACATACATCTAACTGAAGATACCAATGACAATAGTAGTGGCACTATCATGTGCAAACAATATGATAGTCCAAAGGAATATCTATCAGATGAATTTAGAGAACAATGTGAGGACAAGGACAATAGGGAACTGACATACAGAAAGGACATAGATATAGTTAATGATAACTACGAGTTCTTTGGTGTCATAGGTATAGAGAAAACCTCATGGGATAATGCCTACGCTTGTAGTATGAATGAGATGGATATGCCATTGACATTACTTGGAACGCCAGTAATTGAAGATGAATTAAACTGGGAAGATAGAAGAAACAAAGAGAAGATAGCTAGAGCATTTTCTGGTTATGTGTTGAACATAAAGAATGAACGAAAGTATAAACCAACAGCAGATAGAGATAGAATGGTAGCTGGAGCTATGCAAACTATCTACAAAGAGATAGCTGATGATCTAAAGGAGAAGTTTGAATGGGTAGTATTAGATGACATTGATGACTTCAATTCAAGAGAAGATCAAACACCATACACAAGTGCTATGTGGAATATGATTAGTGATGTTGTTGATGATTCAACTACTGAATCAATAGTAACTACATTGAACTCACACTACACAACAGCTCCAACCAAACATTGGACTAGCCTTAGTGATATGCTAACAAAGAGAAAGGACATGATGAGAGAGAAGAAGATAGACTTCAAGGTATGTGCATTGAGAAGTTTGCGTACTGATATGATGTCTAGGTTAGACACAGAATTTGGTGAGCATAGAATATACTTTAGGCTACCAACCAATGATGATAATACTGCAAGAGCAAACAGAATACACATACTACAACAGCTTGATGTTATCATGGGTGAGGATTATGCAAGAGATAATAACATAAAGCGTAAGCGTGGAACAGCTAAAGGGGAAGTTGCTGATGTTAGATGTAGAATATATGGTGGATATAATAGTGTAGGATATTTCAAGCCTACCTATTGGAAACCACACAAGTCATTCTATATGTCAGAAATAAATAATGCAGTTAATAACACGGACATCAAGGACATAAAAAATACAACAAGGAATCTACTCTTAGTTAGTAAGGACAGATTCAATAGAGCAAAAGATGTTCATGCTTACAATACTGTATTCCAAATAGCAAGATGGAAGAAAGGATTTGATGAGAAGATAAAGACAGACATACAAATGCTAGATGAGTGTGGTAGAATAGAGATGGAAGTTAATACTGGCAAGATGTTAGTGAAAGACATACCATATGGTAAGCCAATAATATACTGCGACTTCCAATCCAAAGGTAAAGCATTAGAGGGATTTACATTGGAAGAACTAGGATTGAATCCAGATGATATGTTATTTGTATCTCCAGTTGATAAGAACATCAAGGACACAAAGAGATTAAAAGATATGTTGTCATACTATTTCAGCGAGAAAGGATATGGACATACAAATAGCTGGAACTTCAATACAGATGGTGGCGAGTATGTCAAGAAAGCATTAGCTAAAGAGTTAGGCATATCACGAATGAGTGGAGATGACCTAGAGAAAACTGCTGGACTTCTTAGGATTAGACGAGAGATCATTGATCTATATCCTAGCCTTTACAATATAATAAAGGAAGCAATCTGTTGGTCAAGTGATAACAACCAAGATACAATTAGGAATCTAATGTTGCAACACATCAAGGAGATGGGACAATGAGCATGATCATAGCCAAGAGAGATACACACATAGTAATCAGAAAGAAGAATGATGAGTATGTGCATAGACCTAATGATACATACAACATAGTAAAGTATGGAACATACGAAGCAAACAGAATATTCTTTGAATGGGATAAAGAATGTAGAGTAGAAGAAACATACAACGAAAGAATCTTTAACTGTTATTATAAAGGACAGCTCTTACAGTTAAGAAAGGCTAATGATATATGTGAAGCCATACTATCTAAAGACAAAGAAGTATTCATTGATCTATTCAAGAAGAACTACTACGATCTAAACAAGGCACAGCTACTGCAAGGATTAGTTGATGATAACTCAATACTTAAAGGTAGAGTTAAGAGAATGAAACAAGCTCCATACTGTGATGACTTCCTAGTAGATGATGTGTTTAGAGTAGATGGTCATGCCAATACATATGTATTGGAATCACACTACATTAAAAATACAAAGAGAGAAAAGAAATGGAGAAACTTATGCACAGTAATTCCTAAGACATTGAAAACAATGAAGATACATACCAAAGAGATAGGAGATATAGAAGTAGATCAAGCAACGCTTAGATGTTTGACTAAGATATTTGGATTGATACAACCTCACACATGGGATAGTGTGATATGGGGTCAGCTACCTACTTGGTTAAAGAAGATATACAAAGATGAGCTTGAAGCATTTAACAAGAGGATAGAAAAATGAGATTTCAATGTACCGAATGTGGAAAGTTCTTAGCTTACGACAAGATAACAAAGAGAAGTAATGGTTGTTGTTATAACGACATACCAAGAGGTAGAGAGATATGACCAGCATAGGTGTAGTTAGTAGATCAGCTAGGACACCTTACAAATGTAATGAATGTGATGTAACTATAAATCCATATGAACCTTACCTAAGAAACAATAGGAGTGGATATGTATTGAAGATACATCTACATTGTTCTATCCCACTTATTCAACATGGGTGGATATATAATATGAGATTACCAGATGGAGAAACATTAGATAGAAAGACAACACCAGAAAGATGGAGTGAATTAATTGCCACAACATAGGATTAGAGATTTCATCTACGGCAACTTTGATGTTGGTACTATCTCACAAGCTAGAGTGATGATGAGATGTGGAGCTTGTCAAGAGCAGATAGAAGCTGGGGAGAACATAGTAAAACTATATCCTACTATATATAAAAACGATAGAGGATTTCCATTCCCTCGAATACATCACACTAGATCGTGTGTTGAATTATATATCGCACAACTTAACGAGGCACTAAATCATGCACGTTGATATTACACTCGCTGATTGTTGTACAGCACTTTCAACGAGAAATAATGTTTTTTTTAAAATGACATTGAGAGAAAGAAAATGGAATTGCAAAAATTGACACGATTAGATAGTATGAGATATAAGAGGATAAATAACATGAATAAATCAATATATGGAAACTTAACATGGTTAGATAACTATGAGAATATATGGCAAGTTGGTATGTGGTTAGCTGGTCAAAAATTAGGTTGGGCATGGGCAAAACGTGAGTTAGCTTATTACTTTGAAAAACCATACAAATATACTGATGAATACGTAGAATGGAGAAAATATATGGATTGGGAAATGGATGAAGCAGATGAAAATAATACTGGATATTTTTATTGGGTGGAGAATGTAAAATGACCAATAAAGGTAGAGCTATGATTGATAGAGGTAGAGTAGTCAATCGGTTTGAAACAGATAATTGGTTTATTATAATATCAGAAGTAGATAACCATATAAAAATAGATGTTCAAGGCAAACGTGATCATAGAGATAGAGTAATGTGGTGGAAACAAAGTCGCAGATTATTCCCTGAAATTAGAGATGAAAATGATGAATAAATATCCATGTGAGTGTGGATTTCCTCGCTATGATTGTGAGTTATGTCATGACACTTTAATTATTACGGAAATATTCGGAGAATATGGTGGAGAATGGGAAGAAGAATATGGTTGTCCTATATGCTCAGAAGATTTAAACGAAGGATTGTGGGAACCAAATCATGTATAATAAAGGAGATGTAGCGTTGAGAAATCTCAACGAAACCACTCGCAAGTATAAAAGGTGGGTAGATCGCTGGTATTATAGTATGTCGTATATGTAATTGTAATATAGATGATAAATATAATGTGTGTCTTTATGATGGTAAAGTAATGCACGTAAAGTGTATGGAACGAAAGGCTTTTAAGCAACCCCCCCCTCTACGACTAGCATGAAACAAAACACAAAGCCGAAAGGCATTGATAATGATGTATTTATTCGTAGTAGAGTTCATACATTTAAGGAGAAAAAGAAATGACACAAATGAAAACGATTATGAACAAACTAAAGATGTTTAACGAACAACCAAAGAACTCATTGCAACTATCAAAGACATTCAATACTTTGAAAGAAGCTAAAGAGTTCGTGGGTGTTGAACTGTTATCCAAGCCAAGTAAAATGGCAGAATATGGATT
>Ga0310120_10002550_pt1 | contig 13295 bp, 11 predicted proteins | sample CB27_AW_983_MG_FD_203506 | JGI IMG/M metagenome (GOLD analysis project Ga0310120, IMG submission 203506) | Marine microbial communities from Western Arctic Ocean, Canada - CB27_AW_983 | ecosystem: Environmental > Aquatic > Marine > Oceanic | place: Canada: Western Arctic Ocean | collected... | reverse complement strand
TATCGGTGTTCGGTCTACTCCCGATTCAAATTCTTGCGATATTTCCAACACTGTCCGTTGTGCTACATCTCGTACGTGGCCTCCTCATTCACGCACACAACACACGTCCTATCACGTGGGCAACAATATCCGAGCTACTAACAGTAACGGCCGTTCTGTTCCTTGCGATTTATACATACGATCTCGTCGGTGCAGTCGCTGCATCATTTGCAATCCTCTTCGGGCGGATTGTTGGTGTGGCATGGCTCCTCCCCACGGCCTATCAAATTCGTCGCGTCGATCTATCCGTCGAGGGAACACCACCTGCAAACCCAGTACAAGCAAAATAAATCGAGTGATAATCTCCCCACCCAACTAGTAAATCGTTCGTACTCCGCTCTTTCCGTGAACGTGACACCAGAACGTTATAATCTCATCTACGGTACGTTACCGTCCCTAACCTTGGATAAGTTAAGGGGGCATAGTATGCAGTGGACACGACAAAGCGCCTTCGTGACTTGGACCGTTGCTCTCCCATTTCTCATGGGACCGAGCCTCCTAAGCGCACAACCCGCTGAATTCACGGCGACGCTGCATCTTCAAGTTTCCGATCAGTCAACCGAAATCGAGTATTTCTGGGCCCGCGGGAAACTGCGCGTAGACGTGGACCAACCAGAGAGGCTATCGGTGGTATTCGAAGAGGGCAACAACGAACTCCTCATCATCCAGCATGCAGAACAACGGTATCTGGAACTCGGCCCGACACAAATTCGCCTACTCCAACAAATACTGCAGGCATTACAACAACCCACGACTGTCGACCAAGATGCCGCCGATATCGCTCGCCTGCAGTTTTCAGAAACCGGCAGCCGGGATCGCGTCGGCCTATGGAACGCGGTCGAAATGCGGGGTGCCAACGTCGGTCAGACGCAAGATTCAGAGGTGGTAGTTTGGATGTCTGAAGAACCGAGCGTGGGCATCTCGGAGATTTTCCTCGCCCTCACGGAGGCGGTGGAGGCGTTAGGCATCACAACATCAGGAAGCACCCTTGAACAGCAACAGTTTCGTCGCTTTAGTACGCTTGTAAAAACGCCCGTCCTACCACAGGGTCAGGTTGTCCGCGTCCATACGACGAATAACCGTAGACAAACGACCCTCACGTTACGTACTCTTGACCCCAGTCCGCTCCCTGCCGAAACCTTTAACGTGCCAAATGGTTACGAAAAAATGGGGCTGTTAGGGCTCCCAACACTTTTCGGCAGCGGGGGGTTTTCCGGCTTCCTTGGCGGACAGTTACCAAGCCTGCCCGAATAAATAGAGGGCTTGGCGTTGTTGGAAAGGACTGTTCTGATGATTAGCAGACTGCTCACGCTCATTACGATCTTTGTATCAATGGTTGGAATTCCTTCAGTCGCAACAGCCACTGACTACCATCACATTCACTTGGTTGCACCCTCTCGAGCAGAGGCAAAAGAGTGGTATATGACACACATAGGGTGTACCGACTACGGACGCCCGGATGCCTGCCAGATTGGCTCGACCTACATCATTTTCTTTGAACGAGAACCAACTGGCCCAAGCGTCGGCAGCGGGGTTGACCATATCGGGTTTTCATTCACAGATTTGGAAGCAAAAATGGCCGCGTTTGAAACCGCGGACATCAAGGTACTCGAACCGATACGTGAAATCGACGGACTCTTCAAATTAGCGTTTATCGAGGATCCATGGGGAACAAAGATTGAGGTCGTGGAAGATCACGAATGGCTAGGTTTTCATCACATCCATCTTCGATCCCCAGACCCAGCGGTCACCCTGTCTTGGTACGCCGACATTTTCGGCGGCACGAGAGACAGCTTGAAAGGTCGGATCAGCGGACTGCGATATGGTACGGTTTGGTTGCTTGTTACACCCCACGAAGGCGAACTCGCACCAACTGAGGGACGAGCGTTCGATCATCTCGGCTGGCAGTTTCCAGATCTACGGGCAGAAGCAGAAAACATTAAACGTAAAGGTGTGGAGTTCGATATTGAAGTGCGTCCGTTTACTAATCCACTCGGCGAAGAAATGTTGATCTCCTTCGTCACAGGGCCTGACGGCGTGCGCATTGAAATCGTACAGCCGTAACACGAATGTAACGATGGGAATGTCGTCGCGTCGGTAATTTCCTTTATCGCGCCATGGGTAAAACGACTAAAGGTGTACCGTTGGTCTTTGTACAGATGTTCGTGGTCGGTGTAGTAGCGATCGCCTCCGCTAACCTCTCAGCAGAGGGACAAGAGCGAGAGCGAATGACCGTGCCGCCGGCAGAAGAGCCGCGCCTCTACGATCTCATTAATTCCGTATCGGCTGAACGCATAGAAACTGACATCCGTACACTTGCTGACTTCGGCACCCGACACACGCTCTCAGAAACAGAAAGCGACACACGTGGTATCGGCGCAGCTCGCCGATGGATCTACAACGAATTTCGTGACATCTCTGAGCGTTGCAACGACTGTCTGGAAGTCTCCTACCAACGAACCACAGTCCAAGGGCAAGCGGGCACGCGTATCCCTGTCGACACCGAGATTGTCAATGTGATTGCGATACTCCGTGGTACAACCGATCCCAATCGGTACGTCATTATGTCTGGTGATATCGACAACCGAATTTCAGACCCGAACAACTTTACAGATGACTCACCCGGAGCAAACGACAATGCCAGTGGAATGGCCGGCACTATTGAGGCGGCTCGGGTACTTAGCCAGTTTGCCGGTTCTTTTAGTGCAAGCATCGTATTCACTGGGTTGTCTGGAGAAGAAAATGGCCTGCTTGGTGGTGCACACATGGCTGCAGTCGCGCGCGAAGAAAACTGGGCGATTGAGGCTGTGATTAACAACGACATGATCGGCAACGTGGAAGGCATCGATGGCGTCATCCAAAACAACGCATTCCGCGTTTTCTCCGAACCGACTCCCGTAACCGAAACCGACGCCGATCGTCGCGCACGTCGATTTTCAGGCGGAGAGGTCGACGGGGTTTCGCGACAACTTGCACGTTATATCTCCCGCATTACCGACCACTACATACCAAATCTGGAAGCAAAAATGATCTATCGACTGGATCGATTCGGTCGCGGTGGGCACCACCGGCCCTTCAACGACGCTGGCTATCCCGCTGTCCGGATTATGGAAACGCACGAAAACTACCGACGCCAACACCAAGATGTTCGTATTGAAGATGGCGTTCAATATGGCGACTTAATTGATGGGGTGAACTTCGAATATGCTGCAAAATTAACCGGCGTCAATGTGGCTACCCTTGCATCACTTGCATGGGCCCCAACACCACCAACTGACGTGACAATTGCTGGTGCCGTTCAGCCATCGACAACGTTGGCGTGGAAACAAGTCGACGCAACCATTATTGCGGGCTACCGAGTCTATTGGCGAGACACAACCGCACCTCACTGGACGCAATCACGTTTCGTCGGAAAGACGACGAACTACACTTTTGAGAACCTCGTTATCGATAATTATTTCTTCGGCGTCGCAGCAGTCGGCCATGATGGGAACGAGAGCGTCGTCGTGTTTCCGTCACCGCAACGCTAAACCGAACTTCAGCCCGCAACAAATTCTAGTCAGTAACGCGGCCTCATTCGTACTTTGCTTCGACCTTCATAAGCGCGGCCTTAAAAGTGGCGGCCCAAATCCTTGTCCCCTTGGCGTTCAGGTGTAAGCCATCATCAATGAAGATGTCGGCCATGACGTTTCCATCGGCGCCCAATAGCGGCGTCGCGACATCGATGTAAGTTAACCGCTCATTACCTGTAACAATATTTTCCAGCAGTCCGTTAGTTTTCTGCGCTTTGTCCCAAACCGCCACACGCGAAAGACTTGGTTTAACGGAAGCCACGTAAACCCGTGTTTCCGGTAATTTCTCATGAATCTTTTTGACGATCATCTCGAATTGGCCAACAATTTTCTCTGCTGGAACAGCATAAATGCCAGTGTCGTTATCCCCTTCATAGATCACAATCGCTCGCGGCTTGTATGCGATCGCAAGTCGGTCGATAAAGTGGAGCACGTCTTGCATCGTGCTGCCACCGAAACCCCTTGGGATGACAGTGAGGGGTGCAAGGTCCTTCTGCATTGCCTTGTTCCAACGCGTAATGCTAGAACTGCCTGTAATGACGATTGCACCAGTCGGCGGTGGAGATACCCGGTCCTGCGCTTCAAACGCTTCAATAGCATCGGTATACCGAAGCGGATCGATCGAGCGCTCCGAATCCTGCTGCGCCCCAACTGTAGAACCGAGCAGCAGCGCCACGAAGCCAAAGGCAAACACGGACAACACAACATATGTTGGATTTTGTTTCATTTTTCCTCCTTTGAACTAGGCCACTAATGCATCCCTAGCTTGGGAATAAACGTTAGCTAATCATTCGCGCCAGTTTAAGACATCCCTCTGATTGCGACCGCCTCTCGAGCGTTTTTATTACGAGCAACCTGAACGATCAGACCCGAACCATTGCTCGAACCACACGCTCAACAGTTAATCCCTGCACAACGATCGAAAACAACACCACAACGTAGGTAACAGCAAGAATAATCTGTTTTTCAGGAGTCGGTGGAAGAGCAAGCGCAAGCGCCACAGAAATACCCCCGCGTAGCCCTCCCCACGTCAACACCGGAATTGCACCGGTAGTGAATTGCTCACGAAACTTCAATACGGTAATCGGTAACGCGACCGCCAGAAGTCTCGCGAACAAGACAACCAATATCGCAATTATCGATGCACCAACAACCTGTCCAGTCAGCGAAATCGCCACAACTTCAAACCCAATCGCCAGAAATAACACCGAGTTCAGCACCTCATCAAGTAATGTCCAGAACGTATCAATGTGGCGGCGGGTGCTCTCGCTCATCGCGAACCGCTTACCGTGGTTACCGACGAATAGCCCGGCGACCACCACCGCGAGTGGGCCAGACATGTGCAGACGTGATGCGACAGAATACGTCCCCATTACAAGCGCAAGTGTGATCAGGACCTCCAGGCTGTGCTGGTCAATGGCTCGCATTGCACGGTAGGCGACGTAGCCGGCACCAAAACCAAGACCAATACCTCCAACCACTTCCAAAGCCAACAACGACGCGACATCCGCCAAATCGACTGTGTCCGTTCCTCCCGATGCCAGTGTCACCAATATGCTAAACAGCACAACGCCAACTCCATCATTAAACAGACTTTCCCCGGCAATTTTCGTCTCAAGCATCTTAGGCACACGCACCTCTTTGAGAATCCCCATAACCGCAACAGGGTCCGTTGGGGAGATCAACGCTCCGAAAACCAAGCAATAAGGAAACCCCATCGGGACACCAAAGAAATCAAATACGAGGTACATCAAGCCAGCCACAATGATTGTGGACGTAATGACTCCAAGAGTTGCCATGACCCCAATGACCAACCAGCGTTGCAACAGTGCTTCTAGGTCAACATGCAACGCACCCGCAAAGAGCAGAAAACTGAGAAGCGCCTTCATCAAGACGTCCTCAAACTCGACGTCCGTCAGCAACCCACGCACCGTTGCGGCCAACCCAAGTGTTGGGATCAACTCATCCGTGACGAGCACCACAATTGACACCACCAATGCGATAACTACCAACCCAATGGTGTGAGGCAATCTCAACCATCGGTGGTTCGCGTACCCAAAGGCCGCGGCTAACATCACAAGCATCGCAACTAAATTGAAAATCGATGTGACCGTCATCGTGTTCCGCGTTACCGCGGTTTCCGTCCTTTCGTGGAGGTGGTTTTCTTCACTCGACGACGCTTCGAGGCTGTGGCGAACTCCGCATCAGGCTGCTTTCCCGCTAGCTTCGTGCTCATCTCGCCGAGCACAACACTCCGTTTATACGCAGCATTGACTGCTTTCGACACCACAGTCCGAAAACTCCCTTTCTCAAGTTGGTAAAGCGCTTCAGCCGTCGTCCCGCCAGGAGACGTCACGCGATTACGAAGTTCAGCCGGATGAACGGGTTGTTGTTGCGCGTAGATGGCCGCGCCCCGGATCGTCTGCAATACCAACACCCGCGCGTCCGCACGAGAAAAGCCCAGATGTACCGCAGCATCAATCAGTGCTTCCATCATGAGAAACACATACCCTGGACCGGAGCCACTAATCGCCGTGGCTATGTCGAGAAACGATTCTTCCTCGACAAACAGCTGCTGCCCAAGTGCGGCGACAATGGCACCCGCCTGACTCCTTTGGCTGTCTGATACCTCATTGGTGGCGGTCCAAACCGTCATACCTTCTCGTACCTGCGCTGGTGTGTTCGGCATTGTTCGTACAATTGCCTTTTGTCCAAGACCGGTCGCAATCGATTTGATCGTCGCGCCAGCTACAATCGACACGACCAATGCTCCCGGCGTGATATGCCCCTTTAGCTCTGCGAGCACGTCTGGCAATACTTGGGGTTTTACCGAAAGCACAACGACATGAGCATTCTTGACAGCGGTTCGGTTGTTGAGCGTTGTAGTGATTCCGAACTGATCACGAACGTCCGCTAACCGCTCTCGATGTCTATCACTCGCAGTAATGCGATTCGGTCCAGGGTGCTGACGCGACAGCAACCCGCCAATCATTGCAGTTCCCATGGCACCAGCACCAATAAACGCGACGTTTACTCCGCGTAATGCATCTGTTTTTTTCACGTGACTCCTTTAGGCACACCCGCCGACAATCCGTACGAGTCTTGAGTATTCTAGTAGGCCTTTCATGGACCCATTAGCCCACACGTTGGTCGGCGCGACACTCGCCGAAACCCGATTTAAAAAGTGGTCCGCGATGGCAACACCGATGTTGATTCTAGGCGCAAACGCGCCCGATATCGATGCCATCACGATACTCATGGACCGAGACCTGTCCCTTGGGTTCCGCCGCGGGTTAACTCACGGGGTATTAGCGATGGCCGTGCTCCCCGTTCTGATGACTGGGCTACTTCTTCTAACCGATCGAATTATTGCGAAATTAAGAAACCGCACCCCAACTGCCCGTGCCGGCCCACTTCTCGCGTTGGGCGCCATCGCGGTGTTGTCCCATCCTCTCCTCGATTGGCTCAATACCTACGGCGTGCGATTTTTGATGCCTTTTGACGGCACGTGGTTCTACGGAGACACCCTGTTCATTGTCGACCCGTGGGTTTGGCTTTTGACCGCAACAACCGTTGCGCTGTCCCATTCAACATCACGGCTAAGCATCGCCGCCTGGGTTGTGCTCGGTATCGCACTTACATCGCTCGTGACCGGATTCGAAGGTGCACCTGCGGCAGCACGATTGCTCTGGTGCGTTGGCGTTGTGGGAATTGTTTGGTTGCGCGTCGCCGGACACTGGCAACGACATTTACCACAACTTGCCACCCTCTGTCTTTCTGCTGTGATCACTTACGCCGTGGTCATGCTCGCAGCATCACGGCTGGCGGAGGCGCAAGTTCTGGCTTGGTTAGCCGACCGCAACGATTCACCTGTCACGGTTATGACCAGTCCGACACCCGCCAACCCATTTCGGCGAGACATTTTAGTCGCAGACGCCGAACACTATCATTTTCTTGAAATCGACTGGCTGCAAACAAACCCGATAAGAATCACCAGTCCCTCTATTGCCCGTGGCGACAGCGGCCGTATTACCGAAGCTGCACTCACAGCACCGCATATCTGGGGATTCGCAACCTGGGCACGCTTCCCGGTATTCGTGGTCACAGAGACCGATGACGGCTACAGAGTCGCAATAAGTGACGCGCGTTATACCCGCCGGGTGGGCGCAGGCCTCGGCGCGTCAATCGTCGAATTCGACCGGAACTTAAACGTACGATAAGTTCTCTACAATAGAAGCAGTGTTTACCAAGAACTCAGGACCCAATGTGCGCACCTCAATAATTCTCACGGTCATAATGTCGTTGGGACTCGTCGTCAATCACCTTTACGCGGGACAGAACCAGTCGGCGCCCCTGAACACGTTTTCTGGTGTTCCCTGTAGCTTATTTATCCCTTCCGCAACTGCTCCACAGACCGTGGCCACTCAGACCGACCCAGACACTCTTACGATAGTGCCAATTGCTACTGACCTCTACCTGATTGCAGGGGGGGGCGGTAACGTTACGATGTACGTCACCCCCGTCGGTACGGTGTTAGTTGACCGTAAGCTCCCTAACGCACATGACGCGCTATTAGCGTGCGTAACGCGTGTTACTAGTTCGCCTATTGAGTACGTAATCGGCACACACCACCACGATGACCACATCGGTGGAACAAGAGCACTTTCACCGGTCGCACGTGTCGTCACTCACAAAAACACCCGTGCCCATATGCTGGCTGCAAATCACCCAACTCCAGACCTCGTATTCACAGCAAAAACATCTTTATTTCTCACTGACGCCCCCATTGAGGTCTATCACTTCGGAAACGGCCATACAAATGGGGATGCTGTTGTGTTGTTCCCAACCGAGCGCGTGCTACATGCCGGCGATCTTTTTGTTCAGGGGCTTCCATTTATCGATTACGCCAACGGCGGCAATAGTGCAGACTGGATCGCCGCGCTCGGTGGCATTCTGGCACTCGATTTTGACATGGTCATCCCTGGACACGGTCTTCCGCTTCAAAAACACGACGTCCAAATCTTCCGCGACCGCTTACTGACACTTCGTACCCGCGCCACGCAGTTGGTTCGTCGCGGTGTTTCACCACAGCAAACACTCGAACTACTGGAAACGAGTGACCTGGGCTGGCCCCTTTCACCGGACGCACCCTTCGTACAACAAAGCTTTCCTGAGTTTTATAACGAACTGGTGGTCGAGCTCGAAAACCTCAATCTCCAGAAACCCGTGGAATCCGCCGACCTACAAAATGACCCGGGATCGTGAACCCGAGCGCGTCCGGTTTTCTATTGCACCCGAACACGGCTTCCAACTTGATTTGGCATGCCGCAGTATCAGAAAAGTTTTCGTGCAAAAACTGTATGATCCAAAGACTTAGGCACTTTTCAGGTTTAGGACGTTCACGATGTTTCTTGTTTCTCTACTCGACCTCTATTCCCTTCTCGTCTTTGGTGCTGTAATCACCTCCTGGGTCCAGCTCCCCCCAGACCATCCGATTGCTAACTTTTTCCACAGGGTGACAGAACCGCTACTCGAACCAATTCGTCAGTTTCTCCCTGATATGGGTGGGCTAGACCTCTCGCCCATGGTTTTACTACTCGCCGTCCGTCTGCTCAGAGGCCTTTTATTCTCCTTGGTCGTCGCTGTTTAACCAAGCCACAGTAATCCTAGAAATATTCTCAGTCTCGACAGACTAAAACTTTTATTGAAGAAACTAGTAACTCTCCATTTATTGACTAACCAGTCAACTATCTTAATTTATCATTTATCATTTATTCCACTGACGTGCACTGCAGGGTGGCGTAACTTAATGAGCCACTTTGGTCGGTGCCAAACGTTGACTGAACTAGACATCAAGGTGTCACCGTGAGCAAAACCATAGCCTCGAAACCATCGCCCTCGACTGGTGTCGACGTAGATTCGCCCCCCATAACCGTTTGTCGGCGCTGTAAGGGGGAATGGCTCGACGACGTCTTCCGCGACGAGCTAGCTGTATGCCCATCCTGCGGCTGGCACGCACCTCTCAATGCACAGGATTGGATTAGCCACCTTGCCGATGTAGATAGTTTTCGAGAAATCGGAAAACGCTTGTACTCTGCTGATCCACTCAACTTCAACGTTGCCGAACCCTATTTAGAGCGCCTCCGGGAAGCAGAACAACGGACCGGCATGCATGAAGCCGCTATCAGTGGCGAAGCCCGCCTCGATGGCCATAGTCTCGTACTCATATCTTTGGAGTTTGACTTTCTGGGTGGCACGATGGGATCCGTAGTGGGGGAAAAGGTGGCACGTGCCTTTCAGGCAGCAACCCGTCGTAAATTGCCCGTTGTCTCTGTTATTGCGAGCGGTGGGGCACGCATTCAGGAAGGCATCCTCGCGCTTATGCAGATGGCGAAAACAGCCACAGCTGTTGCGGCGCATAAAGCCGCTGGTTTGCCCTACATATCGGTGATGACGAACCCAAGTTTTGGCGGTACATTTGCCAGCTTTGGCTCCCTCGGAGACATTCTTATCGGTGAACCGGAAGCCCAAATCGGATTCGTTGGCGCCAGGGTTGTCGAAGGTACTATCGATGAGCGCATTCCCAAACAGGAACGGCGCGCCGAAACAGTTCTTGCACATGGCATGATCGACATGGTGGTCCCCCGTCGAGCACTGCGCAATCAACTAGCGGTCCTAGTTTCACAGTTGACAGCGGACCGAAATCCGCACTGGCCAACCGTGAAGCTCGCACCAACACAAAACCCCACGCGGAACGCCACTGAAATTGTGCAGTTAGCACGGTCTCCTGAACGACCTCGTGCACGGCACTACGTTGACCGAATATTTTCCTCGTTCACAGAACTGCATGGCGACCGTTGCTACGGAGACGACGATGCCATCCTTACCGGTCTCGCCACACTGCACGGGCATCCTGTAATGGTGCTCGCACAAACCGGACAGGTCATGCCTATGCCAGAGGGCTATCGCAAAACCTACCGACTACTCAAGTTGGCTGAAAAATTTCATCTCCCGGTCATCACTTTTGTAGACACTCCAGGGGCATTCCCAGGCCTTGAAGCTGAACACCGTGGTATTGCTCTCACGATTGGTGAAAATTTAGGGCTACTAGCTAGACTTGAAGTGCCGATTATCAACGTGGTGATTGGGGAAGGTGGAAGTGGCGGGGCACTTGCGCTCGGACTCGCTGACGTCATCCTGATGCAAGAAAACGCTATCTACTCGGTGATCGCACCAGAAGGCGCGGCGGCCATTCTCCTGCGTGACGCATCACAAACAGACGAATTGGTATCTAGCCTGAAGTTACGAGCCCATGACCTACTGAAACTAGGTGTTATTGACGGCATTGTCCCGGAACCCCCTGGGGGAGCTCATCGTGACTACGACGCCGCTGCGCGGCTCGTGATGGAGCGGCTCGTGCATCACCTCGGCCAACTGTCTGGTACTAAGCCAAAACGCCTTATACGAAACAGAGCCAACCGATTCGGCTCGATCGGTAAATTTGAACGTGGCGTCTCAACAATGCTCCGAACAATGGTAAAACGCTTCAAAACGGCGTGACCTAGTACAACGCTAAAGAACTTTGACACACTGTTACCGGAAAGCGTTTATGATCGCGTCTTGACGTCGCTATTCAGAGAGGTTTCACGATGCAAAAGACTCTAAGTATTGGACTGACTCAGGCGATTCTGGTCTCCACCATCGTAGTCGCTGGCGCGGCCGTTCCAGCAGGTGCGCAGGAAAACGCCTATGACACCACTGTCGATCGGACCATGGGACAGCGGGTTTTTCGTGCCCAGTGTGGACGCTGTCACGGACGTGACGCGATGGGAAACGATGAGACTGGTGCGCCGGACTTGACAACCGGCACATTGGAAGCTGGCACTGACGAAGCCCTCTTTACAGTAGTTCGTGAAGGTATCCCAAACACCGCCATGATCGGTATAAGCCCACGAGCCTCCGACCAAACTGTCTGGCAGATTGTGTCCTACATCAACTCACTGAATCTAGACCCGAGCGACTACAACTTACCCGGTGATATAAACCGAGGCAGCCAACTCTTTAGCGGAAAAGGAAACTGCTCAAACTGTCATATGGTCAATGGCGAAGGGGGGCGCTTGGGTCCTGATTTGTCGGCGATCGGCAATCAGTTGGAACCAGAAGAAATTCGAACGGCACTAAGTGACCCTGACGAAAACGTCGCGCCCCGCTGGTGGACAATGCGTGTGACGCAGTCAGACGGTTCCGTGGTCGAAGGGTTGCGGATGAACGAGGACACGTTCACCGTCCGACTTATGGACGCCGGAGAAAACTTGTGGAATTTTCTGAAGAGTGACGTCCGCTCGACCGAACGGATCAAAACCTCGACGATGCCCAGTGCCAACTTAACCGGCAGTGAACTGGATGACGTCATCGCTTATGTTTTCTCACTACGGAGGGAGAGCTAGTATGAAACGCCTAGCATTTGGCATCGCACTGATGACCGCACTACCTTTGACCGTAGACGGCCAAAGTCCGGATGGTGGTCCCTCCTTAGAACCGGTTACCTGGGAACGCCTACTAAACGCTGCCGATGAGCCCGAAAACTGGCTTATGTATAACGGCACACTTGACAGTCAACGTTTCAGTCGACTCGACGACATCCATAATCGTAACGTTGCTGAGCTGGAACTCAAATGGGCCTACCAAATTCCAGAAATTGACCGAGCTGAAACCGTCCCACTGGTCGTCGACGGCGTCATGTTCATCACCGAAGCTCCGAGCAACGTCGTCGCGGTCGACGCCGCCACAGGACGTCAGTATTGGCGCTATGACCACGAACTACCAGACGACCTCCGTATCTGCTGCGGGCGTAACAATCGAGGTGTTTCCATCTTGGGTGACACTCTCTACATGAGTACGCTTGACGCTAAACTCGCTGCCATCGATGCGAGAACCGGAAACCTGAAATGGGCTAAGGAAGTGGCCCCATACGAGAGTGGTTACAGCAAAACCGCAGCTCCCTTAATCGTAAAAGATCAGGTAGTCACCGGAATCGCAGGTGGAGAATATGGCATCCGTGGTTTTCTCGATTCCTACAATGCGGAAACCGGAGATCTACTTTGGCGGACGAACACCATTCCAGGACCCGATGAGCCTGGCAATCAAACTTGGGCCGGGGAATCGTGGCGTACCGGTGGTTCACCCACATGGATTACTGGTTCATATGACCCGGACCTTGACCTTGTTTATTGGGGAACCGGTAATCCCGGTCCAGACTGGAACGGCGACGTACGGATGGGTGACAACTTGTACTCCGACTCCGCACTTGCCCTGAACGGCGTCACAGGGAATCTTGAATGGTATTTTCAGTTTACCCCTCACGATATTCATGACTGGGACGCCATCCAAGTACCGATCTTGGCTGACATCATGTATGAAGGGGAAATGCGAAAAGTCATGATGTGGGCCAATCGAAATGCCTTCTACTACACCCTCGACCGAGAAACTGGAGAATTCCTTGTCGGCAAACCGTACGCGCGACAGACATGGGCCGAAGGACTTGATGGAAACGGCAGACCAATTCGCGTACCAAACATGGAACCATCGCCTGAAGGCACGCTGGTGTCACCGACCATCGGTGGCGGAACAAACTGGTGGTCTCCAGCATTTAGTCCGAGAACCGGCCTTTTCTACGTAAACGCA
>Ga0310120_10002549_pt1 | contig 13295 bp, 11 predicted proteins | sample CB27_AW_983_MG_FD_203506 | JGI IMG/M metagenome (GOLD analysis project Ga0310120, IMG submission 203506) | Marine microbial communities from Western Arctic Ocean, Canada - CB27_AW_983 | ecosystem: Environmental > Aquatic > Marine > Oceanic | place: Canada: Western Arctic Ocean | collected... | reverse complement strand
GCGCCTTACGCGGCGGCCACGTTGCGCCCGTAGCTCAGCTGGATAGAGCGTCGGTCTCCGGAACCGAAGGCCACAGGTTCGAATCCTGTCGGGCGCGCCACTCCTCGTGTGGGCCGCTAGCTCAACTGGCAGAGCAGCAGACTCTTAATCTGAAGGTTCCCGGTTCGATTCCGGGGCGGCTCACCAGCCACACTTGTGGCCTCCAATAGAGTCGACCATGTGCGACGCGACGCCGGCCGATCGACATGGACGTGCTGTCCTATTCCTATCTGCTCGATCCGGAAGTCTTTCTGGACCTGACGTCGCACACGCGGCGTCATGATGACACGTCGGTCATCACGACCTGAACTTCTTTTACGGTCTGACGTCGCGCGAGGAGATCGCGGTCGAGTCGAGCCAGACAGTAGCGGCCTGCGAGCCGCTGCTCTGGATCGAGGCAATGAAGATGGAAACCGCGGTCAGCGCGACCCGGGACGGCACCCTCTTCTCGGTCCTCGTCTAGCCGGGCACGGTTGTGAATGCCGGCGACCTGCTGGTCACCCCGATCGCTAACGTCGCTACCTGCGCACGCCGGCCGGGACCACGTCACGCGAGGAGGTCTGTTTGATCGACGGGAGCGCAGAAAAATTATTTCTGCTTGTTCAGCGTTCTGGTAAAAGCCCTAACGCTGCCGGGGGTTCTACAAGAGCTTGTAAATACAGCCCCTCTGGTGCGTCGCCTCCAACCGGAGACGGCGGTCTGGCGACCCGGGTAGCCGAATGGCCCCATGCTTGGCGCGTTCAGTCTGGTGTGGGGGTTGCGTCTCGCTAACGAGTACTCGATACTGTTCGCCTTATTTCAGCGTTCGATCCGGCCGGCCGGTATGGCCACGCTGAAATGCACGGGCGCGCCGTCCGTGGCGGCCTCTGCCGAAAGGCTGTGGCCCGTTATCGTCAGCCCGGGTGTCTCCCTCCTCAGCACTCGGCTGGCACGATGATTTTATGGTCGTGTCGGAGCCGGCCAGCGCCGATATTCGACCGCAGACGCGGACGTAGCTGTGAATCAGACAACCCCTGACCGGACGACTGACGACAACAGGAAGCGCGTGAAGTACGTCCGACGACTGGACCAAGTCGAGCAGCTCAGCGCCGAAGAGCGAGACCGGCTAGGACCGGTGGTCGTGCGGTACGTCTTCCGCGCCAACGACTACTACCTCGGGCTGGTCGACTGGGATGACCCCGAGGACCCGATCCGGCAACTCGTCATCCCGCGTGAGGAAGAGCTGACCGAATGGGGCAAGCTCGACGCCAGCAACGAGGAATCGGTCACGGTCGCCCACGGTGTGCAGCACAAGTACTGTGACACCGTGCTGTTGCTATGCAACGAGGTCTGTGGCGCCTATTGCCGCTACTGCTTCCGCAAGCGGCTGTTCATGGACGAGAACGACGAGGTGGCCAACGACATCAGTGCCGGGCTCCGGTATATCGCCGCCCATCCTGAGGTGACCAACGTGTTACTGACCGGCGGTGACCCGCTGCTGATGAGCACCCGCCGTCTCGAGGAGATCTTCAAGGCGCTACGGGCGATTCCGCACGTGCGGATCATCCGGCTCGGCACCAAGATGCCTGCGTTTGATCCCTATCGGGTAATCAACGATCAGGATCTGCAGAGGGTGTTCCGGACGTACTCGACGGCGCAGCAACGGATCTATCTGATGGCGCACTTCGACCACCCGCGCGAACTGACCGAGCCGGCAATCCAGGGTATCGACATCTGTATCCGCAACGGCGTGATCTGCGTCAACCAGTGCCCGCTGATCAAGGGCGTCAATGACGACCCCTTCGTGCTGGCCGAAATGTTCGCGACCCTGTCGTACATCGGCTGCACCCCGTACTACCTATTCCAGGGCCGACCGACGGCTGGCAACGAGCCCTACGAGATCCCGATCGTCGAGGGGTGGAAGATCTTCAAGCAGGCGCTCACGCTCGGGTCGGGGCTGGCGCGCCGCGCCCGCTACTGTATGTCGCACGAGACCGGCAAGGTGGAGATCCTGTGCATCGACGACGACCACATCTATCTGCGCTACCACCAAGCCAAGCACGACCACGACCTCGGTCTCTTCTTCATCTGCCGCCGGGACGACGACGCCTACTGGCTCGACCAGCTCGAGGTCATCGACCGCGCACCCGTGCACGTGTGACACTGGCCTGCGGGCCGTTCCTGCATGATCGCGCTTCAGCACCTGACAAAACGATACGGCGACCTGGTCGCCGTGGATGACGTGTCGCTACAGATCGGCGACGGTGAGCTGCTCGTGCTGCTGGGCGGGTCAGGCAGCGGCAAGACCACGACCCTGAAGATGATCAACCGGCTGATCGAGCCGTCAGCCGGCTCGGTACTGGTGGACGGCCGGGACGTGGCTGAGCTCGCACCGCATGATCTGCGCCGGCGGATCGGCTACGCCTTCCAGCAGGTGGGCCTGTTTTCTCACATGACGGTGGCCGAGAACGTCGCAGTCACACCGGCGCTGCTAGGCTGGTCAGCGGACGAGAGGTACCGCCGTGTCGACGAGCTACTCGAACTAGTGGAACTCGACCCAGACGAAACCCGCGACCGCCGGCCGGACCAGCTTTCGGGGGGACAGCAGCAGCGGGTGGGCGTGGCGCGCGCACTGGCTGCCAGCCCACGCCTCATGCTACTCGACGAGCCGTTCGGCGCGCTCGACCCGCTGACCAGGCAACGGCTGCAGGCGTCGTTCATCCGGATCCGGCGCAAGCTAGGTCTAACGGCGGTATTCGTCACCCACGACATGGTCGAGGCCATGGTCGTGGCTGACCGGATCGCGGTCATGCAGGCGGGCCGGCTGGTGCAGATCGGCACGCCGGGCGCGCTGATGAAAGACCCGGCCGACGACTACGTACGGCAGCTGCTGGACACTCCGCGACGCGAAGCCCGACTCGTCGAGTCGATTCTGGGGCGGGAGGCCACTTAGTGTCCTATCCCGGACGTCGCTACATGGTACCCAGGAGGGCATCCCGGCAGAACGGCGTTACCCTCGGCCGCAGAGACTCAGTCTGCTTCCTCGTCGTGTCTGCCAAATGGGCGCCGCGTCTAAGACTCATGCACCGAACCTCTGAGGTAGACCACTCGTGAGCGAGCAACTGGCGCTGCTGCCGGCGTATCTGACTGCCCATCTCCAGCTGACGCTGCTGGCGCTGCTGTGCAGCACGACGGTGAGCTTGCCGCTCGGGGTGGCGATCAGCCGGGTGCGCTGGCTCGAGCAACCGGTGCTCGGCGTGGCAGGGGTCATCCAAACCGTGCCGAGCTTGGCACTGCTGGCCCTCATGGTGCCACTGCTGGCGTCGCTGCAACTTCCGAGCATCGGGTTTCTGCCGGCGTTCATCGGGTTGACCCTGTACGGCGTACTGCCGATTCTCCGGAACACAGTGACCGGCATCGCCGGAGTGGACGCCGCGCTCAAGGAGGCGGCCCGCGGGGTGGGCATGACGCCGACACAGCAGCTCCGTCTCGTCGAGCTGCCGCTCGCCATGCCGGTCATCGTGGCCGGGTTACGGACCGCCACGGTCTGGACCGTCGGCATCGCCACACTCTCGACCCCGGTCGGCGCGACTAGCCTAGGAAACTACATCTTCAGCGGACTGCAGACCCGCAACTACACGGCGTTGCTGACCGGGTGCGTGGCGGCGGCGGCTCTGGCGTTGCTGCTCGACGGGCTGGTGCGAGCGCTCGAGATCGGCGTGCGCGGGCGACGGCGGCGACAGGTCGGCGCCGTCGCGGCGGCGATAGCGGCCCTCTATCTCTACACGGGTGTCACCCTGGCCACGGCGCTGGTCCCCCGCAGCGGACGTTCGGTAACGATCGGCGCCAAGGCGTTCACCGAACAGTACATCCTATCCAATCTGCTCGGTCAGTGGATCGAGCGCGAGACCGGCCGACCCACCACCAAGATGCAGTCGCTTGGCTCGATGGTGGCGTTCGACGCCCTGGCGGCTGGTGACATCGACGTCTACGTCGACTATTCCGGCACACTCTGGGCCAACCAGATGGAACGGGACATCGTCGGGATGGACCGGGCCACAGTGCTCGCCGAGGTGGGTACCTACCTCGCCGAGGCGCACGGCATCGGCATCGCGGCCACCCTCGGGTTCGAGAACGCCTACGCCGTGGCGATGCGTGCCCAGGACGCCGAGGCGCTGCGGCTGACGCGGATCAGCGACCTGACCCCGCTGGCACCAAAATTGTCAATGGGTGGCGACTATGAGTTCTTCTCCCGTCCGGAGTGGGCGGCAATCCGTGACACCTACGGGTTGGCGCTAGGGGAACAACGCACGATGGACCCGGCCCTAATGTATCTGGCCGCGGCCGAAGGGGCGGTCGACCTGATCAGCGCCTTTACGACCGACGGCCGGGTCAACGCCTACGACCTGCGGATCCTGGAAGACGACCGCGCAGCAATTCCACCGTATGATGCGGTCGTCCTGGTCAGCGCCAGACTCGCCCGCGAGTGGCCGGACGTACTCGTGGCACTTAGGCAACTGGGAGGCGTGATCGACGTCGACGCGATGCGCGGAATGAACCTGGAAGTCGACACGCGCGGCGCCGATCCGCGCGCGGTCGCGGCCGACTTCCTGACGACACTGCCGGAGCGCCGCACCCGCCCGGCCGGCGAGACACCCTGAGCGGGCACCGCCACACGAGCAGGAGGCTCACGTGGGCATTCTCGAGATACTGGGACTCGGTGAGCGCGATGCCGCGCTGGAACGGACCCAGGCGACCCGTCGCGGTGACACCGACACCGTCAAACTTATCGTGGATGAGCTCGAGGCACTCGAACCGGCCCGCGCACGGTTTCTCGCCGCCTTCGCCTACATCCTGAGCCGTCTCGCCCACGCCGACTCGCACATCAGCGAGGGCGAGACGGAGTCCATGGGTGAGATCGTCCAGAAGCTGGGTCACCTGCCGGAGGCGCAGGCGGTCCTGGTCGTCGAGATCGCCAAGAGTCAGGCCCGGTTGTTCGGCGGCACCGAGAACTATCTCGTCACTCGCGAATTTCGTGAGATCGCGACCGCCGAGCAGCGTCTGGAGCTGCTCGACTGCATCTTCGCCGTCGCGGCGGCGGACGGGTCGATCAGTGCCATCGAAGAGTCGCAGGTGGGTCAGATCGCCAAGGAGCTCGGTTTCACCCAGCCGGAATTCGCGGCGGCGCTTGCGGCCCACGCGAAGCATCGAGCGGTGTTGCGGTTGCTGCGGGCGAAGCGGACGACGTAGGCTCGTCGGCCACGCCACTCGCCCCAGCCGACGACGGGTTGGCGTCGAGCATCACCGCCACCCACCGCAGGTCCTCGGTGTTCTCCAGTGCGATCTTCAGCATCATCGTCAGCGGCACCGACAGCAGCATGCCCATAGGCCCCCAGACCCACCCCCAAAACACCAACGACAGGAACACCACCAGGGTCGACAATCCGAGCCGCCGCCCCAGCAGCATCGGCTCGACCACATTGCCAAAGACAACGTTGATAACGATGTAGCCGATGGCGACGATGACCGCGCGTCCGGGGCCGAACTGCACCAGCGACAGCAACACCGGTCCGATCGCGGCGAAGATCGACCCGAGGCTCGGGATGTAGTTGAAGATGAAGGCGACCAGCCCCCACAGCAGCGGAAAGTCGAGCCCCAGCGCCCAGACCCAGATTCCGGCGAGCAGCCCGGTCGTGAGGCTGACCGCTGTCTTGATGGCGAGGTATTTCTGGATCTGCTGGGTCATCTGGCCGAACCGTTCCAGGCTCTTCCCACGGTCCCCGAACGCGATAACCAGCTTGGCCCGGAACCCGGCCGCCTCGAACAGGATAAATATGACGGCGAGCAACACGAGGAACGCATTCGAGAGCAGCCCGGCCAGCGCGCCCAACGTGCCGCCCAGCAGGTCGACCACCGCGCCGGCGTTGAAGTAGTCGAGCGGCGTCCACTCGGCGGTCGGCAGACCGAACCCAGCGGCCCACGCCATGATCCCGTTCACCAGCTCCTGAAACCGAGCTGTGTACTCCGGAGCCACCAGCGCGAACTCGTTGACGGAGCGACCCACCACGACGCCGAGCACACTGACCACGCCAGCTGCCGCGACGACTGTCCCGAACACCGCGAGCGGTGTGGGCACCTTCCGGCGCTGGAGCCAGACCATGACCGGCAGACTGACCACCGCCAGGAAAACGGCGGTGAGAAACGGCAGGATGAGCTGACTCGCCTGCCGGAGACCGGCGATCACGATGATGAGGCTGGCAGCCACGACGAGGAATCGGGCGCCGTGGTCCTGTCGTGTCACCATCGCATCCGTCAAACAGATGTCCAAGAACCCCCGGTGAGCGCTATCACCGCCAGGCGGGTCTCGCCATCCACCCATTGCACGCACTGGGCCAAACCGGCGACGACTCCCAACCGCGCGATCTCACCTCGCACGTACTCATACGCGCCCTCGGTTCAGATCGACTCGACCTCGGTAAACCGCACCGGTGGAACGTTCACGACGGGCCGCTAGGCCTCCACGCAGCGAAACCCGGCATAGACGTGCGGATAGTGGGGTCGAAACCAGTTGCGCAGACTGCGGCGGACCAACCCGGTGGCGGTGACCGGCGACGCCCCCTTGATTACGTAGTGCCGTCCGTCGAAAAAATCGGCGGAGTACTCCGGGTACGAGGCCATGGGCGTGAACCCTGGGAACCCCTCGAATACCGTCGCTGTCCACTCCCACCCATTCCCCACCAGATCGTGCACTCCCCACGCACTCCCACCCCCTGGATAGGACCCGACCGGCACCGGCTCCCAATGCTGGAACCCGAAATTACCACGGACTGCATCCGCGGGGGCGTCGCCCCACGGATGGGGGCGCTCGACACCGTTCGGGGTCCCGAACGCCGCGCGGTGGAACTCAGCCTCGGTCGGCAGCCGCAGCCCTTTCCACCGGGCATACGCGGACGCCTCTGCGTGGGAGACATAGACCGGCCAGGACGGCGGCAGCCGAATCAACTCGAACATCCCGCGCCAGAACCAGTCTCCCCCCCGGCGGGACCAGAACGGCGCGTGTTCCACGCCGGCCTCCGTCCGCCAGGCCCAGTCGGCCTCGGACCACCACCCGGGGGTCGCGTAGCCGCCCGCGTTAACGAATTCGAGATACTGCTGGTTGGTCACATTGTGCCGGTCGATGGCGAACGCCGGCACGTCGATCTGCAGCTGCGGAAACTCGTTGTCCCAGCCGAACGGGATTTCGTCGGGTCTGGCGCCCAGCGTCGCCAGACCCGCCGGAATCCGGACCCGCCTGACCTCCGGCACCGCACCGTCGGTGACGGTGGTCGCGCCGGCGGGCCGGCGCTTTCGCGACAGCGGCAGCCGATGCCACATGTAGGCCAAGGTCTCCTGGTGCAGCTCTTCGTGCTCGATCAGCGTGAACACCGCCTGCCCGCGATGCAGTACCGGATGCCCGTCCCGCTCGATCTGGGCATGCTCGAGCGCGTCGAGAATCGCCCGATCCGCATCGGCGACGTATCTCCTAACCGTCTCACGGCTCGGCCAGGACCTGATAGCGACGCCATCAGCCCCGGCCTGGTCCTCCGGATCGATCCCGCGCTCGAACAGCCGCTCGAGGTCGTCGTCCAGCCCATCGCGACCGAGCCCGCGCTTGATCAAGGTGTTGACGCTGAACGCGGGAATATGACCCTCGTAGAACACGATGGGATGACGCAACGGAATCGGCTGGTCGTAGTAGGCCTCTGGAGTGAGTAGCTCGAACAGGTTCTCGGTGCGCCGGCGCGTCTCCCGGAACCAGTTGACGCTAGCCGCTCTGTCGACCTCACGTTCTACTGCATCTTCCATTACGAGTCTCCCCGGTCACCGGAATTCCGTCAAGGTTGGTAGCCGTTTTACACTGCGAAGGTTGCTGGGTGTAACGAGAGCCCGCCCTTCACAGACAAACACTAACATAGCCCCTCGGCGCCCGGTTCCGGCAGACGGCACCATCATCGCGGTGTGGTAGCCTGAGAGTCGCGACGACGTGCGGCTGGCACGCCGGCGGCGCCGGCGGCGCGGGCGGCCGGGCGAAAGTGGCGGAACTGGCAGACGCGCCGGATTTAGGATCCGGTGGCCGAAAGGCTGTGGGGGTTCAAATCCCCCCTTTCGCACCACGGGCCAGGCGGCGGGCACGTGCGCGCCTCGCGGGCACGGAGCTGGGCCTTGGGATCCCCGCGGAGAGCCCGCGTGGGGTATGGGACGAACCCCCAGTAAACAATGAAGGCGACGATCACAGAGCTCAGCGAGACCCGTAAGCGTCTCGATGTGGAAATCCAGGTGGCGGACGTCGACACCGCGATTGAGCGACTCGCCCGTAGCTACAGCCGGCGAGCCAAGGTGTCCGGGTTTCGCCCGGGGAAGGTGCCGACTCGGCTCGTGCGACAGCGCTTCAAGGAGGACATCCTGCACGACGTGGCCCACGATCTCGTGCCGCTGGCGGTGGAGGAAGCGCTGCGGGAACAGGCGCTGACACCGATCCAGACCCCGGACGTCCGCGACGTGTCGATCGACGACGGACAGCCTCTGACGTTTCACGCGCTGTTTGAGGTTCTGCCGTCGGTCCCGGATCTCGACTATGACACGCTGACGCTGCGGCGGACGCCGGTCACGCCGGACGCCGACGCCAACGACCGCGCGATCGAGGAGTTGCGCCGGCGCGCCGGTCGGCTCGAGCCGGTCGATGACCGGGGTGCCGAGGTGGGCGACACTGTGACGCTGAATCTGACGACTCGGCGTGAGGGCGGCCCGCCCTCACCGCCAGAAGACCGGCACGAGAACGCGACAATCGAGCTGGGCGCGGTGTCGAACCCGCCCGGGTTCGACGCCGAGCTGACCGGACTCCGGGTCGGCGAGACGAAGGTCTTCGAGCTGTCGTATCCGTCAGACCACGAGCAGACCGAGCTGGCTGGCGCCAGGGTGGCGTACGACGTCGAACTAAAAGCGACCCACCGGCGGGTACTGCCCGACCTCGACGACGAATTCGCCCGATCGGTGGGCGAGTTCGACACCCTGGATGCGCTGAAAGCCTTCGTCGAGAGTGACCTACGGCGCCAGGCGGAGACGGAGACGGAGCGTGGGGTGCGTCACGATCTGATGACCCAGCTCGCCTCCCGGGCCACTGTGGAGATGCCCGAGGCGCTGGTCAACCGCGAGATCGCGCGGCGGCTCGAGCAGGTCGCGAGCCGACTCGCGCAGCAAGGCGTCGATCCGCAGACCACCAAAATCGACTGGGACGCGCTCCGGGACGAGCAAAGGGCGCCGTCGCTTGAGATGGTGCGTGGTTCGATGATGCTCGACGACGTGGCCCGGCGCGAATCGCTGACGATCAGTGACGACGACGTCGAACGGGAACTGGCCCAGTACGCCAAACGACTCGGGCGGACACTGTCGGCGGTGCGGGCGCAGCTGGAGAAGGATGACGGCATAGCCAGGCTGGCGGAGGGGTTACGGCGGGAGAAGGCGATTGACTTCATCTTGTCGCGTGCTACGATCGTGACTGCGTGAGCGTTGCGCCTTCCGGCCGCTGTTTTCCCCAACACGCCTGGTAACCCCGTCACGTCACCCGTACCCAGGCGTCGCACCGACGTGGACGCCGAACCTGACGAGCAATCGACCATGTCCGAGGCCCGCAACCAGTTGATCCCGATGGTGGTCGAGCAGACCAATCGTGGTGAGCGCGCGTACGATATCTACTCGCGGCTACTGAAGGACAGCATCATCTTCGTCGGGACACCGATCGAGGACCCAATCGCGAACGTGGTGATCGCCCAGATGCTGTTTCTCGAGGCCGAGGACCCAGACCGGGACATTGTCCTCTATGTCAACAGTCCGGGCGGCTCGATCTCGGCCGGGCTGGCAATCTACGACACCATGCAGTTCATCAAACCGGACGTCCGGACCTACTGCATCGGGCAAGCAGCGTCGATGGCGGCAGTGCTGCTGGCCGCCGGTGCCCCCGGCAAGCGGTTCAGCTTACCAAATTCCAGGATTGTCATCCATCAGCCGCTGATGAGCGGGCTGGGCGGACAGGCGAGTGACATCGATATCCATGCTCGCGAGATTCTGCGGATGCGCACGCGGCTGAACGAGATCCTCGTCGCGCACACGGGGCGAAAGCTCAAACAGATTGAGAAAGACACCGAGCGCGACTACATCATGACGGCCGATCAGAGTCGCGAATACGGTATCATTGACGAGGTGATCGGGAAGCGCCCATGACAGCTCCCAGGATCGGATCACGATATGGGAACGGGCATGGGTGAGGTCGGGCGAGACTGCCCTCGGTGCGGGTGGCCTCGTCGACGGGCTGTGCCGCGCCTGCGGTTGCGCACCGTGTAACCATGGCCAAGAAGAGCGGTGAGCCCGAGATCCTCCGTTGCTCTTTCTGCAACAAGGATCAAAACGACGTTCGGAAGCTGATCGCCGGTCCGACGGTCTTCATCTGCGACGAGTGCGTTGAGGTCTGCAACGACATCCTCGCGGACGACAACCGGTTCGACAACCAGGGCACCCGATCGACCCTGCCGATCCCCCAGGAAATCAAGAAGTTCCTGGATGAGTACGTCATCGGGCAGGAGCAGACCAAGAAGAAGCTGGCGGTCGCCGTCTACAACCACTACAAGCGCGGCGAGATTCAGAAGCAGTCACGCAGCCGTGACGACACCGAGCTCACCAAGTCGAACATCCTGCTGATCGGACCGACCGGCACCGGCAAGACCTTGCTCGCCCAGACGCTGGCGAAGCTGCTGTCAGTGCCCTTCACGATCGTCGACGCCACCACGCTAACCGAGGCTGGCTATGTCGGTGAGGACGTCGAAAACATCGTCCTCAAACTGCTGCAGGCCGCAGGGGGCGACATCGAAAAGTGTCAACAGGGCATTATCTACATCGACGAAATCGACAAAATCTGCCGCAAGGACGAGAACCCGTCCATCACGCGCGACGTTTCTGGCGAAGGGGTGCAACAGGCGCTGCTGAAGATTCTCGAAGGCACCGTCGCCAACGTACCGCCTCAGGGCGGTCGAAAGCATCCGCACCAGGAGTTCTTTCAGGTCGACACCAGCCACGTGCTATTCATCTGCGGCGGGGCATTCGTCGGACTCGACCAGACGATCCAGCGGCGGACCGGACGTAAGATGTTGGGGTTCGGTGCCGACATCAAGACGTCGGGCGAACGGAACCTCGGCGAGACGATCGAGATGGTCGAACCGGAAGACCTCATCCGGTACGGTCTGATCCCAGAATTCGTCGGCCGGCTACCGGTTATCGGCGCGCTGCACGAGCTGGACAAGCCGGCGCTCATGGAGATCCTCACGCAGCCGCGGAACGCCATCACCCGCCAGTACGCACGGCTGTTCGAGTACGAGAACGTGAAGCTTCGATTCACCGACGATGCTCTCGAAGCGATTGCCGAGTCGGCGCTGGAGCGTAAGATCGGCGCGCGCGGGCTGCGCATGATCATCGAAGATCTGATGCTCGACATCATGTACACCCTGCCCGGTCAGAAGAAGATTCGAGAGTGCGTGATCACACGTGAAGTGGTCTTGTCCAAAGATAACCCAATCACCGTCATCGAAAAGGCCGGTTAGGCAATCATTGCCTGCACATCTCCGATATGGAAGTCTACGAAACCCTCCCAATCGTCCCGTTGCGTGATGTCGTAGTCTTCCCGCACATGATGATGCCGTTCGTCATCGGACGACCATCGTCGACGCGGGCGCTCGAGCACGCGCTCATGAAAGACAAGCGGATCTTCCTCGCGGCGCAGCAGGACGCCACGACCGACGACCCGCAACCGAAAGACATCTACACGATGGGCTGCGTTGCCAACATCGTGCAGAGCCTGAAGCTGCCGGACGGCAACATCAAGGTGCTGGTGGAAGGGCTCGAGCGCGCGCGGGCGGTCGAGTGGAAGGAAGACAAAGGATTCTACCGGGTGGTGTCGAAGCTGCTGCCCAGGCAGGACGACGTCAGCGACGACATCGAGAACGCGATGAGCCGCAGCGTGTCGTTGTTCGAGCAATACGTCAAACTGTCGAACAACATGCACTACGACGCGATGATCGCGGCGGTCAGGGTGGACGACGCCAGCAAGCTGGCAGACACGATCGCCGCACATCTCGTGGTCGGCGTGGAGGAAAAGCAGAATCTGCTCGAGATCATTTCGCCGCTCGAACGACTCGCTCGGATCTCCAGCATCCTCGAGAAAGAGGTGGAAAAGCTACAAGTCGACCGCCGGATCCAGTCTCGCGTGAAGAAGCAGATGGAGAAGGCGCAGAAGGAGTACTACCTCAACGAGAAGATGAAGGCGATCCAAAAAGAGCTGGGCCGCAAGGAGGACAAGGGCAACGAGCTCGAGGAATTGAAGAAGAAGATCGAACAGGCGCGGATGCCGAAAGAGGTCGAAGAAAAGGCGACTCAGGAGCTGAAGCGTCTCGAGTGCATGCCCCCGATGTCGGCCGAGGCGACGGTCTCGCGCAACTACGTCGACTGGCTGCTCGCCGTGCCCTGGCACAAGCGGTCGCGCGAGAGCCGGGATCTCAAGAAGGCTGAGCATATTCTGAACCAGGACCACCATGGCCTGGAAAAGATCAAAGATAGGATTCTAGAATTCCTGGCGGTACGCACACTCGTGCGTAAGCCCAAGGGCACCATCCTGACGTTCACCGGCCCGCCGGGGGTTGGTAAGACATCCCTGGCGAAGTCGATCGCGCGCGCCACCAACCGCAAGTTCGTCCGGCTGTCGGTCGGCGGGGTACGGGACGAGGCGGAGATCCGCGGCCACCGGCGTACCTACATCGGCGCGTTCCCGGGCCAGATCATCCAGATGATGAAGAAGGCCGGTACGACGAATCCGGTGTTCCTCCTGGATGAGGTCGACAAGATGTCGATGGACTTCAGGGGAGACCCGTCGTCGGCACTACTCGAGGTGCTCGACCCGGAACAGAACCACACCTTCCTCGACCACTACCTGGATGTCGAGTACGACCTCTCGAACATCATGTTCATCTGCACGGCCAACGTGCTCCACACGGTACCCCAGGCGCTGCGGGACCGGATGGAAGTCCTGCAACTGGCCGGATACACCGAGCTTGAGAAGATCGAAATCGCCAGGACCTTCCTCACACCCAAGGCGGTGAAGTCCACCGGGCTGACCAATAAGAACATCCAGTTCAAGGACGAAGCTTTCGAGACGATCATCCGGCGTTACACGCGCGAAGCCGGGGTCCGGAGCCTCG
>Ga0310120_10002548_pt1 | contig 13296 bp, 15 predicted proteins | sample CB27_AW_983_MG_FD_203506 | JGI IMG/M metagenome (GOLD analysis project Ga0310120, IMG submission 203506) | Marine microbial communities from Western Arctic Ocean, Canada - CB27_AW_983 | ecosystem: Environmental > Aquatic > Marine > Oceanic | place: Canada: Western Arctic Ocean | collected... | reverse complement strand
GTGCCATTGCCCGGCGTAGGTCACTCCCTTACCGTCAGTTGGCGGATTTTCGGCATTCAGCGAAATCGAATTCCAATACTCGAACGCTGCCTTCGGTTCTCCGGTGGTAGGAATGACGAAACCGAACATGGCTGCGTACGGGGTCGGGTACGCCATGGCAGGCTGGGGCCAATCGACTTTATGACTACGGGCATACTCACTCAACATAATCGTATTCGACGTGCCGTCGGGCAGGGTCCCTATTCGGAACCGGGTTCTCCAGCTCTTGTTTTCCTGACAGGCCCAATAGCATACTTTCGACAGGAGAGGGTGGTCATGGCCCAACAACCAATAATTCGCGGCGTAGCTTGTATAGTACGCCTTACTGGTATCGCCCGGCATGTCGGGGTTTGGATCGGTAGGACAAATGTACTGCGGAATTCTTCCGTACACTTCCCAGAACCTTGTGCCCCCGTCCGGAAAACCGGGAACGTTGCTCAAGAACCAAACCAGGGGATAATTCGACTCGATGGCATAGTCGTACGTGATATCGTAAATTTCTCCCTGTTCCAGGTAGGGCAGAAGCAGGTTGAAAAAACCGAGTGTTATCTTCGGCGTCGTCCGTGCCAGTTCCGGAAACTTGCCGTTCTTCGAATTGCTAAAGTTGTGGACGGCCAGCGACTGCTGCTTGAGATGATTCATGCACTGCGTTCTGCGAGCCGCCTCCCGAGCCGCCTGGACCGCGGGCAATAGCAGGGCGATTAGGATCCCGATGATGGCGATCACCACCAGTAGTTCGATGAGCGTAAAACCAGATCGACGTTGATGCAGCACGGCAAGGGTATTTCGGTTGATGGTCGTAGTCGGTCGCCTGTATCCTCAGGACTGGCCTGTATCCTCAGGACTGGAAGAGGCGACCAGTTGCAGACTACCGGGCCAGGTTGGTGTAGTCGATTCAGCTGATAATTTTGTCGCCGACCAATGTGCCTGTCAATTCAGTCTTTGTCGGCAAGTCCTGCAGCTGATAAGCATTTTAATCTCTCCACCCGGAATTTGCTACTGTTCCGTCAACTCGAGTTTTCGGGATTGCTATGACCCGAAAGTTTAGACCTGATGCAATAGTAGAGTGCTACAGGCGTTTGTTGCTGATAGCACGTTCGTATTAGCAACGTGGTGGGTCTCGTTGGCCAATCGAACGTCGGGGCGTAATTGGCCACCAAGGGCGGGGAGGGATTGAGGTCAAGTCTTGAAACTTTCGCGGCCAGCTTCACGAGGTGACGCGAAAAAGCTGCGGTCGTCCTGTTTCTTTTCCCTCCAGCTGTTTGCAATATAGCGAGGGAAAATTTCAGTCGCAGTTGCCGCTGGTGGGTGACCGGGACCTACCACAAAATATGTCCTGTCGGTTCAACAAAACGCCCGCAAACATCGTCTGCAGCATCAGCACCGTTGTTGGGGTTCGCGAACGCACCGTCGGCTGCCAGGTAATCGGCCAGGTCGGTATTCATCAGGCCAGCGGCCGCATCGCTGGGATCAAGGGTACAACCGACCTGGGTATTGGGTTTAAACAGACTCACGCCGGCCCGTTGCTGGACGACGTGGGCCGCCTCGTGGGCAGCGATATGGAGGTCATGCGACGCAGGTTGGTATCCCGAGTTTTCGAAAGCATCGGCTAGATTTGTATTCGCGACGCCAGTGGCCACCTCACCGGGATCGAAGGAATTACCAAAAACGGGCTGACCGACCAATTGGTTGAATACGATATCACGCGGTTGGTCACCAACTAGGCCACTGGTATCGATCGCCGCGATGCCGGAAGACGCATCACCAGGTCTGCAGGACTACGTCACCAGCCATCAGGTCCGCTGCAAACAATTGCTTGGCTTCAAGAGTTTCGAACCGGCCACGTCGTTTCGAGTATTTTGAGAAACTCATTTTGGGTTATCCTTCCGTTTCATGGGCTGCGACAGAAACAGGCCAGTGTGCTGGCGGTTTGTTTGACTCGCTCTACCAAACCCATGGGTTTCGGGAAGGTTCCGAAAAACGGTTTGTTAGTCCCGAAATGAGATTCAGGGGGGCGAAATGCTCCCAGGAGAACTCAAGCCTTTAACCTGCGTTGTCGGCAGCGATGGCTTGTTCCTTACGTATAGCCTGTCCCTTATCACAATCAAGGATTCATTTATGTCTAACGTCGCTAGCTGTTCGAAATGTTCTGGCGATATGGAATGTGGATTCATTCTCGATAATGCTGGTGCCGTTGGCCTCCCCGATCGTTGGATGAAAGGACCACTAGAACCTTCCTTCTGGGGTGGGGCGAAAGTATTCCGCAAAGTAAAGCTCGTTGTCGAAACATACCGTTGCGTCCAATGCGGGTTTCTCGAATCCTACGCAATAACGGAATTTAACAAACAATGGCTCCAAAAAATGGACAGCGAATAAATTTCCTGCCCAACCTGCTCCAACCGGGGAGGGATTGGGGTCAACTCTTGACATTTCACACTTTCGCGGCCGGCTGCTTGAGGTAACGCGAAAGGCTGCGGTCCCCCAGTTTCTTTACCCTTTGGGTGTTGGAGGACTCGTGTCATCCTGCGGCTGTTTGATTTACCTTCCCCGACGGGTCGCCAGTACCGACAGCCACCTGCCGTGCAGCAGCACTACGCTTGACGGTTCGGGGACGGCCGTACCGCTGCCGAAGTTGCCCATCAAAAGCTTGATTCAACGCTCAAGTGAATCTACATTGGGTGGCAGTCATTGTTCCGGCAGGTTCTTCCGAAAAGACAGCTAGTAACCAATCGTGTCAGACACCGAATTACATTATCAAAACATTGCAGATCTTGCCCAACAGATCCGACAGGGGCAACTGAGTCCGGTCGAGATTACGGAACACTTGCTGGACCGCGTCGAAAAACTGGGTCCCCGCCTGCACGCCATCAAGGGGCTGACCCGCGACCGAGCCCTGGCCGAGGCGAGGTCCGCAGAGCTGGAGTTGCGCGCCGGCCACGACCGGGGCCCGCTACACGGCATCCCGTACGTGGCCAAAGATTTGTACGACGTCAAGGGCGAGCCGACGGCCGCGGGTTGCCGACTGTTGGAGCACCGTATCGCCCAGCGCGATTGCGCCGTCGTGCGGCGGCTCGCCCGCGCGGGTATGGTGCTGCTGGGCAAGTCACACACCGTCCAGTTCGCTTTTGGCGCTGTTGGTATCAATCACGATACGGGTACCCCGCATAATCCTTACCACCAGGAACCTCATGTCCCGGGCGGATCCAGCAGCGGTTCGGCGGTGGCCGTCGCGGCCGGCCTGGCTCCCATGGGCCTGGGTAGCGACACGGGTGGGTCGGTGCGCATTCCATCGTCACTTTGCGGAACCGTGGGTCTGAAGACTACGGTGGGGCGGATCAGTCGCGCCGGCATCTACCCGCTCAGCTGGACGCTCGACACGGCCGGTCCACTGACGCGGTCGGTCGAGGATGCCGCGCTGGTGTTTCACGCCCTGCAGGGCGAGGATGCAGAGGATGAATCGACGTGTGGAGTGGCACCGCTCGATGTCCAGCCGGTGCTCACGCGTGGCGTCGAGGGACTCAGGATTGCCGTTGGTGACCCCGTGTTGTTCGAAGGTGTCGATCCCGAAGTTGAGCAATGCGTAACTGAAACCGGGGCGGTGTTTGAATCGCTCGGCGCGCAGGTGAAACACATCGAGTTGCCCGAACTGTCTCGGATTTTGTCGGATGAGCGACGTGGATTGATGATCTCCGCGGAAGCATGTGCCGTGAATCGCAAGCTGCTGGACGACCATTTCGAACAACTTGATCCGGTGGTGGCGCAACGCATGATCGAAGGGCGGAAGCTGGCGGCCACAGAATACTACGACGAGCTGCGCCAGTGGATGCGGTGGAGAAAAGACGTCATGGAGACGCTTCGTGACGTGGACGCGGTCATCGCGCCCACGACGATGATCCCGGCGGCGCCGCTACAGGAAGTCGACGCTAATTTCGACCAGTACATGGCATACAACTCCAAATACAGTCGCAACACTTACTTCGGGAATATTCTCAATCTCTGCGGGGTGTCGCTGCCGTGTGGTTTTACGGCCGCGGGGCTGCCGGTCGGCTTGATGATATACGCCAAGACTTTCCAGGAAGATATGGCCCTGCGGGTGGCTTGCGCCTACGAACAGGCTACGTCGTGGCATGAACGGCGGCCAGATTTGTCCTGGGCCTAGCTATATTCTTCCCGGGGATAGAAGGCCACACGCGCGGGCTCGAGTTCGCGCCCTCCGTTACTGGGGAGGAGAGTAGGGGCCTCTGTCTTGGCCCACTGCGGTCACGAACAAAGATCTGCTTTTCTAAATCACAAACCAGCTCCAACGACCGGTAGAGGGCGACCAGGCTTTGTAAAGATCCCCTTTTTTAAATCGATATATCTGCAATGGAATCTGTTTGCCACCAGCGTTAATGAGCGCAGCGAACGCGCGGCGCTATTCCCGCTCGGGTGCATTGTTTTGTTCGACAGTCTACGCGTAGTCGATCTCGCGGACTCGTTTTCGATCGCGAAGTTCCTCCGTGAGCGTACGTATCTGCTCTCTGAGTTGTTTAGCCTGTGATGCGCCAATCGCATTAATGGTAACCGAAGGATTGGACAGATCGGAAGTTGTCATTTGAATGCTGGCTAGTCCGAAGCTGCGTTCAAATAAAGACTGTGAGTACGACGTGTCCTTGACGCGGTATAGTTCCAGTTCATCGGTGCGTCGCGTCAATACTCCGTGCGAAACCTTAAAGCGCTGTGTCGTGAGCTCGAACGAGATACAGCGGATGACAAGCCAACGCCAACCAGCGACAAACAAAGGGACGATTAGCCAACAGAATAAACCGCACAGAATGAATGTCTTGATATTCGTGATTTGTGACGGGCGGCCTGACCACACGGGTTGCTCGGTGATGGTGAGTTGCTCTGAGTCTGCTTTTAGAGGGCGAGATGTATCTTCGGTGTGATGATCATGGTCTGCCGGAACTTGCGGAGTCTGCGGCGGTGGGGGAGCGAATGGAGGAGCGGATGGGGTAGCGGATGGGGTAGCGGATGGGGTAGCGGATGGGGTAGTAAGTTGGAGTCCTTTTATACGAGAGATTGGATGCCAAGGTCCGTTCGACGAATTTGCGACCAACGCTTCCGGCGAAATCCGGCCGGCGGATGCGAGTTCCTTTAAGCGGGCCGACGGGTAAGGACCGTACGTCTTGTCGTTCTGGTTGATGAACCAATCTTTTGGCATTGGTGTTACGTGTGAGCTGGCTGGCCAACTTGTTGTTCGATAACGAAAATGTGTCTGGGGTGTGCTTGTTCACACAAATCGGGCCGGGCTGCTCGACATAGCACCGCCGGGTCAGTTTGCATGCGTTCATGCCTTCGCCGCACCAGGCTATTGTAACCAAAGGAGGGACGTATGCTGGTCGTCTTCCCCCGCCGACGGTCTGGTTTTTCTCGTCTATGACGGCACCAGGCCCAACGGCAATCGCTTTGGCGCGAGCCTGCTACGGGTAATGTTTGGATACGCCTTTCATGGGGGGCTTTCTGGGAGCTTTGTCGCCGTGAACGTTACACGTGAAATCCATAATGTGACCAGTGTAAATGAACGTTACCGGTAGTGGGAGGACACGTTGCTTGCCGGTTAGTCTTTCCCAACACAAGTCCTCAGCCAGCTCCGACCTTTGGGTTGAGTGGTCACCGAGAAACCGAAATAGTCGTCCGGACTTGTCATGTGCAGGGCATGACAACGGTCATCCTAAATTGCTCTCCTGTTCTGGGATCTGGGGTCCCTGACCAAAGTGCCACTGTGGAAAATGCCCCGCATGCAGCGGTCACGCCATGCAGCGGAGGCGTCCCGCAGCTTTTGCTTCGTGTCAACCGTGTTGACCAGCACAGCGGCGCGGTGTGGTCGCGCCCGACTGATGACCTTGCCCTCGGCGTTCACGACAAAACTTGGCCAGGCGTATTTTTGCGTTCCGTTGTTTGCGCTCACAGTGAAATAGTTACTGGCGGCTGCAGCTTGGATCGTTGCAGGGACGCAAATCGTGTACATGTCCAATTGTTGTTGCGTCATGCGCGCATTGTGGAAAGAGACAAGCATGAGTTCAACACCCAGTCGTTTGTACTCGCGGAAGAGTTCCGGGTACCGGAAATCGTGACAGATAAGGAGTCCACACTTGATCCCTCGCAGGCCAAAGGTGACCATCGACTCTCCCGGACTGTAGTGACGCAGGTCACCGTCCTTGTTGTTCTCTCCGCAGCAGAACATTTTGTCGTACCGATTCACAATTTGTCCCCGGTCGTTTATGACGTAGAGGGAATTGTGCGGTTTGTGATTCCCGGTGAGTCTGTGGTTGCAGCCCATGACCACCCACAGGCGGTACTGCCTGGCCGCAGCCAAGACCTCGCGCATGGCAGAATTAGTCCGATCCCAGTCAGTCTCCCGATGAGATTGAATTTCAACACCAAGGTATCCGGAGAGGCAGGCCTCGGAGAAATGCACGAGGTGGGCCCCTTTGGCCTTTGCCATTTTGAGCTGCCGCAGCACGGATTCAAGGTTCCGCTCAGGTTGCTTGTGAACACAGAATTGACAGGTTGCCAGTACAAGGGTGGCCACAGTTCAAAGTTCCTTTCTCATGGCAGAATTTATGCGATCACCTCGCAGAGGCGTTGGCTTTGACAATATCGTTTTGAGTTCCGGGTAATGGTTGAATGTGCCTTTCATGGGGGATCTTTCTGGGAGCTTTATCTTACTCTCAACAAGGGGGCCAGCTCGCCGTCACCATCAGGACCGCAGGCGGGATTTGAGGGCGCCGGAGGTGCCCCGGGAGTTTGCCCCTGCCCTGGTTCTTTCCTTGGGGGAGGTTGAAATCAATTTGCTAGTGGCCAGCGGTTGAGCTGGTTGCCCCGGTGGTCCCGTTCTGGGGCTGAAAACAACCCCTTTTTGCCCTTTCTTGAAAAAACAGTGCCGCGTGGCCGTCGGGAACCATAACTGGCTGCTGAGTTACCGGGTACTGAGCCTACAAATCGGTGCTTTTCGTACCCCATCAACCGGAAGGATACCCGAAAATGCGTTTTTCGAAATACTCAAAAACTCGTGGTCAGTATGAAACTCTGGAAGCTAAGACGTTGTTTGCTGCCGACCTGATGGGAGGTGCCGCGATTGATTTACCCGATACCGCTTTTGTTGCAGGATTGGAACATGGCGATCACCAGTTTGGTCACGACTTACGATGCGGCTACGGTGGGCCGGACTCCGTCCAGAGCATCCCCGAGCGGATGACCGTCCAGGGCGTCTTGAGCGACGAGAACGGGCCGGTGGTCACCGGCGTCGAAGGCGGTGGTGCGGTAGATCACAATTCCACACGCTCCAATCGTGGCATTGTCGGCGATGGTGGCGGTGGCACAACTGGCATCGAGAGTGACTTCGAGACTGATAATCCAGAAGGCTCCAATCCCACTCCGCATCCGATGCCAGTTCCAGAACTTTCAGATTCCGTTTCCAAGCACCGACTGGAGCATGGCCCCGGGATGTATGGCGGAATCTGGACCGATGGAACGATGACAAACTTGTCGGAATTTCCAGCCAAAACCAGCCTCGATGCAGACGGAGTCGATCACAATTCCACGCGATCTAATAATGGCATTGTCGGCGAGGGGGGTGAGCAGCATAAGATCTATGACTACTCACAGCGCATATGGAACGACATCACCTTCAACTGCCACGCGACCCCCGATGCCCGAAGTGACAACCTGCGAGGAAGCGTCACAGTGAACTTCGTGAACGTTAAGGATCAGTACCAAACTGACACCTGTCACGTTGATGAGTACGGAACTGTCTCCATGGCGTTCAAGGTCGAGTCGGACTCAAAGGATTGGATCCATAGGGTTAAGGATCAGTACGAAGGAATCCTCGCCGGTGCCAAGCCCAACGGAGCCGTGATTCTGAGTGATCGGTCGGGTAACGACACGGTTAACTGGAATATCAACGGCTGGCACATTGAGAACTTCAGCGTCGATCAAGTGATGAGTGAGCTGGGTGACCAGGAGCCGGGCAAGAGCAACGTGCCAATCCGAACATTCATAACACTGGTCAGCATCTAATTTATCCGCTGGCGGCTACGATCCCATCTGGCCGGTTCGATTGCCTGTCGGGCGATGACGACACCACCCCACTCGGGTACGGCACGGCGGCGGTACCCGAACCGGCTGCCGCACTTCGGGCACTGCTCGCCGTGCTGCTGGCCAGCCCCTTTGACAACTCGCGCAAAACATTTTCTGCCTGATCGAACAGCGGCATAGGAAATGAAACAGCACCCCACCAGAATCTAAGCAAAGGGTGTCTGTCAAAGAGAAAGACGGGCAGCTAAGTTAAAGGGGCGCTGCCAATTGAAATCGCGAACCCAAAACCAGATCGACGTTGATGCAGCACGGCAATGGCATTTCGGTGGATGGTCGTAGTCCAAGCCCTTCAAAAGGAGAGTGACGTTCGAACCCCCACACGCAACCGAAACGCTGTCCTGGGAGAGTATAAATTGTCGTTTCCCCATCCCGACGAAAATAAATTCTTTGTATTCCATCGCAAATTCCATCCGATCGTGTGTAGTGCCACGCGGTTAAGTCAAGTCGCCTAACGACCGAGCTAACTGGGCGGCGGCCGGTGACTTTCGAATTCAGATTCCACCTCAGTCGCCGTTCCGATTGAGCGATTTTTCAGGTTCGGTTAACGCAATTCAAAGCTGTCTTGATTGGAGTGATTCCGAAGTAATGCGGGATTTGTGTCATCGTGATAACGTGATCTGCATCAACCGCATCGACTCCAAGTGTTTCCAGAAACTGATTTTTATGCGTAATGCAAGTGCAAGCAAGTGTCGCCCACGGATCATGGGTTTCGGGCAGTAGTTTCAGGTTGCGTTGGCCCTTGCCCCACTGTCCGCCAAAGGACACACCAAGAAGGAAGTCGTCAGCTTCTTGAGCGGTTGTAAACCGGGAGTCGCTGGAGATTGATTCGGAGCAGCTCGATTTGAGGATTGTCGCGTCGTACAACAGTTCGCCCTCAGAGACCATCCGGATTCGCCAGTTGTGATCGTCATCGGTGAAGTCAATTTCACGGGTTCGAAATCCAACGCCAGTCAGCAAGGAGCCAAATGAACTTAAGAGCTGACGATTGATGTTCGGCTGCAAGACGAGAACTGCCTCGCGCAGCTTGCCATCGGGGAAGGGAAGGCGGGCCCGCGTTCTGTGAATCAGATAGTTGAAGCCCATTCCGACAAACCGGGGGAGAAGGTTGGGCCGCATGTCATCCATTCGGACAAAGCAAGCTGACACCCACGCGAAACCAGCGTGGGTTGCACACTCGGCTCCCGGTGGCAGATGGTCAGAAAGAATGTCAGGAGACACCGGATAGCTGATAAGAAAACGACGGACGACAGTTCCAATCATGTGAATACCAGACAGTCGGGCTGTCGGGGCAAGATCGAACGGTACGCCCATTTAAAAACCTGACGTTAAAGTTCACCGGGCGGGTGGACGGGTACGAGTGAACCTTGAAAAACCAAAAAACGTAAACGAATCTGGCGACGTTGAAAACCGACAAACAAGGGGGCGCCGGTGAAACGATTTGTTAAGTGGATCGTTTGATCGACTGCCCGATCCACCGTGCAACGATAGCTACAAGGAGGCCAATCAAGAACCACTGCAGTGAGCCGAGCACGATAAGCGTGGTGATCTTGCCGTTCCAAACTCGTAGAGCAGGTATGTCGATCAGAAGGACTAGTTGATACAGTAATAAGCCCACGGCTGCAAACGGCGTCATGAGAAAAACGAGTGACCCCAGGGCAATGATTGCAGGAAGTGCCGTAAACAACAGCGGCGACCTTCTAAAATCATGGCATGTTCGCTCAAATTGACCGATGCGTCGCCTACCGCTGTAATATCCGCCTGCGCCAGGCGTTCCGGTACAGCAGCGGTGCCAGTGAAAAACCGGTCATCCAAGTCATCATTGTAGAGCTCTCGAGTGGGGATGTTTCCGGGTTCGGCGAATTCTATGCCACCTCTTTGAACTATCCCCCAGGCATTCCGGGTACCTCCTCACTGGCAGAGTGGGATGAGGTCTTGTCGACATGCGAGTCGCTGCGGGGAAAGGATGCCGCAGAATTGCGCAGGCTGATTCCCGAACAATATAATGGCGTGGCAGATGCCAGTGGAATTGTGGACTGCCTCGACTTTGCATTGCATGACCTGGTCGGAAAGTTAAAAGATCTGCCGGTCTGGGCGCTGCTTGGAGGGCGGCGAACGCGTTCGATGCCCGTTATGCTGGTGATCCATACCGACGACATGGAAGTCATGGTCCAGAAGGCGGTTCGGTGGCAAGCCCAATGGGGGCTTCGCTTGTTCAAGATAAAACCGCACGCCGATTACGACAAAGATGTCCAGATGATGAAAATGTTTTCCCAACAATTAAAACCCGGGACCCAGTTTCTGCTGGATGCCAATTACGCCTACAAGAGTGTAGAAGAGGCAGCCAGCACGCTGTGCGAAGTGGCCCGGTATGGCGTCTTTCTTGCCGAAGACCCGATCGAGGCTGACTATTCGATTTACCAGGAAAAGCTGAAGCCCGAGCTTAATCGATCGGGAGTCAAGCTCATGCTGGATCAGCAGGCAAGAACGATGGGGGATGTGTTTGAGATTGGGTCTCGTCAAGCGGCGGACGTCATCAATTTCCACGCCAACTGGCATTCCGGTTTTGCCGGGGCGCTGCAGCGTGCTCACGTGGCCGCAGCGAGTGGCATGGAAAACTTTATAGGATCAGCGATTTATGCTGGCATAGCAGATGCGGCGAACATCACACTCGCTGCCGTTTGTCCCGCCTTGCTGGCATGCGAACAGGTTAGAGGCGCGGACTTCTACCTGGAGGGGGATTCGGTTGTCGATGAGTTTTATCGCCTCGACAACGGTGCTTACCAGATTCCCGCTCAGCCTGGCCTGGGCATCGAAGTCAACCGCGCCAAGCTTGATAAATTGACAGAAGAACAGGTCGAGATGTAAGTTCAACGGCCCTTGAACTTCCTGCTCAAATTCAATTTGCCTTTAGCATGACCGGAGACCACAACATGACGCGCAGATTTTCAGCAATACACCTGGCTGTTGCGGTCCTGCTTGGCCTGGTGATCGGAAGGATGGCAGGACAGCAGCCCACCACCGCCGAGGCCCGGAAAACCCAGGAATTGGGCCAGATCGAGGTTTCGGGCATCGAGATCAACCGGGGCGCTGACCCCGCTATGGACCTGGCCGAGGGCGACCAACTGCAGGCCAGAATCGGCGCCGAGAGGGATTCCTGGCTTACCGACTCTGTGCAAGGAGGCAGCCTCGCGTTCTCGACGCGTGCAGCGGATGGCACGCTGAACAAAAACATGCGACTCACGAAGGAGGGCTGTTTGTTGGTCGGCAAGGAAGGAGCGATCGCTGGCATCGGAGGATCGATCGAGACGTCGATGGAACATTCGATCCGTCCCGGTGCGCTGGTGATGAGAAACGTGCATGACCCGACCCTGGGGTGCGGGGTAACCATTGCGTTTTACGCAAGCGGGGAGCACCAGGCCTCCATGAGCAGTTCGTGGTTGGGCGAGACCAGACGTGTCAAACAAATCGATAAACCAAACCTCCCGCACGGTCGTGTGTCCCCTCCGTATCCGGGACCGAGAAGTGCCGCGTGGTTGGAAATCAATGGCCGCATCAATGATTGGTCCTCGAACATGGCGATTTTCGAGCCGATCGCCGATGACGGCAAAGCGCTGGTTACCGTGGACCGGCAACATCCGTGGATGGGAGGGCAGGTGCAGTATTTGCCTCCAAGTGGCGAATGGATCAACGGCAGGCGGATTGGGCATCATGCCCTGCTGGTGGGTACGAGCCGTATGACTACCCTCTCCAACCAAAACAGAATGCCTTTACGGTCTGCTACAACAGCGTCTGGCAGGACCGCCTGGCTGCCGGGCTTGCCGAGTTGATCGACGAGTTTGGCGTGGATGGCGTTTACCTGGACGGGACGGAGTACCCGCATGCGTGTGCCAACCGGCGCCACGGGTGTGGCTATGTCCGGGCCGACGGCGGGGTTTCGCCGACCTATCCCGTCTGGGCGGTCCGTAGCATGATGAAGCGGATCTACACGATCGTCAGGAGCCGCAAGCCGGAGGGGCAGGTCAATGTCCATAATTCCACCTGCATCACGATACCGACGCTGGGATGGGCCACCAGTTCCTGGGATGGCGAGCAGTTCCGCGGTCTGTCCTCCGGGACTTCGGCGGCGGAGGTGTTGCCGCTGGATGTGTTCCGAACCGAGTTTATGGGGCATCAGTGGGGTGTGCCGGCGGAGTTCCTCAGTTATGAGGGTCAGAATCAAAAGACGTTCAGCAACGAGCAGACGTAGGCTTTCACGTTGCTTCACAACGTTCTCACACGGAGTTACGACATCCGCCCGGCGCTAGAGCTCTCTTCGGATTTGTGGCGGCTCAGCGACGAGTTCGGACGCAAGCAGGCCGAATGGCTCCCCTATTGGTGCAACGGCGAGTATGTCACCATCGAGCCGGAAGGGGCGCATGCCAGCCTCTATCGGCACCCGCAAAACGGGGTCCCGGCCGTTCTGTCCAAACTTGGGCCGCGAGGAAGCGGTGGTGACGGTACAGCTGAACCTGGCGTTGCTGGGGCTGGATGACGACGTGTCGGCCCGGGATGCACTAACCGGCGAGCCGGTCGCTTTGGAGAAGGGAGCGTTGAGGGTCAATCTCGCCGTCCTCGGATGGAGGATCGTCTGGCTCGAATCCAAAGTTTGAGCGATTGTTGGAAACCGGTTCCAGCAGGTGTGCCGGAAACCTACCCGGTATCGTGTCAGCCCACTTCCCGTAACGAACCGTAACAGCAATCGTAGCGTACCTGGCTCCGGTACCGCGGCGCTTGCATCTTCAGGGCGTGTCGGTTTAATTGCCCAGGTTGCGGTCCAGCATGCGGTAGTTAAATGCTTCTTGAATGTGGTCTTGCTTGATAGAGGGGGCATCTTCCAGGTCGGCAATTGTACGTGCCACGCGGAGCACCTTGTCGTGAGCTCTTGCCGAAAGGCCAAGTTCTTCCAGGTTCACACGGAGCAACTCCAGGCAAGGCGTATCAAGTTGGCACCAACGGCGGATTTCACGACTCGACATGCGGCCGTTGGTTCGCGCCGGTGACGCGGCGAACCGGTTTGCTTGCAAGGCTCGAGCTTCAGAGACCTGCTGGCGCATTTGTGCGCTGGTGGTACCATTGGCT
>Ga0310120_10002547_pt1 | contig 13296 bp, 14 predicted proteins | sample CB27_AW_983_MG_FD_203506 | JGI IMG/M metagenome (GOLD analysis project Ga0310120, IMG submission 203506) | Marine microbial communities from Western Arctic Ocean, Canada - CB27_AW_983 | ecosystem: Environmental > Aquatic > Marine > Oceanic | place: Canada: Western Arctic Ocean | collected... | reverse complement strand
ATGGCATTATCAGCTGAAATAGGAGAATTATTAGATATTTTTCAATGGCTAACAAGTGATAAATCAAAAAACTTATCTGCCAATGATCTACAACTAGCAAAAGAAGAACTAGGCGATATTATGATTTATTTAATAAGGCTTTGTGATAAGCTAGATATTGATCTTGAACAGGCTGTCATTGATAAGATGAAGATTAACGAGGAGAAATATCCAATAGAGCTATCTAAAGGCATCTCCACAAAATATAATAAAAGATAATTTACGCAGAATATATATTATGTATAATTAGATATATATTTAAATATATAGACAAAAATAAGTATATTTCAAGGTGCAAAAACTTACACAACAAACACGCTATCTTATCCTCTTCTACGTTATAGGTTTATCAACAGCTATGCTATTTTATGCTGGCGGTAATTACCTAGATCCCGATACTGTTGGATACAGTTTAAATAAAAATTTTATTAGTGATCTATTAAGAACCACTAGCCATTCAGGTGAAAATAATTTACCGTCGCTTATTATATCAACGGTATCCTTCATAGCGCTACTCTTTGCCTTGTTTAGGTTTTTATTTTTAGCAGCTGATGTATTTAAGAAAGATTTCTATAATTTAGCGTTATTAACGAAGATTTCAGCAATTTGGGGCTGTTCTTGTATATTTGGAGTCATTGTTACACCTGCCGATATACCGTCTCTGTATGGATTACACGTTTTTTTTGCAGATTCAATTTTCTATTCTTCTGCTATAACCTTAGCTTTTTATGCATATTTCTTTCTTAAAAAAGATATGAATAGTTACGGTTTCGCTCTGATAGCATGCACTATTACAGCTATTTGCTATATAGGTATTATTGAATATGGACCTGAACCTTGGATGTCTATGAATGCTTTGATGTTACAAGTTTCTTCTCAGAAAATTATTACATTATCTTTAGTATCTACAATATTTTATATGACTAAAGGTATCGACTTACTAACCAATTAAACTGTTATTCAAATACTATTCCTCTATGTATATTCACGTTATGAGTAGTATCACAAAAAGAACTAGAGAATATCTCATTTTTTATACAATATGTATTTTTGGTGCAATGCCATTCTATCAAGGTGGACATCTTTTAGACTCTACGACATCGGGATATAATTTTTTTCGAAACTTTATAAGTGACTTGGGTAGAACAATTAGCCTTTCAGGTGAAAATAATATCATATCCTATATCATATTCTCTACAGGATCTCTTGTTTTGCTTGGAGCGCTTACAAGATTCTTATTCTTAGCGATAACTCAATTTAAAACAAATTTTGGTATACTTACCCTCCTAGCTAGAGTTACAGCTATATATAGCTGTTTTGGGGTACTTGCCATCGTTATTACGCCTGTAAATGTTCCTACATTATATAATCTTCATATATTTTTTGCATTTTCAATGACTTGCTCTATAGGAATTACCCTGGGATTGTATTCATATTTCTTTTATAAGGAAAATTATATTGATTATAGCTTATTGCTACTTGTTGCAGCATTATCAATAATCGGGTATGTTTCCTTTATAGAATATGGTCCGTCACCTCGAGAATCATTAATAGGTTTGACACTACATGTTTCTTTTCAGAAATATATAATTTTAATGATGGTAACAACTTTTTTTTATATGACTAAAGGTATTGACTTACTTAACGACAAAATTCAATAGTCGATTTGGAACATAAATAGTCTTAATGATAGACCCTTGTGACGTATAGTTTTGTACTTTCTCAAGCTCCAATGCGGCATTTACAGCCGTTTCTTCATTTGAATCGACATCTAGGCTTATATTGGCTCTTAACTTACCATTTATCTGCACTACAACCGTCACTTCATCGGTTTGAGTTAACGCTTCATCAAACTGTGGCCATGGTGCATTAGATATTGACTCACTATGCCCTAATAATGACCAAAACTCCTCTGAAAGATGCGGTATAAATGGTGCAGATACCTTGACAAGATCTACAATTAAATCTCTGGAAATTTTCTCGCATTTTTGCAAGTGATTACAGTAAATCATTAACTGAGAAACTGCTGTGTTAAAATGCAAGTTTTCAATATCGTTCTCGACTTTTTTAATAGTAGTATGATGTAGATGCAACGTCTCTTTGTCTGGAATATTTCCTTCTATTATTTTAGACGATACATTACCCTCTTCATCGACAATAATAGACCATAATTTATTAATAAATCTATAACACCCTTGTAACCCTTTTGTGTTCCATGGTTTTGATTTATTTAGTGGCCCCATAAACATTTCATAAAGTCTCATAGCGTCAGCGCCATATTGTTCAATAATATCTTCAGGATTGATAACATTTTCTTTTGATTTGCTCATTTTAGACCCATCATCGCCAAGAATCATTCCTTGATTATATAGCTTTTGAAATGGTTCTTTCGTCGATAATAAACCTAAATCATATAAAACGTGATGCCAGAATCGGGCATATAATAAATGTAGAACTGCATGCTCTTGCCCTCCTATATATAAATCAACAGGCATCCAATAATTTTCATTTTCTTTTGACCAAGCTTCAGTATGATTAGAAGGATCTGTAAATCTTAGATAATACCAACAAGAACCAGCCCATTGTGGCATAGTATTTGTTTCTCTAAGTCCAATAATATTTCCAGATGCATCTTTTACTTCAACCCAATTATTAATAGTTGAAAGTGGAGATTTTCCATCATCTGATGGCTTATAATTTTCTATTTCTGGTAATCGCACAGGTAGATTTGATTCATCAATTGTTGTGATTCCATCTTCTGTATGAATAATAGGAAATGGTTCACCCCAATAACGTTGCCTAGAAAACAACCAATCCCTAAGCTTATAATTTACTGTTCCAGAGCCTAATCCATTTTTTTCTATAAATTCTATTGCTTTTTCAATTGCTGCTTCCACATTAAGACCATTAAGAGATAATGTATCTTCATGCTCTGAGTTCACTAAAATAGCATTTTCCTTAGCAGTAAAAGCTGATTTTGTTATATCTCCACCCTCTACAACCTCTTTTATAGGTAATTTGTATTTAGTTGCAAACTCCCAATCTCTATCATCGTGTCCAGGAACAGCCATAATTGCACCAGTACCATAACTTATCAACACATAATCTGCTACCCATATTTCCATTTTTTCACCACTAAAAGGATTGATAGCATAAGATCCGGTAAAAATACCTGTCTTATCTTTATTTACTTCCGTTCTATCAAAATCTGATTTTTTCTGAGTTTCTTCAATATACTTGTCCAGTAATAGAGATTTATCTTTTGTGACTATCTTCTTAGCTAGTGGATGCTCTGGAGCAAGAACCATATAAGTAGCACCAAAGAGAGTATCAGGTCTTGTGGTATATACCTCAATTTTTTCATTAGGATATCCATCAACGGAAAAGCCTACTTCTACCCCTTCAGATTTGCCAATCCAATTCTTTTGAAGTTCTTTAATATTCTCAGGCCAATCTAAATCGTCTAGACCATCTAATAAAGATTCTGCATATTTTGTTATCTTTAATATCCATTGCTTCATCGGTGTTCGATAAACAGGATGGCCTCCTATATCAGATTTACCATCTACAACCTCTTCATTCGCAAGCACTGTACGTAATTCTGGACACCAATTGACAGCCACTTCTTCTTCATAAGCTAAACCTTTGTTGTATAATTGCAGAAAAATCCATTGCGTCCACTTATAATAGTTAGGATCTGTTGTATTTATCTCTTTAGACCAATCATAAGAAAAACCTAATTGATTAATTTGACGCTTAAAATTGCTGATATTCTCAGCAGTAGTAATTTTAGGGTGAGTTCCTGTTTTAATAGCATACTGCTCTGCAGGCAATCCAAAAGCATCCCAACCCATAGGATGAAGAACATTGAACCCTTTCATTCTCTTAAATCGAGCAACAATATCTGTGGCAACATATCCAAGAGCATGCCCTACATGAAGACCTGATCCAGAAGGATAAGGAAACATATCAAGCACATAATATTTTGGCTTTTTACTGTCAGTACCGGTCTTAAATGTTGCATTTTCAGACCAATATTTCTGCCACTTAGGTTCAATAATTTTGTGATTATACGCCAAGGCTTAATAGAAGTTCTTAATTTGTTTCATCCAATCTAGAATAATAGCATTCACATCGATTGGCTGATCTGAACTTGCTCCATAACCGCTATTCATAGAAGATGTTGAATTTCCAAATGCATTTGTCATTGGACCATCAAAATCGTCATCTTGTAGTATAGAATTAGCCATAAACTTTGCAATCACTTTTGTTGTTTTTGGATTTCTAAATATAATATATGACGTTCTTGCGTCTGCTGTAGATCCGTAATATGGATCAAAATTAAGATCTTCAAATACAATCTCTACCGCTAAATTTCCGTTTGTTTCTGGTGGAAGAATTTCAAATCCAAGCTTTACTAGTTCTGACTGAATAGCTTGAATGTGCCCTATCATAAATGGATCCTGAATATGATCATTGATAAACTCTTCAATCTTATTAGTCTCACTAAGCTTAACTTTTTTTCTTCTAAACTGACCCTGTAAGTCAGAAGTAAAAACAACTAACAGTAGAAACGATAATAAATAAACACTTTTGTGCAATCTCATTTTATTCTCCCGGTTTTATATTGCGCAACCAACTATACCTCTTTTTTTATAATAATCTTGATGATAATCTTCCGCATCATAGAATATATCTAAAGGCGATACCTCCGTTACAACTCTTGATCCAAATTTTCCAGATTCATTAACCTGATTAATTTTAATTTCAACTAATGTTTTTTCCTCTTTATTTTTATAAAATACTGCTGAACGATATTGAGAGCCTACATCAGGGCCCTGCCTATCAATTGTTGTTGGGTCATGTAATTCAAAGAAAGTATCTAAAAGCTGTTCATAAGAGATTACGCTTGCATCATATACTACTTGAACTGCTTCAGCGTGATCTGTTATCCCAGTACATACTAGCTCATAAGAGGGATTTTTTACCTTTCCCCCTGTATAACCTACACTAGCTGATTTTACGCCCTCTAACTGTTGAAATGTAGACTCTACACCCCAAAAACATCCAGCTGCAAAGAAAGCTTCTTTCTGATTTGTATTATCTTCTGCCATAGTTATGCTAAAAAAACTAAGCAAAAATAAGCAAAGTTTATACAAACTTCTATTTACTGTGACCATAATACATCCATGCTCCGATTAAACTCATAGGAATAGATATAATTCCACCAATAACAGGTATTAGAAAAGAGGCAAAAAATATTCCAATTCCTACTACAATTGAGTTAAAAAATCTTTTCATTTTCATATAATTAAGTTAATACTATTTTTATCATGTTAATAAAAAAAAAGCCTCTTAGCAATCATATACCAAAAGGCTTTTAGTTGGCTACCAAATTAAGGTATGAATTATTCTATTAACCAAAACTATATCTATTATTTTTTAACAAGAGTAGAGTTATCATCAAAGCAATAATAGTATGAGCTAAAATGAAATATACAAAATGAGTAAAAAATCCAAGATATAAGAATATAAAGACACCACATAGTCGGGCTATCTCAATTTTATTTGCATATGTTTTTCCATCCAATATGAAAGAATTTGAAATTGCTAGAGTTATGACCAAAACTGCAACAGATAACATTTCAGGATAAGAAAATTTATCTATATTAAACAACATTAGAACCGTCAAAACATTTATCATCATAAATTGAAAAAATCCAAATATTTTTTGTCTAGTTCCTATTTGAGGATCATATTTTTTGAAGCTACTCAAGTCGTTCTTTTTTAGGGGATATTTCTCTACAACATCATCTGGTCTCCAAGCTGGCGGCGAGAACCAAACATATACTTTATCCTTAAGCTTTCCTGTCCTATAAGAATCTAAAATCATTTGATAGAACACTTCAATGTTTGCCCAGAAAGGATTAAATGATTTTAGTGGCTTAACAGTACCATATATAGGTTTCAGATCTTTTCTTTCGTCAATAAATGTTCCAAAAATACGATCCCATAAAATAAAAACACCCCCATAATTTGCGTCTAAATAATCATCGTTTTGAGCGTGATGAATTCTATGATTAGATGGAGTTATAAATATATATTCAAGAAACCCTAACCTTCCAATATGTTCCGTGTGCACCCAAAATTGGTAGACTAAATTAACTCCCGCAACACTAACATATACTTCTGGAGGAACACCAATGATAAACATCGGTAAAAAGAATACCCACTTCCATAAAAAACCACTGCTAGTCTGTCTTAAAGCAGTTGATAAATTAAATTCTTCGCCATGGTGATGTACGACGTGAGTTGCCCAGAAAATTTTTATCTCATGATGCATACGATGCATCCAATAATAACAGATATCATAAAGAATGAAAGATACTACCCAAACCCAAGTCTCCTCTAAGTTTAGTAATTTTAAATTATAATATTGAGCAACATACTTGTAGACAACGTACTGAAAACCTAATCCTAATAATGGAACAAATCGACTGACCAAACCTAAAGACATACTTGTTAAAGCATCATTTATTCTATAATTATTGTCTTTTTTTATAATACCATAAAAAAACTCAATAATAATTAGTAGGAGAAAAACTGGAATTGAATATGTAATTAAGGATGAAACGTCCATAGCTCTAATGCCTATTTAGTTCATTTAAGATACTTTTCAATTCATTGCGGATTTCTATAAGAACTGACACATCGCTATTGCTAATCTTAGTTGAAGCGAATCCAATCTTAGAACCACTCTTCATTTCTTCTATTGCACCTTTAATCGTAAATTTTTTACCATAAAGTAATTTCTTAATCTCAAGTATTACATTAATGTCATTTTGTTTATAGGTTCTATTACCTGCTTTATTTTTTACAGGTTTTAGTGATGGAAATTCTGACTCCCAATATCTTAGAACATAAGGTTTAAGACTGGTGATTTCACTTACTTCTTTAATGCTATAATATAGCTTTGTTTTTGATTCAAGCATTACTTTAGGTTATTAGTTTTTTAAGAAAAAAACAAGTGATTAAAGTTATTCTTTAATGTTAATATTTAAAGAATATTACTTGGATCAGAATATTCTAAGCCATGAGCGTCGGCTACTTCTTTATTAACTAAATGGCCGTCATGCGTATTTAGCGCCATAAGAAGATTAATGTTTGATTTTAATCCTTCTATCCCATCATTAGCTAATCTAGATATAAATGGCCTTGTAGACTCATTTAAAGCGTTAGTGGCGGTAAATGGCACTGCAGATGGTATATTCTTAACACAATAGTGGATAACACCATCAATTTCATAGGTAGGTTCACTATGCGTGGTTGGTTTAGATGTTTCAAAGCAACCACCTTGATCAATAGAAACATCAGATAAAATGCTCTTATCCTGCATCAAGCTAAGCATTTCTCTAGTAATTACTGTTGGTGGCTTAGCTCCTGGAGTTAATACTGCGCCAATCACAACATCTACTATTGGTAATAAACCTTCAATCAGCTCTTTGGAAGATGTTCCTATATTTACTGCAGGATACTGAGTTTTTATTTTTGAAAGTAATTCGTTATTAATATCTAAAATTGTTGTATTTGCACCCAAACCTAAACTCATTTGCATTGCATTAATACCAACGATACCAGCGCCAATAATCAATACATTTGCTGGATCTGAAAGAGAAGTTCCTGATATTAATTTTCCCTTACCTCCTTTATTTTTCTTTAAAAGTTCAATAGAGTCTAAAAGAGCTAATCTGCCTGCAATTTCACTCATAGGTTTTAACATAGGAGTTTCATTGTTGATTACAACAGTTTCATACGCGAGTGCTGTAACATTACATTCTAATAGCTTTTCTGTTAGAATTTTTGATGAACTTAAATGAAGATATGTGAAGAGCATCTTATTTTTCATTAGCTCTACTTCATCTAAAGAAGGTTCTTTAACTTTTATAATTAAATCAGACTGATGAAACACGTCTGTAGCATTGTCTACTATAGTACAACCAAAATTAGCATATTCTTGATCGCTATAACCGCTATCAACGCCTGCATTTTTTTGAATGAATAACTGATGAGAACTTTCGAGTAAAAGCTTTGCAGTCTCAGGATTAATCGATACACGATATTCCTGAGAAATAATCTCTTTAGGAACGCCAATTTTCATGATGAGTTTTGTTATTTAAAGTTAAATATCTTTAATTATTCAGGTTTATCCATTAGCAATTTCATGCTAAAGTTTAAACGACCCTGCTTATCAATTTCAAATAATTTTATTTTTACAGCATCCCCTACTGACAGTACATCATCTACTTTATTAACTCGTTTCCAAGCTAATTGTGAAATATGCACTAAACCTTCACGTCCTGGAGCAAATTCTACAAAAGCACCAAAATCTAGTATCTTTGTAACCTTACCATCAAAAACAGTTCCAACTTTAGGATCTTCGGTAACTGCTTTAACTTGACTAATAGCATTATCGAGCGCTTCTCTGTCTGCTGCTGATATACTAACAGTTCCATCATCTTCAATATTGATAACACATTCAGCTCTTTCTTGAATTGCTTTAATGTTCTTTCCTCCTGGACCAATAAGGGCTCCAATTTTCTCTTTATCAATTTTGAAAGATTCGATCTGTGGCGCATATTGAGACAATGCATTTGGAGAGCTTATTGCTTTATTCATTTCATCTAGAATATGCAATCTTCCCTTATTCGCTTGCTCTAATGCCATAGATAAAATTTCCATTGGAAGTCCAGGAACTTTTAAATCTAATTGGATAGCACTAATACCATCTTTAGTTCCAGCAACTTTAAAATCCATATCTCCGTAGAAATCTTCAGTTCCCAAGATATCACTTAATACTGCATGATTTTCACCGTCAGTGATTAATCCCATTGCAATACCAGCAACATGCTCTTTAATAGGCACTCCTGCGTTCATCATAGCTAATGAGCCACCACAAACTGATGCCATAGAAGAAGATCCATTTGATTCTGTAATTTCTGACACAACACGTATTGTGTATGGAAATTCCTCAGATGAAGGCAATATAGGTTTTAGCGATCTTTCTGCTAAATGACCATGGCCAATCTCTCTTCTATTTGTAAAACCAATTCTTCCAGTTTCTCCTACACAGTAAGGAGGGAAATTATAGTGCAACATAAATGATTTTTTATAATCACTCGCCATTGAATCAATAATCTGTTCGTCTCTAGCATTACCTAAGGTAAGCGCAACAATTGCTTGCGTTTCACCTCTAGTGAATAAAGCAGATCCATGAACTCGAGGCAACAATGATGGAACAATACTAATTGCTCTAATATCGTCTAATCCTCTACCATCAACTCTAACTTTTTTCTCTAATACAGTTTTTCTCACTGCATTTTTAAACATAGTTTTAACATATTCTTTTACTTCAGAATATATCTTTTCATCTTCTAAATGTGGGTCTGATGCTTCTTTAACTATGTCGTTATACGCATTTTCTCTCTCTTTTTTGCCTTTGATATCAAAAAGTTTATCAATCTTTGATGAATAGGTTTTATCGAGAGATTTTTCAATCTCATCACTCAATGATTTTGAATCATCAATTTCATAAGAATTATCAAATTGATCTTCAAATTCTAACTGTAAATCAACAATGTCATTAATACCTTCCATTGCAATGTCTAATGCTTCTAAAATTGTTTTTTCAGGTACAAAATTAGAACCACCTTCAATCATACAAATTTTATCTTTTTTACCGGTTACCATCAAATCTAAATCAGATGACTCCATTTGTTCCAATGTAGGATTTAAAACATATTCTCCGTCAACTAAGCCTACTTTAACAGAAGCTATTGGACCATCAAATGGTACTGGAGACAATAACAATGCCGCAGAAGCACCAATTGCTGCTACTACATCAGGTGTATTCACGCCATCATAAGACATTGTGGTTAACATGATTTGTAAATCATTTCTATAATTCTTAGGAATTAAAGGTCTAATTGGACGATCTGTCAAACGCGAAGTTAAAACTTCAGCATCTGTTGGTTTCGCCTCTCTCTTAAAGAAACCTCCGGGTATTTTTCCACCCGCATAATGTTTTTCTCTATATTCAACCTGCATCGGAAGAAAGTTTAAACCTTCTCTCGGTTCAGATGAACAACATACTGCTGCAAGCATTGCAGTGTCTCCATAAGTAATAAATACGGATCCACCCGCTTGTCTTGCTATTTGGCCAGATTCAATTTTTAATAGTCTGCCAGCTATATTTTTTTCTACTTTTATCATATTCTTTCTTTATAATCCTCTTATGGATAGTTTTTCTATTAATTCATCATAACTATCACTATTTGTTTTTCTTAAATACTTTAATTGTTTTTTTCTTTGTGACACAAGTTTAACCAAACCATATCTAGAATGAACATCTTTTTTATGCTTTTTAACATGACCAGTTAGTAATCTAATACGATCAGTAAGAAGCGCTATTTGAGCTTCACTACTGCCTGTGTTTTTTTCATCCAATCCAATGTCTTGGATAATCTTGTTTGTTTCTTTACTATATTTCATAATTTTCCTTGGAAAAATCTATCAATTTAATACATACTTCCTTGTCTTTTTCAATTTGTTTGATCAATGCTTCTTTATTGTCAAACTTCTTTTCATCCCTAATTTTGAATAAAAATTCAATATGAAAATCTTTATTATATAAGTCGCTGAATTTATTAGATAATATGTGAACTTCCATAACAAATTTTTTTTCATTAAAAGTAGGTCTAAATCCAATATTGCACATGCCAAAGTACTTTTCTCCCTCTAAAGTAACTCTTGAGAGATATACTCCATTTTGAGGAAGAACTTGATACTTATTAGTTGCAATAAAGTTTGCAGTAGGATAATTCAATGATTTCCCTCTATGTGAACCATGAACAACCTTTGCTTGAAATCCATAAAATCTTCCTAATAATGGCGGTATAACGTCCAATTTTCCATCTCTAATTAATTCTCTTATGATAGTACTTGAAATTGCTCGATTATCAACTTTTCTAATATTTGGAGTAAAGAGTTCAATACCATTGTTTAAACAAAATTCGATAAGAAAATCTAGATTTCCTTTTTTCTTAAAACCAAAATAATGGTTCTTTCCAACACCAATTAGTTTAGGATTGAATATTTTTTTAATAATCTGATTTGCAAAATCAGTAGCAGACATTCTCGAAAACTGCTTTGTGAATGGAATAACCAAAACTTTATCAATACCCATTTTTCCTAATAATTCTATTTTTGAATCAATGCTTTGAATATTGATTGGACTATCCCCATTTCTCAACACATAATAAGGGTTGGGATCAAAAGTAATCACACATGATGGAATAGAGTGTTTTCTTGCATACTTAACAATGTAATCTATCACATCTTTATGCCCTAAGTGGATACCATCATAGTTTCCAACGCTAAGAGCAGATGCACTTATGGAAGATAAATTTTCAAATGATTTTATGATTTCCATTTTTCTTCGAATTTTTCTACTGTTAGTGAATCGTCAATAATAAAAGAACCAACTTGCGTACGAGTTAATTCAACTAAGTGTCCTACAGTTCCTATTTTTGCACAGATTTCTTCTGCTAAAACCCTAATATAAGTGCCTGAAGAACATTCAACTTCTATTGATAACATATCTTTCTTATATAAGGAACAATGTAAATTTTTAATTTCAATTTCTTTTGGATTCCTCTCTACGGAGATATTTTTTCTAGCTAACTTATAAAGACGAACTCCATTGATTTTTCTTGCAGAATACATAGGAGGTTTTTGCATATGTTTTCCAATAAAAGATTTAGCCAGCGTATTTAAATCAATATCTTTAATCTCTGGAATATCTTCTTTTTTTATAATGGAGCCTGTAAGGTCTTTTGTATCGGTCTTCTCCCCTAGCTTTATAACCCCTTTGTACTTCTTGTCGTATTCTATAATTTCTGATAATTTCTTTGTTGATTTTCCAATACCTATTACCAATACCCCATCAGCAAATGGATCTAAGGTTCCAGAATGTCCAACTTTTTCGGATGTAATTTTTTTTACTTGTCTGACTACACTGAATGAAGTATAGTTTTTTGGTTTATAAAGATTATATATCACTTTAATTAATTTTATTTATCAGGTTATTTATTTTTTCAAATTCCTCAAAAGAATTATCATATATAAATTTTAATGTAGGGGTAAATTTTAATCTAATTTGTGCAGCAACATGTTTGCGAAAAAGCGGCACCATATCGTTCAATTCTCTATCAATCAACTCAATCTCTTTAGTAGGATTAATGATACTATAAAATATGTTAGCATGTTTTAAATCTGCAGTCATCTTAATAGAAGAAAATGTTAGGAAACCATACTTTCTTAAATCAACATCTTTAGATAAAATTTGATTTACTCTTTTTAAGAGTTCTTGTTCAACTCTTTCTACTCTAGAAAATGGTTTTGTATTCACGTCTAAGATAGTTTTCTTTTAATCTCATTAATCTTGTATGCAATAATCTTATCTCCAGGAAGATATTTCTTTATTCCCTCAATTGCTATACCACACTCTAATCCTGTGTCAACAGTACTTACATCATCTTTAAAACGTTTGAGTGATAAAATTTTCCCATCTTTAATAATTTCTTTTTCTTCTCTAACAAGTCTAACGAGAGAATCTTTAGTGATTGTACCGCTTTCAACTTGAGATCCTGCAATAAAACCAATTTTTGGAATTTTAAATGTTTCTTTAACGATTGCTTCCCCAATGACTTCTTCAACAAGATCTGGTTTTAATAACCCTTCTACTGCTAATTTCAGATCTTCTACAGCTTGATAAATAATATTATATGATCTTATCTCCACATTGCTTTGATCTGCTTGTAATCGAGTATTTGAAGGTACCTGTATATTAAACCCTAGAATAACAGCATCAGATGCTTCTGCAAGCAATACATCCGATTCTGTAACATTTCCAACGCCTTTGTGGACAATATATACACCAACTTCATCATTTTTTATTTTTTCCAAACTTTCACCTAGTGCTTCAATAGATCCATCAGAGTCAGCCTTAATAATGATATTCAAATTGTTTACGTCTCCTTCTTTAATTTGGGCTGAGATAGAATCTAGAGTATTCTTTTTTACTGTTGAGAATTCAATTTCTCTTTTAATTCTTTGTCTTTCATTTGCAATTTTCTTTAAATCAGATTCATTTTCAACTTCTGCAAAAATATCTCCAGATTGAGGAACTTGGTCAAATCC
>Ga0310120_10002542_pt1 | contig 13307 bp, 13 predicted proteins | sample CB27_AW_983_MG_FD_203506 | JGI IMG/M metagenome (GOLD analysis project Ga0310120, IMG submission 203506) | Marine microbial communities from Western Arctic Ocean, Canada - CB27_AW_983 | ecosystem: Environmental > Aquatic > Marine > Oceanic | place: Canada: Western Arctic Ocean | collected... | reverse complement strand
GGTAGACGTGGAAATGTTATAACAATTGCATTGAATATGCCCAGTGGAAAATTAAAGAAAAAAGACATGATAAAGGTAGAAGGTAGATTTTTGGAAGATGACGATACAAACAAACTTGCAGTTATTGCTCCATCATCTACTGTAAATATTATCAAGAATTACAAATTAGTTGAAAAACGTCATCTTTCACTTCCAAATGAGATTGAGAGAATTTTTAGATGTTCAAATCCCGACTGCATATCAAATAGTAGTGAACATATGAATTCAATTATGGATGTTATTGACAAAGAGAACTTGATTCTAAAATGCAGATATTGTAGTAGAATTTTAGATGTAAATAAAATTAATTACAAAAAACCAACAATTTAGCTAATCACGATTTTTTCTTTTTCACTATATGTTGTTCTTCAGATTTGTATTGATTTTCAGTAAATCTTCGCATTGAACCAAAGGGTTTGAATGCTCGTCCATTTCCTTTGTAGAATTTTGAGAAAAATTCTACATAGATGAGTCTAGAACCCTGAATTCCAGGTTCAAACACTCCAATTATTATATTGAAGAGATGCCCCACAATCAAAATAACTACTCCAAGAGCTGCCAACGGCAGTCCAATGTTTATTGATTTTAAGAAAATGTAATCAATGGTATGAGCAAGTATTACAGATGCAAGTAGAATTCCAACCAGTCGCGTATAAGAAAGAACGTGACTTACAATTGTAGCTAACTCCATTATTGCCATTGGACCTTGTCCAAGTATCATCATACCAACACCCCCAAAGATTAATCCATAATATCCAAACGCTATAGGATTTACTTCAATAAGCCGCGGCCATGTCGGATTAATAGCATCACCATTAATGAGAGCTAATCCAAGAAGGACAACTCCCCAAGCAAATGCCAACCAACCAATTTTTCCAATTGCTTCTTTCTTATCACCTTCTGCAATACACTGTATGATGCCTATAATGAGGCCAAAAGAAACAAAACCAATTCCAATATAACCAGCAATTAGCAAAAGTTTACTCGCATCATGAATAGGATCAAGAAATGCCTGTGATGGTCGATTTAAGACCTCACCTGGTTCTGGAAAACCGGTAATTCCAACACTAGCTAGATAATCAAAAATGTAACCATTTAGGTGAAAACCAAAGTGTAAATCAAATATTACACCTAGAATTATTCCGATTACACAGCCAGGAATCATTGCTTTTGCCAATTTTACCATTTGACGTTTCTTCAAAATATTCAACGCAAAACTACGTAATGGCTTGGGCATAATATTGAAATTACGTTTTCCTTTCTCTACGCGTCTAATTACCCAAAGACAAACTAAGAGAATAACAAGGCAATAACCGGTATCTCCAATCATCAATCCATAAAAGACGGGAAAGACCAATGCAAATACCATGGTTGGATCAAATTCCTTGCTTTGCGGTAATGAGTAAAATCGAATGAATGCTTCAAATAATTTGAATTTTCTTGGATTACTCATCAGTGTTGGAGGTTTATCTTCAGTTTCCAGTTTGTAAAGGGTTACACTATCTGTAAATTTTTTTAATGTTGACTCAATCTGTTCAAGTTTTGATTTTGGAGCCCATCCTTCCATTGCAAATGCATCTTTTGTTGCACCTGAATTTGAAATCACTTCTAATTTTTTATTTTCGATTTGTAGTTGTTCTTCAATTTCAATTAGATTGACATAATGATTTTTAGACATTTTGCTTAATTCTTTATTAATTTCATCTAGTCGTTGATTTTCTGATTGTAGTTTGCTTCTTAGATCTGTAATAATTTTATTTGGTTTACCATTCAAATCTGGTACTGCCTCTATTTTTATGTCATGTGATTGAATAATATTTGCAAATTTGTCGGATGAGATTGAATTGAAGACTACTAAGATTAGATGTGTAATTTTTTTGTCAGCCTTTGTGTAAAGCATAATGTCTTTGCTATGTGCATTTATGGATTTCTTAAACTCCTCAAATTTATCAGATTGAATTCTTCCAAAATATGAAGTTGCAGATGAAAGTTTGAGAATTTTTAGATCTTCAGGGAAGAAGCTAAACTCCTCAACAAGTTTTAGATTATTTTTAGTGTCTTTGATTTTAGTTAGAAGTGATTCTTTTTCTTTTTCAAAATTTGCTACAGATTCATCAATATCAATTGTACTTGCAATTTGTAAAACTTCATCAACAGAATCAAAGCGTTTTTTAGTAGATATTTTGGTTGGAGGTAATACTGTCAACAATGCTCTAACACGAAGTAATTCATCGGAAACTTGTCGAGATAGATCATTATCACGCTCGCTTTTTAAAATTGCAGAAATATCTTTGGATAATGGTTCTAATTGTAAGACTTCCATATCGTGTAAAACAGATACTGCAGTTTGTTGGTTTTTTCGTAGACCCATAATAGCTATTTTAGTCATGGAAACAGGTCTTAGAACCATTTATTCAACACCTTTTAACAAAATTTCTAGGATTTTCTTATTATCCTGTGCATGAATTTCTGAGATAATATTTTCAGATTTTGCCTTTGCATCTTCAATGAGAGTAGTTGTTTTAGAAGTCGCATTTTTTCTTGCAGTTTCTATGCTAGAATCAACAAGTTCTTCACCCTGTTGTTTTGCAGATGTAATAGCACTTTCTAGATCAGATTGTAATTTATTAATTTCAGACTCAATTTTTTTTCTGCAATCTTCAATTTCTTTTTCTGCTTTTTCCTCTACTTCTTTAATTTTTTTCAGTGATTGTAGATAGTGTTCTTGATTTTCTAACATTATAATCCTCCAATGAAATCCTTTGCGAAGAAAAGTCCTAATCCTAATGCAATTCCAATGTTTCCCATTTTAATTAGTACTTTTATGTAGTAGAATTTTTTCTGCTGCGAATTTACAAAATCAGTCTGCAATTATTTTTTCCTCCTCTTTTTCTCTTTCACCCATCTTTCGTTTTACAGTCTTGAGCATTGTGAAAGTATCACGTTCCATTTCCTCCAATCTGAAAGTAATGAATTTAACTGCAGATTGCAGATTAGGAATGAATACATTTTCAATTGCATTAGCTTTTCTCTTTGTTTTGTCAATTTCATAAAGAAGTTTACGTAACGTTGTTTCCTTTTCTGCTACATCTAATACAATTTTGTGGACTTCCTGAAATGCTTTCATAGCTTCGCTGATCGATACTGGAATCTCTAAAAGATATTCGGTAAGAGCTTGTTCTCTTGTTCCTCCTTCTAATTTTGGAATACTAACTCCCATGACATTTTTTGGCAGGATAAGTAATTTTTTTAGTTGAGGTATCTTCATTGCCTCATTTTCTAGTCTCATTTCTCCATCAAGCATTTCTGCCATTCTAATACTTTGATAGCCTTTTTTCAATTCAGATTGTAATTCGCTTCTTAATCGTGATGATGCTTTACTGATGCTAAAAAATTCTAAGATTAATGCTTGACGTTTTAATTTTAATAGCTTCAATCCTTTCTCTGCAATTTTGATTCGTCTTTTTGCACGAAGATATTCTAGTCGTGTAGGACGTATATCAGAACCGGATGGAATTTCAATTACCTCCTGTCATGTGATTTTTTCCACCACTGTGTGTCAGATTTTGCATATTTCGAAATGAATTCTGGTTTGATTCTAGTAAGGTCAGATTCGTCTAAATCACTTAGTAATTCCCATCCTAATGCAAGTGTTTGTTCAATTGGACGGTTTTCATCTATTCCTTGAGTAACAAATTTCTGTTCAAAGTTATTTGCTACATCAAGAAATTTTCTATCCAAATCACTTAGTGCACCTTCACCTACAATAGCAGCTAATGCACGAGCATCTTTTCCTTGTGCATAAGCAGAATAAAGTTGATCTGCCAATTGTCTGTGATCTTCTCTTGTTCGTCCTTCACCGATACCTTGATTCATGAGTCGTGATAAACTTGTTAAAACATCAACTGGTGGTTGAACATTATTTCTATGCAAATCTCTACTCATTACTATTTGTCCTTCTGTAATGTATCCAGTAAGGTCTGGAATTGGATGTGTGATGTCATCAGCAGGCATTGTTAGAATTGGTAGTTGTGTAACAGAACCTTTTCTACCCTTAATTTTTCCAGCACGTTCGTATATTGAAGCTAGATCAGTATACAAATAACCAGGATAACCTCGTCTTCCTGGCACTTCTTCCCTAGCTGCAGATATCTCTCTTAGTGCCTCACAATAATTTGTCATGTCTGTTAAAATTACAAGAACATGCATCTCTTTTTCATATGCAAGATATTCTGCTGTAGTTAATGCCAATCTTGGAGTAAGAATTCTTTCCATTGAAGGATCAGATGATAGATTTAGAAATAAAACAGTTCTTTCTAATGCACCACTTTCCTCAAATTGTTTTATGAAAAAGTTTGATTCCTCACTAGTGATTCCTATTGCTGCAAAAACTACAGCAAAGTTTTCTTCTGTTCCAAGAACTTTTGCTTGTCTTGCAATCTGTGATGCAAGTAGATTGTGTGGTAATCCTGATGCAGAAAATATCGGAAGTTTTTGTCCTCGTACTAGAGTGTTCATTCCATCAATATTTGAGATTCCTGTTTGAATGAATTCGGATGGCTCTTCTCTTGAATATGGATTTATACCAGAACCAACAAGATCATATTTTTCTTTTGAGATAATTTTAGGACCGTTATCTCGTGGATTTCCAAGTCCATCAAAGACTCGTCCAAGCATTTCTTCAGATACTGCTAAGGTTGCTGTTTCTCCAAGAAAAGTTGTTGAAGTACCAGTGGTTGTTAAACCAAGTGTTTGTCCAAATACCTGAACAACTGCTAAACCTTGACTAGTATCTAACACTTGACCTTGTCTCCTTTCACCATTAGGCAATTTGATTTCTACCATTTCGCCATAGGCTGCATTATCAACTCCTTTGACAAAAATTAGCGGCCCTGCTACTTTGTCCAATGTTTTAAAGGAGACATTAGTCATTGCTAGAAGCCTCCATAGACAGATTATCAAATTCATTTTTCATAGTAGATTTGATATTGCCAAGTAATTGTTCAAGTTCATCGTCTTTTGTCCATTTCATTTTTGGAATCATTTTTCTAGATTCAAGTGAGCTTACTTTTGCTGCAGTAATTCCTTTCTTTATAATTTCATCTTCTTTTTTGCCAAATTCTAAAATGATAGATAACATTTCGGATTGTTTCTTAATTGACGAGTATGTGTCAACCTCATCAAAGGAGTTTTGTTGTAGATAATTTTCTCTGATTGAGCGTGCTGTATCCAAAATTCCTTTTTCTGGTTCTGGTAATGCATCATAACCAACTAATTGAACAATTTCTTGTAATTCAGATTCTTTCTGTAAGATATCAAGTGCTGCAGTTCTATTGTCTATCCAGTCTTTTGAGACATTAGACCTATACCAATCAGCTAGATCATCAACGTATAATGAATAACTGGTTAGCCAATTAATGGATGGAAAGTGTCTTCTTGATGCAAGACTAGCATCTAGTCCCCAAAATACACGTGTAACTCTCAATGTATTTTGTGATACAGGTTCAGAAAAGTCTCCACCAGGCGGGGATACTGCTCCAACTATTGATAAAGAACCTTGACGATTTTCAGGAGAGATAACAATACTTTTTCCTCCACGCTCATAAAATTCTGCTAATCTTCTTCCTAGATATGCAGGATATCCTTCCTCACCAGGCATTTCTTCTAATCTACCTGAAATTTCTCTTAATGCTTCTGCCCATCTTGAAGTACTATCTGCCATTAATGCAACACCATAACCCATGTCACGATAATATTCACCCATTGTAATTCCAGTGTAGATACTTGCTTCTCTTGCTGCTACTGGCATGTTACTTGTGTTTGCAACTAGTATAGTTCGTTCCATAAGAGGTCTCTTTGTTTTTGGATCTTCTAATTTTGGAAATGATGAAAGAACATCACACATTTCATTTCCTCTTTCTCCACAACCAACATAGACAATTATATCACTGTCCGCCCATTTTGCAAGCTGTTGTTGGGTAACTGTTTTTCCACTTCCAAAAGGACCAGGGATTGCAGCTGTTCCACCTTTAGCAATTGGAAAAAATGTGTCTATAACTCGTTGACCTGTTAGCAAAGGTTCTTCTGGTGGAAGTTTTCGAAGTACTGGTCTAGGAATTCTAACAGTCCACCAACTTGATAATCCAATATCTGTTGATTTACCATTCTTTACAGAGGCAACAGTTTCGTTGACGTTAAATTGTCCTTCTGAAATATCTGCAAGAGTTCCAGATGTATTATGTGGAACCATAATTTTGTGTTTGATTAATGGTGTTTCTTGAACTTCACCAATAATATCACCAGGTTCAACTTGGTCACCATTTTTCTTTGTTGGAATAAAATCCCATTTTTTTGTCTGATTTAATGCAGGAATAACTTTTCCTCTACTGATAAAATCTCCACTTTCTTCTCGCAATACATCAAGTGGTCGTTGAATTCCATCATAGATAGATGTCAACAATCCAGGACCAAGCTGTAATGAAAGTGGTTTATTTGTATTGACAACTTTCTCGCCTGGTTTAAGACCAGTTGTATCCTCATAAACTTGAACCATTGCACTATTTCCCTCTAAACGAATGATTTCACCGACAAGACCCATCTCACCAATACGTACAATATCAAAAAGGTGAGCGCCATCAAGATCTTTAGCTACTACAACAGGACCAGAAATTCTTGCAACTGTAGAGTCTACCAAAGCTTCATCAACTTACCTCAATCTTAATCCCGAGTATTCGTTTTGCTAACGCAGCAATTGACTCCTCTTCTTTATTCTCTGTTTGAGATGGCATAAACAATACTAATGGTTCAATTGATTCTTCAATGCTTGACAAAAATGTTATAGGAAGACTTGAACGGACAGAATCACTTGCTATAATCAAACCAAATTCTCCAGATGAATAAAGTTCTTGAATTTTTTTACTTGCTTCATCACTATCTATAATGAAGGTGTCATCAATTCCAATCAAACGGTATCCAATAACAAGTTCACGATCTCCAACTATTGCTATTTTACCAGCGGTATCTGAGATTTGTTTTGATAATTGTTCACTCAGATTAGAAGCATCTCCTTTATTTTGTCGAGTGGTAGATCATAGCGTTTTCCATACGTTATTCTTTTTAGATTTTCATATTCATATTCGGCATGAAAAATGAAATAGAAGATTGTACCGATTGACAACGCTATGTTTCTTAATTTTTTAACATAGTTTGTGTTGATTAGTTTTGTAAGCTCTATTTCAAAAATTATCAAACTCTTTTCAGTTTTGTATTGTTCTATTGCTTCGTTTAGTTTGTAGTATGATTCTATTCTTCCTACAATTTCTACAACATCTTTGGTTTCATAAATGTCAAGTAATTCTTTTGCAGGTATTCGTCCAATGTCTATAAGATGTTTAGATAAAATTTCTTTATCTACATTTGATTCTTTTGCTTTTAATAGATTTAGAATATTTTTCTTGTCAATTTCTGCACGAACCAATTCTCTAATAGCGCCTTCATCTCCTTGGAAAAATTTTAGAGATTCCAAGAGTTTTCGATAATATGCTTCATGTATTGCAGACATCATTGGTCCTAGATCACCGGTCTTTTGATAATCATCTAGATGCTTCATCAGTATTACACCATAATCATATTTTGCAAGCTTGTTCACAACTCCTTCAACGCTTGTCTCTGAGAGAATAATTTTGATTTCATCGTGAGGGATTACACCTGCCTCAATTCCTGCAGGTACATTTCTGCTAGAAACTAATAATGATTCAGTTTCAGTAATTGTTCTACCCATCATTTTTGAAGAAAGTATTAATTCAATATTGTAAAGATCCCATTTTGAAAGAAAAGTTCTTACTGCATTTTTTCCACTGAATGGAACTGCTTCTAAGATAATTTTATTTGTTTCAACAAGGTGACGATTGAAAGCTACTTCCAAAAGTTCTGCACCATTATACACTGATGCTGCTTTTTTGATCTCTTGACCATACCATGTAGATTCCAATTGCTTTGTTATATCATTGATATCATTTGCCTTGAGAAGATTTTGTAAGACATCTTGGGATAAAAAATTAATTGAGATTGATTGTAATCTTCCAAATGAAGATGAGTATTGTGATGTGCCCATTATAGAATCTCCTCTAGAATTGAAGTTTTAATCTCATCTTCGTTGTTTCGTAATAATTCTTCAAAAGTTAAATCAATTTCTTTTGTGCCATCACTATTTTCAGCTATAATTCCACCTAGTGTTTGAATTGTAGAACCAAGTGTGACATCAGAATCATTAAAAAATGATTTATCTTCTTCTTTAAAATGAATTATAATATTTTCACCAAGAGCATTTTTAGAAGTTTTGATCATCTTTTTCAAGATGTTTTTGTATTCCGGATTTTGTGTGTATTCACCAAGATCTTTTTTTATAATATCAAATGTTGCATCTAGGTTTTTATTAATTGCATCAAATAAGATTTTCTTAGCATCTAATTTTCCTCCCTCAAGAATTCTTGCTGCTTCTCTTTCAGATCTTGATTTTGCATCTTTTTCAAAACTTTGTTTTAATTCTTGGATTTTACTGGTTTTTTGATTTTTAATTTCTAATTTTTTTTCGGTTAATTGTTTTTCAATTATTGAGATATCATTTTTTTTCCTATTTTCTATTTCTTGTATGAAAATCTCTATACTCATGAAATTCTCCTACAAGATATCTAGTAAGAGAATGATTCCTAAAACAAATCCAATAATCCAGAGTGTTTCTGGAATGACAAAGAAGAATAAGACCTGACCAAATTTCTCTGGTTTTTCAGCTATAATACCCATACCAGCTGCACCAATTCCTTGTTGTGCATTACCAGTACCTATGAGCCCACCAGCTATAGCAATTGCAGCTGCCAAGGCTAAGATTGGTTTTGTTAGATCTGTGCCACCAGAAATCCCTTCTTCTGCAAAGACATCAGTTGGAGAAAAGACAGTAAATAGCAAAAGTATCCCTCCAAATACACCAATCCCCACTCGGGAAGATTTGGAAAGTGAAAACATCACTTCGAGGATCCACTAGACGCTTATAGGAATGATCTTCTTTGAAAAATTTAAAAATATGTTTCGACATATGGTTTGTTTGGAAAAAAATTCAATAAATAGCGATCAGATATTAGTAAAAAATTTAAAAAATTTCTCTGTTGATTATTGTCCTAATATGATGAACATCATTACAATACCATAGATAGCAATTGATTCTACCATTCCGATAAAGATGAACACCTTAGACTGTAATGCTGGGTTTTCAGTAATTACTGCTAAACCTGCAGAACCGACATAACCTAAACCAATTCCTGCACCCATTGCTGCAAGTCCGAATGCAAGTCCTGCACCGATTAGTTTTGATCCATCGGACAATCCTGCTGCTGGCGATGCTTCTTCTGCAAATGCAACAGTACCTAAGCCTGATACAGAAACTACAAGAGTCGCAAGTAGTAAAATTGAGAGTGGTTTCATTTTCAATTTTTGAAATCTGGAGACCATATTTAAACCAACACCTAATTTTCTCAGATCTGATCTAGAGTTTTCTTTTTTGCAGAATTTAATTGATCTTTAATTATTTTTGCAGAATTTTCATATTCATTATCTAAAGTTTTTTTAGAATTTTCAAGTAATCTTTTTATTTCATTTTTTGCCATTTACTGTCTTTTCTCCATTGAAGCTTTCACTTTTTTTAACCTTGCGAATTCTTCTCTTTCTCTTTCTTCTAAAGTGGCAAGTATAAATCGAACTCTTTGTTTGTATTTAGGAATAATTACATTTTCTAAAGCGTTTAATAGTTTTTGTGTTTTTTCAAGTGCCTTAGCAAGACTAAATATTGAGTTTTCATATTCAGCAGCCTTACAAATTTTTGGGAGTAAAGCTTTGATTAGTTTTGCACCACGATCAATTGATGCATTAGTATCTGCAAACCCATAAGGAATTGATTTTGTATCTTTTTCAGTTACAGTTAACACAGGAATAGTTACGTCCACTACACGTTTTACATCAGATTCTACTTCCATAACACCAGGTGTTGATTGGGCTACAGAATCAACTGTTGCCACACCTAAGGAGAGGTATGATTCGTTAACTGATTGATAAATTTCTTGTAATGGTTCCCAAATTCCACCTCTTGTTTTTTGGGCTTCTGCAATCATTTCTTCAATATTTTTTAGTAAAACTTTACGTTTGTCATCTAAAATTTTTTGTACCATTGAAGCAACTTGGTCAGAACGCTTGTATTTGAATAACTCAATTTTTGTTGCTGTGACGTTTTGTCCAAATGACATTATAATTATTCCTTGTAATATTGCTCAACGTATTTGTCTTTAACTTTAGTTAATTCATTTTTTGGAAGTTTTGAGATTGCACTCCATTGTAATCCTAATGTTTCTTCAATGGTTCTATCTTCATCAACTGCTTGTGACAAGAATTTCTTTTCAAATTCATCACCAAAGTTCATGTAACTAAGATCAATAGGCGTGAGTCCTGCTTTTCCCACGATTCCTGCAAGTGCTCTAACTTCTTGAGCACGAGAATATGCATCATAATTTTGGTTAGATATTTCTTGATGATCAGCACGAGTACTTCCTTCACCAATTCCATCTTTCATGATTCTGCTAAGACTCATCAAGATATTGATAGGTGGATAAACTCCTTGCCTGAATAAGTCTCGCCCAAGTACAAGTTGTCCTTCTGTAATATATCCAGTAAGGTCTGGAATTGGATGTGTGATATCATCAGATGGCATTGTTAAAATTGGCATTTGAGTTACACTTCCTTTTCTGCCTTTAAGTCGACCTGCTCTTTCATAGATTGTAGAAAGGTCAGTATAAAGATAACCTGGATATCCTTTTCTTCCCGGTACCTCTTCTCTTGCTGCACTAATTTCACGAAGTGCTTCAGCATAGTTTGTCATGTCAGTTAGGATTACCAACACGTGCATTCCTAAATCATATGCAAGATATTCTGCTACAGTCAATGCTACTCTAGGTGTAATGATTCTCTCAATTGCAGGATCATCTGCAAGGTTCAAAAATAGTACACTTCTTTTTAATGCACCAGATTCTTCTAAACTTCTTTTGAAATATTCTGCTTCACTGTATTGTACACCAATTGCTGCAAAGACTACAGCAAACTCATCTTTTGTTCCAACAATTGCTGCTTGACGTGCAATTTGTGCAGCCAATATATTGTGTGACATGCCAGAGCCTGAAAATATTGGAAGTTTTTGTCCACGTACTAGAGTAAGCATTCCATCAATTACAGAAACGCCTGTTTGAATGAAATCTTTTGGGTATTCTCTTTGTTCAGGATTCATTGGTGCGCCGTTAATATCTAAAAATGATGTTGCAACTGGTTCTGGAAGACCATCTTTTGCTCTTCCTAGACCATCAAAGACTCTACCGAGTACTTGTTCTGATACTGGCATCTCCATAACTTTACCAACAAATTTTGCATTTGTTCCAGATACAGAAAGACCTGAGGTTCCTTCAAAAACTTGTACAACTGCTTTTCCGTTTCCAACCTCTAAAACTTTACCTAGACGTCTTTCACCTTCAGTTGTTTCAATTTCTACTAATTCATCAAACGCTGCATTTTCAACACCATCAACTATTACAAGTGGTCCTTTAATCTCAGCAATTTTGCTGTATTGAACTCCACCTTGAGTTGTCAATTTTGAACCTTTACTCCAGTAATACTTTTGAATTGTTCTACCATATCAGTTGAAAGTTTATCTAATTTATCCATCTCATCATCTTTGACATCCATTCTTGCTTTGAGTAATAATGAAATTACGTCCATAGAACGAATGTCAGCTAGTGATGCACCATCTTTGAGTGCTTGCTGACCTTGATTGTAAAAGTCAACTAGTAATTTCATTAATTTGAATTGTTTTTCAGGACTACAATAGGTATCAACATCATCAAAGGAATTTTGTTGTAAGATTCCAATCTTTACCATTCTTGCAACTTCTAGAATTAATTTTTCTTCATCTGGAAGTGCTTCAGGTCCTAAAAGTTGAACAATTTCTTTTAGAGTATCTTCTCTTTGTAAGATGCCATATGCTTGACTTCTTATATCCAACCAATCTTTACTGATATTTTCTGACCACCATTTTGAAATGTCGGCCAGATATCCAGAGTAAGAGTTCATCCAGTTGATTGATGGATAATGCCTTGAATATGCTAATTTGGCATCTAATGCCCAGAATGTTTTGATAAATCTCATTGTGTGTGTTGTAACTGGTTCTGTAAAATCACCACCAGATGGAGATACTGCACCAACTAGAGATACAGAGCCATCTCTTTCAGGAGAACCTTTTGCTTGAACACGTCCTGCTCTTTCATAAAATTCTGCTAACCTTGATGCAAGATATGATGGATAACCTTCTTCTGCAGGCATCTCCTCTAATCTTCCTGACATTTCACGAAGTGCTTCTGCCCATCTACTTGTAGAATCTGCTACAAGTACAACGTCATAACCCATGTCACGATAATATTCTGCAATTGTTACACCAGTGTAGATACTTGCCTCTCTTGCTGCTACTGGCATGTTACTTGTATTTGCGACAAGTACTGTTCTGTCCATAAGTGGTTTTCCAGTTCGTGGATCTTTGAGTTCTGGAAATTCAACTAGTACTTCAGTCATCTCGTTACCTCTTTCACCACATCCAATGTAGACTACAACCTGAGAGTCTGCCCATTTTGCAATTTGATGAAGTGTTACAGTTTTACCAGTACCAAATGCTCCCGGAATAGAACCAGTACCGCCTTTTGCTAATGGGAAAAATGTGTCAATAACTCTTTGACCAGTAAGAAGTGGTACAGTTGGATCATATCTTTTGAGATATGGTCGTGGTTGTCTTACAGGCCATTTATGCCACATCATTAATGGAGATGATTGGCCGTCTTTTTCTACAGTTGCAATCTCGGTATCTAAATTATAATCACCTTCTGAAATAATTTTTGTAATTTTTCCACCTTTGTGATCTGGTGGAACTAAAATTTTATGTTCAATTAATGATGATTCTGGAACAATTCCAATAATATTTCCTGCTTCAACTTCATCGCCTACTGCAACAGTTGGGGTGAAATGATATTCTTTTGTCATATCAACAGGAGTGGTGGTGATGCCTCTACCAATGAATGAGCCTGATTTTGCGGCTAAGTCTTTTAGTGGACGTTGAATTCCATCGTAAATTTGACCAATAATTCCAGGCCCTAGAAAAACACTAAGAGGATTTCCAGTACCAACGACTGGTT
>Ga0310120_10002540_pt1 | contig 13311 bp, 14 predicted proteins | sample CB27_AW_983_MG_FD_203506 | JGI IMG/M metagenome (GOLD analysis project Ga0310120, IMG submission 203506) | Marine microbial communities from Western Arctic Ocean, Canada - CB27_AW_983 | ecosystem: Environmental > Aquatic > Marine > Oceanic | place: Canada: Western Arctic Ocean | collected... | reverse complement strand
TTCCGGCAAGCGACAGTAGTGGTGTCACGAATCTGAGGTCACCTGGCCCATTCAGCTCAAAGACGATCTGGAGGCGTTTCACAGGATCGTCCCCTTCAAAAAGCTGGCCTACCTTCTGAATCAGTCCGTCTATACCGCCAACCCTCGACTTCTACAGAACGTGGAGTAGGTGATAGAAAGACTCGACTTCGAGTTGGAGGTATCCTTCCTTCCAGTCGGCTTTTCTGTCGAAGAAACCCTGGAGGCTCTCCCCAAAAGCACTGAGGCAGTCTACGCCGCTCCTCTCCTGCATTTGCCCCCCGCGGAATTCGATCGTCTGGTCCAGGGACTGATCAGGCGCCGGCTGCCCAGCTTCTCTCTCTTCGGACGAGATAGGGTCGAGCGAGGCCTTCTTGCCAGCCTTTCCCAGGATGCGGCCCTTCGGCGCGTGGCTCGGAGGATTGCCCTAAACCTCCAGCGAATCCTACTGGGTGAGGACGCTGGAAGCCTGCCGATTACCTTCAGCAGGGGAAAACTTCTGACCATCAATATGGCGACCGCACGAGCCATCGGCGTCTCTCCTAGCTGGGATCTTCTCACGGAGGCCGATCTGCTCCACTCGGAAAGAAGCGACATCCTGCTCCAGGTTTCGCTACGCGTCGCGGCCAAGGAAGCCTTGGCCGCGAATCTAGACCTCAAGAGCCTGGACCACCTGGTATCTTCCAGTGCCGAGGAAATCATTCGACGCGCCGAATTCTATCTAGTACCGTCTAACACCATAACACCTGTTATTGTTATGGATTACGATCTCTTCGTCAGAAAGATTATACCGTAAACTCCACCCAATTATACGTAGTTCGTTAGCTATTGGTTAGCTAAATTCGTGCTCTTCCTAACTTACTACGGATGCACTGTACTCATTGCCAGCAGGAGGAGTTCTGGGAACGTTTCCCTACCGCCGGCGGAACACGCGGCTAGTAAGCGCGTGGGCGTACCCTTGGGTGAGCCAGTAGTGGTGCCGAAACACTGGGGATTTGAGAGTTCCCTGTACCAATGTCGAAGCTGCAAGGAAAATAGTGTCAGCTTCTATTATTTTTGGGCTCAGCTGGATCTAAATGATGATGTCGAGGAGGAGGAAGCTGACGAGGAAGACGAGGAAGAGGTCTGGATGTTTCAGAAGATCGGTCAGTATCCACCTATACAGGAAAGGATCGATCCCGTGCTTCAGAAGGGCCTGGGAGACGATCTAGGTCTCTACGTAAAGGCCATAAGGAGCAGGAACTTCGGCTGACTGCTCATCTGGTTTTCGACCACTCGTCGCGACAAAGTGAACTACGCAAAGAACTTGATCCCCCGCAACTGAAACCAGAAACCCGGTAGACGCCTTGCACACTGAATTCAGCGATGGCATTCACAACAAGACCGCCGAGGATGAGGCCGCCGTCGGTGAGAAAAAGATTGTCTTGGGAAACATCTCGGCTGTATGCTCATCCGCTGGAACCCGTTGGCTGGTTTTCAGCGACACCTGAAGAAGGAGAAGTTCATGCCACTTTTCAAAGCAATCCGCGGAGTACTGCTGCTGGGTATCTGCCTGGTTGCGACACATACGGTCAAGGCTCAGAACCCATGCGCCCTGGCCTCAGACGAGATTCGGAACGTTTTCTACATTCCCCAGATTGGACACGGTACCGACACGTTGGGCAACCGGGTAGACACGAAGATACGGATCCTGAATTTCCAGGGAGCAGAAACCTCCACGGCTATGGTCGTCAGTTGTGGCGATGCTGGCGAGCTCGCTCTTCTGCGGTCGGATTTGGGCGAGTCCACGGCTCAAGTGGATATCACTCTCGAACCGGGTGGAACCGCAACGATCCAAAGCCTAAACAGTGACCCCGACAACGAACTTGCGGTCGGCTATGCGGGAGTCATTACGTCTGATGCACTGGGCATCAGCGTTCTGTTCAACATCGTGGACGCCCAGGGCAATCTTACCTCCACCGACGTCCGTCCAGCACCCCTGGTCACTCGCGCATCCTTTTTCGTGAAGGCCGGAGACGGAGTCGACACCGGTGTGGCCATCCTCCTCCCTCCCAACTCGTTAGAGAGCAGCGAAGTTGGATTACGCGTTCGCAACTCCGATGGCACTATTAACGACAAGCTCTGCTTCACCATGGAACCAGGAGATCGAATCTCCAAATTCGTGACTGAAATCGTTCCCGGGCTGGCAGCCCTTGAAGTCCTCGGAGGGGGATTGACTGTATCCGGCGCCATCGAGCTCTACTCCGACGTACCCGTGGCCCTGATGCCTCTGAGACAGGAGGGCATTGTGATTACGACTGAATCGGTTTTTCCACCCCGACTAGATATCAGCGCCGTCTGTCCCTGAACTTCGACTACAGCGGCGGATCGCAGGGTTCCAAAGAACACGGAAGTCCTGATTCGTTCTCAAGCCGAAGCATTCCAATAGGTCCAGCTTAGTGCCCCCCAGCGGTGCTGCCCCATTCGAGAACGAAACTTTCGGCTGCTGGGAAGATTGTGCGTCACTGCGTGGGGAAGAGTTGTCCGGCTCTCTCTTCGGAACCTGGGCTGATCCTGCTAACGGCTCAAGTTGTTCGCGGCTCTGACGGACTTGGCTTGGTAATACTGGTAGTTCACCCTTCCAGAATTTGCCGCGCCTGTTTGACTATGGCTTCGTCGGCCATCGTGCCGTCCAGATCGACCACTCCTGCACCGGCAGCAGAGAATGCATCTGCAATGCGTCGTGCCCACTCGACCTCGGCAACACTCGGAGAAAAGACCTCGTTGATCACCGCGACCTGCGCCGGGTGGATGGCAAGCTTCCCCGAGAACCCGAGATTGCGCGCCGCCTGCGCGTGGGATCGAACCCGAGCCGGGTCCTTGAATTCCAAACAGGGGGAGTCGACGACCTCGCATCCTGCGGCCCGAGCTGCAGTCGCAACGGCCGATCGGGCATACAGGAGCTCTGTCTCTTCGGAGGTCCTGGTAAGGTGCATCTCGGCCGAGAAATCCTCGGCGCCAAACATCAGTCCTGCCATCCGGGCGCAGGATCTGGCCATCTGGAAGGCGTTAAGGACGGCTTGCGGAGACTCCAGCATTAGATAGATCCGGTGCTCCGTGGCGCCCTCACCGTCGCACAGGGCTTGATCGAGAAGAAGTACTTCGTCGACCGAGCGGCATTTGCTTAGCAAAACACCTTCCGATGGGATCCGCTGAAGGGCGATACAGTCCTCTTCGAAACTCGAGCTTTCCGCTGGATTGCAGCGAATGAGTACTGAGGTGTCGCCCGGGGTGCCCGTCAACACGAACTCGAGGGACAGCTCCCTTGCTCTGGCCTTGTTCTCGGGAAGCACCGCATCCTCCCAGTCCAGTATCAGGACATCAGCCCCCCTCTGCCGCGCTTTCGCCAGTTTGCGCTCGCTGTCACCGGGGACGAACAGATAGCTTCGTCTCATTGCATGCTCCTTGAAAATCCTTGTCGCTCATCTCTCTCTCACCTATCATGGTAACCTCCCCTGAGGGACGAACGATAGAGGCCGAGCTGCTCCTTTTAAGGCTCGGATTCACCTGGAAAGAGTGGAAACAACAACCAGCAGATTAGACCGAGAGTCGCCCACGCACGAAATGAACCAAGAAAACTCGACCTATACCGACTCTTCCGCAACTGTGTCTTCCGCTGTCCCAGATCTGGTGCCTGCTGAAAGAACCTCCGAGGAGGAGTTCCTTCGTCAAATCTTCGTCCGAGCCCAGATGACTCAGTTCGTGAAAGAACCCTTCATCGCCGCCCGCGCCGATGGAGTGTACTACTGGGACGTGAAGGACAAGCGGTATCTGGATGCTGTCTCGGGCATCTACGTCGTGTCGGTGGGTCACAACAACCGCTTTGTGATCGATGCGATTCGGAAGCAGATGGACGTCCTCAATTTCTCTCCGACGGTACACGGCACCAACCCGTTGGCAGTCCAACTGGCCAATCAATTGGCCAGGATCGCACCTGGTGATCTGGAGGCTGCCAAACTGCTCAGCGGCGGATCTGAGGCAACCGAAGCGGCCATCACCATGGCCCGCCAGTATCACAGGCTCAACGGCAATGCCGGAAAATACAAGATCATTTCAAGGTGTCAGTCCTGGCATGGGAATACCCTTGGTTCCCTGTCCGCTTCCGGATTGCCCAACCGCAAGGCCATGAGAGAACCCCTGGCCCGGGTTGCGTACACGTATTCCCGCCAACCTGTTACCGCTGTCCCTTTGGTAAGGAGTACCCCAGCTGCGAGCTCACCTGTGCCAGCCTGATTGAAGACGTTATCAAACTGGAAGGGCCCGAGACCGTCGCTGCGGTGATGGTAGAGCCGATCGGCCACACGGGTGGCATCATCGATCCACCGGATGAATATCTACCTCAGCTGCGCGAGCTGTGCAGCCGTCACGACGTCCTTCTGATTTTCGATGAGATCATCACCGGAATGGGCCGCACCGGCCAGATGTTCGCCGCTGAGACCTTCGGCGTCGTGCCGGATTTGCTCTGCGTAGGCAAAGGCCTATCAGGCGGCTACGCTCCGCTGTCTAGTGTCCTCTGTCGTCGTCCCATCGCCGACCGCTTCTGGGGGGATCCAGCAGAAAACCCTGGTTTTGTCGCAGGACACACCTTCGAAGGTAACCCCATCTCCTGTGCGGCTGGTCTGGCCACAATCTCCCAGATTCTCGAGCGAGACCTATGTGGCAATGCCCGCCGTATGGGAAGCCGGTTGAAGGACGGCCTGGAGGGGCTGCGCCGCCATGGCATCATCGGCGACATTCGCGGGAAGGGTTTGTTCCTGGGGGTTGAATTCGTCCGCGATCCCTCTACCAGGGAATCGTTCCCCCAGGATCTAGCCATCGGCAGCCTTATCGGACGCCGGGCTCTGGGAAATGGGCTGCTGACTCGCTTCGATCCCCATTGGATCGCGCTGGGGCCGCCCCTCATCCTTACGGAGGATCAGGCCGACGAAATCGTCTCGATCCTCGACCAGAGTATTTCAGAAGTCATGGCCGAGCTGATCACCTGATTTCGTGAAGCTGAGGGCGTAAACCAGAAAACGCCTTGCTTCGTCCAGCTGCCACAACCAGGGTCGAGTCAACTCGGGATCCTTGATCCTGCCCGCGATCGTAGCCGTCTGCTCCAGAGCCCTTGAAACTGATCCTGGGCTCAGTCCCGTAAAGCAAGAGCCAGTCCGTATCAGAGACCTCATCAGATCTGAAGTGTTAGCTTCTGGGCATTCGGACAGATCGGGAGCGCAGCCGGATGAGGACATGTCAGTAACCACGACACCGGCTCCACCGGGAGCTACCAACTCACTCATGAGTCCCAGATGTCTATCCCGAACCTGCAGCATCAGCTCCCGTTCTGCAAGGTCATCTAGACTGAGCCTTCCCACCGTCTCCATGATCTGACTCAGCACGCAGGTCGAGATCACCAGATCAAATTCGGGCTTCTCATCCGTGCCCTTCTCCTCAGATTCCTGCTCCGGCCACGAAGATGCCGTCCTCCTGGTCCGGCCGGACAGATCGATTTCGTCGTGGAGTTGAATCTTTGACGCCCCGCGGGCACACTGTCTGGCCACGGCATCGGCCATCGATTCACGGTCCAAGTCAAAAAGGTGGATCTCTTGGAAACTCGAGGCCAGCTCCTTCAAGTCCAGGTCGTTGCAATTACCGGCACCCAGGACCGCAATCTTCCCTCCGCCCACCTTCTGAGACCGCTGGATCAGGTTCATGATCCGCTCTCGATGGCCCTTGAAAGACTCCCAGTTGTGCCTGGTGCTCTGGTTGTGAGCCAGCTGCCTCTCCTGCAGAAATCTCATCTTTAGTACACTCGAAGGTAGGGTCACTTTAGTCTCGCCACCAGGGCGCTGGTCCCATTCGAGCAAGAAACTTCCCGCTATTGGGGAGATTGTGCTGTTGTCCGGCTCGCTCCTACCAATCATGCAACCGGGTTTCCACGGGCTTCCGGACCATAGGCCCGAATTCTAGGGGCGCCTGGTTCGAGCGTCAAGCAAGACTTGGCAGAGAGAAGTGACTGAGCTAACATCAGGCGCCATGGGAATTGCTCCTCTCCAGTTTGTGGCAATCTGGGGAAACAACGGAAGGAGTGCAGCGCTTTGAGAGCTTTAGGGACTGCGCCTGCCTTGATACTTCTCTGGCTCTTCAACATCGGGCTGGGAGCGACTGGGGTAGTGATCGACACTCCTATGACCCCTCCCTACTGGGCTCTCCTGGAACGCGAGCTCCTCAAGTCCCAGGCGGAGGCCTGTGAGCAATTCTTCGAAAAGTACTTCGACCAGCGTGGCTATCTCCAATGCGTGGAACGCTGGGGTGGCCTCGACGGTCCCGACGACGCCATCGAGAACCTGAGGGATTGGCCTACGCTGCACGCCTTGGGAGCACCAGAAGTAATCCATGAGATGTACAAGAAAGCCTGGGAGGGACATCTTCGCCAATACACCGAGGCGAAGACAATCGATGTGGAGTTCGCCCGCGATGGCATGTACTACAAGGAGTTCCCGACCAAGATGGACTGGATGCACAATGGGGAGGGCCTGGTTGTCTTCAATCTGCAGGGACTTTCCGACCCCACCAATCCGGACTTTCAACGTCGTCAGCGCCGCTTCGCCGGCTTTTATATGAATGAGGAGCCCGGAGCAGACAACTACGACCCCAAACACAAGATCATCCGCAGCCTCTTCAACGGCAGCCGTGGCCCCCTCCTTCGCAAGGCGATCCCCGCCGACTGGGCCGGAGACCCCATCGTGCTCAGGAATCGCTTCAAGGCTCTTCACGGCGAGTCCACCTACGAGGAAATGCTCGAGCACTTCAAAGACTACACCGATGTAGTGGGGGATCATCCTCTCAACCTCCTCACGACCACGCTCGTTGCGAACGCCTATATGCTGGCTCACGAGCAAAAGTACAGGCATTGGGTGCTGGAGTATGTGAACGCCTGGATGGAGCGCATGGAGGCCAATGAAGGGATCATCCCGAGCAACATCGGACTGGACGGGAAGATCGGTGGATCGGCAGACGGCAAGTGGTATGGCGGGACCTACGGCTGGAGCTTCACTACTCCGATAACCGGGACCACTACCCTCGCACACCGAAACCGTCACCAATACGGCCTCGTTGGCTTCATCAACGCTTTCCTACTCACCGGCGACAGGAGGTATCTGGATATCTGGCGTCGACAGATCGACAAGGTAAACAGCCATTCCAAAGTGGTGCATGGAGAGAAAGTCTACCCCACCATGTATGGAGATGATGGGTGGTATCAATACACTCCCAAGAAGTATGACGCCGGGGCTTTGGAGCTCTACTACTTCCTGATGGAGAGAGAAGACCTTAAGAGACTTTCGATCACGGGCTGGCTGGCCTTTCTGGAAGGAAAGGATCCAGGCTATCCCGAGCGCGAGCTGAAAAGGGATCTCGACGTCCTGAGACGCCAGATGGCGACCATGGAACAGGACGCCACATCTGCCGACACTCGCCTCGCCGACGACTCCATGAAGTTCAATCCAGCCCGAGTAGGAACCTTGATTCATCTCATGCTCGGTGCCCTACACCACATCGCTCATGAGACCCAGTTTATCGGGACGCCTACGCAGGACATGCAGGACTTCATCCGGCACGGAAAGATACATGCCAAGCGAACAGGGCACCGCGGAAGCCTGCTCCACAGCCGTCTGCGCTACTTCGATCCGCAGAAACGCCGCTCCGGTATTCCCGAGGATGTGGCCGCCCTGGTAACAAAGCTCTCGGCAACTGAGACGGTCGTCACCCTGGTCAACATCAACCAGGTAGATGCCAAGTCCGTCACCGTGCAAGGTGGAGCGTACGGTGAACATCAATGTCTGGAGATCGAAGTGAACGGAGAAGTGATACCGATCAATCATCCTTTCTTCCAGATATTGCTGGCTCCCGGAACGGGCGCCAAGATGACCATAAGGATGAAGCGTTTTTCAAACTCGCCTACTCTGGCCCAACCCTGGAACCGGGAGTCGATTCCGCAGGTCCACAAAACGAACACGGGACACTGAGAGAACTCGGAAATGAACGATCAGCAGCATTACGATATCCTCTTGAAACGGGGGACCGTCATCGATCCAGCCCACGGACTCCACCAGGTGATGGATGTTGCACTGAAGGATGGGAAAGTTGCAGCCTTCTCCCCCGACCCCATATCCGCCGGAGCAGAGCACTCGCTCGAGGTGGCGGGAAAGCTGGTGGTACCGGGCTTGATCGATTTGCATACCCATGCTTACAAGGATGTTTCCGTCTTCGGTGTCGAGATGGACGAACTCTGCCCGCGGACCGGCGTAACCACCGCTATCGACACCGGGTCGGCAGGACATCTGAGCTACCGGGGGCTGGAGCGTTACGTCATCGAGCCCTCCCAAACACGGATTCTGGCTTACGTGAACCTTTCAGGGGTGGGGCTTCCGTCCCTGCGCGGCGAACTGATCAACCCCGACTACATCGATCCAGCCGAGTGCGATCGCTGCGTCCTGTAACACCCGGACACAGCTTTGGGAGTAAAGGTTAGACTCTATGCTGGTGTCGAAGGCGATGCCGACTTGAGAGATCTGCTGGAGCTTGCTCTGGAAGCAGCCAAGGGATGCGGGAAACCACTCATGGTGCACATCACGAGGGCCGATGTGCCATTAGAGGAGCTGCTCCCTCCCTTCCGTCCGAAAGACATCATCACCCACTGCTTCCACGGAAGCCAGCCTGCCTCTATTCTCGACCCAAAGCTCCAGGTCAAATCGATCGTGCGGGAGGCCCGGGAACGAGGGGTTGTTTTCGACATAGGGCATGGGCAGGGAAGCTTCACCTTCGACACGGCCCGCAGCGCACTCGAGGATGGTTTCCCGCCTGATGCCATCAGCACCGATATCCACTCTTTCAACCTCGACGGTCCGGTCTACGATCTGCCGACCACGATGTCGAAGTTCCTGAACCTCGAGATGCCCCTCGAAGAGGTGATTCGGAGATCAACGATCGAACCGGCGAGAGTGATCGAAAAAGAAGGCGAACTGGGACACTTGGGAGTGGGGGCAATCGGCGACATTTCGATCCTGGCTCATGAGACCGGCGCCTTCGACTTTTCGGATTCCGTCGGCCAGACCCTTAGTGGAAATCAACGTCTAGTCTGCAAGGCCAGCCTGCGTCAGGGGAGAATCTGGTGACAGGGAAATTAACCGTTCTCTTGAAACCCTACCCTCTTCCGATTGACACTCGTTCAATTCCTTGACGCCTCTCCAACTCTGCTCAGCCTAAACCTCTAGCAAGCAATACCCTCACTTATCAGGCGCTTAGCCGCAAAACGCAAAGCAGTCCACGTATGGCACTGAACTTGCTTGTTTCATATGCAAATGCCTCACAGAACGTGGCAAAACTATCCAGAGTCGAATCGGAAATCAGGGGAGGAACGAGATCAAGGAACAGGAATGCTGATGCATCTGTCAAGCTGAGATCCTCTTGGGAACCGACACGGTCGAAGATCGACCCACTGGACTCTTTGGTTCTGTCGAGGAGTGGCACTACTACCCAAGCTGTTGGTCCAACATGAAATATCTTCGCCAGTACGAACTAGACTTCGAGTTGCTCTTCAAAGCCGTTTTTCGCGGTCTGGAGCCAAGGGATGGGTTGACCTTGCCCGCTCTCGACTATGACCCATCAGGTCAGCACGCCGCTTCGGCCTGATCCGGGACCTGAATTGTGAGCAGTGAGCAGTGACCAGTTCCGGAAAACGACCGTGGTCCAACAGTGGCTGCCGACAGGCTGAACTGGCACTGGTGTGAAGCTGAGTCCACCAGAGCCGCTAGCGACTTGAACTGTCAGCAAATTGAGGCCGAGTTCCGAGGAGCGACCGGGTTAGCAGCACAATCTCCCGGTCCCCCACCGCTGATCCTGCACCCTTCCGTTGTCTCTTCAAGAGGAACCGTTGACCTAACCAGCGAAATTCCGTCAACCGAGTCTCCGCGACAAGCACACCGCAAGGTAGTTTGCACAGAGACCAATCACACCGGGCTGAAGCCCGTAGAGACTCCGCAAATCGGTTCGATAGAGCAGAAGCGTCAGCACTCCCCCGACTGCCAAACCAGCCAGGATGTCCCGCGCACTAAATGCCCTCTCCTCTCCCCAGGAATGCAGCGTCCCCAGTACGAACGCGGGCGACAGCTGAATCAGAACCTCAAACTTAATGACGATCAACCCCCACAAGGTTGTCAAGGGGGAAAGAGCAAGAAACACCAGAATGGCCATGGTGCAAATGCTGAAGACGGGGGTCAAACGCATCACCTGACTTCCGTCGACCTCGCCAGAAGCCCGCCACCGACTGGCGAAGTCCTTGGTAAGTATCGAGACGAAAGTGAGCAGGCAGGAGTCGGCGGTCGACATAATTGCGGCGACGATCGCCAGCAGGACCAGGAGCACCGGATAGTAGGCCAACTCGTGGTTCTCCACCAGGTGGGCAAGTACCAGAAAAGTGACGCGATCGGACGCAACTCCCTGTAGATCGGGGAAGAGCACGATCCCGGCCAGTCCGATGAAAACCACCGAAGAAACGGCTACCAGGGGAAGAAAGGCCATTACCGTGAGGGCCTTCTTCAATTGAGTCAAGCTGCGGGCGGCGTAGATCCTCTGAATCGCCTGCGGATAAAGGGACGCCCCCAATACAACCATCAGAAAGTTGTTGATCCAGACCACGCAAGTCCTCCAACCAGGGTTCTCTACCTTGGCGGGGGCCACATCCCGAATGGCTTCCAGGATCTGACCAGGAGTCCCAACAACCGTCACGATCAGAGCGACCACCAGAAGGATCCCAACCCCTAGAATCGTACCCTGGAGAACGTCCGTCCAGGCGACCGCCCTCATACCTCCCAGGAGCTCGTAGCAGAGGATCACCAGGCCACCCCCAATGACTCCCACCTCATACGGAATGGCGCCACCCGTGATTCCGTCGAAGGCGTGACCGAGCGCCATGAGTTGTGACAGCAGGAAGTTCACCAAGGTAAAGGCAAAGATCAGAGCTGATAGGTAGTGCAGAGGAGTGCTCTTGAAATGGTCGTCCAGATAGTCGGTAGGCGTCAGATATCCGCCGCCACGAGACAAGGAAAACAGCCGAGGGGCGAACAGGGTATAGCCGGTAACGACACCTACCAGGAAGGTGACCGTCATGAAATATGAAATTCCCAAGCGATGGGTCTGCCCCGGAAAGGCTGAGAACGAGTTGCCACTGTATTGAGTGGCGAAGAGCGTCAAGAGTAACACCACGAAACCAATCGAGCGGCCCGCCAGAAAATGGTCGCTCAAAGTGTGTTCTCTCTTTGCTCTTCTGCCGAGAATTCCCAGAATCAGCAGGACGCCAACGTAGAGAGCACTCCACAGAATCAGGTCGTAACCCAGTTTAGTCAGAACCGCCGTCCTTCCAGAAGCGCCGGATACCCCAGGCGGTGACCACCGAAAGACAGGCGGTGAAGAAAAAACTGGACCACAGCCACAACGGGAATCCCAGCAGGTCATTGGATTCCTGTTCGACGAAGAGGATAGGCACACTTCCGAGCGAGCAGATCGCGACCAGCAGAAGGTATCGCAGATGCCTTCGGGGTTCGTCTTCCATGACAAGGCTCGAAAGGAAGAAGAATACTTCGCTCTGGAGACCAAAGCTGCCTCCGCCAACCGCTTTCCCTTCTTTCGATTTCACCAGGCGGCAGCGGCAGGGTGGGTAAGCTAGAATAGTCGAGTGCGTCACCTTCTTTTCGCCTATCTTTTGTTCGGCATTCCCAACCTCTACGCTCAGACCAACGACGAATTCAGTCGCCAGGCCCTGGAGTTGGTCCGTCGATACCAGTGGGAAGAGGCCGCTCAGCTGCTGGGAAACGGTTTGCTCTCCTATCCCGACTCCGCTTCGCTGCTCCTCCAGCTGGGCGCGCTGAAGACCCAGATGGGGCGTGCGGTTGAGGGGGAAATCCTTCTGAGAAAATCCCTATCCCTGCACTCGGCCAACTCCGAGGTCTGGTACCACATCGGCGAAGCCCAACTACGTCAAGGGCAGGCAGCTGCTGCTTTAGGCCCTTTCCGAAAGGCACTCCAACTGGACCCGGAAAACCCTCGATATCACTATCGCCTGGCCTACGCACTGTTCGCCCAAGGGAAGGAACAGGCTGCTCTGGGGAGCGCCCAAGAAGCGACCCGGCTAAAGCCAGACGATTCGGGTATCCGCCAGCTCTATGCAATCCTCTGCTGCACCGCGCCGGTAAAAAGAGTGAGTCCTCCCCGCAGCTGCGCAAGGCACATACCTTGGCGCCGGAGGATGCTCGCCTCCTTTTCCAGCTTAGCGAGGAACGAAGGCTTAGAAAGCAATGGTCTCAGGCGTTGGAGTATCTGGAGCTAGCGGCGGAAGCTGATCCTGAGGATCCTCTTTATTACGAGCGTCTCGGCGCGGTATATCAACAACTGGGAGAGCGCGATTCCGCCAGAGAGCATCGGCAGCGCGCCGAACGCCTCCGCAGGGCTTTTGAAGACTACGCCCATGCCTTGTTACTGCGGCGCCGAGGCTTCATTTCGGAAGCCGTCAGTAATCTGAAACAAGCGGTGCGACTGAATCCAGAGTTTGTCACCGGAAAGATGCTGCTGGCAAACCTTCTTCAGCAGCTAGGCCACAAGCAGGAATCCCTTGAGCTTTACCTCTAGATCCTCGATCAGGACCCTTCCCAGGCACTTGCCCGAGAACAGGGTGCCTGGATCCGCGTGCAAGACGGCCTACTCGACTCGGCGTTGGACCTGCTGAAAGGCACCCAGGTCACTTCACCCAATCAGGCGTTCGTTCAAGGCTACCGGAGCGTGGTCCGGGAAGACTGGGAAGGCGCGCTACAACATTTCCGCCTCGCTGAAGTCGACAATCCTCTCACGCCGAGCTTGCTGAAGCTGGTCAGCCTCTGTCTGCAGGAGCTGGGTCGAACCGAGGAAGCACTTGCCTATCCGGAAAAAGTCCAACGGCTGAAGCCACGCGATCCTACTATTCTGTAGCTCCCGATTCATAGGCAACAATTTCTCCCGGGCACATAGGTTACACTTTTGGAGTCTTGGAGTTTCATTCTTTGGTGGGTGTATCTCGTCGTAGAAGCGGTGGGAAACTCCGTCCGGAGGAGTTTTCCAAGCGTTGTGGGAACGGTGAAAAAACTCGACGCCAAGAGTCGTCTGCTTGATGTCGCCGTTTTTCCACGGTTTCCACAGCGCGCCAGTTTCACACGGCTTTGCGGGTCATTTCTCTTTAGAGCTCCT
>Ga0310120_10002538_pt1 | contig 13325 bp, 12 predicted proteins | sample CB27_AW_983_MG_FD_203506 | JGI IMG/M metagenome (GOLD analysis project Ga0310120, IMG submission 203506) | Marine microbial communities from Western Arctic Ocean, Canada - CB27_AW_983 | ecosystem: Environmental > Aquatic > Marine > Oceanic | place: Canada: Western Arctic Ocean | collected... | reverse complement strand
CGGCCTCCGTCACGAAATGCCGCATGAAGTGCTTCTCCATCGTGAATTTGCACCCCTCGATCGAGAACCTGGGATTCGCAACTTGAAATTCCAGCTCGCCGTCCGGGTAAGGCAGCACCAGGTCGTCGAGCTCGAGGTACCCGTTGTCGCCGCTCACGTGCAACCACTGCTGGTGATTGGTCAGGAAGGAATTGTAGAAAGTCGCCGAGATCCCATTGTCGAAGAAGAGCTCCGCGCTCAGCTCGGTCGGCACCTGGCTCGGGCTGTCCTCGCGCGAAGCGCTCGAGAGCATCGTGGCACGCAAGGAATTGGGCATTTCGTAGTTCATCACGAAGAGGGTGGCTCGGATCGTGTACCAGCCCAGATCACCCAGGGCCCCGGCCGGCTCCAGGTCACTGTTGAGCCGGATGTTGGCCGCCAGAAACTCCGGCGGGGCACAGAAGCTGAAGGCCGAGGCGATCCGGGTGATTCTCCCGACGTTCTTCGGATCGTCCAGGGCCTGGCGCAGGAGCGGCAAGCGATCGCTGTGCACGTACATGATGCCGTCCATGAACTGCACGTTGTTGGCGGCGCAGGCCTCCGTCATCTCCTCCAGGTCCCCCGCTGTCGGCGCGCAGGGTTTCTCGCACATCACGTGCTTGCCCGCCTTGGCAGCTGCAATCACCCACTCCTTGCGAACCCCGGTCGGCAGCGGAATGTAAACGGCATCGACATCGTCCGCCACGATGATCTCCTCGTAGCTCCCCATCGCACGCGGCGCCTCGTCGAAGGGAACCTCGCCCTGGCACCCGTCGATAAACTGCTGCGCCTTGGCCACATCGCGACTCGCCACCGCCGTGACCACCCCGTTTCCGGAGTTCTTGATCGCCTCCCAATTCTTCCGCGCAATGCCCGCGGTACTGAGGATCCCCCACCGGAGTGTGACTGCCATGCGCGGCATTTAGAGGCGGTGGTGGCGCATTTCAAGCGCCATGCCCAGGAAATGCCTACGCGGGCCCGGCGCTTCCGTCTTCGCCCCGCATCGCTGTGACGGTTGAAAGGCGCGGCCACGGTCACGTCAGCGGGAAGCCGCTGGTCTCCTCCCCGCCCATGACCCACTTTCCAATTCGTCCTGTCTTGTAGCCCGCGCCTTTCAACAACTCGGGCCCCGTCACATCCTCCGGCTTGAAGCGGTAATCTGCATTCGACCAGATCGGGGTGTGCCCAATGTGATTTCCCGCCTGCCAGGGGGTCTGCCTCGCGGCCACGGCCGGATGCGCTCTCAAGCTCGTCAACCAACCTCGCTTGATCAGGGTGGCAGGATGGGCTAGAAGCCATCTGCTCATGTTTGTCCCGCGATGGCCGACCTTCTTCCTGGTGTTTCTCCTGGGCGTGAACCGAATTCCCGCTGCTGAGGATTCAATTGCAGTGACCGTGCTCGGAACCCTGCGCACCGGCCTCGTCGCCATCGGCGGCGAGACCACCGGCACCACCATCACCGCGAAGGGAATCACCTGGGAACTGGACTTCGGCAAAAATAAGGCGCTGCGCAGCGCCGCGCAAAAGCTCCATGCCAGCAAGGTCAGGGTGAAGGGAACGCTGGCACGACGAAAGGGCGTTGAAATCAAGGAACGATGGATTGTCACCGTCTCTCACCTGCAACCCGCCAACGAGGCCGGCGCAGGCGGAAAGGAGAACCCCGGCCTGCGCGCAACCGGGGGCCGCCCCGACTCTCGCATCAGGATAAGCGGAACGGCGGTGCGGAAGGTGGTCACAATCACCAGCAATACGGGCATCGGCTCCGCTACCCTCACCAGGGCGTCGGAACCGTGGCCTGAGACAATGTTGGTCCGCCTGCACCTGCGGGGGCTGGAATCGTTCCGGGTCAGCGCCAATGAACTGGTCGTCGAGTGGGCAGTATCGAGCACTCGAAAAAAAGAATGCACGGTCTCGCTGCGAAAGGACGGCATCGAAACCGCATTGGGAAAGGACAGTCCTTTTTTCGCCGAGGTGCGGGTCGCGGGCGGCGGCGGGAAGATCCCGCTCGAAGAGGGCCACTTCGAGATCGCATTGCCCGAAAAATTGTTCGAGGCGAATCCGGATCACATCACGATGAAGTGGATCGACTTCTACCGCGATTGAGGAAGGCGCCCGCGGCCGGCCGATCAGCGGCTACTTCATCGGCGAGTAGTCGATCGGCCTCAAGAGCTCGGACTTCACGCCGCCCTTCACGAGAATGGGGCCTTTTTCCTCGGAGGCCTTGCGGGCGGCCTGCCAGGCGGGGTCCTTGCGGAAGGCTGCCCAGGAAGCGTTGCGCGCCTCCCCATCCTTATGGGCAATCACGTAAGTCAGGACAGCGCCGGCGCCTTTCTGGTCCTTCATCAGGTCAAGGTAGAGAATGTTCGTCATGCCCTGCTTGGCAAAGAGGCTGCAGGTATGATCGCGGAAACGCTTGTTGAGGTCGGCCAGCTTGCCCTCATTGGTGGTGTAGGTGCGCAATTCGAAAAGCCGTGCCGAGTCCCCGGCCTCGATCTTGAGTTTCGGCGAGTAAGCGGTGGGCTTGAAGAACTGTGCGACGACCTTCGCCACCAGCGCTCCGTCCTTGGTGGAGGCTCGGTAGGCCGTGGTCCACGCGGAGTCGGCGAGAAATGCTTTCCAGGACTTCTCCCGCGCCTCCCGGCTCGGATAGGACACGATGTAGACCAGCTTGTTGTCCTTGTTATCGACGGGCACCCAGTACGCCACGTTCTTGATGCCGTGCTTTTCGAAAATCGCGCAGGTGTGATCGCGGAAGCGGGCGTGCAGGGCATCGAGCTTCCCCTTGTTCGCAAAGTAGGTCCGCAGTTCGTAGACACGATTCTTATCGTGCGAATCGGCCAGCGCCGGGAGGGCCGCAGCGAGCAGAAGGGTGAGGCTGAGGAGTCGCTTCATGGCGTCCGGAGGCGGCGCGTGTCGGATTCCGAGTCGGATTCCACCACGCAGGAATTGCTCGAAACCTAGCGTCAAGGTGGGAGGGAACCAGCACCAAGTAAAAATCGCGCCCGCTGCCGGGGCGTCCAAGCCAGCCCCACCCGCCGATGCCGGCGTGATTTCGGGGGATGGGAGTGATTCCCCGGAAACCCGGCAATCCTGGATTTTCCCTATTATTTTGGCGCCAGCCGGAGCCGGGGGCAGCGCGCGGGCGTGCGCCGGATCCGATCGTGCCAGTCTCCTCGATGAATCGAAGCCCCCACTTGTTTCGGTGATTCAAACATCTTTGCCCAGCTAACCAGGTAAATTCTATGTTGACGGCCGCGCCGATCACGGTTGAAACTCCATTAGCTGCCGTCGCAGCAAATTCTTTAGGAGGCGGATTCGAGTTGTTAAAGAATAATTCCCGATGACTGTTGAGCAACGACTTACGCATTTTCGTTCTGACCAAACCTCCTGATTCCAAGGGTGGAGGGCTTCGTTCAGAACAAAAATGCTCTTATCGTCTGTGCCTCCGGATTATTCGTTAGCATTTTGAATCCGCCATGACGCGGAGGACGTCTACCTCGAGACCTTCGCGGAGCTGGCACGGGAACGGGCCAAGGACGGCCTCGCCCCCATCGAGTCCATTGTGGTCTTCGAGGAGGTCGTTCCCCTCTTTTCCAAGATGGTACAGTTCCGGGCCATCGACTGGAGGCGCAGGCAGGTATCCCTCAAGAACCAGCCAAACACCCAGAGTTCCTTCGAGGACCTCACCGAGCGGGAGGAGGGCGCCATGCAGTTCGAAGACGAAGGGGCTGACCCCGACCGCCAGGTAGGCCAGCTCAGCTTTGACGATATCTACCGCCAGTGCGGGGAAGCCCTCGATAGCTTCGAGTGGGAACTCGTTTTCACGGTCCATGTCTCCCAGAGCGCCACGATGGGAGAGCTCTGCGAAGACCCTGAAATCCTTCGAAAACTGGGCTTGAAGCCCGGACACTCCATTTCCAAGAAACGCCGGATCCTGAACGAAACCCTCGAGGGCGCCCTCGGAAAGCTGCAAAAATGCCTGCAATCTTGAAAATGAACCCTTCTCAGCGCGGTTGGAGGGCTACAGGACGATGAAAACCGAATCTCCAACACCCGACCATGACGAGCTTAAGGCTCTCCTGGCCAACAGTTTCCACTCCGAAGAGGCCGATGGCGTGCCCGCTCTTCCGGACGATCTTCGCGAGCGGATCCGGGACCAGTATGGTGAGATCAGAACCCCCTCCCAGATTCCCACCGAGGAACGCTCCGAATCATTTTTCGCCAAGCTCTCGCTCCTTTTCGCGCAACCCGCCTTCAGCGGGGCCGCCGCCGTCATCCTCCTGATGGCCGTCGCCGCGGTCCTGTTTTTCCCCAGGGATGAGATCCGCCGCGGGGGCGACGACCATCCGACTCCTCCGGCCGGTGCCAAGATCGTCCTCTACGGCTTCGACGCCGAGCGGGCCAAGGCCATCGCCAAGGAATTCGAGCCCGAGAGCGTCAAGATCGTCTCCGACCTCGCCGGCCAAATCTCCCCCGAAGGCCGCACCATCATCATCGACGGAGCGGATGGCGAGATCGAAGGCTATAACGGGCCAGGCACCACCGCCCTGATCAAACCGCTCCCCGAAGACCCCGCCGACATCATTCTCAAGGTCCAGCAATTGGCGAATGAGTTGAAGGCCGGCGACTAGTGCTTCGGCCGGGAAGTTTGTGTGCATTCGGCGCGAGGGTTTTTCTTCGAGTTCAAGGCGCGCGTCCTGAGAATCCGGGATTACACTCCTCCGCCGGGCCAGAGGAACCCGCACTCATCCACCGACCACCCGGGGAGTTCAATTCGGCTTTCGAGCATATCGCCTTCGAGTTCCAACGTTCCGTCCGCCTCTCTCGCCACGAATCCGGTCAGCAGCCGTCCATAGGAGCCCTCCTTCCAGCCGGGTTCCTCGCCATCGTGCTTGCGAGTGAGGGGCGCATGCGAGATCGAGAGGCTGAGAATGCGGTGGTGGGCTTCGTGACAGGCAAAGAGGCCCGCCGCGGCCTCTCCTTCGGATTGCGGTCCGCCCCCGAATCGGTAAAAGCAAAGGTGCCCGCGACCCGCATGCCCGCATCCCACCAGTTCTCCCATCCGCTGCGTTCCCACCAAGTCGCGCAGTTCGAGCCCCTGGTGCGGTTCGCACAGTTGCGCGAAGCTCGCGGCGTCATCCTGCGGCCCAAATGAAACCGCGCAGGTTCGCACCAGGACCGGCAGGAGCATCCCCCACACCCGCCGCACCGTCACGGACGCCTCGCTATCAATCAGCACCGCCGACTTCCCGCTTCCGAGATCGTGGGGGTCGGCCAACTGGTGGGCGTTGAGAATGAGGCGGCGCAGTTCGGCCTCCGGCAGCTCCGCCAGCTCACCCCACCCAGCCAGCCATTGCGCCGCGCCCTCGTGCCCGCGGGCCACCCCGGCGGGATTCAGATTTCCCGCCACGACCTGCTTCACCTCCCACCAGGTGCACGACTGCAAGCCCTCATCCCCCCGCCATGCCAACGCCCGCGCCTTGCCGGTGCGGCGATCGAGAAAGGCTGCGAGGTTGGGAGCGGTTTCCCGCCGCCGGGCAAAGACGGTGCCGGCCAGCGCGTTCAGGTCGCGTTTCACCTCCCCAGCGCTCGTTTCGTCCGGCGCCTGCGGTTTGCCGAAGGCGACGCGCACTCCAAACGGGACGGTGCGGGGCAGCTTCCAGAAGAATCTCCCACGCTCCGCGGAGAAGATCGACTTCCAGAGGCCGTCCAGGTAGACGGCCTGGACCGGACACCCGGCGCGACGCGCGATGATCGCGAAACCCCTCTTTACATCGCCCAGGAACCCGCTGCGGGAGAGGGTGCCCTCCGGGAAAATGCACACCACGCTGCCCCCTTCCAGCGCCCTTGCCGCGATCCGGATCGCATCCTTGGCACCCGTGGTCGAGATCGGGATAGTGTCGAAGAGCTTCGCAATCTTCCCGACCAGGGGCAGCTTGAAATAGTGGCTGATCATCAGGAAGCGCACCGGCCGCGGACTGGCGGCGGTCAGGATCAGGGCGTCGAGGTAACTGATGTGATTCGGCGTCAGCAGCACCCCGCCCTTGGCCGGCAGCCGGTCCGCGTGGATCGGTTCGATGCGGTAGAAGGCGCGCAGGGCACTCATGACCAGCAGCTTCACAAACGCCCGCGGCAGCAGACGCATCACGTACCAGGTGGCCGGAAGCGCCGTGAGGCCGATCAGGAGAAACTGCAGCTTCGATTCCAGCCCCAGCTTGATCATGATGAGCTGGATCAGAACCGCTCCCACCATCGCGAGACAGTTCAGCAGGTTTGAGGCGGCCAGAACGTTGCCACGCTGGGCCGGATCGCACTCGTCCTGCAGGAAGGCGTTGAGCGGAACGAAGAAAAACGCCACCCCGGAGCCGGCGGCCGCCAGGGTGAGGTAAAAGAAGGCCGTTTCCGGAGTGGTGAGGGCGATCAGGAGGGTCGAAACCGTCATGATGATCCCCCCCAATGGCACCAGGCCCAGCTCGATGTGCCGCTTGTTGAACATGGCGGCGAGGATGCTCCCCAGGGCGATCCCGCCGCCGGCCGCCATCATCATCCAGGCCGCGGAGCTGGCGAAGTGAGGATCGGGAGCGGGATACAGTTCCCTCGCGATCTGGATCGCAACCAGTTGCAGGATGGATCCGAAGGCCCAGAAGAAGGCCACCCCGAGCGCGCTGAGACGAAGCGGCCGGGACCGGAAGACATGACCGAGCTGCTTGAAGTGGCTGAAGATGATCGACGACCTGAACGGGATGCTGGCCTGCGCCGGAATCACCTGGATCGAGTAGGCCATGGCGAGCGTGACGATCGCTCCTCCCGTCACAACGAACATCGGCCAGAGGCCCGCCTCCCATCCATCGCCCAGCGAACCGAGTCGGGCCGTAAACCAGAAACTGATCGCGATTTGCCCTGCGAGAATGGCGAGGATGGTGAACATCTCCATCACCCCGCTCGCAAATCCCAGCCGCCTCGATCCCAGGAGCTCCTTGATGATCCCCAGCTTGGCGGGACTCAGGACGGTCGACTGCAACGAGAGGAAAAACAGGCAGACCACCCCGACCAGGAGCAGCTTCGGTCCAAATGAGATCAGGACCGTGACGAGAACCGCAAATTGCATCCAGGCCGCAAATCGTATGACGCGGGTTTTCGAGAAGTTGTCGCCGATCCACCCCGCAATCGGCGCGAAGAAAATGAAGGGCGCGAGCATCAGGATCCCAAGCAGGTGCACGAAGCTCTCCCCCCACCCGGCGCCACTCGCGATCCAGATCCCGAGGGGAAGCAGCGTGTACTGGAGGGCCTTGTCGTTGAAGGCGTTCTGCGCCTGGAGGCCCATCAGGCACCAGAAGGAGAGCCAATTTCGCCGGGTTGGTTCGTGCGTGTCGTCTCCCAGTGCCACGCGGGCGTTCTAACCGATCCCGCCCGGCCTGACGAAATCGATTCTCGCATTTCAAGCATCGCCCCGATCGATGCTTTCCGAACGGGCCGAATTGGCGTCTCCTGAGAGCGTGACGATCCGCGTCAGGGTCACGCCCATCGCCCGGACCAGCGAGATCCTCGGCTGGGAGGACGATCCCGAGGGCGGGCGTCTCCTGCGGGTTCGGCTCCAGGCTCCCCCCGTGGACGGCAAAGCCAACAAGGCTCTGGTGAATTTCCTGGCGAAGGAATTGGGCGTGGCAAGATCGAGGGTGAAGATCGTGAAGGGAGAGACCAGCCGCGTGAAGGTTCTGGAGGTTCCCGAGGAAGCAGTGCTGCCGGGAGAGAATGAGGAAGACCGCTGAAGACGCGACCCTCCTTTCCCGGGGCGACTGAAGACACGACGCTCCAATTTCCAAATAAGCTTCAGGAACCAGTCCCCAAGTTGCAATTACCCCTTCCGGGCATGGCCCACATTGATCGTTGGGGATTGGCCCTGTGATTTATTTGGAAATTGGAGCGTCGAGTTTTTCGCCGCAAACAAGCGATTCCCGAGTCGCCCCTCCCCGCCGCAAACCTACGACGATTGTTCTCCGTCCTTCGTCTCTGCCTCCGGCACCGGTAGCTCCGGGGTAGCAGCCGGGGTGGGCGGAGCTTCCGCGATCGACCCGGGCAGGGCGGGCGGTTGGGTCCCCAGATTTCCCGGCACCCCCCAGCCGGGAGCACCCGGCGGGGCCAGGGGCGCACCGGGCATCTGCATCGGCGGCCCCCCGGGGTAGGCGGCCGTCTGTCCGGGGATGTTGGCCACCGGAGCCTGCACCCACTTGGGCGCCTTGGGACTGACATCGGCGAACCATCCCACCAGGCCCATCCCGATCAGCCCCACCCCTCCGGCAAACCCGACGGTCGTGAGAGTCGCCATCCCGACTACAAAAGGCGTGAAGAAGAGGAGGCCGATAATCATCCAGCTCGGCTTCACTTCGTAGTGGTGCACCACCAACCGGATCCGGGAGCGTGCCAGGGCGAGTCCTAGGATGGTGAAACAAAAGAACGCTGCGAGGGCGTTGAAGTGCCAAACCAGGCCGGCGCCCCCGGTGACCACGCCCGAGAATCCCACCACCACGGCGAGCGAGGGAATCATGGACCAACCGATAAACAGGAGGAGCGCTCCGATTCGGCCCGCAATCCCCGTGTACGACGAGGCGCCAATCGCCCCGGCCGCCATCATGCCCGAAAAGAGCACCACCGTGGCCGCCATCACGATGTTGCGCCAGACATCGATCCCGCCGATCAGGTAGCGCACGATCAGGTAGGGCAAAAGCGAGGAAAATGTTAGAAGGCAAAGTCCCCACAAGGCAAAAAATTTTCCGCGCACCACTTTCCAGCGGGAGAGAGGCGTCATGAGAAGAAGCTCGTGGTTCCCCTCGTCGAGTTCCTGACCCATCAAGGCCAGTCCGCCCAGCGGCATGAAGAGGAGGCAGACCGCCCCCGTGACTGCCCAGAACGCTCCCGAAAACATGTGGCCGGGCAGGAAGAGCAGCAGATTCAGGACCCCGGCGTACTCGGTGTACTGTTCCACCTCATCCGGATCCCTGAACTCGGCCAACATCGCCACCACCGCGAGGAGGTGGATCCCGATAAAGGGGTACACGAACATCCCCCGTCGCAACCCCTGCCGCAGCTCCTTCACCGTCATCGGTCCAAGCCGTTCGGGAAGATCCCGCGATTTGAAAAGCGGCTCGCTCGATTCAGACACGGTGGGGATTAAAGGCCGGGAACTGCGGGACGCAACCTGATTCAATAAACAGTGCCCGGTATACAGTGTACGGATGAGGCCAGGCCAGTCGGGCCGTCTGAACACTGGATACTGAACAAGGCACTCCCCTGTAAGCCGGATTCTGTCCCCCGCAGAGCGGGGGGGCGACCATTTCTCTTCCCGCCACGTTGCCGCGCCGGGACCCCGCCGAAACGGGGTGCGACTAATACCCGGGGATTCTGGTCGGGCGGGCGACCCTTCCCCTGTTCTGTCTTGCACCACGCGGGGTTTACCGTGCCTCCTCGGTTACCCTCGGAGCGGTGGGCTCTTACCCCACCTTTTCACCCTTACCCCGGGCTGGATGTTTTGCCTTCGCTTGCGCTCCGGCTAACCATCCCGCTCGCGGCGGTTTGTTTTCTGCGGCACTTTCCGTCCGGTCCGGCTTGCACCGAACCGTCCCTCGCTTTCACGAGGCGCGCTGCCCTGTGGTGTCCGGACTTTCCTCGAAATCCTGCCGAAGCAGAACCCCGCGATCGCCCGGGGAGTGGACCGGAAGAATGCGCCAAATTCGGGCCGAACGCAACCGGAAGATTCTTCGGGACTTGTGGACCCAAAAAAGGGGGGACCAACGTCCCCCCTGAAAATCGTAATGTCGGGCAATCGCTACCTTGTTCAGGAGCGACGGCGGCGCAGGAGGAAGGACGTCAGTCCCAGGCCGAGCAGAGCGAACCTTGACGGCTCCGGAATCAGCAAGGCGTCCAGGTTCGCCTGGAAGGCGGCTGCCCCGAGGTTGGTGTTGTAGAAGCTCACTTCGTCAAGCTGCCCGTCGAAGGCTTCCTGGCCGTCCCAGCGACCGCCAATTCCGAAGTCCATGGCAGTGGCAAGCCCGTAGGTACCGCCCGAGTTGGTGAAGGGGCCGGCCGTGGTGAGGGCCATGTCGCCCGCGGTGAGGTCGGCGTAGTAGTTCGTCCACGTGACATCAACTCCCGGGTTGGCGACGTGAGATCCGGCGAGGTAGTACCAGTTCCCGACCGTAATGGTGGGAACGATGGTGTTGGTATTGGAGGCGTTGTGGCCGTTGCCCATCGTGCTCGCAAATTGGACCCCGGTACTCGGAATGGGGCCCCCTTGCGTGAGGAAATATCCGCGGTCGCTCGCGGGTCGGGAACTGATGATGTAGCTGAGGTTAAACGAGCCGCCGCTGAGGGTCGCATGATCGGCCTGCACGATGGCTTCGAAGGAGAAATTGTTGCCCAAGGTGATCTGGCTGGCCCCTGTCGCTCTGAAATAGGCGCCGTCTTCGGCATCGTTGCCCGGGTCCAGACGGTAGGTGGACGCCGCAGTGGAGGTTCCATCCCAACCGCCCGAATTATAACCGAGGGCGCCGACGCCCGTCGGTCCATAGGATTGTTCGGAAAGATTGGCCCCTCCCACCGAGTCTACGCCCCCCCGTTGAGATGTCCGCCCCTTCGAAGGACCACTGGTTGGTGAGATTCGCGTTGCCTTGGCTGGCGAGCTGATAGTCCAGGGTGGTGGCCTCTGCACGGTTGGAAATCGTGCCCCCCGGATCCCCAACGGCAAAATCAATAGGTTTTTCGGGTATTCATCGAGGCGACCCTTGAAATCCATGGCGATGCCGTCAAAAAATATTGAAGTTATTCTCGATCCGCCGCGAATAACTTGCGGCCTCCTCGCAAATTCAACGTATTTTGCCGTGTTGCTTTAAACTCGGTAATTATCAGGGATAATCAACCGAATCGGCGGGATCGATCCCCGCGCGCTCGCGCCTCCCAGCATCCCGTCCCCTCCGCCGTCACCGCGGCTAAGATCGTATACGATCTTACCTGCGCGCGAATCGAGATCGACTCCGTCCTTCCCTCCCGAAACTGCGGTGCTTTGCGCCTTTGCGAATCGGCGCGGTTGCGCGGTGCGAAGCACGCTTCTTCACTTTGCCTTGGCCTGCGGTTTCAGATTGGCCTTCCATCCCGATCGATCCACCAATTTCACAGATTTCACCGGGTCTTGGCAAAATCGGTCTGACCAGTGAAATCAGTGGTTTCCACATGTGAGCACGAAGACTCCCATTTTTTACTTCGAACTGGTATGAGCAGGTCCTTTCCTGAGGTGCCAGGGCGTACCGGTCATGAAGATATATTACGTCCAAATGAATTCTCCCGGCGGCCTCGTCCCGGCCACACTGCTCGAGGGTTTGCGTCTGCGCAAAGTAGACCCCCCCGACGGCCGGGTGAACCAGCGCTTCTACCGCGCGGTGGGCGGTCCCTGGAAGTGGACGGATCGGGCCCCGTGGCCGGCCGAGACCTGGAACGATTACGTGTCGGAATACCAGGTCGTCACCACCGTGCTCGAAAAGCGGGAAGAGGAGATCGGCTACGCCGAGATCATGAACCGGGAGGGCGAGGTCGAGATTGTGAACTTCGGCCTCCTGGAACCCTTCATCGGAAGAGGCTTCGGGAGCGCCGCCCTCGCCGAAGTCGTGCAGTTCGCGTGGAAGCTGCCCGGCGCCCGCCGCCTCTGGCTCCACACCTGCGACAACGACCACCCCAACGCCCTCAATAGCTACCAGCGCCGGGGGTTCGAGGTCTACCGCATCGAGCGAAAATAAGAACGGTGCGCCCCGAAAACAGGGAAAGCCGCCCACCTCGCGGGGGGCGGCTTTCAGTGCCTCTGAAAAGAGGGACAGAACTTGCCATCATGGACATTGTCGCCCAGACGGGGAACTTCCCCTCCCGGCAAGTGCCGGTGGGGTGGCTCCACAACCCCAACCGAAACCCGCCGAAGCGATTTTCAGATAGGCCCGGAATTTTTGGGAGGCCGGCAAGCGCCCCTGAACCACCAGTGACCCGCGGCCGGACCTGGGCAGACCCGTAATCGCAGCTTCTCAGCGCGCGCGCTGCATCGGCGCCTCCGCGAAGGGCGAGGCTGCAAACCGCTTGTTCGATTCCGCGGAGTAGCCGTTCCACGGATCGATCCCCTTCTCGGTAAAGACCGCCAACCCGATCACGCCCACGTTGCGCGAGGTCCCGTGCTTCAGGCTGGAATAGGAATTCGACACGCTCGAAAACCGGAAGGAGGCCACCTCCCGCTCGCTCGACCGCCACCCCTTCACCGCGAGGGTCTGGCCCGGCCACACGACGTATCCTCGCTTGTTCTTGCTGGCGGGCTTGCCGTCCACCACGTCGAGGCCGTCCACGCTCAGGACCACCTCCAAGCGCGAGCGGGCGTGACTCTTGATCACAATCGAGTAGCGCGAACCCTTGCGCCCCGCCACGAAACGTTTCCCGTTCCAGTGGTAGTTGCGCAGGGTGCCAATTCCGCTCTTCAGAGCCCATTCCACCAGACCACCCGCGGCCCGCTTCCGGCCCGTGGTGGTGTAGTAGTCCTTCCCGGTCATGGCATCGATCCCCTCCCTGTCGTTGTACCAGATGGTGGCAAATCCATTGGCCGGATTCGCACCGGCCCGCACGAAGCCCGCGTAGCTCATCGGGGAGCTCAGGGATTCTCCCCACGTCGTCCCCAGACCAGGGCGCGGCGGGATCGGACGGCGCGCCAGCTCCGGAGCACCCGCCACCGCTTGCCTGGATCGGGGAGCCCGCTTCATGGTCGCTCCCGTGGTCTCGAAGGTCCTTCCCACCGCAGAATCGGCCGCCGCTGAGGGCGCCGGGGCTCCCACCTCCGCACAACTGCTCAACAACACCGAGGCCAACCCCACCAGCAACATCCCCGCCCGCCAAGCCCCCTTCTTCTCCCTCGATGCATTGCCCTGCATATTATGCTAGAAAAACAGCAATCATGCCGGACCGTCAACCCTTTTCTGCTATTTTTCCAACATTATTATTGCGGGTTTTATAGCACACGCTTAGAGTGCCGTCATGAACCGACTGGAGAAAGGGCAACTCTCGCGACGCGAGCGCCAGATTCTCGAGATCCTCTACCGCCTTGGACAGGCCACCGCCAAGGAAGTGCAGGAGAATCTTCCTGATCCGCCGTCCTACTCGGCGGTGCGGGCCCTCTTGGCCACCCTGGAGGGGAAAGAGATGGTTCGTCACTCCAAAGAAGGGCGGCGGTACATCTACAAGCCCGCCATCACTCCGAGGAAAGCGAAGCGCACCGCCCTCGACAGCCTGCT
>Ga0310120_10002535_pt1 | contig 13339 bp, 18 predicted proteins | sample CB27_AW_983_MG_FD_203506 | JGI IMG/M metagenome (GOLD analysis project Ga0310120, IMG submission 203506) | Marine microbial communities from Western Arctic Ocean, Canada - CB27_AW_983 | ecosystem: Environmental > Aquatic > Marine > Oceanic | place: Canada: Western Arctic Ocean | collected... | reverse complement strand
ATTTTTTTCTAATATCTAATTCATATAACTTTTTTTGACTTCTATAAGGGTAAACTCTGTTAGTTAAAAAAATTAGATAATATTTTTCTTCTATATCACCCCAAAAAAAGGTTCCTGTAAATCCTGTATGACCAAAACTACTTTTTGATGCAAGTTTTGTAGGATAATATGTTGAATCTTTTTGATTGAATTCAGGTTTGTCAAAACCCAATCCACTTCTATTGTTTTTTTTAGGATAAGCTTTGGAAGTAAAGGTTTTTATAGTTGAAGAGTTTAAATATTTAATATTATTATAATTTCCTTCATTTATAATCATTTTTAAAATTTGAGCTAGTCCTTCAGAGTTACTAAAAAGTCCAGCATTACCTGATATACCATTCATTAAAGCAGCTGTTTCATCATGTACCCAACCGTGAACTAGAGTCTTTCTAAATAAACTATCTTTTTCGGTAGGTATGATCTCATTTTTTTGAAATTTTTTTAAGGGTAAAAAGGAAATTCGATTTATTTTCATGCGATTATAAAAGTGGAAATCTAAAAATTCTTCAAATGATAAACCACTTATAGATTTAACTATTTTAGGAAGAAGAACAAACCATAATCCAGAATATTTATATTCACCAAGTTTATTAATTTTACTTTTTTTAATTCTTTTAAAAATTTTTTTTGAATATTTTTTATGTATAAATAAAGAATCTGAAAGATTTGATGTAAAAAAATTATTCTTTTTATTTGAAATTGTTCTGAATTTAGGATTTCCATTTTTTCTATATATTTTGTAATGGTGATTTATATATGGAATCCAACCTGAACTATGACTTAGAACTTCTTTAAATGAAGTGCTTTTTTTATTACCTTTTTTTATTAATTGCAAATAGTTTGAAATTTTATCGTTTAAATTAATATTATACAATTCTTTTAATTTCATAAATGAGAGAGTACCAGCAAAAATTTTAGTTAAAGAAGCTAAATCAAATAAACTTTTATTATTTACTTCAATGATGGAATCATAAGTATGGTATCCATAAGATTTATTTAGAATTATTTGATCGTTTTTATAAATAAAAACTTGAGCTCCTGGGAATGCTTTTTCTAAAATACTATTGTTAATTAATGAATCAATTTTTTTTTCAAATTCATTTTTGATAGTTTTTTGAGCATAGGAGTTTAAATAAATTAATATAATTAATGGGTAAAAAATTTTTTTTAACATTAAAAATAAATTTATTCAATTTAAATTTATTTTTGATTTTAATGTAAATTTATTTAATGTTTCAGAAAAAAATTTCTTTATTTTTAGTGTTTTTATTATTAATTATTTCTTGTCAGCAAGAGAAATTTGTTCCACCAAACATAATTTTTATTCTTACTGATGATCAGGGTTATGGTGATTTAGGTGTTTATGGGGGAACTGATATTTCAACCTCAAACATTGACATGTTAGCTTTTCAAGGAGCAAGATTTACTTCATATTATGCCACTCAGCCAGTGTGCTCAGCTTCAAGAGCATCTATTCTTACAGGATGTTATTCAGATAGAATAAGTATTTATAATGCTTTTATGCCTAATTCAAAAAAAGGAATAAACAGTCAAGAAACTACACTTGCTGAAATGTTAAAAAACATAGGTTATACAACTGCAATTTATGGCAAATGGCACCTAGGTGATGCTCCTGAATTTTTTCCAACAAAACATGGTTTTGATGAATTTTATGGTATTTTATATTCAAATGATATGTGGCCATATCATCCAAAACAGGGAACAGTTTTTAATTTTGATGATTTAATATTATATGAAAATGAGAAACCCTTAAAAGTAATTAAGGACCAATCTTTTTTGACAAAGTCTTTAACAGATAGGGCTATAAATTTTATTACAAAGAATAAGGAGAGTCCCTTTTTTATATATCTTTCTCATCCTCAACCCCATGTTCCACTTTTTGCAGATAAAAAATTTATTGGCACACAAGATCGAGGAATTTATGGTGATGTTATTAATGAAATTGATTTTTCTTTTGGAAGAATTTTTGAAGTTTTAAAAAAAAACAGGTTAGATAGAAATACAATTATAATTTTTACTTCTGATAATGGACCTTGGCTTTCTTATGGCTCACATTCAGGTTCTCCTGGAATATATAGAGAGGGAAAAGGTACAAGTTGGGAGGGTGGACATAGAGTCCCTGGAATAATTTGGTTTCCGAAGTATATAAAACCTAATACAATTATTGATGCTCCAGTAATGGGAATAGATTGGTTTCCAACATTAACAGAATTTTCAAAGGGCAAACTCCCTAAATTTAAAATTGACGGAAAATCTTTGGTTCCTTTATTGACTGGTAAAACTTTAAAGTCTCCTCATGAAAATTTATTTTTTTACTATAGAGAAAATGAACTACATGCTATCAGACATAATGATTGGAAATATTATTTAAAACATTCTTATAGAAGTTTAAATGGTAAAAAAGGAAAATCTGATGGAACTCCAATAAAATATGAGATGAATTCTATAAAATCAGCCGAGTTATATAATCTGATTGAAGATCCAATAGAAAAAAATAATGTTGCTGGTTTATATCCTAATATTATAACTAAAATTGACAGAATATCTGACTCCATAAGTTTAATATTGGGGAATAGTCTCGAAAATATTAAAGGAAGTGAAGTTAGACCTATTGGATTAATTAATAATTATGAATTACAAAAATTCAAAAAATAATTTTAATTTTTTATTATTATTCATGTGTTTAAATACGATATTGTTTTCTCAGGATAATGATCTTGTTATTGATTCAATTCCTTTTGGAGCATTAATTCAATCAGAATTAGGTGGAAAAAGATCTAAGTTTTATGGTAACACAAGGTTCACTTTAAATCAGGCATATTTTTCTAACTGGATTTCAGGAGGAGAAACTTCTGTTACTGGTTTATTTGGGCTTGATTATAATTACAATTATTCAGATCGAAAAGGATTAGTTTGGGATACAAATTTTTTATTATCTATAGGAGTAACTTATATAAAAGGAAATGATTTTGCTAGAAAAACAGATGATAGGATTGAAATTAATTCGTTAATTGGAAAGCAAATAAATAAATTGTCAAGTTTTTCAGTTTTTGTAAATATTAAAACTCAACTCCAGCCAGGGTATAAACACCCTGTTGTTACTGAAGAGGAATTTAGTAGAGAAAAATTTTAAAATTTTTCTCTCCAGCAATAATTTAAGGAGGATTTGGAATTTATATAAAGAAACAACTTATTTATTTGTTAAATATGTCACCATTGGCTGCTCGATTTATTATGGTTAAATCTGATTATACAAAAAATTTAAATGAAGAAGAAAAATATTTTGGTGTACGTGTTGGTAAAAATAATAAATTCTTTTTTGGAGCTTCTATAACTGGTAATATTAAATTTAATATTATGTCTAATGTTATATTAGAAAATAAATTTAACACTTTTATAAATTATTTAGAGAAATCTAAAAATATTGATATTGATTGGAATATGGATTTTCGATTCAAAGTAAATAATAAGATTTCAAGTAACTTAATAATTCATTTAATTTATGATGATGATTTAATCAAAAAACTTCAAATTAGAGAATTATTTGGTTTAGGAATTAACATAGATTTATAAAATCAATTTTTTCCTCTTGCTTTATCTATAAACCAATCTTAATTATAACAAGTTAAAAAAACATTTTAAACACTTCCTTGACCTCTTGGTTCCATTGCAACAATAACATTCTTGTTTTTGTCAATAAATCTTATGCAGGGTTTATTTTTATTAATCAATAGTGGCTTTGACCAATTTTTTTGTGAGAAAACTACACTATAATTTTGCGATTCAAGGTGAGCTTTAGTTGAGACAAGATATTCCTTACCTTGTTTTAAGTTTAAATTTTTCTTATTCAAAAAGTTACACTAACAAGTTCTCCATTTTTTTCAACCAGTGAATTATTCCTAATAGAATATAAGGTTCATTTACCTAAGGGAAATTCTTTGAATTTTTTTTTAATCTTTATAAATGATTTAGCATTTTTAATTGGCATTTTATATTTAAGAGAATCAAATAATATTTTTGTGAGTGTAAAAAATTAAAAGAAAAAATCATTAAAATTGAAAGAAATTTTTTTTGTTAAGCACCATTATTTATATATTCAATGACTTTAACGATTTTATATTAAAAGTATTATAAAAGCAGTTTAATTTTTTTAGATATTATTTAATTCCAGTTACTATTAAGGTGCCAGTCCAATTACTTTTATTATCAACTTTCCATGAGTTTACTTTTTTGAATCCGACTTCGATAAAAAAATCTCTCCATTCTCTTTCAGAAAAAAGACTCATTATTGAGATTCCACAATCTTTAGGCCATGTATGAGAGGCTTTGTTCTCATAGTAATAATCTAAGCCGATAATTAATCTTGACTTTTTATTAAGCCATGATAAGTAAATATGTTTTATAAGCTCTTTAGGATTTTCAAAGTAGTAAAAAACCTCCATTGAATGGACTAAATTGACTTTAGTTTTTGGTTTCCAATTAAGTAAATTTTCACAATAATATTTGTTTTTCTTATCAATAGATTTAGCTTTTTCAATCATTTTTTTTGAACCATCAACTCCTATAGCTTCTTTACAATTTTTTAGTTTAGAAATCTTACGGACAACCCATCCGTTTCCACATCCAGCATCTAAAAAAGTGTAATCTTTTAATTTGTTTGTTGAAAATTTAATCATTTCATTCACTGAAAATTGATGATTTTTTTCCATACCAATATCTTTTCCATTAATAGCCCAATCACTAAAAACATCTATAGGGGATCTTTTATTCATTATTTTTTGAATTTATATCCTTTATAGATTAAATAAGGCATAGGAATAAAAATAGAGATGATCCAAATAATGGTTGATGTTATTTCATCATAGATAAAATAAAACAAAAGAAAAATTAGAAATGAATAAACTCCCAGATCAAATTTTTCTTGTTCTTCCTTCGGCATTGTATTATAACCAGCTAATAAATATTTGGCATTGTTTTCATTAATTGTAAAAGCAATAACTATAAAAATAGTATCACAAAATAAAACAGAAATTAATACAATTGTGCTAGAATCCATTATATAAAATTATAAAAAATTATAGTTATTATTTGATTCTAATTATATCTATTTCTATTTTATCAATCTAGAATAGATAAAAAATCATAACAGTGAGAACCCAATTATTAGGTTTGATATTTTCATTAAAAAATATGATGTTTTGTAAATAAAATTAAAAAAAAGGCTCGTGTTTAACACGAGCCTTTTTATAAAATACTTAGTTATTGATTTACTCTAGTTTTTGCAAAAATACTAGGATCATCTGCTGGAGCATTTTCATTAGAATTTAACTCATTATTTGAATATGGCATTCTCTCTGGATAAGGAGGGTTAGGTCCTTGTTCAATAATATTTGCACCCGGTAAAGGACCGTTAGCATCACTTATATTTCCAGTAATTGTTTTTTGAGGAAATACAAAATTTATTGAAAAAAGAAGAAGTGTAATAATACTTAATTTCTTCATTATATTAATTATTTAAATTGACGACAAGATATTATTTTTTTAAATAATGACAATTTAAGTTTGTAGTTTTATGCTATAATAAAATAAAAATTTAATTAGTATGAATAGTATGAAGATTTTAATAGTTGGGGGAAATGGTACTATAGGTAAAAAAGTTGCATCTTTTCTTTCTGATAAACATGAAATTATGACAGCTGGAAGAAAAAGTGGAGATCTTAGAATTGATTTGTCAGACTCTAATTCAATTAAAAGTTTGTTTGAAAATAATAAAAAATTTAATGCTGTAGTTTCTATTGCAGGTGAAGCTGTTTGGGCTCCGTTTAATGATTTAACTGAAGAGAATTATTACACTGGAATTAAGAATAAAATGATGGGTCAAGTTAATTTAGTTAAGATTGGATGTAAGTATATTAATTATGGAGGGTCTTTTACTCTTACTACTGGAATTTTAGCTGATAATCCCGTAAAAATGACTACTAGTGCAGCTCTTGTAAATGGAGGAATTCACAGTTTTGTTAAAGCAGTTTCTCTAGAAATGGAAAATAATATAAGGGTAAATGTTATTTCTCCTGGTTTAGTTGAAGATTCTGCTGAAAAATACAAAGATTATTTTCCGGGGTATGAAATTGTTAAAATGAAGAATTTAGCAAAACTTTATTTAAAAGTTATTCAAGGGGATCAAAATGGTGAGGTAATTAGAATATACAGTTAGGTTAGACTTTGTAGAAAAAAATATTTTAAATAAAATTAAGTTTTTTTTTCAAAAGTTATATGCCCATATATTGATATAAGATGAAGTAAAATCATTCCATACGCTAGGTATAAAAAAGGAGAACTTGGTATCCATATATAAACAAGTATTAAACCTGAATAGCACATTACACCAACACAAAAAAGAATTATTATTCTAATTATAGAGTCTTTGGATACACTTATTCTTGAAAGAGAAGTTATAAAAAGACCAATAATTATTACCCACAAACCAAAAAAACGATATATCTGTTTTAGGTAGCCTGGAAGAGTATTATTTATTTCATTATTAAATAATTTATCAAAAGTCATATTTAATCTTTCTTCGTTAGCTACTTGATCAAGCATCCATGGTTCATCTACAATCATCCATTTAATGCCAAGTACAATCATTGTGTAACCAATTATTAATAATGGAATAGAAAAAAGTTTTTTCATAATTTTATTTGTTATCCAGAGAAGTTTTAGCTACAATTTCTGCTATTATTGGTTTTGCATCTTCCCAAGAAACTCCATAAAGGTATTCAAAAGCCTTTGAAAATTCAAGACCATAGCTTCCAAGTTTCCAGAGCATTAGTATAGAGTCTGGACCACTTATTGCGCTTAGTGTTTCAACGATTACTAATCCAACAGAATAACCGGCTTCATATATTGGAGTTCCTACACAATCATAGAAATTTTGATTAAAGATTTGACCCATAACATCCGATGTATTTGTTGGGTCAAATCCTTCAACCTGTCTACCTTTAATTTCATTTATTCTTTGTGTGAAATATTCAGATTTATTCCTCGAAGCAACAGTCAGGCCCGCATAATGAGCTGTTCCTTCATCTATCCAACAGGGGTGAAAAGAACGCATTCTTGAATTCCAATCAGTTATATCCGATAAATCTGCTCTTTCCAGAAAAGGTCTTACTGATATGGCATGAGTAAATTCATGCACATACATACCTCCTCTATAATATCGAGTATTAGGATCAGTACTTTTTATTCTAATTGATGACCAGCCAGATTTATTATCACCTGAAAAAATACCTGCATTTGCACCTCCAAAACAATTTTCATTTTCACAATCAATTTGAGTTAAAGAGGGTATACTATATAAAATTTTTTCTTGCGTAACTCCAGGTAAAGCATTCATGTTTTCTTGTGCGGCTTGTCGATCATCAAAATTAAATATATGAGAATAAAAGGCTTCAATTTTTTCAAAACGATACCAAAAAGCCATCGTATTTTCATAATCTGAAATGTGTTCATTGTAATAAAGATCAGTAGTTGGTCCAACCCAATCTGTTATAGGTGTTTTATAATTATTTGAGTTTAAACCATTTTGGAGATGAACTTGAACGTTTTGCCAGACAATTTCAGGAATTTGTTTGTACTCATCAATTATGTTGTCGAAAGTCAATAAATTATTTGAAAGATCACAAAAGCTCATTTCTTCAATTAATTCTCCTTCTTCTAAAGATCCATTATAGTTAGAGTCTTTAATAATTTTAAGAATAAAACCACTATTTTCACATAAATTATTAGTTCCATCACTGATAATTCTCTGAACAAGAATTTCACTTCCTTTAATTATGAAATTAGCTGTTAGGGTTAAGTTTTTATCAACCTTAATGGTAATAGTATTTTCTGTTAATCCATTAGACCAGTCTAAAAAGATGTAATCACTAGATGGAGTAGCTGTAATGGTGACTTCTGTTCCTTCATCATAGTTCCTCCTTCAGTTGACACACTGCCTCCCTGTTCAGCTGACACGGTTAAATTGTATTGAGTTACAGAAGTTGATTGTGATTCAGTTTCTGTTTGTTGTGGAGATTGAATAATGGAAGTATCTTTTTCTTCTTCTTTCGAACATGTTAAGATTAACATAGAAATAGTTAGATAAATAAATAGTTTTTTAATTTTCATTTTTTTAAATATAAGAATTAATGTCATAATGCTTATACTTGTATTTACCTGTTTATCTAGGACTTATATTAATCTAATTTATCATTAATAGAGTCAAGTAGTTTTATCATTTCATCATATTTTTCATGATCATCAGAATGTTGTTGAAGATGTTCTGTTCTAATTGGATGTTTGGAGTCATTATAACCATTCAGAAGTTATCGCTCCAAGAGCAAGAGATCCAAAAAAAGAAAGCCTGAAATAAAAATTAGTCGTATTTACAGCAATAGTGGATCTTTAAAATAATTTTTTAACATAAATATTTAATTTTGATCTAATTTAATCATTGAGTATCTAAATGTCTTGTTTTCTAAAACCAAGGTGTCACTTTTTTTTATGTAAAAAGATGCTAGACTATCAAACATAATAAACCTGTTTTCAGTAATAAATCTAAGAGGGTCTATTAAATCAGTTAAGGTGTCAGTTTGTTGCTGACCTTTAATATAATATTCTTCAAAAATACTATCATTTCTAATTAACCAAATTGTATTATTATTTTTAGATGAAACAACATATTCAGGTAAACCATTATTTGGAGGAAAATAATATTCTATAAATAAATACCGCCCATCTAGATTATTAATCGCTTTATAATTTTTCATAGAATTTTTATTCATTACACCCTTGTTAAAGTCTTGACTGTAAGTTGATGCAATAAATAAAAAGGAAAGAACTAAAAGTATCTTTCTTACTAGTGTTAATTTAGACTATTAAATTTAATAATTTTTATTGGAAATTAACTAAATCGACCTAAAGACCATCCTATTACTGCTCCCAGGACACATCCAATAATTGCTGATAACCCAATATCAATTAGAGCAAATTTCAAACTAAAAAGATTACTGATGCCCAATAAAGTAAAGTCAAAGAATGCGAAAATTAGAACAGCAAACCATAAGCCAGTAATTGCTCCAGATTTAATCTTATTAATTCCCATTTTATCAAAACATATTACCCAAAAAATTACTAAAGCTAATCCTCCTGAAACCATGAATTCCATATTTGGAATTGCAGGCACGGCTTCGGGAAATAAATTATTCATTTCTAATTGAGCTGGTGCATAAAATAAAATTGAAGAAATAGCTCCAGCGATAATACTAACAATAAAGGTTAATACGATTGTTATTATAATTTTTTTCATTTAAAATTGATTTAATTAATAAATGGTAATGTAAGAAAACCCTTTTCTAAATGTCATTAAAGTTTTATTTAATAATTAATATTGTTATAAAACATTTTATACACTATTTTTTATTTTTCCATTTATCCTTATCATCTACATAATATTTCCAAATTGATAGTAGAGCTAAAACGAAAAATACTGTTGAAAGATTACCGTAATCAAAGTAAAGTAGAATTGAACCTAAACCTACCAGTGGGAAAAACCTATACTTAGAAAGAAGTTTCATAAATATTAATATGCGATTAACTATTTAATAATTAATTAAAAGAGAGTTGTTAAAAATTCTGCTATCAAAGGGAGGAGAGCTTAAATAAATTATATTGATTTTCATCAGAAACTAATTCAGAAGTAGTTGGTTTTGATTCTTCTTTATTTTTTGAACAAGAAAAAATAATTCAAATAATAGTTTTTGCTGTAATTTACTTTTCTATAGCATATTCGCTTCTTGAATTTGTTTATAAACAAAAAATGATTCAAGATGAAAGAGATGATTTGATAAACTCAAAATCTTATAAATTAGGTTACTTACTTTATGAGCTAAGTTTATTTTTGTTTATTGGTATTCTATTAACAGGTTCTTTTTTTGAAAAAAATGAAACAATAATATTTTTTATTCTTCTTTTGCTTTTAATACTTTCATTTACTAAATCATTGTTTCAACTGTACTTATATAAAACATTATAGTATTATGAAATTAAATAATACTATTAAAGAATACCGAAAAAAAAGTTTAACTCAGGAGGAATTGGCATTTAAAGTAGGTGTAAGTAGATAAACTATTATTTCTGTTGAAAGATACTGATATAAACCAAGCTTAGAGCTTGGTATGAAAATAGCATTTTCTCTTAAAGTTAAAATTGATGTCTTATTTTATTTTGAATAAAACCTAATAATCTCTTATACCTATGCTATCAAAAGGTCCACAGAGGGGCTATAATTCTGTGTAGTCGACAATGATTTGACTAAATGTTTTTGTTAAAATACGTTAAGTTGGTGAGCAGTTACTGAAAAGAGAGTATTTTTATAAAAAATAATTTTATGTATGCTATTTTAAAAACAATTCATTCTTATTGGGCATTTTTCGTACTGATTATTTTAATCGTAGCTATTTTTAATGCCTTGAGTGGACGATCCTCTAGAAGAACATTTGGAGTAAAAGATTTGAGAATAAGTCTTTTTGGTCTTATTTTTTCTCATATTCAATTGTTGATTGGCCTTATATTGTATTTTATTTCTCCTTGGTTTAATCAATGGTCTGAAATGGGTATGGGTGTGATGAAAAATACTGAAAGTAGGATGTATCTTATTGAACATCCCTTAACCAATATTTTAGCGATTGCACTAATTACTATGGGTTGGTCCATGCACAAAAGACAAGCTGATTCTTCCAAAAAGTTTTTACGTATTGCTTTATTTTATGGACTTGGATTACTATTTCTTTTAAGTAGAATTCCATGGAATGCATGGATCTAAAAAAATATTTATACTTAATATAGTGTGGTATTATAAAAGTAGTCTTAAAAGAAGAAGTATTTTTTTTTTAAGCTTAAACCCCTTGCTATTTTTAGGGTTTTACAATTTGGCGTGTTCGACAAGTATATGACTATATCTCTGTTAATATATTGTTTATAGGGGCTAAGGATTTTTTTAATTCTCTATGTGGGACACTATTGTAGGAACTTAAGTCAGCTAAAGTCAAGATAAGGGTCTATATTAGGTCTGAAAGGGACATTATTTAGGGGTGTATGGTATCTGATTACTGAAGAAGATATGTCTAATCTTGACAAAGTCCCCCAGACTGGTTTGTTAGCGTCTGTTAGTGGAGAGTTTATTTCTGAAACTTTCCCTAATAATTTAAGAGTGAGCGGACAATCATTCGGCACATCGGTACATTGGGTTTTAGCCGCAATTATTCTATCCTTGGTTTCAATACTTTTCTCAACAATTGGGGCAGGTGTAGTATTTATGGTATTTGCTATTATGATGGTATTTCAACTCCTATTTGTTGTATTTATGATGCCCGAAACCAAGGGCCTTTCGCTTGAAGAATTAAGTAAAAAATTAATTAGAAAGGATTAGTTATGAAAACAAATTGGATATTAGTATTTAGTGCGTTATCTATTTTTTTGCTTTTTGGTTGCAGTCAATATTCGAAGGAGGAAAAAAAGAAATCGGAAATAAATGCGATATCTTATTCTGAAGAAGAGTTATATCGACCAAATTTTCATTTTATCCCAAAGGCCAATTGGATGAATGACCCTATTGGCATATTTTATCCAAATAGCAATGTTTGGGGATCGATGCACTGGGGATATGCCACAAGTGAAGATCTTATAATTTGGGAAGAACAATCCATTCCAATTTATCCGGATAGTTTGGGATATATATTTTCTGGAAGTGCAGTGGTTGATAAAAACAACTCATCTGGCTTTGGGATTGATTTGGTACAAGCTATAGTTGCAATGTATATTTATCATGATATGGATGGTGAAACATAAGGCAGGAAAGATTATTTTGTTGCTACTGTAGTTTTCTAAAATTAATATTGTATTTAACGGTAAAGATTTGGTTTATTCTCCTTCAGATAAATGCTGTTAATTAATCCTATTACTTTGCTGAAAATTTATTGTTTACCTATGATTAAGATGAAATTAAACTAAGAGAAATATCATACGGCAAATCATAAATTTATAAACTATAATTGATTTTGATAAGCCAATCTCCACCCTTTGTTTTTATTGGTTTTAAATGATGAATTATATATTTTATTGTATCTTTTTGTAAATTGCTTTGAACAAAACTAAAAGTAATTTAAAAATGATTGATAGGAGAGTGACAATAAAGGATATAGCCATGAGGTTAAATTTATCTACTTCGACAGTTTCTCGTGCCTTACATGATCACCATGCTTTAAAAAGAGAGACTATAAAAAAGGTTAAGGACTTGGCGTCTAAATTAAATTTTGTGCCTAACATAGCGGCTTTAAATTTATTGAATAAAAGAACTAATAGAATTGCTATAGTCGTTCCTGAAATTACGAATCATTTTTTTTCAATGGCTTTAACGGGTATTCAAAATTTTATTGTATCTACCGAGTACAATCTGATGGTATGTCTATCAAATGACTCCTATCAGGAGGAAGTCGCTATTATTGAGAATTTAAGGCAAATACAGATTGATGGCCTATTAGTGTCACGGTCTTCAAGAACAAAGAACTTCGATCATTTTAGACAACTTCAAAGCTATAGTATCCCAATAGTTTTATTTGACAGAGATTGTAAAGGATTAAAAGCAGATAAAGTATTGGTTGATGATTATTCAGGAGCTTTTCAAGCGATAGAATATTTTATAAAATCAGGTTGTAAAAATATTGCACATATAGCTGGAGTTAAGAACGTGTCGATTAAAAACAACCGACTTCAAGGATATTTGGATGCCTTAAAAAAGCACGGATTACCAGTTATTAAAAAAAATATTGTATATACTAAAGGGTTTAATTATGAAGACGGAATCAAGCCAGTTGAGTTACTCCTAAATTCGAAACATCCGCCCGATGCGATTTTTGCTATGAATGATCGTTTGGCCATTTCGGCAATGTATGTAGCTAATAAACTTAATTTAAGAATCCCGGATGATGTTTCTATTATTGGGTTTGATGATGAACCACATTCTATCTATTTCACCCCTGCGCTTTCTTCGGTTTCGCAACCTGGATATGGAATGGGAATGCTCTCGGCAAGAATATTATTAAAAAAGTTATCTGCAAAAGGCGGTCTTGTTAATGATTTCCGCTATGAAGTTTTTAAGCCAGAGCTAATTACCCGATCTTCTTCCAAGAAGATTTAAATTTAACCTCCTCAAATAAAAAATTTTTAACTTGAAAAATGCAAA
>Ga0310120_10002532_pt1 | contig 13345 bp, 17 predicted proteins | sample CB27_AW_983_MG_FD_203506 | JGI IMG/M metagenome (GOLD analysis project Ga0310120, IMG submission 203506) | Marine microbial communities from Western Arctic Ocean, Canada - CB27_AW_983 | ecosystem: Environmental > Aquatic > Marine > Oceanic | place: Canada: Western Arctic Ocean | collected... | reverse complement strand
TCCTACGAGGCCCGCCTCATAGCCAATGTAACCTATCAACGGACTCTCGCCAGTGCCATCACGGATGCGGTCATGAAATACCGACTCGCCACCATGCGCCGGCCGCAACGTTAGGACATATTGCGGGGCAGCTCGCAGCGGGAATGTCCCGGTGCAGGCACGGTGCGACGAGAAGTCCGGTGCGGCTGAATTCCCACTCGCCCTGCAGAGAATGGATCCGCTGCTCCGTGAGGCACCATATCATCACGAGATACACCAGCCGCTTCGATCCTGCATGTGCACCTGAGATTGAACTCTGCTTTCACCCGGAAGTGCTAGGCCCCCGCAATTTCGGAATCGACGGATCAGGTTCCATTACATGCAATCTGCGGGATGGCAAACAGACCGACTCCCCCGTCGCCAGGGAAGCTCATTCTTCGCCACGAGGATGACGCCCCGCGGGAACGCAGCGCCTGCGGACACCGCTATCGACTTATCAGCAAGGGTGACCAGAATGTTGCTGCGTGGGCTCACACCGTGGACATTGATGGTGCCAGGCCGCACTACCACAAGCGTGCCACCGAACTCTACTACGTGCTTGAGGGGGAAGGTTCCGTGATTCTCGATGGTGAGGAACACGCGGTTCACCCCGGCACCATGATTCATATCCCTCCCGGTGTAATCCACGGTGCAGTGGGAAAAATGCGTGTCCTGGTGGTGGGCATTCCCGACATTGATGATTCCGATGTATTCTATCCTGACTCCTAGCTCATGAAACCGACCCGCCTCATTCTCTCCGCCACTCTGACTGCCTTCGTTATCACCTCGCCCGGTTTCGCCGAAGTCGACAGGAATGCGCTCCCTGAGGTCGAGGAAGGATTCTCCATCAACTTTTTCGTCAGGGAACCGCACATCATCAACCCCTCCTCACTCTGTTTCGACAGACAAGGGCGACTTTACGTGGGAGCAGGCCCGCAATACCGGAGCCCCAAGGAAGACTCACCCACCGACTACATCAAGATTCTGATCGACGCGGATCACGACGGCGTCGCCGAGACGGTGAAGACTTTCGCCGAGGGGCTGAACTGCGTACAATCGATGGCCTGGAAGGGCGACGAACTTTGGGTCGCCAACGCCCCCGAGCTCACGGTGCTGCGCGATACCGACGGGGACGACGTCGCCGACGAGTACCAGATCATCTACACCGGCCTCAACAACCTGCGCCACAGTGTGCACGGCCTGAACTGGGGACCCGACGGCTGGCTCTACTTCACCATGGGCAACACCTGGGTGAAGCCGAACGCGCCGAAGCCGATCCGTGACCTGCAGGGCATCAAGTCGGACGACAAGACGGATTACCCGCTGACGGAGGTCTACACCAGGGACACCTACCCGAAAAGCTACCACCCCATGAACAAGGACGAGAAGGAGGGCGGGGTGTTCCGCTGCCGGCCCGGCGGGCACGACCTTGAGCTTTACGCCCGCGGTATGCGCAACCCGTGGGACATGTGCATGGACAGCGGTTTCAACTGGCTCGCCACCGACAACGACCCCGGCGCACCGGGCGAGCGCATCTTCATGCCGATCCGCCACGGTCACTACTCGATGCGCCACCAATGGAAGTTCGACTGGATGGGAAAGCACATCGCGGTCGCGCCGTCCTCCGATCTGTTCCCGAGCGTGAGCGGCTCCGGGACGGGTGTCGCCTTTTACACCTCCGAGCACTTCCCGGAGAAGTATCGCGATCATCACCTGATCGCCGATTGGACGAACAACTGCATCTTCCTCTACAACCCGAAGTGGGACGGTGCGTTACAGGTGCCCGCTGAGAAGAAGTGGAAAATCGTCGATGGAGGGGCGACGCAGGGCGGCGATCTCGGTTACAAGGGCGCGAAGGGGCGCGCTCTATTCAGGCCGACAGATATCGAGATCGGCCCCGACGGTGCTCTCTACATTGCCGGCTGGGGCTCCGTTTACGGCACCGAGTATGTCCCCAAGGACAAATGGACGCCCGAGGAGAACGCGAAGTATCAAGGGCGGGTGTTCCGGCTGATTCACAAAGAGTCACTGCTCATCCCACGGGCAAAGTGGGATACCGCGAAGCGGGAAAAGGATATCAAGGCTTGGAGCTTCGAGGAGCTGTTGGAGGATCTCGGTTCGGACGTCCACGTCTGGCGGGTGCACGGGCAGGACGAGCTCGTTCGCCGCGGCGATGCGGCGTGGAACGATCTCGTGGGTGCGATCCAGTCCGGCGAGCTCAGCGAAACGCAGGCCACTTGGGCGATCTGGGCGATCGGCCACATCGACAAGGCGCTTGGCCATGGCCACGGGCAGATGGAGAAATTCGCCTGCGACGACTGGCTGACCTTGAAGGAGGCCTTGGATGCCACGCTCGAGCGCTACAAGCTCAACATCCGCATCCAGGCGACACGCATCCTCGGCGAGAACGGGGTAGCTTCCGCGGCTCCGCTGCTGGTGAAGTTGCTCGAAGATAGCGAGCCCCGCGTCAGGGCAGCGGCGATGCAGTCGCTCGACCGCATCGGCTGGAGAGATCACAGCGAAGCGATCCTCGATGCGGTCGCCTACGAGAGGGATCGCGTGGCCTACTACACCAGCTGGCAGGTCATGCGGCGCCAGTTGCCGGAGGAGCAGAGGCGCAAGTTGCTCGCCGACGAACGCTTCGGGGTCCGCCGAATGGCTGCCCTCGGCCTGATGGAGGAGGGGGATCGCGATTTGCAACGTCGTGCAAACGAGTTCTTGGATGATTCCGGTGCCGCTCCCAAAAGTGGGCTGATCACGCTCAAAATCTCGGCGGAGAAACGCAATTTCCGCGATTCGACAATCGTTCGCTTCGAGGCAAAATCGCCGTTCCAAGTCCACTTCACTTTGGACGGGTTGGATCCGAATCACAAATCGGCGAAGGCGGGGAAGAAAATTACGGTCGAGGAAGGCGCCACGATCAAGGCCGCAGCCTTCGAGGGCGAGCGGAGAGTTTCGGGTATCGAATCGCTAACCGTGCACAAGATCTCGGATTCTGAGTGGGAGAACCGCCTGTTCGTAAACGCCATCGGCGGCGAAGGGGCGGCCAATTCCTACCGGGCGGAACTCGGTGGCTTGCAGCGCGGGGTCTTGGTATACGCCGACCGAACCTACACCTTCACTGAGATCCCCGAAGCTCTCGCTGGAGCCACCTACATCCGCACCCACAACGACGACAAGGCGGGCCGCGACCAATCGTTCCTGCGCTTCGAGATTAACCTGCCTGCGACGCTCTACCTTGCGTATGACGGCCGCACCACCCCACCGAAGCCTCTGATCGAGGGTATGGAGAAAACCGACATGGTGGTGCGCATGAGCAACGGCGAAAAATTCCCCGTCTATCGCCGCTCGCTGGAGGCCGGTGAGGTGGTGCTCGGCGGCAACAAGGTTGGCGGTAGGGGCGGTGAATCGATGTATCAGGTGTTTCTCACTAAAGCCGGCAACTCGAAAACCGAGGTGGCCGCGGCAGTTGCTATGCTCCCAAAGGCAAATTTAAAGCACGGAGAAGAGATTTTCTTCGGACGGGGCACCTGCTTCGCCTGTCACCATGTTCACGGCAAAGGTGTCGTGCTGGGACCGGACCTTGTTGGAATCCACAAACGACAGGACCTTAACTACGTTATCAAGTCCATCCTTGAACCGGATGCCTACATTGTGGAGGGCTTCCAGCAGACCAGTCTCAGGTTGAAGGACGGTCGTGAACTTTTCGGCATGATTCAGGAAGAGACGGCCCAGATCGTGAAGATCTACCTTCCCACCGGCGAACGTGTGGTGGTGCAACCCAGGGAGATCGTGAAACGTTCCGACGCCAAGCACTCGGGCATGCCCTCCAGTTTCACCTATACTCTGAGTCCGCAGGATGTTGCCGACCTCTCGGTCTGGATCATGTCACTCAAGTAGCCAGGTGGCGACATTTCTCAAGTTGCCTGAGCACACCTGCCCTGGATCACACGAGAGCAATACGGCAACTTCCAGTCCCTCGGGTTACAGTTACAATGTCACGCCCAGTTGCTCAGGCAGGGCAGTACGGGGACGCCAGGTGAGGATCTCAGGATCACTAGCCGTCACCAGAACGGTGTGCTCAAAATGAGCCGATGATTTCCGGTCAGCGGTTACAACCGTCCATCCGTCATCGAGCCAGGCCACCGCCCCCCCCCCGGCATTCACCATCGGCTCGATGGCCAGAATCATGCCCGCCTTCAGTCGTGGAGAGCGCCCCTCGGGCCGGAAATTCGGGACTTCAGGTTTCTCGTGCAGGTTCCGCCCCACTCCGTGGCCCACCAGTTTACGGACCACGGTGAAGCCATGATGGTTTACGTAGGCTTCCACACTTCCGCAGAGATCGGCCAGAAGGGCCCCGTCTCGGGCATGATCGATGGCTTCATAAAGGCTCTGCTCGGTGGCAGCCAGCAGGCGGCGGTCTTCCTGGGTGATAGGGCCGACAGGCACCGTGACCGCATTGTCACCGATCCATCCGTCCATCGTGACACCGATATCAATACTGATGAGATCCCCGGGTTGAATACGGCGGGATCCTCCTATTCCGTGCACGACCTCCTCGTTGATTGAGATACAGATGTTGGCAGGAAAGTCCCGATAGCCCAGAAAGGTGGGCGTTCCACCGCGCTCCGCTATCAGTTCGGCGGCGTAGGCATCAACCTCGGCAGTGGTCCGCCCGGGCTCAATGAATCCGGCAGTGGCCTGAAGCACTTCACTGGCAATCTCTCCCGCGATCCGCATCTTGCGGATTTCGGTTTCGCTCTTGATCGGGATCTTGATGCGTTTACCCATGAAATCAGGCGAGCTCAGACTGCACATTCTGGAAGACTTCCTCCGGGGTTCCAACGCCCCAGACCCGGAGAAGACGTCCGGATTGTTCGTAATAAGCGGCTACAGGCAAGGTCAACTCTTCAAACGCCTTCAGGCGCTGACGAAAGTTCTTCAGATCATCGTCGTGCCGTTGTCCGAGCGTGGCACCGCAGGACGGACAGACTCCCCCGGACAACTCGGCCTGCGCCTTGGTCCCGGTCCAGGGACACGCCGTGCATTCCCGGCGATCGGTCACGCGGCGTTCCAGTTCCGCTACCGGCCCCTCCAGGAGAAGGGCCTTCAAGCATGCGCCATCCACACCGAGAACCCGGTCGAGTTCCTCGGCCTGGGGCAGGGTGCGCGGAAAGCCGTCAAGGACCCAGCCACCCTTCACTTTCCGGATCCAGCCGATGGCAAGGGCGAGCACCAGTTCGTCGGGCACGTACTGGCCGGCCGCCAGGTAGGGCTCAGCCTCTTTGCCAAGCGGGGAAGCCGCCTTCATCTCCCGCCGGAGCTGCTTGCCGGTACTGAAATAGGAGAGATTCCCCTCCTTTGCGAGCAGTCGCCCCTGTGTTCCCTTTCCCGAAGCCGGGGGACCCAGCAGAACTATCGCAGGAGCATCCACCGGACCGGCAGCAAGATCACTTGTTTATGATCCAGGCCACGATTGCGAGAAGAATCAAGGCTGCTGCGAAGGCCCATAGGTAGACCAACGCGGAACCGGAAGCAGCCGCTCCCGTTCCCTGCGTCCGTCCCCGGCCCCGGATCTTGCCCTTCCGCAGGAAGCCGTCGTAGTGACGCTGCAGGAGATGCGTCTCTGTTTGCCGGAGGATATCAAGCAAGACCCCCACCAGGATGAGGAGACTCGTGCCCCCAAAGAAGCTGGTCACCACGAAGTTCAGATCGAGGGTAATGGTCAGTAACATGGGCAGGATGTAGACGATAGTGAGGAAAAGAGCCCCCGCGAAGGTCAGCCGCGTCATGGTGAAGTCGAGGAACTCCGCCGTCGGCTTGCCGGGACGCACCCCGGGGACATATCCCCCACTCCGTTTCAGGTTCTCTGCAATCTCACTGGGCTGGAACATTGTTGCCACCCAGAAGTAACTGAAGAAGAAGATCATTGCCCCCGAAATGATGAAATACGAGATGCTCGGCGGATTGAGGGTCTCCGTCAGCCATGCTACCCACGCCTTATCACCGAAGGCGGGAATGGAACTCAGCAGCATGGTGGGAAGTGAAAGGATCGCGCTGGCAAAGATGATGGGCATCACCCCGGAGTAGTTCACCTTGAGCGGGAGATACTGCGTCTGCTGGCCGGTCAACTGCTTGCCACGCACCCGCTTGGCGTACTGAATGGCGATACGGCGCTGGGCCTGCGTAATGGCAATTACGGCCGCAATGACGACGAGGAGAAGGGCAAAGAGCCCGACCAGAATCATCGGCTTGAAGGGATTAGCCTCCGCATTCCGGACGTAGGTATTGAATGCCTGGACCAGGGCCCCGGGCAACGCAGCGATGATGTTGATCGAGATAATGAGAGAAATTCCGTTCCCGATCCCGCGCTCTGTGATCTGGTCACCAATCCACATCAACAGCATTGTTCCCGCCAGGATGGTGAGCACCGTGAGCATGACGAAAGGAATCCCTGGCTCAGGCACAAGGGGCCCTCCGCCATGCTGGACAATCCCCTCCATGTAGGGGATGTTCCCGGGACTCTGGAGGGTCTGGGCCAGCAGGAATCCCTGCACCACCGAAATAACGATGGTGATAAAGCGGGTGTACTGGTTGATCTTCTGCTGGCCACCCTCCTCACGGCGGAGCTTGGCCAATTTCGGGACAACCGCTGACATCAATTGCATCATGATGGATGCGGAGATATAGGGCATGATCCCCAGGGCAAAAATCGCACACTGCTGCAGGGCACCGCCGGAAAAAACATTCAGCAAAACCCCGATGGCGTTTCCGCCCTCATCGTTTTCCACCCGCCATTCGAGCCAGCGATCAATCACACTCGCATCCACGCCCGGAAGAGTGATGGCGGCGCCGAGGCGAACGATCACCACCATAATCAGGGTAAAGAGAATGCGGTCGCGGAGTTCGGCGACTTTCCAGATGTTCGCGAAGGCCGTGATCATTTCTTACCGGGGTGGGCGAAGTTAGGTTGCGAGCAGCAGAAACTGTAAATCGGATGAAACTGCATGCCGTTGGGGTAGTCAGGCACCAGTGTCGACCGTCCCTCCGGCCTTCTCGATTTTTGCCCGCGCAGAAGCACTGACGGCATCAGTCACCACCGTCAGTTTTCGCTCAAGATCTCCCTGACCGAGAATCTTGATGGCATCACACCGACCGGTGACCAACCCTGCCTCGCGCAACGCTTTCTCGTTGACCGTCGCACCATCCTCGAACTTCTGGTTGAGTTGGGAGACATTAACGATCGCGATCTTTTCGCGAAATTGCACATTGCTGAACCCCTTCTTGGGAAGACGGCGGTGCAGGGGCATTTGACCTCCCTCGAAACCGGGACGCACTCCACCTCCCGATCGAGACTTTTGTCCCTTGTGACCGCGACCGCAGGTCTTGCCCAGTCCGGAACTTTCACCATTGCCAAGGCGCTTCCGGCGATGCTTCGCGCCGGGATTGGGTTTTAAGTCGTGAAGATTCATGTTGTGTATGAGGGAGTGATTGAGTGGCGGCAGTTGGACCCCTGGAGCCCGGTTTCATCGCTCCATTGCTCCAGGTCGGTTGGGTCTGATCTCCGGTGATTCTGAAAGTGCAGTGTTGCGCGATTATATTGCTTTCTCCTTCTTCTTGCCACGCAGGCTCATAACCTGGTCACGGTTGCGCAGGAGTGAGAGCGCCTTGAGAGTGGCTTTCACCACGTTGGAGTGATTGTTCGAGCCGAGCGACTTGCCGAGGACATCCTTGATGCCTACCGCCTCGCACACGGCACGCACCCCGCCACCGGCAATAATTCCCGTTCCCGGCGAAGCGGGCTTGAGGAGCACTTTGCCGCCACCAAATTCCGCATAGATCTCATGAGGAATCGTGTGCCCGGCCAGAGTCATGGTCTCGAGGTTGCGCTTGGAATTTTCACTCGCCTTGCGGATACATTCGGCCACCTCGTTGGCTTTCCCAAAGCCGTAACCCACCTTGCCGGCATGGTCGCCAGCCACCACCAGGGCGGAAAAGCTGAAACGGCGTCCACCCTTTACGACCTTGGCGCAGCGATTAATGAAAACCACTTTCTCAGTGAGTTCCTGGCCTTGCTCGTCCGAGGGCGGTCCGCCGAAGCCGAAGTCACGGCGCGATGGCACCGCGGCCGGAACAGGAGGAGCTGCCACGGTGGCCGGAGCCCCTTCCTCTGCCGGAGCCCCTTCCTCTGCCGGAGCCGCTGCCTCTGCCGGGGCTGCTGTCTCTGCCGGAGGCGCTTCCTCTGCCGGAGCTGCTTCCTCTGCCGGAGCTGCTTCCTCTGCCGGGGCTGCTTCCTCTGCCGGGGCTGCTGCCTCTGTCGGAGGCGCTTCCTCTGCCGGGGCTGCTGCCTCTGCCGGAGGCGCTTCCTCTGCCGGAACTGCTGCCTCTGCCGGAGGCGCTTCCTCTGCCGGAGCTGCTGCCTCTGCCGGAGGCGCTTCCTCTGTCGGGGTGGAAGGAGACTCCTCTACTGGTTTCTCCTCCGGAGCCGGAGTATCCTGATCGGAGGGCGGGTTGTCGTTACTGGTAGCCATGATGAAGAGAGTGTTAAAATTTCAATCCGCCTTCCCGCGCAGCATCGGCCAGAGCCTTGATCTTTCCGTGGTAAAGGTGCCCACCGCGGTCGAAGACGACGGCAGACACACTGGCTCCACCAGCCCGAGTTGCGATGAGAGCACCTACTTTCTCGGCCGTAGCGACATTTGAGCCTGAACCCTCAACCTCCTTGTCGAGGCTGGAAGCGGCGCAGAGCGTGCGTCCTGCCACGTCGTCGATAATCTGGGCGTAAATGTTCTTGTTGGAGTAGTGTACCGTCAGGCGTGGACAGTCTGTGCTCCCAGACACCTTCTTGCGGATGCGCCGGTGGATCTTCTGGCGGACTTCCTTTCGATTCAGAATGCTCATGGTTCTCTTAAGGTTAGGGCATTACGCCTGAACGCTCTTACCAGCCTTCCGGCGAACGTATTCTCCAACATAGCGGACTCCCTTGCCTTTATAGGGCTCGGGTGGATAGTAATTGCGCACCTCGGCCGCAAACTGGCCCACCACCTGCTTGTTCATTCCCTCTACCTTGATCTTGGTGTTGTCGGTCACCGTCACGGTAATTTCATCGGGAATAGGATGGAGGATGGGATGGGATTTCCCAAGGCTCAGATCGAGCTTGTTGCCCTTCACCGCAGCCCGGAATCCGACGCCCTGAAGCTCCAACTCCTTGGTGAAACCATTGGAAACGCCTTCTACCATGTTATTGATGAGACTGCGGGCTGTGCCATGCAGGGCGCGAAGTTTGCGCTGATCGTTCTCGCGCTTCACCGTCACCTCGCTGTCTTCCTGGTCAACGGAGATGCCGCCCGGCAACTGCCATTCCAGCTTGCCCTTGGGGCCTTCCACCGTGACTTCCCCATCAGTACCGATGTTGATCGAAACCTTATCGGGGAGGGAAATGTTCTTCTGTCCAACTCGTGACATTGTTCTATTCTGGGTTGGAGTTACCACACAAAGGCGAGTAATTCGCCGCCCACATTCTGGCGCCTGGCCTGCGACCCGGTCATGATTCCCCGGGAGGTCGATACGATCGAAATTCCAAGGCCATTGAGAACACGAGGAATCTTCTGTGAGCCGGTATAATGCCGGCGTCCCGGCTTGGAGACCTTCTTCAGGTCAGTAAGGGCCGGGGTTCCGTCCACGAATTTGGTTTTCACCTGCAATTGGGGGAACTTTTCCGAGGTATCGACCTCGTAGTTCCAGATGTAGCCCTCTTCCTTGAGGATGCGGGCGATCTCCGCCTTGGCCTTTGAGAAAGGCGCGGAGAATTGGTCATTCCCGGCCCGCGAAGCATTCTTGAAGCGGGTCAGGAAATCGGAAATAGGATCTGAAAGGACAGCCATGATTCAATCTGGTTCGTCGTTACTTGGGGCTAGGCCGCGGCTTCAGCGGTCTCCTGACCTTCCTGGGGCTGCGGCTTTCGGAAGGGAAAGCCCAGTGCATCGAGAAGAGCCTTCCCGTGTTCGTTGTTGTCTGCGGTGGTCACGAAAATGATGTCGAAGCCGAGATTACGCTTGATCTTATCGAGTTCCACTTCCGGGAAGATGGACTGCTCGGAGACGCCCGCCGCGTAGTTCCCCCTTCCATCAAAACTCTTCGGGGAGAATCCTCGAAAGTCCCGAATGTTGGGGGAGGTAATGTGTATGAAGCGGTCCAGGAATTCCCACATGTGATTTCCCCGCAGGGTCACCCGGGCTCCCACCATCTCGCCCGCACGCACTTTGAAGTTGGCCACACTCTTACGGGCATAGACCACGCTCGGCTTCTGGCCCGTGATGCGGGAGATTTCTTCAACCGCGTCTTCCGTCGCAGTTTTCCGTTCGGACTGGGTGTATCCGACGTGGCTGGTCACCACGATCTTGTCCAGCTTGGTCACCTGATGGACGTTCTTCAGGCCCAGCTGTTCCTGGAGCGCCGGAACGACGGTCTCCTTGTAGTATGTCAGTAGGGTTGGGGTCATGGTAGCGGGTCAGCTTTGATTTCGGCTTAAGCGCATTCTTTAGTTGGCTGCACAGAAGGCGGACTTGCCACGGCGAAGCGGGGCAAATCCGGGTCAGTCGATCTTCTTGACGTTGGAAATGTGGATTGGCCCATCCTTTTCGAGGATTCCGCCATCGGGGTTCTGTTCAGAGCGTCGCACCGCTTTCTTCATCACGCGGACACCTTCCACGATGACTTGTTCGCGCTCGGCGTGCACTTCGAGCACCTTGCCTTGCTTGCCCTTGTAGTTGCCGGCAATGACCTTGACTTCATCACCGGGTTTTACGTGTGTCTTGATGCGGGGCATGGGATGGAAATGGATTGTTTCAGCAATTAATTCTCGCGGCTCAAAGAACTTCAGGAGCGAGAGACACGATCTTCATGAAATTCTTTTCGCGGAGTTCACGAGCTACCGGACCGAAAATGCGGGTGCCCCGCGGGTTGCCATCCTTGTCAATGATGACAACCGCGTTACCGTCAAAACGGAGGATGGAGCCGTCGCGGCGACGAATAGGGGCCGCCGTCCGGACAACCACGGCCTTCACCACCGAACCCTTCTTGATGGAAGCGGTGGGAATAGCTTCCCGCACGTGAGCAGTGATGATGTCGCCCACGTCGGCGCTCTTCTTGCCGCCCTTACCGATGACTCCGATCATCTTGGCGATGCGGGCCCCCGTGTTGTCGGCGACCTCAACTTTGGATTCCATCTGGATCATGGCTATGAGTGATGTAGGAGATTGAAACGGGTGACTTAGTGGTGGGTGAGAACCTCAGCGAGACGCCAGTGCTTGATCTTCGATATCGGGCGGGTCTCTTCGATTCGCACCCTGTCTCCGACAGCCGCCTCTCCGTTCTCATCGTGCACGTAGAATTTCTTCGTGCGCTTGATGACCTTCTTGAACTTCGGGTGCGGCACACGGACGATAAACTCCACCACGATGGTTTTATCCATCTTGATGGAAATCACATTTCCCACCCGCTGCTTACGCAGGCCCTGCTTCTTTTCGGTATCAGACATGGATTGAAATCAGTTTGTTTCTGTTCGCTGGCCTTGCTCGGATGCCACTGTCTGGTGACGACGTTGGCTCAGGGTCGTCATCACACGAGCGGCTTCCCGACGCACCAGGCGCAGACGGGCGCTGTTCTCCAGTTGTCCAGTCGATTGCTGGAGACGGAGGTTCAGTCCCTCCTGCTTGAGATCCCGCAGGCGCACCTGGAGTTCCTCAGTGCTCAGCTCGCGAATTTCGCTAATCTTGATTTGGGGCATCGTTCTGGCGTTTGGTTAAAAGAAATGACGCTGGCGGCCTAGGCGGAGTGGTGGGAGCGGGAGACGAAGCGCGTGCGGATGCCGAGCTTGTAGGAAGCCAGGCGCATTGCTTCCCGGGCCGCGCTCTCAGGCACCCCGGCGATTTCGAAGAGCATTGTTCCGGGCCGGATTACAGCCACCCAGTCTTCCACCGGGCCCTTGCCCTTACCCATCCGCGTCTCAGGAGGGCGGGAAGTGATCGGCTTATGAGGAAAGACGCGAATCCAGACTTTTCCTTTCCGACTGAGTTCGCGGTTGATCGCAACCCGGCAGGCTTCAATCTGGCGACTGCTCATCCAGCCCCGGTCGAGAGCCTGCAGACCAAAATCGCCAAAGCTGACGTTCACTCCGCGGCTGGCATTGCCTCCCCGGTTGCCGCGTTGCGACTTGCGGTATTTAACACGTTTTGGAATCTGTGCCATGTTTCTGGTTCCTTAATACTAGCTGGGGTTGTTGCCGCCGGTGGGAGCTCCACCGCCCGGTCCGCCCGGTTTACCCGGTCCGCCCGGTCCGCCAGGTCCGCCAGGTCCGCGCCCACCAGGTCCGCCAGGTCCACCCGGTCCGCGCCCGCCAGGTCCACCCGGTCCACCCGGTCCGCGCCCGCCAGGTCCACCCGGTCCGCGCCCGCCAGGTCCACCCGGTCCGCGCCCGCCAGGTCCACCGCGGCGATCATCCCGACGGCGGGGCCGGGATCCCCGGCTACCACCGCCCTCTTTCTCACTCTTCTCCTTGCGATTGACCCAGCACTTCACACCAATGATTCCGTAGACGGTCTTGGCTTCCGCAAATCCGTAGTCGATGGGCACCCGCAAGGTCTGCAGGGGGACTTTCCCTTCCCGGTACCACTCGGCCCGCGCGATATCGGAACCTCCGAGACGACCTGCACAGCGAATCCGGATCCCCTCCGCTCCAAAATCCATGGCAGTCTGGAGCGTACGCTTCATGGCGCGCCGGAAACTGATCCGGCGCTCCAGCTGGACGGCCACGTTTTCGGCCACCAACTGAGCGTCGAGTTCCGGATCTCGGACTTCCACGATATCGATCTTCACCTGGGCTTTACCACAGATCTTCGAGATATCTCCCGTCATACGCTCGATCTCTGATCCCTTCCGTCCGATCACGAGACCAGGACGGGAGGTATGGAGCGTGACGCGAACGCTGTTCCAGGCCCGCTCGATAATCACCTTGGAGAGAGCTGCAAACTGAAGACGGCCACTCAGATACTTACGCACCTTTAGGTCCTCATGGAGCTTCTCGCGGTAGTCCTCGCCCTCGGCGTACCACTTGGAACGCCAATCGTGGTTCACAACGAGTCGGAATCCAATAGGATTTACTTTATGTCCCATAATTCTTGGTGTTGGGGAAAGGGTATCAGTCTTCTTTCTTTTCTTCCTCCGCGGCCTTCTGGCCCTCGGAAGACTCATCGGAAACTTCCTCCGCGATATCGCTCACCTCGTCGACTGCTTCCGCTTCGGGTTCATCAGAGGTTTCCTCCGCGAC
>Ga0310120_10002529_pt1 | contig 13357 bp, 10 predicted proteins | sample CB27_AW_983_MG_FD_203506 | JGI IMG/M metagenome (GOLD analysis project Ga0310120, IMG submission 203506) | Marine microbial communities from Western Arctic Ocean, Canada - CB27_AW_983 | ecosystem: Environmental > Aquatic > Marine > Oceanic | place: Canada: Western Arctic Ocean | collected... | reverse complement strand
GAACTCGGTGGGGCGGAGATGGACGCCTGGTAACCCGAGATCGTTCATCGCGCCGGCCAGCCGGATGCCGTCGAGCCAGGGCGCGCCCACCAGCTCGAACGGGCGCGTGGTGCCGCGACCCTCCGACAGGTTGGTGCCCTCGAAGAGGACCATCCCTGGGTAGACGATTGCGCTGTCGAGGGTGGGAAGATTCGGGGACGGCAAGACCCAGGGCAGCCCCGTTTCGTCCTGATACATCTCGCGCCGCCATCCCTCGAGCGGCAACAGCTCGAGCGCAGCGTGAAGACCGAACGTCTCGTTGCACAGACGGGCCAGTTCGCCGATCGTCAGCCCGTGGCGGAGCGGGATCGGAAACAGCCCGACGAACGACTCGAATCCAGGCTCCAGCACGGGACCCTCCACCGCCACGCCACCCACCGGATTAGGCCGGTCGCACACGACCACCGGAACGCCATGGGTCGCGCAGGCACGAAGGCAGTTGGTCATCGTGTGGATGAACGTATAGACACGCGTGCCGACATCCTGCAGGTCGATAACGAGCAGGTCGAGGTCTGACAGCATCGCGCCGGTTGGCTCACGCGTCTCCCCGTAGAGCGAGTAGACCGGCACATCGAGCACCGGGTGTCTGGTGTGGTCGGTCTCGACCATGTTGTCCTGGACGTCCGATCCAAACCCGTGCTGCGGGCCGAACAGCGCCGCCAGCCTGACACCGGGCAACGTAGCGACCGCGTCGGCCACGTGCCGGAACACGCCGTCCACCGACGCCGGGTTGGCGACCAGCCCAACCCGGTGGCCGTCGAGCCGGGAGGCCAAGCGCGCGGATCCGAGGGTAACGGGCACGGGAAGATTATAGGGCGCCCGCGACCCCGCCGGTCCAGGGCTGGACCGAGTGCGCGTCCGGAGCCCCGTGCTAAGATGCCGTGACAGGTCCAGAGCTCGTCGATGACCGCGCCCGTTCCTTCCTCCGACTCCGAACACCCGCCGGGCCGGCCTGTTGCGACGCCGGCCGTGCGTCCGTTTTTGAAATGGGCGGGCGGCAAGCGCCAGCTCTTGCCCAGACTCCGGGAGTTCTATCCGGAGGCCTTCGCGGCCTATCGCGAGCCGTTCCTTGGCAGCGGGGCCGTGTTCTTCGATTTGGTGAACCAGGGCCGACTCGACGGACGCCGCACGTTCCTGACCGATACGAACGCTGATCTGGTCGGGTGCTATTTACGCCTGCGAGACGAGCCGGAGACCGTCATCCGGTGCCTACGACGCCTCGCGGTGGGCTACAGACGGGATCCCAAAGGACACTACTATCGGGTACGAGAAAAGAAGTTCAATCCTGCGCGACAGGCCATGTCGAATGGAAATGGCATCGAGAGCGGTCGATACACCGCCGACCTGGCGGCCATGCTTGTCTACCTGAACCGGACTGGCTTCAACGGGCTGTTTCGGCTGAATGCGAGCGGCCTGTTCAACGTGCCACTCGGTCGGTACTCGAATCCGTTGATCTGTGACGAAGAGAACCTTCGGCACGTGGCGGCGGTGCTTGCGGCGTCTGCTATTTCGATCGAACAGGTCCGGTATGTGGACGGGTTGGCACAGGCCAGCGAGGGTGACTTCATATACCTGGACCCACCGTATGCACCAGTGAGCGCGACCGCACAGTTTACCGCCTATACGTCCGAGGGGTTTTCCACCGCCGATCAAGCGGAGTTGCAGCGGACTATCATCAGACTCGCGAGAAAGGGGTGCTCGGTCATGCTCAGCAATTCCACCGCGCCGGCGGTCGCCGAGCTCTACGATGGCAACCGGGACGCCGAGCGTGCCGGCTTGCGCCCCTACAAGATTCCGGCGAAGCGGGCGATCAACTCGGACCCCTCTGGCCGCGGGCAGGTGCTCGAGTACCTCATCACGAACATTCCGAAGAGAGTGAGCTAGATGCCGGGTGGAGCAACGGCGGTTGCTAGTGGCGCGGACCTCGAGCGAGAGGTGGCCGCGCTGGCTAGCCGGGTTGGCCTGGACGTTCAACGACAGGTCAAGGTCGGTCGACGTCTGTGGGGAGCCGAGCGGGCGATCGATATTGTCGTCAGCCGACCCGTATCAAACCAGAGCTTGGGGATCGAGTGCAAATGGCAGGGTGGGGGCGGTTCGGCTGAAGAGAAGATCCCGGCCACGATTCAGGACATCGTAGCGTGGCCCATTCCTGGACTGGTCGTCTTCGCCGGGCAGGGCTTTTCAGCCAACATGACGTCGTATCTGCACTCAACTGGCAAGGCCGTTTCGTTTGACGATTTGGAGGGATGGTTAAGGCTATTCTTCGGTCTTGCTGACTACCAGTCGGAAAGGTAGGTCCAGCTCGCTGAACACAGAGCGGATTTTCGTAGTCGCCGGTATGTCTGGGACGGGCGGCCGTTCGACGTCCCCACGGACGCTGGCCGGGCGGAGATTCGACCGGAGCCGATCGACCGATGGCGCGCCCAGGGGTCGTGCGACGAGGAGCAGGCCATGGCGGTGAAGGTAGGGTGGACAGGGCGGGTCTACGAAGACTTCGAGGTTGGCGACATCTACCAGCACCCGCTGGGCCGGACGGTGCTGGCGGCGGACAATACCTGGTTCACGCTGCTATCGATGAATACGAATCCGATTCACTTCGACCACGCCTATGCGGCGAAGACGGAGTTCGGCCGGCCGCTGGTCGACTCGACGTTCACGCTGGCCGTCGTCACGGGTCAGTCGGTCAGCGATCTGTCGCAGAACGTGATGGCGAACCTGGGGTGGGACGAGGTGCGGTTGCCGAGTCCGGTATTCGAGGGGGACACGATCTACTCCAGCAGCGAGGTGCTGTCAACACGGGAATCGCGGTCGCGCCACAACGTCGGTATCGTGGCCGTGAAATCGACCGGGTTCAATCAGGACGGTAAGATCGTCATCGAGTTCAAGCGCACCTTCATGGTTTACAAGCGCGAGCACGTCCCGCCCAAAATGCGGCCGCCGGAGCCGGGGAGGTAGGGTGCGTGGCCTTGGGGGTACGTTGAGGTGAAGGCGAGAGATACGAGCGTTGGACGCGTCACGTGGGGTGGCGTCGCGCTGGCCGTCGTGCTGACTGCGGGCTGTGGCGACCCCTTGCCGGTGGTCGACGGCGACCTGGCCTTCGTCGGCGTCAACGTGCTGCCGATGACCGCCTCGAGTGTTCCAGTCGTGCTGGAGAACCGGACGGTCGTGATTGCCGACCGGCGAATCGCGTCGATCAACCCGGCCGATGAGGTCCAGGTCGGTGACGAGGTCGAGGTCATCGTGGCCGCGGGGCAGTATCTGATGCCGGGTCTTGCCGAAATGCGCGGCTACCTGCCCGACCCCAGGATGCTGCCGGCCGACGCGAAGAACCTCCTGTTCCTCCACGTCGCGAATGGGGTGACGACGCTGCGCGCTGTGCAGGTCGACCGGCCACGGTTCGCCCTGCGCGACCAGATTGCCAGAGGCGAGACCTTCGGTCCCCGCCTGTTTCTGGCGAGCCCGCCGCTGAGTGGGGCGCGGGTCACCATGCCGACGCAGGCCGAGCAGCTGGTGCGCGAGTACAAGGAGCGCGGGTACGACCTCGTCGAGGTCGACGGGGACCTGACGCTCGATGTGTTCGACGCCATGGCCGCCACGGCGAAGGAAGTCGGTATTCCGTTCGGTGGCCAGGTGTCAGACCGGGTCGGGCTGCTCCACGCGCTCGCGGTCGGGCAGGGGTCGATTGACAACCTCGACGGTTACATCCAGGCGTTGGTTCCGGAAGAGCGCCGGGTGGCGGATCCGTCTGGACAGATCGGCGCCGTGATGCCAACGGTAGACGAACGGCGGATCCTGGAGCTCGTCGCGGCGACCCGCGCGGCGGGCGCCCGGGTCGTGCCGACGATGGTGCTGTGGGAGGCGGCGTTCAACGGCGGCCGCTCGGCGGCCGAGCTGCGCGCCCGGCGGCCGGAAGTGCGATACATGCCGCCGGAGACCGTCGAGGCGTGGGAGCGGGCCGTGGCCGAGCGGCCGGCGGCGGTCGTCCCGGAGGTGGCCGACCGGGCGACCGCATTGCGCCAAACCATCGCGCAGGCGCTGTACAGCGGTGGCGTACCGCTGCTGCTGGGCACCGACTCGCCGCAGATCTTCCATGTGCCCGGGTTTGCGATGCACCACGAGATGAGGTTGTGGGTCGAGTTCGGAATGACGCCGTACGAGGTGTTGGAGACCGGCACCCGCCGGGCGGCTGAATATTTCGCTGCCACGGACGAGTTTGGGTCGATCGTCGTCGGGCATCGTGCCGACCTGTTGTTGCTGACGGCGAACCCTATCGAGGACATCGCCAACCTCGCCAGACGCGCCGGGGTCATGCTGAACGGCCGCTGGATTCCGGAGCGGCAGATCCAGGCCCGCCTCGCGGAGATCGCCACGTTCTACGGGAACTGACACCCAGGAGACAAGTATCAGGAGACGGGGACGAGAGCGCCGCCAGCCATGACCGCCCGCCACGTTCGCCGCTCGGTGCTCTTCGTGCCGGCCGTTCGGCCGGACCGGTTTGAGAAGGCCGTTGCGACCGGCGCCGACGCCGTGTGTCTCGACCTCGAGGACGGGGTCGCGTTCGCGCAGAAGGACGAGGCGCGTGACCAGGCGGTATTGCTGCTGGCCACACGACCGCCGGGCCGGACGGAGGTAATCCTGCGGATCAACGCGCCGGCCTCAGCCGTCGGCGAGCGGGACCTCGCGGCGGTGCTGGCGGCTGGGGTGCGTCCCGACGCGCTGATGGTGCCGAAGGTGGGTGGTCCCGACACCATCCACGCCCTGGACCGCCGGCTCTCACCGGCGCTCTCCGGGCTGCCGCTGATGGCGCAGATCGAGACGGCTGGAGGGCTCGCCTCGGTCGAGGGGATCGCCGGCGCTTCGCCCAACGTGGCCGTCCTGTTCTTCGGCGCCGTCGATCTGTCGGCCGAGCTGGGTTGCGCGATCGAGTGGGACGCGTTGCTCTACGCCCGGTCCAGGGTGGTGGCGGCGGCGGCGGTTGCGGGAGTCGATACGCTGGATACGCCCTTCATGGATGTGCCGGCGCGGCTCGGTGATGAGGCGCGCGCGGTGCGTCGCCTCGGGTTCACGGGCAAGGCCGCGATTCACCCGACACAAGTGCCGGTCATCCAGGCGGCGTTCTCGCCGGACGATGACGAGGTGGCCTGGGCCAGGCGGATCATCGAGGCGTACGAGGCCAACGAAGGCGGTGTCTTGCTCGTGGAGGGGAAGCTGATCGAGCGCCCGGTCATCGCGTCGGCGCGGCGGACGCTCGCCGTCGCCACCGCCGTCGTACGGGCCGGCCGGTAGGACGGTACTTCCCGCCTCCGCCCCGGTGCTAGCCCACACCCGCGGCGGTGCCGGCGCTCACCAGGGTCGACGCCGGTGCCGGCGTGGTCACGGCCGTCCGAGCCGGCTTCCGCATCTGCTCGACGCGGTCGTACGCCAGCGCGTTCTGGATCAGCGGCAGATAGAATGCCCCGTCGCCCAGCACCGTCACGTGCTGGTCGGAGACGGCGATCCACTCGAGGTTCCCAAGCGCCGCCCAGACGGCGGCGTGTTCCTCGACCACGTCGAGACCAAAGAACCGTTCATACGCCGCCCGGTCGACCGCGAGCCCCTGCAGTTCCTGGAACAGCAGGTGGAGCCGCAGGTCTTCGGGTGTGTAGTGGAAGCCGCGCATGGCCGGGTACCGATCTTCACGAATACACCGGAAGTACTCGTCGATTCGGACCTGGTTCATGAAGGCCCAGCCTGGCGACCGAGGGGTGCCGAAGAAGAACGAGATGCCGGCGTATCCCCAACCCCAGGCATCGAACCCGATCGCGCCGTCCTCGTCGGCCCGGAGCGGCCTGCGAAACAGCTCTTCGTAAAGATATGAGCTGGGTAGGCCCGCATCCCGCCGCTCGAAGTCGTAGGGCGTCACCTGGGTGTAACCGGCGGCCTCGAGCACTGCCTTCCCTACGCGATACATCTCGAGGTTTTCCTCGGTCGACGGCAGCTCGTCACGGTGATGGCGCGAGAAGTCGGTTCGCCCGGCGACGTTGAGCTCGTAGTGCGTGATGTGGGTGACACCGGTCGTCGACATGGCCTCGAGGTCGCGTACCATCTGCTCGATCGTTTGGTTCGGCCAGCCGAAGATCAGGTCGACACTGGCCGGTAGGCCGAGCGACTCGCACCACTCGAGCGTCTGGAATACCTGGTCGGCGCGTTGCTTGCGACCGCTGGCCTTGATCAGTTCGTCGTCGAGCTGCTGGACCCCCATGCTGATCCGCGTCATGCCGCTCTGCTTCATGGCCAGCAGCTTGTCGTGGCTGAAGGTCTGCGGAATACCCTCGAGGGTGACCTCGATCGTGGGCGGGATGTCGAACACTCCACGCACGATCTCCATCAGGCGCGGATACTGGTCCACCTTGTACAGATTCGACGTGCCCCCACCGAAGTAGATACTGGCCAGCGCGGTGCCGGCGAAATGGTCCCTGAACATGTCGCCTTCGCGCTCGAGATACTCCAGATACTCGTCGAGCTGGCGGCGGCCCGTGTAGATCTCGCTGGGAAACAGGCAGAACCCGCACCGGTCCGGCTCGGTCGGGAGGCAGTACGGCGTGCCGACGTAGAGATTGACCCGCTTGGGGATCTCCTGATTCGCCCGCGCGCGGGTTCGCAGGACCTCGTCCATTGCGATGTCCTGCTCGAGCCAGTGCACCGGCGACGGGTGGCCGTGGAGCACTTTATTACTCTGCCGGCGCCGCCGGTGCTTCTCCACGAAGGCGTAAACCGCCTGCACGTCACGCATATGAGAAACCGAATCGAACTGGCGCGGTTGATGACGCTCTGGTGGACGGGAGATGCACGCACCGCCCGCGTGAACACCGGATTGTCGACCGGACGGGGCGGGTTGTCAACCCGCGGTCAGCGGATCTTCGCGAGCACCGCGTGCTGGTAGTTGAACTCGACGCCTGTGGGCCGCGCCGGCAGCGGCAGCTCGACCCTGACTTCCGTCCTGTCGACCCACACTCGGTGCGTCATCGGGGGCCGATCGTCGAAGGTCAGCCGGACCGGCACCGGCATCTTGAAGCCGTCAGCGACGTCCTCCTGCCGGATCCGTCCATGCAGGACAAACGGTGACGAGCTGTCGACGACCGGACTCACCTCCAGTTCAGGGCGATAAGTCGGCACCTCCACGCCGTAGACCCACTGGTCGAAAAACCAATCCATCGGCTCGCCGAAGGCGCGCTCGACCGCCGCTTCGAAGGAGCGGGTCGACATGGCGCCTTCGAGGTGGTCGGCAGCGTAGGTGCGCATCAGCTCCCGGAACCGCTCGTCGCCGTCGGTCGCCGGGTCGAGTAGCATCGACCGGAGCATGTGCAGCACGTAGGCGCCCTTCTCGTAGACCAGGATTCGGTAGTCGAACGGCGTCTCGCCCGAGTTTAGCCGATAGCCGACTGCCAACGCGCCGGACTCGTGTCCATCGCTCCGCCGCAAAACTTCCGGGCGGAACCCGTAGTGCCGGAGCCCAATCCCCTGTCCCACTTGTCCCTCGCCGAGCACGTCGAACCGCCAGGCGTCGATCATCTCCAGGAACTGGTCCGGCTTCTCGAGCCCATGCAGTGTGTAGAGCGCTGCGGCGTAATGGGCGAAGCCCTCCGACATCCACTGGTCGCGGTAGTCCTCCCAGTCGATCGCCGCGCCCCACCACTGGTGCGCCACCTCGTGCGCCCGGAACAGCTCCGATTCCCCGGTGTGTAGCTCGCCGAACGTCTGATACGACAGCAGCAAGAGCCCTGGGAATGCCTGTCCGCCCAACGTCGGCGTTTCGGTGACGAGCAGCGATGCGTACGGAAACGGCCCGAAGTAGTCGGTGTAGAGGCGAATTGAATCGGTCAGGTCGGCAACCGTCTTCTCGCGGTTGCCCGGGGCGAAACCCAGGTGGTTATCGTTGCCGTAGACCGACAGCGCCGGTGGCGCATTGCCGTTGACATCGGTGACGTCAAATCGCCCGTAGTGGAACGCCATGCCCCGGACCGGTTCGCGGTTGGTCCACCGCATGATTCGGGTGTCGGCCTCCACCCGCTCTTCGGCCAACGTGCCGCCGCTGGCGACCCGATACCGCTCGGGCACACGAAAGGTCAGGTCGAGCTGGCTGGCGCGGTTGTCCGGATGGCGCGGGCGCCAGAACAGCGAGTCCTTGAGCCGGAAGTCGTTACTCTGGCGCAGCCGCTCGACCAGTTTGCCTTCGTAGGCCAGCTCCAGAATGAAGCGCTCGCCGGCCGCCGCCGTACTGGGCAGCGTGACCGTCACCCAGGGCTCGAACAGGTCGTCCTCGAAGCGGCGGTCGTGCCGTTCCTGCACGAAGTGGATCCGTTCGCCGGTCAGTGCGGCTGGCTCGTCAGGCTGGGTGTCCGGCGTGGCCTCGTCACGGTTCGAAGCCCCCAGCAGGTCGGCATCGGGTGCACCCACGGTCGTGTCGGGTCGCCACCGTGCGTCGGTGATCTCGAGCACCGGGCTGATCTGGAGTCGCAGCGTTCGCATCGGCTCGAGCGGGTCGATGAGCAGCGCCGCGGTGCCTTGCGTGTCCCCGTTGCCTTCGAGCGCAAGATCTACCTGGGCTCGTGGCACGTCTACTCGCGCCGTCCAGCCTTCCCGGTCCGGTTCGATCGGCCGGAGAGGCAGGCCGATCGCGGCGCCGGTCACCTCGTCGAGTGAGTCCGGGTCGACGGCGAACTCCTCGAGCACCGCGTCCTGGTGCGCCGGCCCGTAGTCGCTCAGGATGTCGAAGCTCATCCAGGTGTCGAAGACCCGCCGTCGCCGATCGTGCCGAGACAGTCGGACCTCTTCGACATTGTTTGGCTCAACCTCGATCGTTAGCCAGCCGTGATCCTCACTGTCGATGTCGGCCAGCACGTAGGTTCGTTCGGTCTGGAGCGTGCCGGCCTCCCGCCGCAGCAGGTCCTCGAGCACGCGGCTCTCCGGGTTGTCGAGTAGTTGCTCGAGTCGGTCCTCGCGCCGGTCTTCCAGCAGATCGTTGGCCTTGCCGGTGTCCCGGTCCGGTGCCGGCCTTGCCAGCTCCGTCAGCCGGTCCGCCGTGTCGTCCGTGAACCACAGCACTACCCGATCGAACGCCTCTTCGAGATGATGCTCGTCCGACAGCTTTTCGAGCTGGTGATGCTCGACGGCGTCCGGGGGGTACCCGCGCACAAGTCCGTCACCCAGGAACACCGCCGTCGAGACCACGCCGCCGATCTCGGGGGCGAGATAGACATGGCCGTCGGTCAGCTCGAGCTCGAACCGGTCGAGTTGTATCCGTCCGCCGCGAATCTGACCGGCGTGGGCGACCCGGGACTCCCGCAGATCCGTGTACAGCGGCGGCGGGCCGAGTCCCGCGTCGTCGCCATCGCCGCCGTCCTGCACCGCCGGCCCAGTGGGCGCGGTGGCCAGCGGGGAGGGTTCGGTGCCCATCCAGAGCGCGAACAGGAACGCGGCGCTGACACGGCCAACGGCAGCACGTTTCGGTGTCATGACAAGCAGCTTATCACCGGGGTAGACGTGGGTCATCAGATCCAGGCCCGTACCGCGCTGACCGCTGTGAGCGGGGTCCAGTGGCAAGCGGGTGGCGGACATGGCCGCGTCCCAGATTCGGCTGGTTTCGGCCGCAGGCATGGTGTCATCATCTCCCATGCAACGGTGGCGGCATGTCGACAGATCGAGGCGTGATGGAGACAGACGCATTTGGCCGGACCGGCGTCGAAGTGCCGCTCATCGGGCAGGGGACATGGAACCTCGGAGACGACGCGGCATCCGAGGTGCGCGAGGTCGCCGCGCTGCGGGCGGGGCTCGATCTGGGGCTGACCCATATCGACACCGCCGAGATGTATGGCGATGGCCGGTCTGAGCGGCTGGTGGCACGCGCCATCGCCGGCCGGCGCCACGAGGTCTTTCTCGTCAGCAAGGTACTACCCTCGCATGCTTCCCGTGACGGCACGACCCTTGCCTGCGAGCGGAGCCTGCGGCGGCTCGGCACCGATCATCTAGACCTGTATCTACTGCACTGGCCGAGCGGGCTGCACGCGATCGCCGAGACAATGGGGGCGCTCGAAGGGCTGGTCGCTGCCGGTAAGACCCGGTTCATCGGCGTGAGCAACTTCTCGGTCGGCGAGCTGCGCGTCGCGCAGAGTTGTCTCACTGTCGAGCGGATCGCCTGCAATCAGGTGCTGTATCACCTGGGGTCGCGCGGCGTCGAAACCGAGATCCTGCCGTTCTGCCGACGGGAAGGCATTGCGGTGGTCGGGTATTCGCCGTTCGCCCAGGGGGAGTTTCCGCCATCCGACCGCCGGCAGCACGCGGCGCTCGAGATGGTCGCCGAGTCCCACGCCAAGACGGCGCGCCAGGTGGCGCTGCGCTTCCTGACCAGCGAGGAAGGGGTCTTCGCGATCCCGAAGGCGAGCCGTACTGCGCACGTGCGCGAGAACGCGGGTGGTGCCGGCTGGGCGCTTGACGTGTCGGACTTGGAGATAATCAACGCCGTGTTCCCGGTGCCGCCGGTCGGTACTCCGCTCGAGGTCGCCTGAGGGGCATCGGCCGTCCGGCCGGCCCATCGACATCGCGCGGCGCGGCCGGGTTCTGGCCGAGGCGATGCTGATGCTCGCAGCTGCGGGACGCGGTGATATTGTGTCGAGATGTTGCCCAGACTTTCGAGTCCACCGTCATCAATACATGCCCACGATGACCGTTGCCGCTGGTGCGCGGCCCAGGAGACGGAAGCTAATGACCCTGCGCTTCAGTCGGTTGATCATGTCCCGAGAGTGGCCGTGGCTCGCGGTGTCCTTCTCATGCCTGACGGCGATGCTGCTCGCGTTGGGGGCGCCTCTGGCCGGTGCGCAGCCGAACGCCGTGATGCCGATGTGCGACCTGAACGGCTATGTGAGCCGGCCCGACGCCACGGCGCGCATTTCTGGGGACGGGCTGATTGTCGAATGGGCCGGGGCGGGAAACGAGCAGGTCCGTCTGCGGCTCGCGATTAGGCGGGGCGCTCCGGTTATTGACGAGCTGGCCCTCCGGTCCGATCGGTCGGCGGAGTGGACGCCCGTCGCGACGGATCTCGGCGTCGAGCTCAAGATCGTCGAGGGGCTCCGCCGCATCAGCAATCAGCAACTGGCGCCGCTCCGCGCGCTGGGCGTGGAGCTCACGCCAGAGGTCGTGGACCGTTACAAGTGGGATGTGTTCTGGGACGCGCCGCTCGATCTGCGCCTTGAAACACGAGGCGGGAATCCTCCACCGACCCAGGGCGTCGCGGGCCAGTCTGGTCTTCCCCGCTCGCCAGATGAGATCCGACGGGGAGCGGCGGCTTATCGCGCGATCGGATGCTCGGTGCGGTCAGACGGCCGGCGGCTCAGTGCCTCGTTCTCCGGGTTGATGCTCGGGTCGTTCTCTGGAGCGCTGGTGATCAGCGTTCACGAAGGTACGAACCTGATTCGTATCGAGGCGGTCGCGTCGACCGATCTGCCGTCGGTCGCCTACAAGTACGACGTGGGGCTCGTCGGCCTCGACCTGAGCCCTGACACCAAGGTGCACTGGCGAGACGTGGCTACCCCGGATGCAGTCGTACTCGCTCCGGGGGCCGGCCAACGATGACGCGGTGACCTTGCGGGCGGCGAACCGCCTCGTCGTGGCAGAAACCAACGGGGCGGCCATCGCCGCTTTCCCGCCCCCGCACACCTTCTTCTGGGCCCGCGAGATCGAGATCAACGTTGGCTACAACTGGTATCGCAAGGACGGCGATGCGTCGTTCAGCGTCGGTATACGTCAGGGCGAACAGGAGGCTGTCGAGCGATACCTGGCCAACTGGTCGCTCTACAGCGCGCCGCCGGGAACCGAGCAACATATGGCGGCCTACTTTTACCCGACGCTGGGCGACTCGGCCGCGGCGTTCGAGGCGGCGCTGGCCTTCACGAACGGGGACGTGTTCCGTCCGCTTGCCGGCTACCAGGTGATGGGCAGCCACTATCACACCGACCTCGGCCGGACGCTGATGGCCACCGGGAGTGTCGACTCGAGGCTGTCGGACTTCGAGGTGCTCAGGGTCGCCGGCATCAACATCGCCGGTCCCGTCGACCGGCCCCGCGATGCCACGCAGCTCGAGGAGCAGCGGTGGCTCTTCGAGGGCGCCGAGCGCCATTCTGACGAGACGTTCATGGTCCTGCCCGAGATGGAAAACAGCAACCTACTCGGCGGCCACTGGGACCTGCTGTTCTCCCATCCGGTCTACTACGTCGACGAGCGCCAGCCTGGGACGCCTCTCGTGACCGAGTCTCCCGAGCACGGGCGCATGTACCACATCGGCAGCGTTGCCGACATGATGGCGATGATCGAGGCGGAGGACATGCTCATCTACATGCCGCATCCGCGCACGAAGGGCTCGACCGGGTACCCGGACGCGATCCGGGGGGAGGCCCAGTTTCTCGACGACCGCTATCGGGGCGTGGGCTGGCGGTGGGGGATGGGATCCGACCTGTCGGAGGTCCGGCTGTCAGGCAAGCGGGTCATCCCGCTCCTCGATGACATGAATAACTGGATCGCCGGCACGTCGCTCCGGCCGAAGTATCTGCTGGCCATCACCGAGACCTACGCCAAGGCCCCCGGTGATGACGTCTACGGGAACGGACCGGTGAGCTACCTGCGAATCGGCGATCTTCCCGAGCCGGGCGACTACGCGCCGATCGTCGATGCGCTCGCTGGCGGCGACTACTTCGTCACGTCGGGCGAGGTGCTCATCCCGTCGCACCACTACGAGGGAACCGGTGCTGGCATGCAGGTCGTCGCTGACGTCGAGTGGACCTTTCCGCTGGAGTTCGTCGAGGTGGTTTTCGGGGACGGCGAACGCACGACGACCCACAGCGTGTCCGCCACGGACCTGCCGGCGTTCGGAAGCGAGACCTTCACGATTCCGTTCGACGCGACCGGACAGGCGTGGGTCCGCTTTGCCGTCTGGGACTCGGCGGGCAACGGGGCGATGACCATGCCGGTGAGGTTGAGCGAGGAGCGCTGAGGTCCGCGCGGCTCCAGACAATGTGGAATGACCTGCCCGTGAACGTGCCAGGGCCGAGGGTTGGTCGCCGTTGCTGGTTCGAGAATGTGCCGTCTGCTTGGCCATTCGCTATCAGTTCACTTTTCGTCGCCTGACAGCGAAAAGGCCAAGAAACCCTGGCCTTTCTGGAATCTGGTGCGGAAGGGGGGATTTGAACCCCCATGAGCCATTGGCTCGCTAGCCCCTCAAGCTAGTGCGTCTGCCAGTTCCGCCACTTCCGCGTGGGGGTGTCTTACTGCGGGTCGGCTGGCGGTTCGG